>Ga0209721_1000425_pt1 | contig 38704 bp, 39 predicted proteins | sample TshhotsprinmetaG_FD_184139 | JGI IMG/M metagenome (GOLD analysis project Ga0209721, IMG submission 184139) | Hot spring microbial communities from South Africa to study Microbial Dark Matter (Phase II) - Tshipise hot spring metaG (SPAdes)... | ecosystem: Environmental > Aquatic > Thermal springs...
TCGCAGGCTGGCGCGAGACTATGAGCGGCTGGCTGAGACCTTGCGAGGTTGGCACTGGTTGGCTTTTTCGATTCTGATGACAGCGAAAACTGTGGAGCTTTTACGAACAGCTAGTTAGCAGGCTCTAAGCAAGCTCTCGGCAGCAGGGGTGGAGCTTCAGCAGGTCAGGCCGCTGGGCCTCGAGCGCACCTTCCTGTACCGGGCCGGCCTGAGCCGGGCCGAGACCCTGGCCGTGCTGGCCGAGCTGCAACGCCGCAGCGATGTGGCCTTTGCCCACCCCAACTACCTGCTTTTTGCCCAGGCCACGCCCAACGACCCCTTGTACGCCGATCAGCGCTGGCACTACGAGGCCATCGGGCTGCCCCAGGCCTGGAACCTCGAGACCGGCAGCTCCAACCCGGTCACAGTGGCGGTGATTGACGGGGGGGTGGTGGCCGGCCATCCCGACCTGGCCGGAAAACTGCTGCCCGGCTACGATTTTTACTCCGATGCTACCAACTCGGGCGACGGCGATGGGCGGGATGGCAACCCTGAAGACACCGCGCCCGGCAGCGACTACCACGGCAACCACGTCACCGGCACGGTCGCCGCGGCGACCAACAACGGCCTGGGGGTGGCGGGGGTGGCCTGGGGGGCCCGGCTGCTTCCGGTGCGCGCCCTGAGCGGGGGCAGCGGCACCCTGGCCGACGTGGCCGACGCCCTGCGCTGGGCCGCCGGTCTGAGCGTGGCCGGGGTTCCTGCCAACCCCAACCCGGCCAAGGTCATCAATATGTCGCTGGGGGGGCCCGTGGCCTGCACCAACGCCCCGGCCCTCCAGCAGGCCATCAACGAGGCCAGCAACGCCGGGGCCCTGATCGTGGTGGCGGCGGGCAACTCCAATGCGGATGCCAGCACCTTCAGCCCCGCGGGGTGCAGCGGGGTGATCACGGTGGGGGCGACCAATGCTGCCGGCAACCGCGCCTCGTACTCCAACTACGGCAGCCGCATTGACCTGATGGCGCCAGGGGGTGAACCGGACGGGCTGCAGGTGGTGAGCACCCTGGCGAGCGGCCAGTACGGCGGCAAAGCCGGCACTTCTATGGCCGCCCCCCACGTGGCGGGTGTGCTGGCCCTTATGAAAAGCAAGAAACCCACCCTCACCGCCGCCGAGGCCATCAGCCTGCTGAAGGAGACCGTCAAGCCCTTGACTGCGACCCAGTGCAACCGGCCCAGCGGGAGCGAGTGCGGCGCCGGCCTGCTGGATGCCAGGGCGGCCCTGGAGCGACTCAACACCCCACCCCCACGTTCTCTGGTGCTCTCGGCCAGCCCCAACGCCCTGAGCCTGAACACCGACCAGAGCGCCCAGGTCACCCTGCGCATTGCCCGCACCAACTTTACAGAGGCGGTTGCCCTCAGCGTAACCGGGCAGCCAGCCGGCACCACCCCGAGCTTTAATCCGCCCAGCCCGGTTGCAGGCAACAGCACCACCCTGAACATCCCGGCTGGCAGCACCCCCGGCACCTACACCCTGGTGGTGCGGGGCAGCGCCAGCGTGGGCGGGCAGACCGTGGAGGCCGAGACCCGCATCACCCTCAGCGTGCAGCAGCCCCCGACCACCCCTCCACCCGCCCAGAGTATCCAGGGCACCCGCATCTACTTTGACGCGGTGCTGCGCGAGACCCCCACGCTCAGCCTGCTGCTCGATTTCAACCCCACCCCCATCAACCAGAGCGGCACCCAGGCCCCCTACACCCGCACCGGCCTTTCTACCAGCGGGCTGGTGGGCTACCGCATCTCGGCCTGGAAGGATGTCAACAACAACGGCACCCAGGACGAGGGCGACCTGTTCGGGTGGTACCGGGCGAACGGCAATATCGCCTATGTGATGCCCGATGCCAGCAGTATTGACATCGTCCTCGAGCCCGTTCTTTCCACCACCTTCACCCGCGAGAAGTGGCTGCGGCAGATGGGCTACCCCACCCGCTAGCGGTGGTAAGGCTCGCCGCGCTTGAGCGTCTCGATGCGGTAAAGCTGCTCGAGCAAAACCACCAGGGCCAGCTCGTGCTGCAAGGTAAGCCTGGATAGGGCCAGAACCCAGTCGGCCCGGTCGCGCACAGCCTGGGCGTGGCCCTCGGCGCCCCCAATCAGGAAGGCCACCCCTTTCTCGGCCTGCATCTCCCAGCTTTCCAGGCGGGCTCTGAGGGCCTGTGTGTCCACCATCTGCCCCCGCTCATCCAGCACCACCCGACGGTAGCCCTCGGAGGCCTCCAGCAGGCGCTGCCCCTCCTGGGCCTGGGGGCCTTCCTTGAGGTAGAGGAGCTCGAGCCGCGTGTAGCGCTCCAGGCGTTTCTCATACTCTGCCAGACCCGCCCTGGCGTATGGCAGTCTGGGTTTGCCGATTACACAGATCCTCAGCTTCATACCCGCCCCAGGGGTCAGTCTATGGCATCCCAGGCTCCATCAGCCGCATGGCCTGCAGAAGGCGTGCTACCGGCCACATCCTGACCCCACCCAAATTGAGCTGGCCCGAAACCGGCTATAATCTTGGGTACCAAGAGGTTCCTATGGAGACGCGCCTAGAACCGGTGGCAGGATTGGGCGCACCCAAAACCTTTGGCCCGGTATACCAAAGCCTTAGCGACCTCCCATCCAGGGGGTCTTTTGCTTGGGCCGGGTGGTTCCCCGCGGAAGCCCTTACCCAGGGCGACCCGCGCTCGAGGGCCTTTACCCAAGGCCCCGCAGAAGAGGCAAGCCGGCCACCCCGGTAAGCCAGGAGGCAGCATGATTCAGGAAAAAGTACGCTTCCAACCCTTCAGCAGCGAGCCCATCCGGCTGATAGACCAGCAGGGCCGCTGGATCGCCCCGTTTGAGCACGGGCTGCCGCCCGATCGGCTGCAACGCTTCTACCGCGATATGCTGGCCGCCCGGCTGCTGGATGAAAAACTGGTCATTCTGATTCGCACCGGCAAGACCAGCTTTATCGCCCCCCACGCCGGCCACGAGGCCGCCCAGGTGGGCATTGCCCATGCCCTGCGCAAAGGCCACGACTGGCTCTTTCCCTACTACCGCGACATGGGGCTGGTGCTGGCGCTGGGGGTGCCACTGGTGGAAATTTTCGGCCAGACCCTAGGCAACGCCGCCGACCCGGCCAAGGGCCGCCAGATGCCCTCGCACCCTGGCAGCAAGGCCCTCAATGTGTTCACGGTCTGTTCGGCCATCGCTTCGCACATCCCGCCTGCGACCGGGGCGGCCCTGAGCATGAAGCTGCGCCGCACCGGCCAGGTGGCGGTCTGCACCTTCGGCGACGGGGCCACCAGCGAGGGGGACTGGCACGCCGGCATCAACTTTGCCGCTGTGCAGCAGGCCCCGGCGGTGTTCGTCTGTGAAAACAACCGCTACGCCATCAGCGTGAACATCTCCAAGCAGACCGCCTCAGAAAACATCGCCATCAAGGCCCAGGCCTATGGCATGCCCGGCTACTACGTGGACGGTCTGGACGTGCTGGCCAGCTACTTTGTGATGCAGGAAGCCATCGAGCGGGCTCGAGCCGGCCAGGGGCCCAGCCTGGTGGAGCTGGTGGTGCACCGCTTTGGGGCCCACTCCTCCGCCGACGACGACAGCCGCTACCGTTCGCGCGAGGAACTGGCCGCCGAGCGCCAGCAAGACCCCTTGCAACGCTACCAGCGGTTCCTGGAGCAACAGGGCCTGTGGGATGCCCAGTGGGCCAACGAGCTGCGGCTGGAAATCTCCAAGGCCCTCGAGGCCGCCCTGCAAGAAGCCCTGCAGGCCGGTGAACCCGACCCGCTCGAGATGTTCGACGACGTGTTCGCCGCCCGCCCCTGGCACCTGGAGGAACAGCGGCGCCTGGTAGCAGAGGAACTGCAGTCCTGAAAGCGGAGGATATATGCCAACCATGACCCTGATCCAGGCCATAAATGCGGCCCTGGACGAAGAGATGAACCGCGACGAACGCGTGATGTTGCTAGGCGAAGACGTGGGCAAACGGGGCGGGGTGTTCCTGGCTACCGAGGGCCTCCAGCAAAAATACGGCCCCGACCGGGTGATGGACACCCCCCTCTCGGAGGCCGCCATTATCGGGGCGGCGGTGGGGCTGGCCGCGCACGGGATGCGCCCGGTGGCCGAAATTCAGTTTGCTGACTACGTGTTCCCCGGCATCGACCAGCTTTTTTCTCAGGCCGCCAAACTGCGTTACCGTTCGGGCGGCCAGTTCAGCGCGCCCATGGTGGTGCGCATGCCCACCGGCGGCGGCGTGAAGGGCGGGCACCACCACTCGCAAAGCCCGGAAGCCCACTTTGCCCATACCGCCGGCCTGAAGGTCATTGTGGTCTCGACCCCTTACGACGCCAAAGGGCTCCTGAAGGCGGCCATTCGCAACGACGACCCGGTGGTCTTCATGGAGCCTAAGCGCCTGTACCGGGCGGTAAAAGAAGAGGTACCCGCCGACGACTTTCTGCTGCCCATCGGCAAGGCGGCGGTTCGCCGGGAGGGCCGGGACATCACTCTGGTTTCCTACGGGGGGCCGATGGTCGAGACCCTCAAAGCCGCCGAGGAGATGGCGGCCGCGGGCCTTGACCCCGAGGTGATCGACCTGCGCACGGTGATGCCCTGGGACAAAGAAACGGTACTAGCCTCGGTGGCCAAAACCGGCCGCCTGCTGATGATCTCCGAAGCGCCGCGCACGGCCAGCATCGCCTCGGAGGTTACCGCTACCGTTTCGGAAGAACTCTTCGACCAACTGCTGGCCCCGCCCCTGCGGGTCACCGGGTTCGACACCCCTTACCCGCTGGCGCAGGATAAGCTCTACATGCCAACCGTTACCCGTATCCTGGCTGCAGCCAAACGTCTACTGGACTATTAGGGAGGAAGCATGCCTAAAGAAGTGGTGCTGCCCGAGCTGGCAGAGTCGGTGGTGGAAGGTGAAATTCTGCGGTGGCTGGTGAATGAAGGCGATGCCTTGAAAAAAGACCAGCCTTTTGTGGAGGTCATGACCGACAAGGTCACGGTGGAGCTACCGAGTCCCTACGAAGGGGTGCTGCTGCAAAAGCTGGTCAAGGAGGGGCAGGTGGTGCCGGTGCACGCCCCCATCGCCCTGATTGCCGAGCCTGGGGAGGTAAGCGCGATGGTTAGCGATAAAAAGCCCGCCCCGGCGCCCAGCCTGCAAGCCCAGGAAGAGCGCTCCATTGTGGAGCCGGGCCAGGTGGCAGAAGACGACGGGGCCAGCCTCTCGTTGTTCAAACCGGATAACAAGCCAGAGCAGGTCAAAAACCCCTTCACCAAAGCCGCGCCGCTGGCATCGGGGCCAAGCGCTGCCACGGTTCAGGCCCACGGACGGGTGATCGCGGTGCCGGCGGCCCGCAAGCTGGCCCGCGAGCTGGGGCTGGACATCGCCCAGATACCGGGTTCGGGGCCCAACGGGCGGGTGCGGGTGGAGGACGTGAAGGCCTACGCCGAGCAAAAAAGCCGTGCCACACCGCCCGTTGCCGCACCTTCGGCATCCGAGCGCGGTGCGCCCCTGCTGGGCCTGGCGCCGGTGCAGTACAAGACCCCCAAGGGCTACGAGGAGCTCGAGACCCGCGTACCCCTGCGCGGCCTGCGCCGGGCCATCGCCCAGCAGATGATGGCCTCGCACCTTTACACGGTGCGCACCCTCTCGGTGGACGAGGTGGACATGACCGAGCTGGTGGCCCTGCGCAACCGGCTCAAGCTCGAGGCCGAAGCCCAGGGGGTCAGGCTCAGCTACCTGCCCTTCATTTTCAAGGCGGTGGCGGTGGCGCTCAAAAAATTCCCGGCCCTCAACAGCTCGCTGGACGAGGCAAGGCAGGAGGTGGTGCTCAAGCACTACGTTAATATCGGCATGGCCGTGGCCGCCGAAAATGGCCTGATTGTGCCGGTGGTGCGGGACGTGGAGCGCAAAAGCCTGCTGCAGATTGCCCGCGAGATTAACGAGCTGGCCGAGAAAGCCCGCAGCGGCAAGCTGACCCCGGAGGAGGTAAGCGGCTCCACCTTCAGCATCACCAACATCGGCTCGATTGGGGCGCTGTTCAGTTTCCCCATCATCAACGTGCCGGACGCTGCCATCCTGGGTGTGCACTCCATCCAGAAGCGCCCGGTGGTTGGCGAGCGCGACGAAATTGTGGTGCGGCAGATGATGTACCTCTCGCTCTCCTTCGACCATCGGCTGGTAGACGGGGCCGAGGCGGCCCGCTTCACCAAAGAGGTCATCCGGCTCCTGGAGAAACCCGAACGGCTCTTCCTGGAAGCCCTGTAGTTTTTCGCTCTGCGGATTTTGTTTTTCACACCTAGCCTGACTAGAATGGGGTATCTATGTCCACCATCTACGACGTTATCGTGATTGGAACCGGCCCTGGCGGCTACCACGCGGCCATCCGGGCCGCCCAGCTCGGCAAGAAGGTGCTGGCCGTGGAGGCCGAGCACGTGGGGGGGGTCTGCCTGAACGTGGGCTGCATCCCCACCAAGGCGCTCCTGCATGCTGCCGAAGAGCTGGAAGGCACCAAGCATGCCAGCGCCTTCGGTCTGGAAGTTAAGGAGGCCAGGCTCGACCTGAAAAAGCTGGGTGGCTGGCGCGACGGCATCGTCAAGAAGCTGACCGGCGGGGTTTCACAGCTTTTGAAGGGCAACAAGGTCGACCTGAAAACCGGCTTTGCCAGGTTTGTTGATAAAAACACCATCGAGGTAGGCGGCGAGCGTATCCAGGGCAAGACCTTCATCGTGGCTACCGGCTCGGAGCCCAACACCCTGCCGGGCTTCGAGGTGGATCAGAAAGACATCGTGGACTCCACCGGGGCCCTGCGCGTCGAGGATAAGTTCCCCAAGCGGATGCTCTGCATCGGGGGGGGTGCGATTGGGCTCGAGTTCGCCCAGGTCTACAAGCGCATGGGGGCCGAGGTCACGGTGATCGAGTTCATGGGCCAGATTCTGCCCGCCGCCGACCCCGAGACTGCGGGCCTCTTGGCTAAAATCCTGGGCAAGCAGGGCATCCATATCAAAACCCACACCAAAGGCGTAAAGGTCGAGCGCAAGAAAGATGGCCTGCACGTCACCCTCGAGCACACCCAGACCGGCCAGCAGGAAACGCTGGTGGTGGACAAGATTCTGGTGGCCACCGGGCGCCGGCCGCGGGGCAAGGGGCTGGGCCTCGAGGCCATCGGGGTGGTGGTAGACGAGCGCGGTTACATCCCCACCAACGAAAAAATGGAGACCAACGTACCTGGCATCTACGCCATCGGCGACGTCACCCGCCCGCCCCTGCTGGCCCACAAAGCCATGAAGGAGGGCCTGATTGCCGCTGAGAACGCCGCCGGGGGCAACGCGGTGATGGACTACCAGATTCCCAACGTGGTCTACACCAGCCCCGAGTGGGCCGCAGTGGGCCTGACCGAGGAAGAGGCCACCAAGGCCGGCTACAAGGTCAAGGTGGGCAAGTTTCCGCTCTCGGCCTCGGGCCGGGCCATGACCCTGGAAGCCACCGACGGCCTGATCAAGCTCATCGGCGACGCCGAGACCGACCTGTTGCTGGGGGGACATATCGTGGGCCCCAACGCTTCCGACATGATCGCCGAGATCGCCCTGGCCCTGGAGATGGGCGCCACCGTGACCGACGTGGGCCTCACCGTGCACGCCCACCCCACGCTCTCCGAGGGCATCATGGAGGCCGCCGAGCACCTGCACCGCCAGGCCATCCACATCGCCAACCGCTAGGCTTTCTGGTATAACTGCCTTGCATGCGGATTCGTGCGACCCTAAACGCCCTGGCCCTCCGGCTCGACGGCAACGAAACCCCGGAACTGCTGCACAAAGCCCTGGCCGACCTGCCCCCGCTGCCCCTCGAGGTCGAGGTGGCCGGGGTGGTGGGCCAGGGGGTGCTGGAGGCCCTGCTCGAGCTCGGACGCGAGCGGGGCTTGCAGCTCAGGCCGCCGCGGGGCGAGAAGTACATCCCCTACACCGAGGTGATTGACCAGACCGTTCGCTCGGGCGTGCGCATCGAGTCGCCGGGTACGCTGGTCATCCTGGGCGACGTCAACGCCGGGGCCGAAGTGGTGGCCGCTGGCGACATCATCGTGGTGGGCAAGCTGCGCGGCCTGGCCCACGCCGGGGCCACCGGCCAGGAAGAGGCCGCCATCTGGGCCATGAGCCTGGAGGCCAAGCAGATCCGTATCGCCCACCATGTGGCCCAGGCCCCTGCCGGCGAGGCCGGCGCGCGCAACCCCGAGCGGGCCAGGGTTGTGAATGGTCAGATTGTGCTCGAGGCCTGGGGCAGGCGCTAGACAGCCCAGGTCAATTTCAGTACAGAGGCGCGGTCAGCCGCAACAGGCCGGGGCTAAAAACCAATCCCCCCCGCCGACTCCCCGTAGCGCTTGAGCACCAGGTCAATCACCCAGCCCGTCACCGCCACATACAACCAGACCGGCACCGTCCAGCGGGCCCAGGCCTTATGGATAGCAAAACGCTGCTTGAAGGCGTTGTAGAGCAACCACAAGACCAGTGGGCCGTTCAGGGCGGCCAGGATGGTGTGGCTGATTAGCAAGGCATAGTAGGCACCGCGCCACTCCTCGGGCCCGACGTAGCGGGTGGTGCCGTACAACCCCCACTTAAGCAGGTAAAACACCAAAAACAGGGCCGCCAGCACGGTAGCCAGCAGCATCACCCGGGGATGCCAGACCCGATCCCCACGCTTGATGAAGATAACCCCCACCACCACCGCCAGCCCCGAAAGCGCAATGAGCGCAGCGGCGATGTCTCCTAGCAACTCTCCCATCTAAAAACCCTCCTTTATCGTTTTGGCCTGCATCCCTCAAAAACCCACAGCCCCCGCATGCGCACAGCAAACTCCAAAAGGGATCGCATCGCAGGTGAACAGCGTACCTGACCGTCTGTCTCTGTGGGGATCACCCCACCATGCACAAGCGCGTTTGGCATCTTTGGTCGGGGCTTTGGCAGCCCTCGAGCAGTGTATCGACTTGCCGGCTTCTTATCCCTGGCGCTGGCTCACAAATTCGCGATTGAGCTTCTCTGCCAACCGGCGTACCCGCTCCTGCCTCGAGCTGCGGGCATAGCTATAACCCAGCATGAAAAAACGCTCAGCTTCATTGCGCTTGTCCAGTTGACGCTGTAGTTGCGCCAACCGCAGGTAGGCCAGGGCCATCATGCCATCGCGCTCCCTGGAAGGGCGGGCCACTTCCAGCAAAGCCACCGCTTCTTTTAGCACGTCCACCGCCTGTTCGGGCGAAGCCTCCCGGGCATCGCGTATCAATCCTGCGGCCTGGTCAAGCAAGCGCTGCACAAAGCTCAGTATATCGGGCCAGAAACCCTGAAGGTAGACCGGCTTTTTCCAGTTAAGCCATTTCTTGCGATACAATCGCCTGGCAATAAAAGGTCGTTATGATAATTCCTCCCCTACCCACCCCCTTCGATGTAAACGGCCACCTCGACACCGCAGCCTTTCGCGAACTGGCCCAGGCCATCGAACCCCATGTGGACGGGCTGCTGTTCTACGGCTCCAACGGCGAGGGCGTCCACCTGACCCGCGAGGAGCGGGCGGCGGGCCTGGCCGTCCAGACCCCCCAGAAGCCCGCCATGGTGGGCCTGATGGAAGAGACCCTGGCCCAGGCCGCCATCGCCCTCGAGGAGGCCGCCCGCCTTGGGGCCAAAGTGCTGGTCACACCCCCCCGCTACTACGAGGCCAACCTGGGCCCCGACGGCCTGCTGCGCTACTTCGGCGGGATTGCCGATATGGGCCGGGCCGAGGTCTGGCTGTACCATGTGCCGGCCAATACCAAAGCCCCGCTACCCTTGCCGGTGGTGGCCGAGCTGGCCCGGCACCCCAGGATTGGAGGACTGAAAGACTCCAGCGGAGAGCTGGCCCGCATGGCCTTCTACGCTTCGCAAAACCTGGGCATCCAGCTTTACACCGGCCACGCCCCCACCTTTTTGGGGGCTTTAGCACACGGGGCCCACGGGGGTATTCTGGCGGTCTCGAACCTGGCCCCCAAACCCTATAAAAAGCTGCTCGAGCTCTGGCGGGCCGGCCAGGTGGCCGAGGCCCAGGCCCTGCAAGCCGAACTCGAGCCCTTTGGCCGGATGCTGGCCCAGGGGGGCTTTGTGCTCCTGAAGCAGGCCCTGCGCCACCTGGGCCTGCCCGGAGGCTACCCCCGCCCCCCCTACCCCGCCGAAAGCCCGGTCTGGCCCAGCTTCAAGCCCCTTCTGGAAGCCTTCAAAGAACGGGGCTGGACGGTGGGTTAAGGCCCGTTTAGTGAAAAATCTGCGCTGTGCGGCCCCGGATTGGGTAAGCTCAACTGGGAGGCAACCATGAAGCGATACGCACGGTGGCTCTTGTTGGGACTGGCTTTGCTGCTAAGCGCTTGCGTACCCCAGGCGGTGCGGCCCCAGGCCCCCCAGGTCGAGCTGTTGCAGTTTAGCCTGGTTTCCATAGACCCCTTCAGCGGGCGGGGCGAGTTTGACGTGCGCCTGCGCCTGACCAACACCAACTCCTTTACCCTGCCCTTGCTGGACAGCACCCTCACCGCCGAGCTGGGGGGCTCGCAATTCCGCCTGACCCTGCCCGCTCTGGAAATCCCCGCCGGGGCCAGCCGCGAAGCCCAGACCCGCCTGGTGGTGCCCCTGGTGGAGGGCACCCGCGCCCTGGCCAGCCTGGTGGGCGGCCAGAGCACCCGCTTCCGCCTCCTGGGTGAGCTGCGTGTGCAGCTCGGCCCGGCAGTGGTTCCGATTGGGCCGGTGACGCTCCTGGACCGCGAGGTGCGCATCCAGTTTACCTTCCGGCTCCCCACCATCCGCCTGGTCGAGATCCGGCTGGACGGGCTGGCCGTCCGGCTGGTGCTGGAGGTAGAGAACCCCAACCCCATCGGGTTTACCCTGGAAGGCCCGTTGCGCCTCCTGGTTGGGGGGCGGAGCGTGGCCGAGAGCGCGTTCAACCTGGGGCTCGGGCCCAATGGGCGCAACCGGGGCGAGCTGCGCCTGGGTTTGTCGGGGCTGCCGGGGCTGGGGGGTGTGAGCGTAGACCTGGGGCTTACGGCCCGCATTCCGGGCATCCTGGATCGGCCGGTAGTGCAGGTTTTGCAGGGGGTGTTGCGGTAGGCATCTGAATTTGCCAGACACCTGGGTTCGCGGACAAAAGTAGCCTGCGAGGGCACGTCTATGCCCCACCTGAACAGGGGCCGTGCAGGGTTCTGGTAGGCTTGAATAAGCGTCTGATGATAATCTAAAGCCTGATGAACGCTGTGCTCGAGGCCACCGGCCTGCGCAAACGGTTTGGCAGTCTGGTTGCGGTGGATGGGGTGAGCCTGCATCTGGCGGCGGGGGAGGTGCTGGCCTTCCTGGGCCCCAACGGGGCGGGCAAGACCACCACCATCAAGATGCTGGCCGGGCTGCTCTGGCCCGATGGGGGCCAGGTACAACTGCTGGGCCAGAGCCCTCACCAAAACCCCTGGGCCTTGCGCCACCTGGGGGCGGTGCTGGAAGGCAACCGCAACGTCTACTGGCGCATGACCGCACTGGAGAACCTGGTCTATTTTGGGGTGGCCCGTGGGCTGCGCTACCAGGCGGCCCAGCGCCGGGCGCGGGCTTTGCTCGAGCAGCTCGAGCTTGGCGCCAAAAGCCACACCGAGGTGCGCCACCTTTCACGCGGGATGCAACAAAAGCTCTCGCTGGCGGTGGCCCTGATGCACGACCCCGAGCTTTTGCTCCTGGACGAGCCCACCCTGGGGCTGGACGTGGAGAGCGCCCTGCGGGTCGAAGGCATGGTGCGGGAGCTGGCCCAGACCGGCAAGGCCATCCTCCTGACCACCCACCAGCTCGAGGTGGCCCAGCGCCTGGCCAGCCGCATCGCCATCATCCAGCAAGGGCGCATCGTGCTGGAGGGCCGCACGCCCGAGCTGCTGGGTCGCTTTGCCGGGGAGCACTACCTGATCGAAACGGAAACCCCGCTCTCACCCGCGCAGCTCGGCCACCTGCGCTCGCTGGGCCTCGAGGGCGAGGGGCCACCGTATGTGTACCAGGGCGATAGCGACGGGCTGTGGCGGCTGCTCGAGGCCCTCAAGCCCACACCCCTCAAGAAGGTGGCGCGGGCCGAGGCCGATCTGCTCGAGGTTTTCCTGAAGGTGGTGGGCCGTGCTTGACCTGTTCTGGGTGGAGTTCAAACGCAGTTGGCTGTATCTGCGCCGTTACCCCAGCGAGTTTGTGGGGGCTGTGGTAAGCCTCAGCATCCTTTTCTTGCTGCTGTTCTTGGGGGCCCGGTTCCTGGCCGGGCCCGGGGCCGACTTTGGCGAGCGAACCGAGGCCCTCCTGGTGGGGTTTTTGCTCTGGACGCTCACCATCTTCGCCTACAACTCGCTTTCCTTTGGTCTCTCGGAGGAGGCCCAGACCGGAACCCTCGAGCAGCTCTTCCTCACCCCCTACGGCCCCATTCCCCTGTTTTTGCTACGCAACCTGGCCGGCCTGGGAACCCATCTCCTGATGCTGGGCAGCATTGCCCTGGTGCTAATGCTCCTGACCGGGGCCCGCCTGAGCTTCCCTCCCTTGGTGGTGCTGCCTATTCTTACAGTACTGATTGGCAGCTACGGCCTGGGCTTTGCCATGGCCAGCCTGGCCCTGCTTTTCAAGCGGGTGCAGCAGATCCTGGGGATCAGTCAGTTTCTGCTGATTTTCTTGTTGCAGGTGCCGCTCGAGGGCAGCGGTTGGCTGGCTCAACTGGGCTACTTCCTACCCCTGGCCCCTGGCGCCCACCTGGCCCGACAGATGATGAGCGCCGGCGCCGGCCTAGACTGGGGCCTGCTGGGCCTGGCCTTTTTGAACGGGCTCTGCTACCTGGGGCTGGGCCTCTTGATCTTTAGCCGGGCGGTGCGCACGGCCAAGCGGCGCGGGCTTTTGTTTGGGTATTAGTGCGCTGCTAATAAGAGCCGAGCACACAGCACCACAAAACAAAGCTTATTCCAGCCCCCCCACCGCCTGCTCAGCCACCCGCACCAGCTCGCCGGAACGAATCAGTTCGCACAGGCGGCCCAGCTCGGGTTTCAGGTAGCGATCACGGTCGAGGTGGGGAATCTCCTGCCGGATGCGACGGTAGACCACCTCCACCCCCCGGCCCGGGCGCAGGGGGGCGTGGAAGTCGAGGGCCTGGGCCGCCGAGGCCAGTTCGATGGCCAGCACCCAGAGGGTGTTCTCGAAGATGCTGCGGGCCTTGCGGCAGGCGATGGTGCCCATCGAGACGTGGTCTTCCTGGTTGGCGCTGGTAGGAATCGAGTCCACCGAGGCCGGGTGGGCCAGCACCTTGTTCTCGCTCACCAGGGCCGCCGCGGTGTACTGGCTGATCATCAGGCCGGAGTTGAGGCCGCTGCCCTCGGCCAGGAAGGCCGGCAGGCCCGAGAGGGAGGGGTTCAGCATCTGCTCGATGCGGCGCTCGGAGATGCTGGCGAGTTCGGCCAGGGCCATGCCGGCGTAGTCGGCGGCCAGGGCCAGGGGCTGACCGTGAAAGTTGCCCGCCGAGAGGGTGCGGCCCTCCTCGGGCAGGATCAGGGGGTTGTCGGTGACGCTTTGGAGTTCCCGCAGCAGCACCGCCCGCACGTGCTCGAGCGCATCGCGGCTGGCCCCGTGCACCTGGGGGGCGGCCCGCAGGCTGTAGGCATCCTGCACCTTGTCGCAGTCCTGGTGCGAGCGCATGATCTCGGAGTCCTGCAACAGCCGCCGCACGTTGGCGCAGGTCACCCGCATACCGGGGTGGGGGCGCAGGCGGGCCACCGCCTCATCAAAGGGCCGGTGGCTGGCCTTCAGGGCCTCCACGCTCATGGCCACCGCGATATCGGCGGTTTTGAGCAGCACCTCGCTATCCAGCAGCAGCAGCGCCAGCAGCGAGGCCATGGCCTGGGTGCCGTTGATCAGGGCCAGTCCTTCTTTAGCCTGCAACTCCAGCGGCGCCAGGCCCACCGCCCGCAGCACCTCCGCCGCGGGCCGCACCTGGCCCTGGTAGGTCAGTTCGCCCTCGCCAATCAGCGGCAGGCACATATGGGCCAGGGGGGCCAGGTCGCCCGAGGCCCCCACCGAGCCCTGCGAGGGCACCACTGGAATCAGGTCGTGGTTCAGAAAGTCCAAAAGCCGCTCCACCACCTCCACCCGCACCCCGGAGTAGCCCAGGGCCAGGCTCTGGGCCCGCAGCAAAAGCATCCCCCGCACCACCTCGGGGGGGAACACCTCCCCCACCCCAATGGCGTGCGAGAGCAGCAGGTTGCGCTGCAGCAGCCGGAGGTCTTTGGCCTCGATGCGCACCGTAGCCAGCTTGCCAAAGCCGGTATTGAGGCCATAGACCGGCTGGTTTTGCTCGACGAGCTGCTCCACAAAGGCCCGGCAGCGCAGCAGGCGCCCCCGTGCGGCCTCGCTCAGGCGCACCGGCGCTTTTTCCCGCACCACCCGGCGAAAATCGGCCAGGCTCAGTTCTGTATCCAGTTCTAGCATCGCTTCCTCGCTTGACCCATTGCCGGGCAAGGTTGTATATACAAGCGAGAGGATAAACGGTGAAATACCTGCGCGTCAAGGAAGCCGTGTTGCAGGAGCTGCGCAAGCCCAGCCCCGGCTTTCCCCTATCGGAGAACAGCCTGGCCCGCCGTTTCGGAGTGAGCCGCATGACCGCCCGCCGGGCCTTGCAGGAGCTCGAGCAAGAGGGGTGGCTCCGGCGCACCCAGGGGCGCAGCAGCACCCCCGCCCCCCGGCGCTTCAGCCAGGGCTTCCTGCGGGTGCGCCCCTTCTACGAGTTCGCCCAGGCCCAGGGGGCCAGGCCCAAAACCCAGGTGATGGCCGCCGAGCTGCGCCCCACGCCCCCAGAGGTACAGACCCGGCTGGGGGTAAAGCAGGCAGTTTATGTGGAACGGCTGCGCTTTCTGGATGAGGAGCCGGTGCAGCGCGAAGCACGGTATCTGAACGCCGAGCTGTGTGGGGACATCCTCGAGCACGACCTCACCAGCGAGTCCATCCACGACCTGCTCGTCCACACCCTGGGTCTGCCCCTGACCAAAGTCTGGCAGCGGCTGGAGGCGGTGGCTTTGGAGCAGGAAGTCGCCCGCCTGCTCCAGCAGCCCGAGGGCGCACCGGCCCTGCGCCTCGAGCGCGTCACCTACACCCTCCTTCAGCCCGTCACCTGGGTGGAGTATCTGATGCGGGCCGACCGCTACTACCTGGAAGACACCTTTATCCCCCAAGGAGAACGCCCATGAGCTACAAAGCCCCCCGCGGAAACCAACGCACGGCCCCAGGCTGGATTCAGGAGGCCGCCAAACGGATGCTCCTCAACAACCTCGACCCCGAGGTGGCCGAGAAGCCCGAGGAGCTGATCGTCTACGGCGGGCGCGGCAAGGCAGCCCGCAGCCACGCGGACTTGCAGCGCATCTTGGCGGTGCTCGAGCGCCTGCAAAACGACGAAACCCTGCTGGTGCAGTCGGGGCGGGCGGTGGGGGTCTTCAAGACGCAACCCCTGGCCCCCCGGGTCATCCTCGCCAACTCCAACCTGGTGCCTAACTGGGCCACCTGGGAGGAGTTCGACCGGCTCGACCGGCTGGGCCTGATGATGTACGGCCAGATGACCGCCGGGAGCTGGATCTACATCGGCACCCAGGGCATCCTGCAGGGCACCTACGAGACCTTCGCCGCGGCGGCCCGCAAGCACTTTGGTGGCTCGCTGAAGGGCACCATCACCGTGACGGGCGGGCTGGGCGGCATGGGCGGGGCCCAGCCCCTGGCCGTGACCCTCAACGGCGGGGTGGCTATTTGCGTGGAGATAGACCCCGAGCGCATCCAGCGCCGCCTGGACACCGCCTACCTGGACGTGCGGGCCGACTCGCTGGACGAGGCCCTGCGGCTGGCCGAGGAGGCCAAACGCAAAGGCCAGCCCCTCTCCATCGGCCTGCTGGGCAACGCCGCCGAGGTGCTGCCCGAGATGGTGCGGCGGGGCTTCACCCCCGAGCTGGTCACCGACCAGACCAGCGCCCACGACCCCCTGTACGGCTACATTCCCGTGTTGAAGGCCGACGAAGACCCGGCCCTGCTGCGCCAGCGCGACCCCGAGGGCTACAAAAAGCGCGTGCTATCGGATATGGCCGCCCACTGCCGGGCCATGGTGGAGATGCAAAAAAACGGCGCGGTGGCCTTCGACTACGGCAACAACCTGCGGGCCTTCGCCAAGCTGGGGGGCTTCGAGGAGGCCTTCAGCTATCCCGGCTTTGTACCGGCCTTCATCCGCGACCAGTTCTGCGAGGGGCGGGGGCCTTTTCGCTGGGTGGCGCTCTCGGGCAAACCCGAGGACATCTACAAAACCGACCAGGCCATTCTGAAGCTCTTCCCCGAGGACGCGGGTCTCTCCCGCTGGCTCACCGAAGGGGTCAAGAAGTTCAAGTTCCAGGGCCTCCCGGCCCGCATCTGCTGGCTGGGTTACAAGGAGCGCGATAAGGCCGGGCTTTTGTTCAACGAGATGGTACGCAAGGGTGAGCTCGAGGCCCCCATCGTAATTGGGCGCGACCACCTGGACGCAGGCAGCGTGGCCTCCCCCTACCGCGAGACCGAGGCCATGCTGGACACCTCCGACGCAGTGGCCGACTGGCCCATCCTGAACTTCGCCCTGAACGCGGTCTCGGGCGCGGCCTGGGTCAGCTTCCACCACGGCGGCGGGGTGGGGATGGGCTACAGCCTGCACGCCGGGCAGGTCACGGTGGCCGACGGCTCGGAGGAGGCGGCTTTTAGGCTCGAGCGCGTCCTGACCAACGACCCCGGCACCGGCGTAATGCGCCACGCCCACGCCGGTTACGAGCAGGGCAAACAAGTCGCGCGGGAGCGCGGGCTCGACCTGGCCGGGTGGGAACAGACAGGATGAAACGGGTATTTACCGGCATCGCTGAGCTATACACGCCCTACGAAAGACTCGAGCAGGCCGCTTTGGCCGTGCAGGACAGGCGGTTTGTCTGGGTGGGGGCTGAGTCCAGTCTACCCCGCGAATATCGAAGCTGGCCCCGTACCGACCTGGGCGGGCGCGGGGTGGTGCCCGGCATCGTGGATGCCCACACCCACCTGGTGTACGGCGGCGACCGGCTGGGCGAGTACCTGCAGCGCGCACGGGGCGACAGCTACGAGGCCATCCTGGCCGCGGGCGGTGGGATTTACGCCACGGTGCGGGCCACCCACGCGGCCTCCGAAGAGGAGCTATACGAGCTGACGCGGGCTCGAGCCCACCTCTTCCTGGCCCAGGGGGTCACCGCCCTGGAAATCAAGAGCGGCTACGGCCTGCTGCCCGAGGCCGAGCTCAAGATGCTGCGGGTAATCAAAAAGCTCAAAGAAACCCTGCCCCAGTGGGTCTTCCCCACCCTGCTGGCCCACGTGGTTCCCCAGGGCTGGGCGCGCGGGGAGTACGTGGCGATGTTCTGCCAGGAACTCATCCCCGAGGTGGCCCGCAGCGGCCTGGCCGGGGCGGTGGACGTCTTCTGCGATCAGGGGGCCTTTACGCTCGAGGAAACCCGGAAAATCCTCGAGGCCGCCCTGTCCCACGGCCTAAAGATTAAGCTCCACGCCGAGCAGATCGCCCACACCGGGGCCACCCGGCTGGCAGCGGAACTGGGGGCTTTGTCGGCGGACCACCTCGAGCAGTCCACCCCCGCCGACTGGCAGGCCCTGGCCCGCGTCGGCACCGTGGGCACCGTCCTGCCGGGTGCGGCGGTGATCCTGCGCAAACCCTTCCCCAAGGCCAGGGCCATGTGGGATGCAGGCGTGAAGGTTGCCATTGCCACCGACCACAACCCCGGCAGCAGCCCGCTTTATAGCCCCTGGCTGGGGATGCAGCTTACTATCAGCCTGGGCGGTCTGAGCGCCGAGGAAGCCCTGGCGGCCCATACCGCGCACGCCGCGCTCGCCCTGGGGCGGACAGACCTGGGCCGGATTGCGGTGGGGGCACAGGCCGATTTTGCGGTGCTCGACTCGAGAAAGGCGCTCGAGGGCCTCTACCGCTGGGGGCATCTGCCCTTATGGAAAGTGTTCGTGGGTGGGACGGATTGTGTTGCCACCTAGCCGCTTTCACTCCAGCGCCCGCCACAGATACCAGGCTGCGTGGGAGCGGTAGGGCCTAAAGCGCTCGCCCAGCGCCTCTAGCTCGTCCCGCTCGATCACCCCATACAGCTTCTGGGCCCCTTTGCGAATACCCAGATCCAGCACCGGCCAGACATCGGGGCGGCCCAGGCCAAACATCAAAAACATCTGCACCGTCCAGACCCCAATGCCCTTTACCTGGGTCAGGTGGGCAATAAGCGCCTCGTCGGAGTGGTGCTCGAGGCCCTGCAAGCCACCCTCCAGCGCAAAGCGCGACAGATCCTGCACATAGCGGGCTTTGGCGCTGGATAGCCCCACCGCCCGTAAGTCCTCGAGAGCAGCCCGGTACAGCACCTCGGGCTCGAGGGCAAAGCGGCTGGATAAGCGCCGCCAGATAGTATCGGCGGCCTTGCCCGAAAGCTGTTGGCCAACAATGGAGCTGAGTAGCACCTCGTAGGGTGCGCGCCGCGGAAATGGGTGGGGTGCAAAGGGAGCCGGGCCGTGTTGGTGGGCCAGCTTTCGCATAACTGCATCGGCAAAGTCAACCTGGAGTCTGGGGAGCCTCGAGCGAGCCATGGCCGATTCTACCCCTCCCGCCGCCACTCTCCCGACTTACCCCCCGACTTGTGTAGCAAGCGCAGGCTGGCAATTTCAAGGCCCTTGCTGGCCGCCTTGAGCATGTCGTAGACAGTGAGGGCAGCCACCGCGCAGGCCGTCAAAGCCTCCATCTCCACCCCGGTCTCGGCCTTGGTCTTGACAGTGGCGGTAATGTGAACGCGGGCTTCCTCTGGCCGGAACTGCAGTCGCACGTCGGCGCTGGTGATGGGCAATGGATGGCACAGGGGAATCAGCTCTCCAGTTTTTTTGGCTGCCATTATCCCGGCCAGCTGGGCTACGCTCAGGGGATCGCCTTTGCCCACCCCACCTTCCTGGAGGGCTTCCACTGCCTCCGGGGTAAGCAACACGGTCGCCTCAGCAGTCGCCGAGCGCAGGGTGGCAACCTTTTCGCTCACGTCCACCATGCGGGGCTTGCCGTCTTCAAAGTGCGTCAGTTTACCCATGTCCAAAAGCCTACTTCAGATGTCTTTCCGTTCAAAAATCAGCAGGGCCAATACAGCAAAACCCACCGTATAGATGATGAGCAGGGGCAGGCCCAGCCCCACCGCTGCTGGACGAATGTAGAGGTCGAGGTAGCTGGTCAGCAAAAACGGCTGCAAGGCCGGAAAAGCGATGAGAAGCCGCATCAGTAAAAGGGTCGAGACCGCCGCCAGGGCCGCCGAGGTGGTGCTCAGAAAGATTACCGCATAGAGCATCGCCAGTGCCGAAAGCGGCCAGAGCACCACCCCAGCCAGCGCATGAGCCCGCAGCAGCTCCAGCAGCGCCTCCGCAGGGCTGAGCTGCCCCACACCGGCAAAGCTGCCCGCCCCCAGGCCGGTGCCACCGAAAAAGCTCCCCAGGCCAAAGGGCAGGCCCGCCACTAACGAACCCGCCAAGCTGACCGCCAACAAAATGAAGGGATAGGCCAGTACCACGATGATCTTAGCCAGCAACAGGCGGCTGCGCGGACTGGGCCGCAACAGCACCGACTTGAGGGTGCCCATCGAGACCTCCGAACCCAGCACCTCCGCCGCAGCCATGGCGGTCAGGAATGGAAACAAGAAGTCCATTCCGGTCAGCAGGGATAAGGCCGGCACCTGCCAGCCTGAGACCAGCTCGAGGCCGTACTGGGCCCGCAGGCCTGGGGCAAACGCCCATAGAACCGGCAGCACCAGGGCCGCCAGCAGGCCAATCTGCACCGAGCGCAGTCGCACCAGCTTGCCAAACTCCCAGATCAATACCCGTAGCATCTTCTACTCCCAACGGAAAGCGCGTTGTTCTCAAGCCGCAGCCTGGCCTTGCTTCTACACATTTTTTACCCTTTCCCGGTAATAGTCGTACAGATCGAAGTAGTCGGGTTCCAGAAACTGCACCTGGTAGTGCTCGCGCACCAAGGCGGCCAGGGCCACGTTGGGCGAGCCTTCAAAAATTACGTTCACACCGCGCAGGCTCACGTTTTGCACACCCGGCACCGTCTTCAGGAAGGCCGCCGCCCTGGCCGGATCGTCCACCCGCAGGCGGTAGGTCTCGCCTTTGGTAGCGAGCTTAACCTCCTCCAGCAGCCTTCCCCCGCCCAGGATGCCCACTTTATCGACGTACGCCGAAACCTCGCGCAGGTGGTGGGTGGAGAGCAGCACCGCCACCCCCTTCCAGGCCAGCTCTGCAAGAATTTCGTGCACTTTGTTGATGCCCTGCGGATCCAGGCCGCTGGTTGGCTCGTCCAAAATCAGAATCTGTGGCTCGTGCAGAATGGCCGAGGCCAGCCCCAGGCGCTGACGCTGGCCCAGCGAGTAGGTGCGCACCGGCTGGTCGGCCACCGATAGCAGCTCGAGCCGGGCCAGCACCTCCCGTATGCGGGTTTCCATGTTGGTCAGACCGGTCAGGAAGGCGATCATCTCGAGGTTCTGACGCCCGGTCAGGTGAGGGTAAAAAGCCGCCGGGGCCTCCACCACCGCCCCCAGGGCCCGCCTCGCCACATAGCCGCCGTTGTAGACGTCCTGGCCCAGCATCCGCACCACCCCGGAGGTGGGGAAGGCCAGGCCCGTGAGCAGGCGAATTAGGGTGGTTTTACCCGAACCGTTGGGCCCGGCCAGCGCATACACTTCCCCCGGCTGCACGGCAAAGGTGATGTTTTCCAGGACAGGTCTGCGCCCGTACTTTTTCCCTAACCGCTCCGCCTCGAGGGCCGCCACTGCTTCACTCATGGCTGAGATTATACGTATGTAACGCGCCGCGACATGTTTAGGTTTGGCAGGTGGTAGCGGTGGCGCGATCAACTTCGGAGTAGACTGTTAGGCGTGATTTTTTCGCTCGAGCAAGCCCCGGCGCAACCCCTGGGCGAAGTAACCGATTTACAGCGGCTCCTCAAAGCGGGCCTGGCCGTGACACCCACGCTGGTGTTGCTGGGCGTAGAAACCGAGTTCTACCAACTGGGCAACCTGGCCGAGCAGATCCGGCGGGCCTTTGATGGGGTCTTTGGCGCGCGTCTGGACGAAGAGAAGCTAGAAAAAGCCTGTGCTTTCGCAGAAAAACTGCTGCGCGAATCGTACCTGCTGCCCGAACGCGCCGACGAGGTGCGCGCGGCCCTGCCGGAAGGCCCGGTGCTGGTGCGCTACGCGGGCGAGGCCCCCTTTGGCCTCGAGACCGGTAAACAAGAAACCCTGTGGGCGCTCAAGCGCCTGTGGGCTAGCCGCTGGCAGGTGGATGCGGTGTTGCAGCGGGGGCCCGGGCTGGCCCCTCCCGAGGTAGCCAGCCTGGTACAGGTAGCCGATGAGCTGGTTCTGGACGAGGCGCTTTCAGCGCAGGCCGGCCAGGTTTTGGGGCGTTCAGTCAGGGTCTGGGCCAGCCAGGGGCGGGTGGTGCGGGTGGCATAGGAGGGAAAATGTACGACAGCCACATGCACACCCCGCTCTGCAAGCACGCCGTGGGCACGCCTACACAGTACGTACAGGCCGCCAAGGACGCCGGGCTCGAGGGTATCGTCATAACCGACCACAGCCCCATGCCGGCCTGGTTCGACCCCGAGGTGCGCATGGAGCTGGAGGAGCTGCCCTTCTACCATGCCCTGCTCGAGCGGGTACGGGCCGAGGCCGGCGATTTTTATGTGGGGATTGGCCTCGAGGCCGACTACCACCCCGGCACCGAGTACTTCGTGAAAAGGCTGCTGTCCCGCTACCCCTACGACTACATCATCGGCTCGGTGCACTACCTGGGGGCCTGGCCCTTCGACAACCCGCGCTATGCGAGCGAGTTCGAGGAGCGCGACCTGCGCGAGGTCTACCGGGCCTACTTCAAGCTGGTGGCCGAGGCCGCCCGCACGGGCCTTTTCCACGCGATTGGGCACCTGGATCTGCCCAAGGTGATGGGCTACCGGCCCCCCGAGGGCTACGCCGACCTGGCCGAGGAGGCCCTGGAGGTGATAGCGGGCGAAGGGCTGGCCCTGGACGTCAATACTGCCGGATGGCGCAAAAAAGCCGGCGAAATTTACCCCAGCCCCGCGTTGCTGGAGCGGGCCCGGGCCCTGGGGATTCCCGTGGTGCTGGGCTCCGACGCCCACCGCCCGGAGGACGTGGGGCACCGTTTTGCCGAGGCCGTCGGGATTCTGCGCAGCGTGGGGTACAGCGAGGCGGTGGTGTTCCAGGCGGGCCAGCCCCGGCCCTATGCTTTAGGCTAAAGCTATGAACCGTAAAGACCTGGCGGGGATGCTCGAGTACGCCGCCGACTTGATGGAGGTGCTGGGCGAGGGGGAGTTCCGGGCCAGGGCCTACCGCCACGCTGCCCGCAACCTGGAGCAGCAGGAGGCCGACCTGGCCGAGCTGGCCGCACGGGGCTTCAAGGGGGTGCCGGGGGTGGGGCCGGCGCTGGCCCCCCTGCTCAGCGAGATTGTGCAGACCCAGGAGTTCCCCTACCTGGCCGAGCTCGAGGGCCGGGTACCGCCGGGGGTGCTCGAGCTCTTCCGGGTGCAGGGCCTGGGCCCCAAGCGCATCCGGGCGCTGTGGGAGAACGGGGTCAATAGCCTGGAAGAACTGGTGCGCTGGGCCGAACAGGGCAAAATCCGCGCCCTGCCGGGTTTTGGGGCCAAGAGCGAGGCCAGCCTGCTCGAGGCGGCCCGCTACGCCCTGAACAATATGCGCCGGGTGCTGCTGCCGGTGGGGCTGGAGGCAGCCCGGCTGCTGCTGGCCGACCTGGAAAACGCCGGACTCAAGGCCGAACTGGCCGGCAGCGTGCGGCGGGGCCTGGAAACCGTGGGCAACCTGGATCTGGTGGTGGTGGGCACCCCCCAGCAGGTGCGCTCGGCGTTGGGCCGCTTCGTGGAGGAGGTGCAGGGAGACCTGCTGCTGGGGCGGCTCGAGGGCCTGCCTTTGCGGGTGTTCTGCACCGACGCGGTCTCGTTTGGCAGCGTGTTGGTGCAGGCCACGGGTTCGCGGGAGTGGCTGGAAGCCCTGGGCGCTGTGCCCCCTGGGCTTGCGACCGAAGAGGCGGTGTTCGAGGCCCTGAACCGGCCCTTTGTGCCAGCCTACTGGCGGGAAAAGGAGCACCTGGGGCTGCCAGCGCCCCAGGCCACGCTGCAACCCCCGCAGCTCCGGGGCCTGATTCACGTGCACTCCACCTACTCCGACGGCAGCGCCACCCTGCGCCAGATGGCCGAGGCCGCCCTGGCGCAGGGCCTCGAGTACATGGTGATCTGCGACCACTACCAGAGCGCGGCCTACGCCGGGGGCTTGCGCCCGCCGGACGTGCTGCGCCAGTGGGCCGAGATCGAGGCCCTCAACGCCGAGCTGGCCCCCTTCCGCATCCTGCGCGGCATCGAGTCCGACATCCTGCCCGACGGCTCGCTGGACTACCCCGACGAACTGCTGGCCCGCTTCGAGGTGGTGGTGGGCAGCCTGCACACCAGCCTGGGCCTGGGCAGGGCCGAGCAGACCCAGCGCCTCTTGCGGGCCCTGGACAACCCCTACCTGAGCATCCTGGGCCACCCCAGCGGACGGCTGCTGCTACGGCGCAAAGGGGCCGAGGCCGACTGGGAGGCGGTGCTCGAGCGCGCCCAGCAAAACCACAAGGCGGTGGAGTTCAACTGCAACCCCTACCGCCTCGACCTGGACTGGCGGTGGATGCTGGCCTGGCGGGATCGGCTCAACTTCTCGCTGGGCCCCGATGCCCACAGCCTCGAGGGCCTTTCCGATATCCAGTACGGCCTGCTCTACGCCCACAAAGCGGGCCTGCACCCCGACCAGGTGGTGAACACCTGGCCCGCCGAGCGGGTGGTGGCGCTAAAGAAGATGGGCTAAGGGTTGGCCTCGGCGCCCACCAAAAGCTCGGCCTCGCGCTGCAAGAAGGCCCGTAGCACATCGGTGACGGTCACGATGCCCACCAGCCGGCCCTCGTGCACCACCGGCAGGCCCCCCACCTTGTGCTCGAGCATCAGCTTGGCGGCGGCCTGCAGGGGCAGGGTATCGGCCACGCTGATGGGGTCGCGGGTCATGATCTCGCCCACGCTGAGCCTGGAAATCAGATAGTTGAGCTCCCAGATGGAAAGCGAGGTGGCATCGGAGGGCATGGCTTCCTTGAGGTCGCGGTCGGTCACGATGCCCACCAGCCGGCCTTCTTCAACCACCGGCAGGCGGCGGAAGCCTCCTTTTTTCATGATCTGGGCGGCCTCGGGCACGGCCACGTCCGGGGTAACGACCTGGGGGTTTGGGGTCATGAAGTCTTTGACCAGCATAAGGATTACCTCGAGCCCAAGGTACTCCTGAGGGCGGGGGGCAGATGTCTCTACCCCAGCGATCGACCCTGCCGCCCGCCAGCCGCCGTGAGACAGCCCTGGTTGGAGCGCTGGCGCTGCGAGGCAGCCCCCACCGCCCATACCGCCCCAGTCCCGACGGGCAGCGGCTCGAGGCAGGTTCACCACCTTAAGGACTTGCCCTAGTAGACCCGCCCGCCCAGCGGCACCTCGCGCTCTGCCGAAAGCAGCACCACCCGCCCCTGTTCGTCGGGCAGGCCCAGCACCAGCACCTCAGACTTGAAACCGGCAATGTTGCGCTCGCCCAGGTTGGTCGCACAGATCACCAGCCGCCCCACCAGGGCCTCGGGGGTGTAGAGGTCGGTGAGCTGGGCACTGCTCTGCTTAATTCCCAGCGGGCCCAGGTCTATCCACAGTTGGTAGGAGGGTTTGCGGGCTTTGGGATGGGGTTCGGCTTTTTGAATGCGTCCGACGCGCAGCTCGAGGAGTTGAAAGGCTTCGTAGGGCGTCATGGGGCAAGTTTCCACACCCCAGAACCCGCCGTCAAGGGGGTTTTGCCTTTGGGCCTTCCTGTGCTATTCTCGAGGTCGCGTCCTCGGTCTGACGCGGCGCACCAGCGTGAACCGGGTCAGGGCCGGAAGGCAGCAGCCCTAAGCGCCACGGAGCGGGTGCCGTCAGGGAGCCGGGGACGCTTTTCGTTTTTCCCGTCCTGGGCGAGCATTAATTTGACCAAAGCACCTGGAGCCAACTACAAAACGGCAAACTTGACCGCTTCTCACCAAACGGCACCGTATACTTCGCTCTGGGATGTTGCCGCGGTATCTTTTGCGCGAGACGCTATCGCTGTATCTGCTGGGCGTCCTGCTATTCGTCGGGCTAATTACCTTCGATCTGCTCTCTTCACTCTCAGGGGCCTTCCTGCGGGCTAGGACACCCGTGGGTGAAATTGTCCAGATGGTGGCCTACCGGGTGCCCCACACCCTGGGCATCGCCCTGCCGCTGGGCCTGGTGTTCGCCTTGCTGGTGGCGCTGGCCCGCTGGATTCGTCAGTCCGAGCTCAAGGCCGCCTACGCCGCGGGCATTCCGCCACGCGTTTTCATCGGGCCGGTATTGCTGTTGGCGCTGGCGGTGGGGGCGGTTGTGCTGCTCAACGAGGGCTGGCTCAAGCCCATCGCCCAGGAGCGGTTTGAGGCTTTGCAGTACAAGATCTACTACGGTTCTGAGCCCTCCGGCGTGCTCACCGAGCGCACCTACACGCCCCAGGGTTTGGGCATTTACTACGCCCAGCGCATCTACCCGCCCCCCGAGGGCCAGACGGGCTCGCGGCTCGAGGGCGTCCGGGTGGTGGAGTCGGGCGGTTCGGTCTGGAGCGCCGAACGGGGGGTTTGGGTAAGCGGGGCCTGGCGGCTGCAAAACGCCTACCGCGTAGACCCCAGCGGCCAAATCTTCCAGGAGGCCGAGCATCCCCTGCCCTTCCCCGTGGGGGTGCAGCCCAAAGCCGTCTCCTACGAGGCCCTGCGCATGCCTGAGCTCCACGCCGTAGCCAGCGCCGACCCCGCCGCCCAGTTTCCTTTAGCCCGCCGCTATGCCAACGCCGTCGGCACGGTGGTGCTGGCCTGGCTGGCCATCGTGATTGGCCTCTCGCTGCGCGAGTCGGCCTGGGCTTTTATTGCTGTGGTGGGCCTTATTTTCGGCTACTGGACGCTTTTTACCCTCTCGGCCCAGTTCGCCCGCTTCGACCTGCTGGGCGCCTACGGGGCCTGGCTGCCCAACATCGTGTACGGTGGGCTGGCCCTGCTGGGAACCTGGAGGCTGGCCCGATGAATCGGGGCCGGAGGTGGCCGTGAGCGTGCTGGATCGCTACCTGATCAAAGAAGTAGGGGCCTCGGTGCTGGGCGCCCTGGCGGTGGTGGTGCTGGCCTTGTTGGGCGGGGCTTTGTACGAGGTGCTGGCGCCCCTCCTGGCCCGCGGCGCCGATCCGTGGGTGGTGAGCCAGTACCTGGCCTTCCGGGTACCCGAAGCGCTGGTGCGCGGGGCACCGCTGGCCTTTTTATTCGCGCTCTTGCTGGTGCTCTCGCGCATGGGCGAGGAGTCCGAGCTCAAGGCCATGCTGGCGGGGGGGGTCTCCAAGCTGCGGGTGTTGTTTCCGCTGCTTTTGTTGGGCACCCTCTTGTTTGTGATCTGCCTGGCCGCCGCCGACAGCCTGGTGCCGCGCAGCTTGCAGCAGGGCCAGAATGTGCTGCGCCAGGCCGTGCTGCAAAAGCCCAGGGCCCTCCTACAACCCGGCACCCGGCTGGTGGACGCCTACGGGCGCATCGTGTACGTGGGTGAGGTGAGCGATGCCGGCATCGGGCAGGTGCGGGTGATCACCGCTGAGGAGATCCTGGTGGCCGAGCAGGGCCGCTTCGAGCAAGGCACCCTGGTGCTCTCCCAGGGCATGCGGGTGACCTATGGGGGGGCCCGGCCCCGCACCGTCGCGCGGTTTGAGCGGGCCACCGTGCCGCTGGTGGAGCTTTCCCTCGAGCCCCCTGGGGGCCTCTTTAGCCTGACCGTGGCCGAGCTGCGCCAGCGCATCGCCCAGTACCGCGCCCAGGGGCTACCCTACCACGCCGAACTCACCGCCCTGCACCGCAAGTGGGCCGAGCCCGCGGCGGTGTACTCGTTCGCCATTTTTGCGGTGGGGCTGGCCTTCTTTCTGCTGGGTGGCAGCCGCAGCCTGGGCATGCTGGGGGTGGTGGTGCTGACCTTCATCTACTACGCCACCTGGAGCGTGGGCCGCATCATGGGCGAGCAGGGGGTGCTGCACCCCATCCTGGCGGCCTGGGGGCCCAATTTGCTCTACGCGCTGGCCGGGCTGGCCCTGCTGCGGCTGGGGAAGAGGTAGGCATGTGGGCGATGAAACCAGCGCTGGGCAGCCGGTACAGGCCCACAAGGGCTGGCAAAGGGCATCTGACCTGGTGGCGGACAGGTGCAGCCTCTCCGCTGCTTTCCTTCCTGCTCTTATGCCTGATTTTTCTCGCACCCGCCTTCGCCCAGGAGAACCCGCCCACACCCGAGGCGGGCGGCAAGAAACTGAAAATCCTCGAGGCCGAACGCCTGGAGCTGCGCAACGAGGCGGGCGAGGAGCTGGTGATTCTGGTGGGCAACCCGGTCAAGATGGAGCGGGACGGCGAGCGCATCGAGGCCTTCAGGGTCATCTACAACCGCACCCGCAAGCGCCTGATGCTCATGGGGGGGGTGCGTTATCAGGACAAGCAAGGCCAGCTCATCGAGGCTGGGGAGCTCGAGCTCTTCACCGACGACGAGAGCTTTGAGGCCCTTGAGGTAAAGATCGAGTCGGGCGAGTTTTTCCTGAGTGGCCCCATCTGCCAGCGGGCCGCCGGGCAGATTCTGTTGCAGGAGGGCTACCTGACCCCCTGCCAGCGCTGCGAACAGGAAGAGGCCGACTACGCCTTCCAGGCCCGCGAGGTGGTGCTCTATCCGGGCGACCGGATTATCGCTCGAGGGGTCTGGGTCTTGCTGCGCGGGGAGCGCACTTTGTACCTGCCGGTGTTGCTGCTGTTCCTGAACGAGCGGCGGCCCAAGCTCGAGTTCGGCCAGAGCGAGAGCGATGGGGTGTTCGTAGCTGCCGACCTACCCTATGTCTCGGACTTTGGCATTGGCTTTACCCTGCTGCGCTACTTTGAGCAGCGGGGCTGGGGTTTTGGCTTCGACCACTTTGGCATCGGGGCGGCCCAGGAGCGCTACCAGTTCCTGTACCTGCCCCCACCCGCCGGGCAGGCATTGCCCGACAGCGATCCCCGCAAGGACGGCATCTTCAAGTACCGCTTGAGCTACAAGCTGGAAGAACCCGACCGGCGAATAGAGGGGCTCATTCTGCGCGACGACAGCGCCCAGGATGAACCGCGTTTTTTGCAGGGGGCGGGGGGCCAGCCCGACTACACCACTTTCCTGATCGAATGGGCCACCCGCGCCACCCCCAGCCACCCCGAGCCCCTCTACCGCCTGACCCTGGACGGCTACATAGATCACAACCCCCTGGCCCTGCCCAACGAGCGCACCACCCCCCAGCGGCTCCCGGAGGCCGAGATTACCTTTCCCAGGGGCCTCGAGGGCGAGTTTCGGCTGAATGGGCGGGTTCTGCTGGGCTACTACGAGGCCCCCTCCAACCCCCTCAACCGCAGCGCCCGGCGGCTGGGGCCCTACATCGGGGCGGGCCGGCTCTGGGTGGAGCACCGCAGCAGCTACCGCCCTGCCACCCCGCCCTGGCCGGGCCTGAGCTTTAGCGTCGAGAACACCTTCATCGGGCGCTACTACAGCACCCAGAACCTCGACGAGAACGGCAACCCCACCGAGTTCGAGCGGCTCATCCGCTGGAACACCAGCGCCAGCCTGGGCCAGACCCTGGGGGCCTTTAGCCTCAACCTGCGCCTGAGTCGCAACGTGGTGGAGGGGGAAACCCCCTTTCAGTTCGATTATGAGCGGCCCCAGCGCAACAGCCGCCTCGAGGGCTCCTTCAGCTTCAACCCCGACCCTCTTTTTTCCTTCACCGCGCGGGCCAGCCGCGACCTCGAGCGCCGCGTCTTCGACCCGCTGGCCGAGTTCGCCCTCACCTCGCGCCCTTTCCTCTGGCTCAACTTTACCGCCAGCGCCAGCCGCGATATCGAGCTGGGCCGCTGGGGCCTGCTGCGCAGCAGCCTGGGCCTCACGCCGGCCCCCTTCAGCCTCAACCTGAGCTACGAGCGGCAGCTCGAGCTGGGCCTCGACCGCCTGCTCACCCTGAGCGCGGCCTACAACCCCCTGCCCTTCAACTTCTCACTGCGCACCAGCTACCGCTACTGGGACGTGCAGGAAAAAGAAACCCGGCCCCCCGAGCAGATCCCCCTCATCGCCCGCTACGATCCCCTCGAGCTTTCCGCCAGCTACAATCCCCCCGGCAACACCACCTCGCTCACCCACAGCCGCGACCTCAACAACGGGCAAGCCATCCGCACCGAGCTGAACCTGGTCTTGCAGGAAGCCCCCAACACCTTCCGCTTGCGTCAGAGCTTCACCCACCTCTACCAGCCCCTGCCCTCCCTCACCAACCCCACCCCCACCACGGTTCCGGCCGTGCTGGACGGACTGGCCCAGCTCACCCTGAGCCTGCATACCTTTGTGTTCGCCCAGACCATCGGTTTCAGTCCCGGCAGCGAGACCCGCTTCCGGCTGGGCTACCAGTACAGCGCCGACCTGTTGCAGGCCGACCTGCTGTGGAATTACCGCGAGGGCCTGCTGCGCAATCCTCGGCTAACGGTGCGAGCAGCGGTGCGCGAGCCCGAGATCTTCATCAACGAGGTCTCGGCGGAGTTTCACTTTCCCGAGAGCGAAAACCCCCTTACCCTCGAGGACGACACCCAGGCCTTCCTGCGCTTTTTGCGCTTTACCGGCGAGCTGGAGCTTCTCCCCGCGCCGCTGCGCCCGGAAGACCCCCCCGGCCTCTCGCTGCAAGGGTTCGTGGGCCTCGAGCGCCTCTCGGACAACAGCGGGCGCTTCCGTGTAACCCTGCGCGAGTTTGGCCCCACCATAAGCTTTATGGGCCAGGAGAAAACCCGCCTGTTCTACCGCATCGTCTGGAACGCCCCCGAAAGCGGCGGGACAAACCCCAAGGAGTTTTTTCTGCCCAACCTCGAGGGCACCCTCCTGCGCCCCCGCTTCGACCTGATTATCGACCGCTGCTGCTGGGCCTTCCGGGCCAGCCTCGATATGCTCAAACAGGAGTTCAAGTTTTCCTTTGCCTTAGGGGGTGAGGCCGCCGAGTTTTTGTTCAACCAAAACAACATCGTCCTGCCCGGCGGCCTCAAACTCCCCTCCCCAGGAGGATCTTAGATGAAGCAACCAATCCAAATCCTCAGCCTGGGCCTGCTGCTCTGTCTCTCGGCCTGCACCGGCAGCAGCGAAGAACCCACCCGCGCCCTGCTGGCCGCCAGCATCAACAACCCCAGCAGCGGCACCTACCAGGTGCGCTTTTTTCAAAGCACCACGCTGCAACCCGGTAGCACCGATACCCCCCGCCTGGTCGGGAGCTGGAACCTGGACGCGCCCATCATAACCCTCCTTTACCGCCGCAGCCTGGGCGCAGGCAACGACCAGCTCTGGGTGCTCACCCCGAGCCGCCTGCGCCGCTACAGCACCAACAACCTCACCATAGACGATGTGGGCACCCCCCAGCTCGACGGCTTTGACGAGGCCCTGAACGTGGACTGTAGCCAGGGCTACCTGCGCCCGGGGCAGAGCAACATCCTGCTGGTCTGTCCGCCCCCCCCCCCCCCCCCCCCGCGCCCCATCGAGGAGTACCGGGCCTGGATCATTCCCTTTACGGCCACGGCCCTCCCCACCCCCATCAATTTTCTGGACGCCAACCTGGTGCGCCTCAGCACCCCGGCCCGGTTTACCCTGGGCCCCAACGACCAGCTGCTCTACCTGACCCCCAGCCAGTTCGGGCAGTACGATTTTCTCAACCCCTACATCGAGCGGCCCTTGAGCCTGAGCACCTCGAGCCCCACCGATCTGATTTTTGTGAACGGCCAGGCCCTGGGGCTCTTCGACGACAACGACTCCACCAGCACCGACACCACCCTGGCTTCCTGGAACCTCAGCGCGACCGGAGCGGTAGGGCTCAGCCGAGACAGTAATATCGCTGCGCGGTTGTTCGCTCGAGGGGCCCCGCCGGTCTTCGTGCTGGGCACCGGCCTGGCCCGTTACGAGGGCAGCTTCCAGCTCCCGCGCGAGACCGAGAGCGGGCTTTTGCGCACGCGCCGCTACAGCACCGCCAGCGTGGGGGTTGACCAGTTTCTCTACCTGGCCGACCTGGACACCCCCACGCTTTTGGTTATAGACCTGACCGTGAACATCGCCAGCGCCCTGACCACCACAGGCGTACGTTCTTCTGCCCTGGGCAGCTTTCCGGAGGGCATCACCAGCCTGGCTTTTATCCCGGTGGAGTAGGCCCCTATCCCCTCGACCAAACCTGGGGTAGTTTGGGGGTATGGAGATACACCACATCGGCATCGCGGTGCAGGATTTACAGGAGGCCGCCCAGCCCTACCTGGGCCTGGGGTATGCGCTCGAGGCCCAGGGCAGTGTGGAGAGCCAGGGGGTTGAGGTCTGGATGCTCAGGAGCGGGGGAAGCCGCCTCGAGCTCCTCCAGGCCACCCGCCCCGACTCGGCCATCGCCCGCTTCATCGAGAGGCGCGGGCCGGGTCTGCACCACATCGCCCTCGCCACCCCCAACATTCGGGCCGAGCTAGAGCGCCTGGCTGCGGAAGGTGCGCCATTGATTGACGCCACCCCCCGCCCCGGTTTTGGGGGCCACCTGGTGGCTTTTATTCATCCCAGATGGTCGGGTGGGGTGCTGGTCGAGCTGGTGGAGGCCCACACCTGAGCTACCCCCAGCGCAGATGGCCCGCACGGTAGGCCCGCCAGGCCGCCAGCACCACGCCAAAAACCACCCCGGCCAGCAGAATCAGGTAGATGTAGCGCTCGAGGTGCGGGATTTTCGAGCCCACATAGTAGGCCAGCAGGGTCAGGCCCTGCGTCCAGAGCAGGCTGCCCAGCAGGCTCAGGGCAAAAAAACGCAGCCAGGGCATCTTAATCGTGCCGCACATAAAAGGCACCACCGCCCGAAAAACCGGCACATAGGGGCCAATCAGAAGCGAGAGCGGGCCGAAGCGGGCCATAAAGCGCCGGGTACGCTCGAGGTCTTCTGCCCTGACCCTGGCTTTGTTCAGGAGCGCCGGCCCCACCTTGTAGCCCAGGTAGTAGCCCAGGTTGTTACCCAGCACCGAGCCCAAAAAAAGCGCTAGCAGCGCAAAGGACAATTGAAGCTTTTGGGCTGCGGCCAAGAGTCCCACCGCAATCAAAAGCGAGTCGCCAGGCAGGAAAAACCCCACCAGCAGGCCGGTCTCTGCAAATACCGTGGCAAAAATTCCTAGATATCCTACGGCCTGCACATACGCGGTAACGTCCATGCGCTCCACCCTAACGCAAAAAGATGAAAAGCAGCAAGCCCGCCGGCGCGGCCGGACACCCGGCCCAGGGCTCGCCCCGAGCATCCTTCAGCGCGGGGGAAAAATTTGCAATTCCATCACCCGGCCCCGGGGGCTGCGGCTGGCCGCATAGACCAGGCTCTCGCCGATCTCGGCGGGGTCTACCCAGGCCATGGGGTCGGCCTCGGGCATCTCCTTGCGGTTGGCCGGGGTGTCCACAGCCCCCATGGGGTATACGATAGCCACACGTATGGCGGTACCGGCCAGCTCAGCGTCCAGCGAACGCAGGTAGGTGGCCACCGCGGCCTTGGCCGCGGCGTAGAGGGCCACCCCCGGTCCCACCCCATGCCAGGCTGCTGCTGCGGAAATCCCCGCGATAAAGCCATCTTTTTGGCTGAGCAGCTCGGGGATGATGGCCCGGGTCATGTAGAACAGGGTGCGCATGTTAAGGTCGAACATGCGGTCGTAGAGGTTGGGCTCGGTGTCTTTGACCGGGGCATAGGCAAAGCCGCCCACAGTGTGAATCAGGCCGTCCACCCGACCGAACTGGGCCTTGACCTGGCGCACCAGCATCTCGGCGTCGGGGTAGTGGGTCAGGTTGGCTACAAAGGCCCGCGCGCCCAGCTCCTGCGCCCGCTCGGCAATGGTGGTCTCGTAGGCATCGGCCAGGGCCAGCCTGGCGCCGGCCTGGGTAAAGGATCGGGCGATCGCCCCGGCAATGGCCCCACCCCCACCGGTAAGAATATAGACTTTGCCCTCCAAGGTCTGCATGGCTCAATTATCCGCACCAGCCTCCGAGCACCTGTCTTTAGGCTCACATTCGGCAGAATGTGCAGGGATGGAGTTATTTTACCCTGGCGCATCCAATATTATCGGGGTGGCTCCATAAGAGCCCGGTTACCCTAAGGAGATCTATGGCAACGAAAAAAGTAGTACTGCACCGTTTGGGAGGACACCGGTTTGTGGGCATCAACGAGCAGGGGGACAAGGTAATGGTGGACGGCGACCAGCCCTCTACCGGCATGCGCCCCATGGAACTCCTGCTGGCCGCGCTGGCCGGTTGCACCGCCTACGATGTGGTGGACATCATGGAGAAAAAGCGCCAGCCCCTGGCCCGCTACCGGGTAGAGGCCGTGGGCGAGCGGGCCGAGGAGCACCCTAAGCGCTATACCCACATCGTGGTGACGCACTATGGCGCAGGGCCCAACGTCACCAAAGAGGCCCTCGAGCGCGCGGTGGAGCTCTCCCACACCAAGTACTGCTCGGTCTCGGCCACCCTCAACGCCCAGATCGAGACCCGGGTGGTGGTGGAGCCCTGGCAGGACGAGCAGCAGCTTCAATCGCAACGCTAGCGGCGCAGCCCCTCCCCTTTGGGCATGATCTCGCCCAGGGCGGCCTCCAGGATGGCCTTGTCCAGCCGCTCCACCCAACCAAAGCGCAGGTAGACCAGCCGCACCTCGGGCTCGATCTGCCAGGCCTGGCGAATAGCGGTCAGGTAGATTCCCAGTTGCACGAAATACTGCTCGGGCCGCATCTCCTGGTCGGTCTTGTAGTCTTCCAGATACCACTGCTGGCCCACCCGGTACAGCCGGTCTATCACCCCCTGCCAGACCGTAGAGCCCAGCGGCAGGGCCACGGCGAACTCGGGGTAGTCCTCGTCGCGGGGCCAGGGGAGTGCGCGGCCCAGAAGTTCCTGGTAGTGCTCCAGCAGGGCCTGCACCTCGGCCATGATACCCTTGCGCTCGTCCGGGCCAAAGGGGAACATCACCTCCTGGGCCTCGAGGTTGGCCAGGTGTTGGGGGTTGTCGGGGCTCCAGTTCTGCCCGATGGCATAGTGCACCAGCGTCCCGATGGCCCGGGCGCGACCCGGAACGGCCTCCCCCTCCTCGGGGTCGGGCAGGGGCAGGGGCTCGGCCTCGAGGCGCTTGTAGGCCGAGGGCGAAAAGAGCGGTGGGAAGGGCTCGGGCTCGAAGCGGGCGTCCACCCAGGGCGAGGGCTGCGAAGGCTCCGGCTGGCTCAGCACGCGCACCGGCGGCGCTGGTCGGTAGGGCCAGGTTTGCAGGTGAAAATCCGGGCGGTGGTAGGGCGGGCTGGCCGGGCCCAGGTTCATGGCCTCGAGCACCTTACCCCAGCCCTCGGGCTGGCCATGGCTGGCGCTGGCGGTGAGCAGCAGGGTATCGCGGGCCCTCGAGGCCGCCACGTACAGCAGGCGGTAGCTCTCCTCTTCCTCCAGGCGCTTTATCTGCTCCTTGAACCCTTCGAAGGCTGGGGTTTCCGGCAGGGCCACCCACTGCTTCAAGAGCCCCTCTTCCCTCCCTTGCCCCAGATACAGCGGCTGGGCCTGGTGCACATGCTTCCGCCCCAGGTCGAAGACCGCCACCAGGGGCCATTCCAGCCCTTTGGCGCGGTGGACGGTCAGGATCTGCACCCCCTCGCCCGACTGGGGCACATCGCCGGCGTCGGCCTGCCGCGAGAGCAGCTCGAGCCGCTCCAGAAGCCCCTCGAGGTTCTGCGGGGGGCGCGGGGCAAAGTAGAAGAGCAGCGCGTCCACGTTCTCCCGCGCGCGCGGCTCCAGGAAGTCGTGGTAGGGGCGGCCATCCATCAAGGGCGCCCGGATCAGAAACTTGAGCACCTCGAGCGGGGCCATCAGGCGCGCCTGGGCTTGAATCTGGCGAAGGCGTTCGTAGACGCTGGGCCAGTGCTGGGCCAGGCGGCCCAGGGGGTCGTCGGCCTGCAACACCCCCTCGATCTGGGGAAGCTCGAGGGGCTTCAGGGGACCGGTCTCGGTGTGCTGCCCGAAGGGGCTGCGCAAAAAAACCGCCAGCGACAGGCCCCTGGGGTCGAGGGCGGCCCGCAGGGCATGGTACAGGTCGCGCACCTCCTGCCGCTCGTAGTAGCCCCGCCCCTGCAACAGCACGTAGGGGATCTGGGCCTCGGCCAAGGCCTCTTCCAAAAAGTGCACGCTGTTGTACGAGCGCACCAGTACCGCCATCTGGCTGTACTCGATGGGGCCGCGCAGGGCCGCGAGCCGCCCGGCCAGCACCCGCGCCTCCTGCTTGCGCAGCTCCTCGAGCGGGAGCTCCCCCACCACCCAGTGCACCTCCAGCCGCCCCTGCTCGGGCCGCACCCCCTCGACCGGGGGGGCCTCCTCGAGGCCAAAGCCCAGCCCCTCTTTAGCCAGATACCTGGTAAGGCCGTTCAGAAAGCGCACCAGCACCCGGCTGTGCCGGTAGCTATGGGTCAGGGGGGGGTCGGGCTCGCCTTCCCGCAGGGCCTTGCGAAAAACCGAGACGTCGGCGTTGCGGAAGGCGTAGATGGACTGCTTGGGGTCGCCCACGATCTCGATGGGCAGCCCGGCCCGCTCGAGGGCCGCAAAAAAAGCTCCTTGCAGGGGGTTCACGTCCTGGTACTCGTCCACCAGGAGCACCTTTACCCGCTCCCGAACCCGCTTTAGGGCCCGGGGGTGGCGGGTTAGTTCCAGCGCCTTGCGCTCGAGCTCGGAGGGCGAGAGCAGGTTGGCCCCCAGGCGGGCCTCGTAGGCGGCGTACACGGTCTGGTACACCTGGAGCAGGTGCTGGTTGGCCTCCCCCGCCGCCGGCTCGAAAACCTCGGCCAGGGAGCGCCTGGAAAAAAGGTGCAAAAGGGGCTCGGTGAGTTCGTCGGAGACCAGGCCAAACAGCGGGTGGTGGGGATCCTGGGCCAAATAGCGCAGGGTCTGCCACTCCTCCTCGAAGATAGCCTGGGCCTCCCAGTCGCCCAGCATGGAAAAGTCGGGGTCGAGGTGCAGGAGCGGGGCCGCAAGCCGCAGGCACTGGGCCATAAAGCCGTGAATGGTGCTGAGGGTGGCCCCGGCAATCTCGCGGGCCGCCTCCTGAAAAGCGGCCCGGCTCCCCCCCGAAGCCACAAAGCTCAGGTGCCGCCCGGTCTGCAACACCTCCTCGATGGCCGCTGCCACCCGCACCCGCAGCTCGTCGGCGGCCTTGCGGGTAAAGGTGACGCCCACGATGCGGCGCAACGGCGTACCGGAGGCGATGAGCTCGAGGTAACGCAAGACCAGGCTGGCGGTCTTGCCGGTTCCGGCGGAGGCGACACGAACTTTCACAGGTGTGGGTCGGTATAGTCCTGATTACAGGCCATCAGCAAGAAAGCTCGAAATCCTTCCAGGCTCAAATAACCGGCTGCCATGAGCACCATCATATCCTCAATCTCGAGCGCCGGGCGGCTAATGTAGTAGCCGTTGGCGTGGAGGGTGGTTTCGACCACAAGCCAGGCCGTTCGCTTATTGGCATCGTGAAAAGCGTGGTTCCTGGCCAATCGAAAACCCAGGGCCGCTACTTTGGTAAAGAAGGTGGGATAAGCATCCGCGCCCCCAGCGCTCGCAATAGGTGCGGACAGGGCCGACTGTAGGGCCGCCGCATCCCGAATCCCCTCCAGGCCCCCAAAGCGTACCAGGGCGTTGTGGTGCAGTGTAACAACCAGTTTTCCTGTGGGGTAGCGGTGGCCTTTGTAACGATAGAAGAAGCTAGCGCTGGGCAAGGCCACGTAATACCTCTGCGTTGCGCTCCAGGGCCTCCGCCACAATGCGCTCCTGTTCTTCGAGGGGAGTCTCCTCGAACTCGAGCTCCTCGAGCTGGGGAAGCTCAACGGGTGCAGGAACTTCGAGTTGAATGGGTTGGGTTTTGGCAGTGGACATGGCACTCCTGAGACAAATAAGTATAGCAATGTCCTGCTAGAATATCGAGCGATAGAGGGCTTTTGTGAAATACGCCAGCATCAACGGAACCATCATCGAACACGACAAGGCCAGCCTGCACATCTCCGACCTGGGCCTGCGGCGGGGGTATGCGGTATTCGAGTTTTTCCGCATTTTGCGGGGTGTTCCGGTGTTTCTGGAGGATCACCTCGAGCGCTTCGAGCGCTCGGCCCGGCTGCTGGAGCTTACCCCACCCTTCGGGCGGGAAAAGCTCGAGGGCCTGATTCGGGAGCTGATAGAGCTCAACAACCTGCGGGAAGCCGGCATCCAGATGCTGCTCACCGGGGGCTACTCCCCCGATGCCTTCACCCCCGGCCAGCCCAACCTGATCATCGCGCCCATGGCGGTCACCCCACCCCCAGCCCAGCTCTACCAGCAGGGGGGCAAGGTCATCCTGCACCAGAACCTGCGCGAGCTGCCCGAGGCCAAAACCACCGACTACCTGGTCGCGGTGAAGCTCGCCAAACGGGTGCGGGCCGAGGGGGCCACCGAGGTGATCTATCACGATGGAAAAACCGTGTACGAGGGCGGGCGCAGCAGCCTGTTGATCATCCAGCAGGGCACCCTGATCACCGCCCAGGCGGGCGTGCTGCCGGGCATCACCCGCAAGCACCTGCTGGAGGTGGCCCGTCCGATTTTGCCCATCCAGGAGCGGCCCATCACCCTGGCTGAACTCTACTCCGCCGACGAGGTGCTGCTGACCGGGGCCACCCGGCAGGTCATGCCCATCACCCAGATTGAAGATCGGCGGGTGGGCGATGGGCAGGTAGGGCCTTACAGCCAGCAGTTGATGAAAGCCTTCCAGGAGAACCTCGAGGCCTATCTGAACCACCGCATGGTGCTGCGCTGAGCGCAGGGGGCTTGGGAGGGTTGTATACTTTCAGTGCTCTCACGGCCGGAGGGCTTCGGGTTCAGTACACGGTGGGGCCTGGGGGCCGACCTGTTGCTGCCCCCGCGCCCGGGGGCCTCGGCTTTTGCCCGCGGTTCGTACATAGAAGACGGTCTGGCTGTTGCTCTGAGCGTAACCTGGGAGACCTACATCGCTTACCGCTAGGTGGCCTCGACACTGAACGGCGGTGGCGTAGGGTTGGACACGGGGTATTACTGGCCCATGGCCCTCGAAACCGGCCAGGGGTACATCGGGCCCCGCCTATACAGCTATGTGCAGTGCCAGAGCACCAACAACGCTCCCGTGCAGTGCAGTGGGCTGCGTCTGAACCCCGGCTTTAGCATCGGGGTCAACCTCAACCTGGGGCGCTTTGTGGCCGCGCCGGAAATCCCGCTGTTTTTACTGCCTCCAGACGAGGCCTATGCCACCCTCCGCCTGGCTTCGCCGTTCAGTTTTTCGCTGTCTTTCCGTTTTTGAAGGAGGCTAGAATCTACAAACCACCTTACCCAAATCAGGCACTGCAGTTATGTTTAGAGCATGAACCGCCGTGCTTACCCATCGGACGTCCGTGATGAGGAATGGGCTCTGGTGCTGCCCTATTTGACCCTCGC
>Ga0209721_1000428_pt1 | contig 38525 bp, 43 predicted proteins | sample TshhotsprinmetaG_FD_184139 | JGI IMG/M metagenome (GOLD analysis project Ga0209721, IMG submission 184139) | Hot spring microbial communities from South Africa to study Microbial Dark Matter (Phase II) - Tshipise hot spring metaG (SPAdes)... | ecosystem: Environmental > Aquatic > Thermal springs...
CCGTGGGCAAGTCACCCAAGAATATGCGATTGTCAAGGAGCATATCGAACTGGAAATTCGATTTAAAAATCTTTCTAAACATACTATACGAGGAGGAATGAATGATGAACATTGCTAGCATGATTGATCATACGTTATTAAAACCAGAAACAACGAAAGCACAAATTGAAAAATTAGTGGAAGAAGCGAAAAAATATGAATTTGCATCTGTATGTGTGAATCCAACATGGGTGAAATTCGTTGCTGAGCGTTTACAAGGAACGAAAGTAAAAGTGTGTACAGTCATCGGCTTTCCGTTAGGAGCGACAACACCAGAAGTAAAAGCGTTTGAAACAAAACAAGCGATTGAAAATGGTGCGCAAGAAGTCGATATGGTCATCAATATCGGTGCGTTAAAAGACGGCGATCATGAGCTTGTAGAGCGCGACATTCGTGCTGTTGTTGATGCAGCAAAAGGAAAAGCTTTAACAAAAGTGATTATTGAAACAGCGTTGTTGACAGATGAAGAAAAAGTGCGCGCATGCGAAATTGCCGTTCGTGCTGGGGCAGATTTCGTTAAAACATCAACAGGATTCGCAAGCGGCGGTGCAACAGTAGAAGACGTTGCATTAATGCGCAAAACAGTTGGTCCAAACGTTGGCGTAAAAGCATCTGGCGGCGTGCGCAGCGCAGCGGACGCAAAAGCGATGATTGATGCAGGCGCAAACCGTATCGGTACAAGTTCTGGACCAGCAATTATGGAAGGAACAACTTCAAACGAAGCATACTAATGGAGGCATTGACCTATGAAAGAAGTATTACTTAGCTTACTTGCTGGGCTTGTTGTCGGGATTTTGTTTAAGTTTTTACGTTTGCCATTGCCAGCTCCGCCTGTATTGGCAGGAATGATGGGGGTATTTGGCGTATATTTAGGTGGCGTCGTTGCCGATTGGTTAATGAAGACGTTTTTTAACTAAACAGCCCAAGAAGGGATGATCAACAATGAATAAACAACAGTTAATTGAAGCGGCAAAACAAGCGAGGGAGCGGGCGTACGTTCCGTATTCCAAGTTTAAAGTTGGAGCAGCACTATTAACGAAAGATGGAAAAGTGTACGGTGGCTGCAACATCGAAAATGCATCATACGGTTTATGCAACTGCGCTGAGCGTACAGCTTTATTTAAGGCGTACTCAGAAGGCGATCATGAGTATGCGATGTTAGCCGTCGTTGCAGATACGGAGCGACCAGTTCCGCCGTGTGGCGCATGCCGTCAAGTCATTGTTGAATTATGTGATCCAAATATGCCTGTCATTTTAGCGAATATGAAAGGCGATATGCAGGAAACAACAGTAAAAGAACTTCTTCCTGGAGCGTTTTCAAAAGAAGACTTGCGATAAGCGTCGGTTTTTCCCGACGCTTTTTGCATTGATACATAACAAAAAAGGAAATATAATCATGAGGAAGACAATTTGACAGCTGACAACGGAGGGATGACATGAGTAAAGACGTATCAAGAAACAAGTTGCTTTGGATTGCCGGGCTTGGTTGGTTATTTGATGCGATGGATGTAGGGATGCTTTCGTTTATTATTGCTGCATTGCAAAAGGAATGGAATTTAACGGCCGAACAAATGGGTTGGATCGGAAGTATAAATTCGATCGGCATGGCAGTCGGTGCGCTCGTTTTCGGATTGTTAGCTGACCGCATTGGGCGAAAACAAGTTTTCATCATTACGCTTTTATTATTTTCGATCGGTAGCGGACTATCCGCACTTGCGACAACGTTAACGGTCTTTTTAATTTTACGTTTTTTTATCGGCATGGGACTTGGTGGCGAACTGCCTGTTGCGTCAACGCTCGTATCGGAAAGCGTTGCTGCACATGAACGCGGGAAAGTTGTCGTTTTATTGGAAAGCTTTTGGGCAGGTGGTTGGTTACTAGCAGCGCTCATTTCATTTTTCGTTATTCCAGCGTATGGATGGCAAATGGCGCTTATTTTAGGAGCTGTACCAGCGCTATATGCCATTTATTTGCGCATCAATTTGCCAGATTCGAAAAAGTTTATGGCGACAAAAACGGAGCGCCGTTCCGTTTGGCAAAATATCGCAGACGTTTGGGCAAAACCGTACGCAAAACAAACGACAATGCTTTGGATTTTATGGTTTTCAGTCGTCTTTTCGTACTACGGCATGTTTTTATGGCTACCGAGCGTCATGGTCATGAAAGGATTTAGTTTAATTAAAAGTTTTGAGTACGTGCTCATCATGACATTAGCGCAGCTGCCGGGTTATTTTAGCGTCGCATGGTTAATTGAACGCATTGGTCGAAAAGCAGTACTGATCATTTATTTAACTGGTACCGCATTAAGTGCTTATTTCTTCGGAAATGCTGACTCAGCTGCGGCATTAATGACGTTTGGAGCATTGTTATCGTTTTTCAACCTTGGGGCATGGGGAGCGCTTTATGCCTATACACCAGAGCAATATCCAACGATCATTCGTGCGACGGGTGCAGGAATGGCTGCTTCATTCGGACGCATTGGCGGCATTTTAGGGCCGCTTCTCGTCGGCTATCTCGTCGCACAAAAAGTATCCATCACGATGATTTTTGCGATTTTTTGTATCGCGATTTTCATCGGTGCGCTTGCTGTTCTTTTCCTTGGCAAAGAAACGAAACAACAAGAACTCGCATAATCATACGAAAAGAAGCTATAATGGTATCATTGTAGCTTCTTTTTTTGAAAGGGGATTTTCTTTTGGGTGTTTCTGTAGTCGTTGCGACATATAACCGATTACTTCCATTAGCAGAATTGTTAGAGTCGTTAAGCAAACAAACGTATAAACCAACGCAAGTCATTATTGTTAATGATGGTGGTCCATCTGTGCAAGCTGCTGTCGATGCATATCCGGAGCTTTCTGTTGAACTCATTGAATTGCGTGAAAATGTCGGTCATGTCGAGGCGCGTAATATCGGTGTACGTGCCGCCACAGAAGATTTTATTATGCTTTGTGATGATGACGATTTACTATTGCCATGCCACGTTGAGCGAATGATCGCTAATATGAATGATGCCGATTTTGTATATTCGGACGTAGAAATTTTTCATTATCGTATTGAAAATGGAGTGCGCATACCGACCGATCGCTTTTTATTTGCATATGAATTCGATTTGCAAGCAATGCGTACATTTTCGACGTATGTTCCTTCAGGGAGCATGTATCGGCGCACAATTCATGATACAATTGGATATTTTGATCCGTACGTTCATAACTATTGGGATTGGGATTTCTTTTTACGTGTGGCGAACGAGTTTCGTGTGAAACGTGTAGCGACAGCGAGCGTCCTTTATGCATTTTCGAATGAAGGCGATCATTTATCGAAGCAAATGAATGAAACGAGACAAATGTATTTAAATCGATTAAGTGAGAAACATCTGCTCGGTCATTTACCGACAAAAAACTTTTGGCTTCTTTTGTCAGAGCCGGAGGTACAAAAGCGACAAGCAACGAGCGAAGTCATATGGAATGGTGAACCGTTTCGTTCCCGTCTCGCCCACTTTATTCATTGTTAGGAGGGGGAAAATGTATTGGTGGAGCATTCAGCAATTATTTCTTTTGCTTTTGTTTTCACCGCTTCTTACTCGTCACGTATTTTATGGGCGCATCAACTCGTTTTTATTGTTTGTTTGCTTCGCTTTTGGAACGACCGTATTTGCAGAATATATGGTGAAGAAAAAAGGAAAACAAACATGGCTATTTGTCGCTGCGCTATTATGTAATGTTTCTGTTTTACTTGTTTTTTCTTTTGCTATGTGAGAAAGCAGAGTCTTTGCGAAGGCTCTGTTTTTTTATTTATGAAAAAGGAATAAAAAGAAAATGTGTCGAAAAACTAAGACAGTTGTATAGTTTTTACTTGACAAATAAACATTCCTATATGATAATTTATATCGAATTATAATTGTTATAATTTATTTTTGCGTTCAGTCATATTTTTCGTATGGCTGGAGCATACTACTAACATGCAAAAAAATGATGCAGGAGGATGATTGACAATGCCATTAGTAGGAAAACAAGTACAACCATTTAAAGCGATGGCGTTCCATAACGGCGATTTCATCGAGGTAACAGAAGAAAACTTCAAAGGAAAATGGAGCGTCGTTTGCTTCTATCCAGCTGACTTTACATTCGTTTGTCCAACAGAATTAGAAGATTTACAAAACGAATATCCAAAATTAAAAGAGCTTGGTGTAGAAGTATACTCCGTTTCAACAGATACACATTTTACACATAAAGCATGGCACGACCACTCACCAGCGATCAGCAAAATCGAATATGTGATGATCGGTGACCCTTCTCAAAAATTATCACGCATGTTCGAAGTGCTTGATGAAGAGACAGGCCTTGCACAACGCGGTACGTTCATTATCGATCCAGATGGCGTTATTCAAGCTGTTGAAATTAACGCTGATGGCATCGGTCGTGATGCAAGCACAATCGTAAACAAAATTAAAGCAGCACAATACGTGCGCAACAATCCTGGCGAAGTGTGCCCAGCAAAATGGCAAGAAGGTGGAAAAACATTAAAGCCAAGCCTTGACCTTGTAGGTAAAATTTAAGGAGGCTTATGTCAATGATATTGGATGCTGAAATTAAAGCACAGCTCGCCCAATATCTACAATTGATGGAAAATGACATTGTGTTAAAAGTGAGCGCGGGAGACGATGAAGTTTCCCGCGATATGCTTGCTTTAGTTGATGAGCTTGCGACAATGTCATCGAAAATTAAAGTAGAGAAAACAACGCTAGAAAGAACACCTAGTTTTAGCGTCAATCGCATAGGGGAAGAAACAGGCGTTGTATTTGCGGGCGTGCCTTTAGGACATGAATTTACTTCTTTGGTGCTTGCATTGCTTCAAGTGAGCGGAAGACCGCCGAAAGTCGATCAAGCAGTCATTGAACAAATTAAAAATTTAAAAGGGACGTATCGTTTTGAAACATACGTCAGCTTAACATGCCATAACTGCCCAGACGTCGTTCAAGCGTTAAATGTGATGAGCGTACTAAATCCGAACGTCTCACATACGATGATTGATGGGGCTGCATTTAAAGAAGAAGTCGAGCAAAAAGATGTCATGGCTGTGCCAACCGTCTTTTTAAACGGTGAACCGTTCGCAAGCGGCCGTATGTCGCTTGAGGAAATTCTTGCGAAGTTAGGAAGCACGCCGGATGCTTCTACTTTTGAGGAAAAAGATCCGTTTGATGTGCTCGTCATCGGTGGAGGACCTGCGGGTGCAACAGCTGCCATTTATGCAGCGCGTAAAGGCATTCGCACAGGAATTGTTGCTGAACGCTTCGGCGGTCAAATTTTAGATACGTTAGGCATTGAAAACTTTATTAGCGTCAAATATACAGAAGGTCCGAAGCTTGCTGCGAGCCTTGAGGAACATGTGAAACATTACAATGTTGATATTATGAACTTGCAGCGTGCAAAACGGCTAGAAAAGAAAGACCTTATTGAAGTAGAGCTTGAGAATGGTGCGATTTTAAAAAGCAAAGCAGTCATTATCGCGACAGGCGCACGTTGGCGCAATCTCGGCGTCCCAGGCGAAGCAGAGTTTAAAAATAAAGGCGTCGCTTACTGCCCACATTGCGACGGTCCGTTATTTGAAGGAAAACATGTCGCAGTCATCGGCGGTGGAAACTCTGGCGTTGAGGCGGCAATTGATTTGGCCGGAATTGCTAAGCATGTGACGGTGCTTGAATTTGCGCCAGAATTAAAAGCAGATGCGGTATTGCAAGATCGTTTATATAGCTTACCGAATGTCACAGTAATCAAAAACGCGCAAACGAAAGAAATTACAGGCACAGATAAAGTGAATGGTATCACATATATTGATCGCGCAACAGGCGAAGAGCACCATATTGAACTTCAAGGTGTATTCGTGCAAATCGGACTTGTACCGAATACCGAATGGTTAGAAGGAACGGTAGAGCGCAATCGCTTCGGCGAAATTATCGTTGATAAGCGCGGAGCGACAAACGTCCCTGGCGTCTTCGCTGCTGGCGATTGTACAGATAGCGCATATAAACAGATTATCATTTCCATGGGTTCAGGCGCAACAGCTTCTTTAGGAGCGTTTGACTACTTAATTCGAAATTAATATGATCAACCCCTTAACTCACTTTGACCCGCTTTACTGCTTATGTAAAGCGGGTTTTGTTCCCCCCTTGACTCTCCTATTGCGGTTTGATACAATATTAGCCAAATGAAATACAGGTGCAACGATGAAAGATGGATAGTAGCTAAGGTAGTTCTTTTATAGCGAGCTAGGGGTGGTGGAAGCCTAGTAAAGACGCTTAGCGAAACGGCAGTCTGGAGTTGCTTCACGCAAAAGTGGATGCGTTATGCATCAACTAGGGTGGAACCGCGGGAGTTACGCTCTCGTCCCTAGGCGAAAGGCCTAAGGATGAGAGCGTTTTTTGTTTACATTTTATTATAAGGAGGATGAACGATGTCAGTAACGATGGAGCAAATTGTAGCACACGCGAAACATCGCGGCTTTGTTTTTCCCGGTTCAGAAATTTACGGCGGATTAGCAAATACGTGGGATTACGGTCCGTTAGGGACGGAATTAAAAAACAACATTAAGCGAGCATGGTGGAAAAAGTTCGTTCAACAATCACCATACAACGTCGGTTTAGATGCGGCTATTTTAATGAACCCACGCACGTGGGAAGCATCTGGTCATTTAGGAAACTTCAACGATCCGATGATTGACTGTAAACAATGTAAAGCACGTCATCGGGCGGATAAGTTAATTGAAAGCGCGCTTGAAGCGAAAGGGATTGAAATGGTTGTCGATGGGCTTCCTTTTGAAAAAATGGAGCAGCTCATTCAAGAGCACGACATTGCTTGTCCAGATTGCGGCAGTCGCGACTTCACAAACATTCGTCAATTTAACTTAATGTTTAAAACGTTCCAAGGCGTGACCGAGTCGAGCGCAAACGAAATTTACCTTCGTCCTGAAACGGCACAAGGCATTTTTGTAAACTTTAAAAACGTACAACGAACGATGCGCAAAAAATTGCCGTTCGGTATTGCGCAAATCGGAAAAAGCTTCCGAAACGAAATTACACCAGGAAACTTTACGTTCCGCACACGTGAATTTGAACAAATGGAGCTTGAATTTTTCTGTAAGCCGGGCGAAGAATTACAGTGGTTTGATTATTGGAAACAATATTGTGAACAATGGCTTTTATCGCTTGGTATGAAGCGTGAAAACATTCGTTTACGCGATCATTCCGAAGATGAATTGTCCCACTACAGCAACGCCACAACAGATATTGAATATAAATTCCCGTTTGGTTGGGGCGAGCTATGGGGCATTGCATCGCGTACCGATTACGATTTGCGTCGCCATATGGAATATTCAGGAGAAGACTTCCACTACCTTGATCAAGAAACGAACGAACGTTTTATTCCATATTGCATTGAGCCTTCACTTGGTGCAGATCGCGTCACGCTCGCCTTTATGATTGACGCGTATGAAGAAGAGCAACTGGCAGACGGTACGACGCGCACAGTGATGCATCTTCACCCAGCGTTAGCGCCATATAAAGCGGCTGTATTGCCATTATCGAAAAAGTTATCAGAAGGTGCGCGTGCGATCTTTGAACAACTTTCACAACATTTTATGGTCGATTACGATGAGTCTGGATCCATCGGAAAACGATATCGTCGTCAAGATGAGATTGGAACACCGTTCTGTATTACGTATGATTTTGATTCAGAACAGGACGGCATGGTGACCGTGCGCGACCGCGATACGATGGAACAAACACGCATTCCAATTGCGGAATTAAAAAGCTTCTTAGAAGAAAAAATTCAGTTTTAAGCAAAAACAGGCTATCCTATAAAGTAGGGTAGCCTTTGTATTAGAAAGGAGTGCGATGATGAGCATATTGAAAAACGATTGGGCTCCTTTATTAGAAGAGGAGTTTCAAAAACCGTATTATGTGAAATTGCGTCAGTTTTTAAAAGAAGAATATCGAACGAAAACGATTTATCCGGATATGCACGACATTTTCAACGCCCTTCATTACACCCCGTATGCGAATGTAAAAGTCGTCATTTTAGGACAAGACCCATACCATGGGCCGAATCAAGCGCACGGATTAAGTTTTTCCGTCAAACCGGGCGTCGCTTTGCCTCCATCGTTGTTAAACATTTTTAAAGAGTTGCAAGATGACATCGGGTGCTATATTCCAAACAACGGCTACTTATTAAAATGGGCAAAGCAAGGGGTATTGCTTTTAAATACCGTATTGACGGTACGACGTGGAGAAGCGAATTCGCATAAAGGAAAAGGTTGGGAGTATTTTACAGATCGCGTCATTGAACTTGTGAATGAAAAACGTGAACCCGTTGTCTTCATTTTATGGGGACGTCATGCGCAAGCGAAAAAAGCCTTGATCACGAATGAACATCATTACATAATTGAAGCGCCACATCCAAGCCCATTTTCCGCAGCGCGAGGCTTTTTCGGTAGTCGCCCTTTTTCAAAAACGAATACTTTTTTACAACAGACAGGGAGAGAGCCAATTGACTGGCAAATCGAAAACATATAATGAGCGAGTAAATTGTTATGCATGCAAACATTTTTATGTCACGTGGGATGCGCAAATGCCGCGCGGTTGTCGCGCATTCGGTTTTAAAAGCGCGATGTTGCCGTCTATTGTCGTCAAGCAATCGTCTGGTGCGCCTTGCATGAAGTTTGTACAAAAAGAACATAAGGGGAGAAACGGATGAGTTCATCGCGCTCGATCGTCGTTTCCGTCATCGCGATGATTGTCGCCATTATCGCAGGAACGATCGGATTTATGTTTTCAGAACAATTAACGTTTTTTGATGCACTTTGGTTGACAGTTGTCACCATTTTAACGGTTGGTTATGGCGATACAGTGCCACAAACGTTTTATGGTAAACTGTTTGCCCTTATCATTATTCCGATTGGTATTGGCATTGTGACATATGCGACAGGGGCAGTCGTGTCGATGATGATGGAAGGGGAATTTTCAAAAACGGTTCGGAGGCGAAAAATGAAAAATAAAATAGAAGCGATGACAAACCATATTATCGTATGCGGGTTCGGGCGTGTCGGGGAACAAGTCGTACGTGAACTTGTCAAAAACGGGACAGCTGTCGTTGTCATCGAGCGGAATACGGACCGGTTAGACGAAATGAATGATCCGATTCCGTATGTCGAAGGGGATGCGACAGAAGATGACGTGTTGATTGCGGCAGGTATTGAACGAGCGGCAGGGTTGGTCGCCGCATTGCCTTCAGATGCCGATAACGTCTTTATTTCCCTCACAGCAAAAGGGCTAAATCACGACATTCAAATTGTCGCGCGCGCCGAGCGACCGGAATCGGAAGAAAAGTTGCGGCGTGCAGGTGCTGATAAAGTCATTAACCCATCGTTTTTGAGCGGTCGCCGCATGGCGATGACAATGTTAAAGCCTGTCAGTGTCGATTACGTCGATACGATTTTTCACGGCCATGCAGAGCAATACGCGATTGAAGAAGTGACAATTGAGCCGCATTCTTCATTTGTTGGGACATCTGTCCGCGATCAAGCGGTGCGCACGCGCTTTCATGTGACGATTATTGCGATTCAGCGTCAAAACAACATGATTGGTAACCCAACGCCAGACGAGCGGTTTTTCGTTGGAGATGTCCTGATCGTATTCGGTGAAAAACGAGCGCTAGAGGCGTTTGAACAGGCGGTAAATAAAAAATAAGCAGCCAAATCGGGCTGCTTATTGTAATGCATAAATTCTTGCTTCGTGCGGACGCATATAAAGCGTTGTACCTTCTTCTTTTACATCTGTATAATTGCCGAGCAAAAGATGGCGGTGAGCCGAAGCAAGCTCTTCTGGCAACTCATATACGTTGTCGTTGTCGCAATGGTTTAAGACGATGAGCCAACGAACGCCATCGAGCTCGCGCGTGTAAGCGTAAATGTACGGATCATTTTCCGAAAAATCGCGGAACGTTCCGTACACCATAACGGCATGTTGCTTGCGCAATTGAATGAGCTTTTTATAGTAATAATATACAGAGTTCGGATCCGCTAATGCTTGTTTTACATTGATTTCTTTATAGTTCGGATTCACTTTTAGCCAAGGTGTTCCTGTTGTAAATCCAGCATGTTCGCTATCATCCCACTGCATTGGTGTACGCGAGTTATCTCGGCTCAGTAGCTGCAAGCTTTCAAGCACTTCTTTCGGATCGCGACCTTTTGCGACTTCTTCTGCATATTTATTTTTCATCGCAATGTCGTTATAGTCTTCGATCGTGTCGAACTTGACGCCAGTCATGCCAATTTCTTCACCTTGATAAATATATGGGGTTCCCGGCAACGTATGCACGAGCGTAGCGAGCAATTTTGCTGATTCGACGCGGAACTGTTTATCGTTTCCGTAGCGCGTCACTTGTCGCGTATGGTCGTGATTGTTTAAAAACTGCGAGTTCCACCCTTTGCCCCACAATCCTTCGTACCAACGTTTTTGAATTTGTTTAAAACGAATCGGATCCCATGCCGGCATTTCGTCGCACACTTCAAAGTGGAACAAAGTGTGTAGTTCGTTTCGGTCTTCTCCGACATATTTTAATCCTTCCTCTGGCGATACGAAAGCGACTTCTCCGACGGTGAAAATATCATAATGTTTTAATACTTTTTCGTGCATTTCTTGTAAATAATCATGCACGCCTGGATTGTTTGTTAAATAACGAATGTCATACGGGTTTTCGGCATCTGGGAATCCTTCAGGTTTGGCTAGTAAGGCAATCGCATCTAAACGGAAACCATCGATCCCTTTATCTAACCAAAAACGCATCATTTTATAAATTTCTTCACGAACTTCTTCGTTTTCCCAGTTCAAATCTGGCTGTTCTACCGCAAACGAATGGAAATAATACTGACCTGTTTTTTCATCATATTCCCATGTGGATGGAGTAAAGTACGAGCGCCAGTTATTCGGTTTGTCGCGCCATATGTACCAATCGCGTTTCGGATTGTCTTTTGACGAACGAGATTCAATAAACCAAGGATGTTGATCAGATGTATGGTTCACGACAAGGTCCATAATTAATTTCATTCCACGTTTATGCACCTCGTTCAGCAAGCGGTCAAACGTCTCCATATCCCCTGCTTTATCCATGATGCGATAGTAATCAGAAATGTCGTATCCGTTATCTTTATCAGGCGACTCATAGCACGGATTCAGCCAAATGACATCCACCCCTAAGTCGCGAATGTAATCGAGTTTTTGAATAAGCCCTTCTAAATCGCCATACCCATCACCATTTGAGTCAAAAAAGCTGCGCCAATACACTTGATATACGACGGCTTCTTTCCACCATGTCCGTTTCATTTGTTGTCACTCCTTTTTTAAGCGTTTTCAATTTGAAAAGTTGCTATGTATAAGATACCATTGTTGTAAAGGAAAAAGAAGTAGGGAGTGAAAACGTTTTGGACATATCGGTGACAAATGTATTCGCAAAGATAGAAGAAGAAATCGCAAAAGCAAAAGATGCGTCATCATCGCAAGCGGTGCGTGAACATATATATGCTGTTCGCGCATTGTGCGACATTATTTTGCAACAACCATCACCAAGCACACAAGAAGTGACTTTGCCGCAACCGACAACAATCGAACGACTAGATATCGGTGCCGATGCGAACGGACGATCATTACTTGATTTTTAGGAGGGGAAAACATGAAACTATTTACAATCATCGCTTCAATGAGTGCAGCGCTATGTGTGGCGCTAGGAGCGTTCGGAGCACACGTGTTGGAAGGAAGAATTCCAGAGCGATATATCGACACGTGGCAAAAAGCCGTTCAATATCAAATGTTCCATACGATCGGTTTGTTTCTCGTTGCGTTGCTGGCGACAAAATGGCCGCACGTGACGCCTGCTGGTTGGTTTATGCTTGCGGGAATCGTTTTATTTTCAGGTAGTTTATACGTACTAAGCTTAACACAAATAAAAATACTTGGGGCGATTACGCCGTTTGGGGGCGTGTCGTTCATTGTTGCATGGCTATTTTTAGCCTATATCGCGATCAAACAAATGTAAAACGAGGCGCTGTGGACGCCTCGTTTTTAACGTGGAGCATATGTGCTTAATCCGACACCAGATGCAAATGGATATTCATAATTAATTTCTTCATCAAATGTGACATAGTCGAGATAAATCATTGGTAATAAATAACGCATTCCTGTTTGTGGATCGCTTAAAATGAGATGGTCGCGCCCCGCTGCTTCAATGACACCGCGGAAAATTTTCGCATTCCATTCACGATTGTTTTCAAACGTCATATAAACAGTCGCAATTTTGCCTTTGTTTAAGCGTAAAATGTTTTCAATGTACGATTCTTCGATCGGAAGCATGCCGGGAAGCGGCTGACTGGCGGTTGTTGGTGTTTGCATCGCCCCTGTTTGTGGTGTAAACGTTGGTGTAGGCATGCCAAACGGATATGTTGGCATTTGGTATGGATAGTAGTACGGATACGAATAATACGGCATTTGTTGACGTTCATCACTCATTGAAACCCCTCCTTCTAATATACGCGTGGACAATTAGAACGCGTCGGTGCATAAAAACAATGTGCCTTAAAACGTCCCGTATTCCATTGATTAAACCATTGTGGCGGGCAATTGCCATCTGGTCGGAAAAACCAAAGCGAATTCGTTGCCGGATGAAAACGTTCCCCGCGAATGACACGACGGGCGAGACGTATGTCTTGTTCACGCGCCCGTTGATAAAAATACCCTTTTTGTACCGCTTCAAATCCCCCAGGGCTTTGAAATACCATTTGGCGAATGGTACGAAGCCCTTCAAAGTCTAGACAGTTTGCGCGCACGCGGTTCACTCCAACATTCCCAACCATTAACATGCCGAGCTGTCCGTCTTCCTCCGCCTCTGCGCGCATAAGACGGGCAAGCAATTTGACATCTTCTTCTGTATACGCAACAACAGCCATCCCTTCACCTCACTTTATGAAAATCGCTATTAGCCTATGATGAGACATACGAAAATGTGAGGAAAGTCGTCATTGTTATATGTATGAAAGAGATAATAAAAAAAGACCTCCAAACCGGAGGCCTACACATGTAAAAACTGTTCCATTTTTTCTTTCGGTAAAATGTTGCCGACGAAGAAAGAGCCGAATTCGCCAAACCGTGCGCTCACTTCATCGAAACGCATTTCGTACACAAGCTTTTTAAATTGAAGCACATCATTTGAAAAGAGCGTCACGCCCCATTCATAGTCATCAAAGCCGACCGAACCGGTAATGATTTGTACGACTTTTCCAGCATATTTTCTTCCCGTCATGCCGTGTGCGCGCATTAAATTGCGGCGCTCTTCCATCGGAAGCATGTACCAGTTGTCGTTTCCTTGACGGCGCTTGTCCATCGGATAAAAGCAAACGTGGTTCGTTTTTGGTAAGATCGGATATAAACGGCGACGCACTTCTGAATTTTCGTATGGGTCGCCTGCCTCTGCCGGCAAGTAATTGCTTAATTCAACGACAGAGACGTATGAATAAGCAGGTACGAGATATTCAGCGAGCTTTGTTTTATTGATTGCTGTTTCAATTTCATGAAGCTCTTCCATCGTTGGACGTAAAAGCATGAACATCAAATCTGCTTTTTGCCCCATAATTGTGTAAATCGCATGGCTGCCTTCATTTGCAGCTTCTGTTTTTTCCCATTTTTCCACTAATGTGAAAAACTCTTGTATTGCTTCTTGTCGCTCTTCATTTGTGAGCGTTTTCCAAGCCGCCCAATCAACCGTGCGGAAATCATGCAGACAATACCAACCGTCTAACGTTTGTGCTGCTTCGCTCATGTCCAACACTCCTTTTGTTATGTACTACCGAAATTGTATCATATGTGTTTCGTTTATGCCAAACGCACTATTTGAACCGTTTATAAATAAGAAAAGCAATGATCATGACAATGCCGCCAACGATCGTGATCGTTGTAAAATGTTGTTCAATAAATGTTTTCGCTTGAGCGCCTAAGGTGAAAATAATAAGCCCTTCTGCGAAAAAGCGCGCCCCACGACCGATGAACGACCAAAAAAGCAACGTGCGAATGTTGACGTTAGAAATGCCCGAGAAAATAGTGAACACTTTATACGGAATAGGGGTAAACCCAGCGATAACGATCGCCATTGCCCCGTATTGTTGAAAATATTGTTCTACCTTATTCATTTTTTCATCAGAGATAAAATAACGCAAAATCGGTCTGCCGAATTTTTTCCCAATGTACCACCCGAGCAGCGCACCGAATACAGAGGCGACCGTTGTTAAAAAGGAAAACCATAACGCTTTCTCTGGTTGGGCAATGCTTAACGGAATTAATAACACATCAGGCGGAATCGGAAAAAATGAAGATTCTGTAAACGAAACGATAACGAGACCGATGACGCCAAATTCAAGCAACCATTGTTCAAGATGATGAATCCATTGTGACATATGATAACGCTCCTTTATTTGTACATGTTCCTTAACAAATATATCACTTTTTAGGCTATATATCACTCAAGATAAAAAACAGAATTGTTATAAAAAAAAGACTATTTTCTTTTGTGGTGTAATTCATTGCTTTTCGCCTCAATAAGAGTATTCTAATAGATAGACGAATTTTTTTAAACTAAGGAGGAACATTTCGTGAGTGATTTATTTGCAGCCTTAAAGCAAAAGGTGGCAGGAAAAAATGTAACGATCGTGTTTCCGGAAGGACTAGATGAACGTATTTTGACAGCTGTCGGACGTCTAGCGGCAGAAAATGTATTGCATCCGATTGTTATCGGCGAGCAAGAAGCTGTCGTTCAAAAAGCAAAAGAACTTGGTTTGACGCTTGAGAAAGTAGAAATCATTCATCCGCGTACGTACGAAGGAATGGATGAGATGGTTGCTGCGTTTATTGAACGTCGCAAAGGAAAAGTGACGGAAGAAGATGCGCGCAACATTTTACTTGATGAAAACTACTTCGGTACGATGCTTGTGTATATGGGGAAAGCGCACGGGCTTGTGAGCGGTGCCGCGCATTCGACAGCGGATACAGTTCGTCCTGCGTTACAAATTATTAAAACAAAGCCAGGTATTCGCAAAACGTCTGGCGTGTTCATTATGGTGCGCGGCGATGAGAAATATGTATTTGCCGATTGCGCCATTAACATCGCTCCAGATAGCCAAGATTTAGCGGAAATCGCTATTGAGAGCGCACAAACAGCGAAAATGTTTGATATTGAGCCACGTGTAGCGATGCTTAGCTTCTCTACGAAAGGATCGGCAAAATCGCCAGAAACAGAAAAAGTGATTGAAGCGGTGCGCATCGCAAAAGAAATGGCACCAGAGTTAACGCTCGATGGCGAGTTTCAATTTGATGCCGCATTCGTTCCGTCTGTAGCGAAAAAGAAAGCGCCAGACTCTGTCATCCAAGGCGATGCGAACGTCTTTATTTTCCCAAGCTTAGAAGCGGGAAATATCGGATATAAAATTGCACAACGTCTCGGCAACTTTGAAGCGGTCGGTCCAATTTTACAAGGATTAAATCAACCGGTGAACGATTTATCGCGCGGATGTAACGCCGAAGATGTGTACAAGCTATCACTCATCACAGCAGCGCAGGCGCTTGCGGCGATGGAATAATGAGCGAATTGTTGCGACAACAAACGTGGCGAATGATTGACCATACAACCCTCGGGCCATCGTTTGATGCGAAGCAGTCATTTGCGTTTGATGATGCGCTTTGCGAATCGGTTGGAAACGGTCAATCGCATCCGATCGTTCGCTTATGGGTGCATCATCAGACCGTTGTGCTTGGCATTCAAGATACGAAATTGCCGTATATTGAAAAAGGACTCGCCTACTTACATGAGCACGGTTGGCGTACGATCGTTCGCAACTCTGGTGGATTGGCGGTCGTGTTAGATGAAGGGGTTTTAAACGTTTCACTTATTTTTCCTGATACAAAAAAAGGAATTGACATTGATCGTGGATATGAGGCGATGGCCACACTCATTGCGCGCATGTTGCCAGAAGCGCGCGTGCAAGCAGGGGAAGTTGTTGGCTCGTATTGTCCGGGAAGTTTTGATTTAAGCATTGATGGAAAAAAGTTTGCGGGCATTTCACAGCGCCGCATTCGAGGCGGTGTTGCTGTGCAAGTATATATATGTGCAAACGGAAGCGGCGCAACACGAGCGGAGTTTATTCGTCAGTTTTATGAGCGAGCGCTGGCGGGAGAACAAACGAAGTTTACGTATCCAACGGTCGTTCCACATACGATGGCGTCGCTTAGTGAATTACTCGGCAAAGAAATGACGGTTTCTGCGCTCGTCATTCGCCTATACGAAGCGCTCCAAGCGCTTGGAAGTAGGCTCGAGCCATCATCGCTCACCCCGGAAGAATGGGAGCGATATAACGTGTATTTTCAACGTATGATTGACCGAAACGAGACGATGTTGCCGAAATAAAAAAGCTGTCCGATGCGACAGCTTTTTTCATTGAAATGATTGAATATATAGCTATTTTCACCACTTAGCGAACGCTTGCAGTGGAGACTTCTTTCTGAAATTACGTTAAAAAAAGAGGATTATTACGAATGACGGAAAATAAGTATATTAAATGTTTGCAGTTAGTTATAAATGCCGACGTTTAGATGAAATGAGTGGTGATAATTAATGAATAAAGAAGTAAGCAAGATAATAAAAGACATTTTTGTTCGTCAAAAAGGATTTGCGAAGACAGAGGATTTAACGAGAGAAGGAGTGAGCAAATATTATATTCGAAAATTCGAGCAAAATGGAGAAATAATTAGGATAAAACGAGGGCTTTACCGTTATGCTGAATTGGAAAATGATCAAAATGAAGAAGTGATTGAAGTATCAAAAGTGATCCCGAACGGTGTTCTTTGTCTTTTGTCGGCATTGTCTTTTTATGAGTTGACAACTTATAACCCATGGGAGTATCAAATCGCCATTGAGAGAAAATCAAGGAAACCTAGTTTGCCTGATTATCCACCAATTAAAATTTTTTATTTTTCAAAAAAACAGTTTGAGTATGGAATTGAGGAAGTGGAGATAGGTGGCCATAAAATAAGCATTTATAATCGCGAAAAAACGATTTGTGATATTATTCGATACAGAGAAAAAATAGGAATCGATTTAATGAAAGAAGGTTTGCGAAATTACTTACAAAGTTCTGAAAAAAATATAAATAAACTAGTGGAATGTGCAGAGAATATGCGCATCAAAACGGTTTTATTAAAATACTTAGAGGTGCTTTTGTAATGGGAAATGTTAAAAATATACCTGCTTCAGTTAGTGAAAGATTAAAAAATATTGCCAAACAAAGCGGGAAAACATTTGATCTCATTTTATTGTTATATTTTCAAGAAAGGCTATTATATTGACTTTCCATTTCTAGTTATCGTGATAAATTTGTTTTAAAAGGTGGTCTTTTTTTATTCTCTTTAACACAATTTAAATCTAGACCAACGAAAGATATTGACTTTTTAGCTAAACAAATTTCGAATGATATAAAATATATTAAATCTGTGTTTGAATCAATTTGTGCTTTAACCGTTGAAGAAGATGGAGTCGAATTTGATGTAAATAGAATGACCGTTGAACGAATCAAAGAGGACGCTAATTATGAAGGAGTGCGTATTAAAGTCTCAGCATCGCTTGGTAAAATAAGAAAGCAATTGCAATTAGATATTGGGTTTGGTGACGTCGTCATCCCAAAACCAAAAGAGATGAAGTACCCTACTTTATTAAACATGAATCCCCCTGAAATCCAAGTTTACTCCACTTATTCAGTAATAGCTGAAAAGTTCGAAGCGATGATCTCACTATCTGTTATTAACAGTCGAATGAAGGATTTTTATGATGTTTTCACGCTTCTATCAACTGAAAATTTCGATGGGCGTATTTTATGGGAAGCAATATTTGAAACGTTTCAGAGACGTGGAACAAATTTAGAAAAAGACCGTCCTATGTTTTTATGTTCTTTTGCAGAAGATGAGCGTCGAAACAAACAGTGGAAGGCATTTTTGCAAAGAATGGGTATAAAAGAAGATCTACACTTCTCCTTCGTCATGAGGAAGATTCGAGATTTTCTTTTTCCTGTATATGACTCCATTTTGAAAGAGGAAGAATATTTTAAAAAGTGGAATAAAATTACTCTTGAATGGGAGTAATCAAGAAGAAAACCGTTCGAAAATCAAAAACCATTAGGGTAGTTTAAACGAACTAAAAGAACCTGACTTTTTTGTCAGGCTCTTTTTTACTCGGCAATCTTTTCGATTTTTTCTAAGTTTCCGTTACGATCCATTTTGAAAATAGGTGGTTTAAATTCATCCTCTGAAATTTCCATTTGTCTTGCACGGTTAATGATGCGTGCCATCGTTCCGTAATCTTCGCGTAATTCTTCATTTTCTTTTTGAAGTTTTGTAAATTGTTGTTCTAGTTGTTTATATTGTTGTTGTAGTTGTTCGAGCTCAATCTTCAGCTGTTTATTTTCCACTAGCGCGGTTTCTTGTCCGATATACGATTGTTTTAAAGAGTGTAAAAAAGCAATGACATGATCAAGCGTCAAATGATCTGTTTCGACATGTTCATATTCATTTGCTTGCACTTCTAACGGTTCCATTCCTAACTCTTCAAGCGAAGGAACAGGTGGTGTATAAAGCGGCCGTTTTCGCAATGCGTGTTTATTTCCAAGTGCTCGCTGCCGTTGTTTTCGGAACTTTTTCGCCATTTGTAACGATTCTTCATATTGTTGGCGGACGACCGCATTCCAGCGAAACCCGCATGCCGCTGACGTACGATTCAACTTATCGCCCACTTCTTCAAACGCATTTAATTGCGTGCTCCCTTCGCGCACATGGCGCAACACCGTTTCAGCTAGCAATAAATCTTCTTCTTCAGTCCAAGCATCTTGTCGTTTTTTTGTCATGAAAAAAACCCCTTTCGCATTCTTTTACTTTCATAATCACCAAAAAACGAGAAATATATACTATTTTTAAAAGGAAATAGATGCAGCTTGCATTGTTCGCGCATACGCGTTAGAATACTCGTTAGCGAAAAGGAGTGAGGACGGTATGCAAAATGAATTTCGCGTCTGTGACGACTGTCAAGCGACGAATTTAAAAACGTTGTTGCCAAGGCTAAAAAAATTAGATCCGAACGCAACAATCGAAATTGGCTGCCAGTCTTATTGCGGTCCAGGTCGAAAAAAAGTGTTTGCGTTCGTCAACAATCGACCTGTATCAGCGATGACGGAAGACGAGTTAATCGAAAAAATTGCTGCGAAGTTGAAAAAATAAGGTGGCGGTTACCGATCAAGGGGCATTCTATGCGAGAGGAATGCCTTTTTTGTTTGATTTTGGTATATGTCATTGAAGGAAGTCTTTGTTTTTTTCATAGAACGCTCTATAATAAAGCTATGTTATGAACGGAAGAGAGGGAGAAGGATTGTATCCCAACGAAAAATTGAGCGAAGAGAAAGTGTTCAAAGATCCGGTGCACCGGTATGTGCATGTGCGTGATAAAGTCATTTGGGATTTAATTGGTACAAAAGAATTTCAACGGTTGCGTCGCATTAAACAGCTCGGTACAACGTATTTGACGTTTCACGGTGCCGAACATAGTCGTTTTAACCATTCGCTTGGTGTATATGAAATCGTGCGTCGCATCGTTGACGATGTGTTCGCTGGTCGTGCGGATTGGGATGAAAACGAGCGGCTGCTTTGTTTATGTGCCGCGCTTTTGCACGATTTAGGACATGGACCGTTTTCGCATTCGTTTGAAAAAGTGTTTCATCTTGATCATGAACAATTTACACGAGCGATTATTTTAGGCGATACAGAAGTCAACGCGGTGCTTCGTCGTGTATCGTTAGACTTTCCGAAAAAGGTTGCAGAAGTCATTGCGAAGACGTATGAAAATAAGCTCGTTGTTAGTCTCATTTCAAGCCAAATTGATGCGGATCGCATGGACTATTTATTGCGCGATGCATATTATACAGGCGTCAGCTATGGGCATTTTGATATGGAACGCATTTTGCGCGTGATGCGTCCACGCGAGGAGCAAGTCGTCATTAAACGAAGCGGCATGCACGCAGTAGAAGATTACATTATGAGCCGGTACCAAATGTATTGGCAGGTGTATTTCCATCCCGTGACGCGCAGTGCAGAAGTGATTTTGACGAAAATTTTGCATCGTGCGAAACATTTATATTTGACAGGCTATACATTTCAAACACCTCCTGTTCATTTCCAATCTCTTTTTCATGGACACGTGCAACTAGAAGACTACTTAAAATTAGATGAGGCGGTTACATTATATTATTTTCAACAATGGCAAGATGAACGAGATGCGATTTTAAGCGATTTATGCCGTCGTTTTATGAATCGTAATTTATTTAAATACGTCGAATTTCAACCGACGAATGAAGAAATGAAAAAGTTGATGGAACTGACGACGTTGTTTAAAAAAGCGGGCATTGATCCGGATTATTATTTAGTCGTTGACTCCTCATCCGATCTTCCGTACGACTTTTATCGTCCGGGGGAAGAAGAAGAAAGGCTTCCCATTTATTTGTTAATGCCAAGCGGGGAGTTACGCGAATTGTCGCGGGAATCGACGATCGTTGATGCGATTTCAGGCAAACGTCGCACCGATCATAAATTATATTTTCCACAAGATTTTCTTGATGACTTATCGACAAAACGAAACGTGAAGAAAAAAATAAAACAACTTTTATATGAATAGGAGATGGGGACGTTGCTTTTCGAACATGCGAAAATGTTGAAAGCGTTAGCGGCAGTCGGGGAGATTGTTGGACGAAAAAAGCTGCAAAAAATGATTTACATTGCGAAAAAAATGAACTTTCCTTTTTACGAAAAATTTGATTTTCATTTTTACGGCCCGTATTCGGAAGAGTTGACATTGCGCATTGAAGAGTTATGTAACGTCGGGTTTGTGCAAGAAATGAGAGAGAAAAAAGGCGGATATTATCAATATCGTTATGCGTTGACGGAAGCGGGCAAGCAATTTTTAACGCATTACAATTTGGACATGCCTGATTTAGATGTTTGTTTGCGCAGTTTAAATGAACAAAGCGCGAGATTTTTAGAGCTTGTTTCTACTATTCTTTATTTTGAAGATTTAAGTAAAGATGAAGTGAAAGAAAAAGTATTTACATTAAAAAGCAAACAACGATACACGGAAGAAGAAATGGAAGAAGCGTATCGTTACATCGAACAGTTACGCACACAAGCGTACATAAAAAGCTGACAGCCCCCTGTCAGCTTTCGTCGCTTAATCGTTTTCCGCCAATGGCGTAATGATTTTTAGACATTTCTTCAATAAAAACGACGATTTTTTCTTTCGGTGCACCTGTCGTTTCCGCAACGGCTTCTGTTACTTTTTCGACGAGTGCTCGTTTTTGTTCTTCTGTGCGACCTTCAAGCATTTTTACTGTTACATATGGCATCGTGATCGCCCCTTTCTCCTTTATTCACAATCGTTATTATATCACGCATCGACCGTTGTCAGTAGTGCTTCCGCCTGTTTTTCGTGTATAATAATGAAAAAATGAAAAAAGTTTGAAAAGGAGAAGGAACGTGGACCAATTTTTAGCATATCCAATTCGAGAAATACCGTATGTCGTGTTGGCGCTTGCGATTGCATTTTCTGTTCATGAGTTTGCGCACGCATACGTGGCGTATAAATTTGGTGACCCGACGGCGAAACAACAAGGAAGACTAACGTTGTCGCCGCTTGCTCATTTAGACATATTAGGAACGTTGCTTATTTTCATTGCCGGATTTGGTTGGGCGCGTCCGGTACCTGTGAATCGCGGTTATTTTCGTCATCCGCGTCTAGCGGGCATTCTCGTTTCTGTTGCCGGTCCGCTCAGCAATTTGTTGCTTGCGGCTATCGGCTTCGCTTTATGGTATGCGATGATTCGCATCGGTGTATTTGATTTTATTCCGGTATGGTTTCGTGACGGATTGTATCAGTTTTTTGAAATTTATATCGGACTGAATATTTTATTGTTCGTTTTTAACTTATTGCCGTTTCCACCGCTTGATGGATATCGCATCGTCGAAGACTTGGCGCCGATGCATGTGCGTGCGAAAATGACGCAATTTGAAAATTACGGGGCACTCATCTTTTTAATTCTTATTTTTACGCCGTTAGATCGATATACGATTCAGCCGGTTTTTCATGTCGCCATTCCAGCTGTTGCCCAATGGCTACAAAGTATATTTTCAACGCTTATTTTATGATGAAAGGATGAACGATTGTGGAAGAGAAAAAAAAGCCGATGTTTAATATTATTAAAAAAGAGCCGAAAGTGCACGGAACGTTCGGCACAGGGGTACTCAGTCTCGCAAACGTTTCGCCGGTCATTATCGATGTCGAAGCTGGCGAGGCGTTCATTGATATGGGAGCGATGCATGCGCGCAGTGTCGTCGAAAAGGGAATTAAATTTACTCCGAATCGCGATGAAGTGCCAAACGGCAAGCCGTATTGGCTCGTATGGGTAACGGTCGATCAGGCGGAAGAAGGGGCGTATTATGCGGGGGTGACAGCATGCGAAATGACGGTTGATCGCGAAGTGCGCCGCGGGTATAAATCGCTTCCTGAGCACGTCAATCGCATGGACAAATCGTTAAAGCGCCATATTATTGTTGACCATATGGATGAGCGGTCAAAAGAAGTATTAGCTTCATTTTTACAAAAGCATAACCGCGACATGTGGGACCGTTCGAGCGAGGAGTTAAAACGACAGCTTCAAAATCATGGATAAAATGTGACGGTTTTGTGAACGAAAATAGGTCTATACTTGTCGTTGAGTGGGAAAAGGAGTAAACTAAAGGTACAAATGTAACACATGATAAAACTAGGACACATAAACGCCCAAGCATATGAGCTTGGGCGTTTATGTTTAAAACCAATCGAACAGTCGTTTAAACCACGAATCTTTTTCTTTTTGTTTCTTCTTCTTTTTCTTTTCAGCTGGATGGTCTTTGCAGTAGTCGGTTGGCTCGGTGCCGACGACATAATAGCTTAACCGTTTTATCGGACAAGCGGTTGTCGCAAGCTTCCCGCTATGAGGATCGACATATACACCAATGACCCCTTCCGGCGGTTCGGACGTCGCGACCTTTCTTCCACGTAAACTATCTTCCATGAAATTGACCCAAATATGTTTCGCATATTGTTTTTCATCGGTGCGATCAATCGTTTTGTCGCGGTCGTATCCTGTCCAAACGGTTGTGACGAGCTGCGGCGTATAACCGATCATCCAACTGTCTGTTTTCGTCGTCCCTGATTTGCCAGCATAAGGGCGAGTGATGCGCGGAATGATCGATTGCCCTGTCACAGAAGCATAGTCATTTAACGTTGGATCAAACATGCCGGTCATTAAGTGCGTCGTCACAAAAGCAAGCGCTGGATCGAGTATTTGTTCATCGCTTCGCCGTTGTTCGTATAGCACTTTTCCTTCGTAATTCGTCACTTTTTTTATAAATATCGGCTCGACTTTTTTTCCGCCGTTAGCGATAATGCTGTAGGCGCGCGCCATATCAATGACTTTAACGGGCGCTGTACCGAGCGCGAGCGACGGCACTTGTTTCAGTTTGCTTGTGATGCCAAGTTGTTTCGCGATGTCAACAAGCTTTTCTTGTCCGAGTAACAAATGTGTTTTTACAGCATAGACGTTATCGGAAAGAGCAATCGCTTGGGCAAGCGTAATCGTATCGTTCGCGTAGTAGTTGTTAAAGTTGCGCGGTGTATACGTCGAGCCGTCTTCTAGCGTAAACGTCGTCGCCTCGCTCCGCAATAGCGTCGATGGTGTAAACCCATGTTGGAGCGCCACATAGTATAAAAACGGTTTAAATGTTGAGCCGGGTTGACGTTCTGCCTGTGTCGCGCGATTAAACGGGCTTTTTTCATAGTCGCGCCCTCCGACAAGTGCTTTCACTTCGCCTGTTTTCGGCTCCATGGCGACAAGCGCCACTTGAATGTTTGACTGCGAATGAATCGTTTCTTTTATTTTTGCTTCTGCGATTGCTTGCATGTCGATATCGAGCGTTGTATACACACGCAATCCGCCCATTTCAATCGTTTCTTCATCGAGTCCAAGCACCGTTTTCAACATATGTTTGACTGCATCTTGAAAATATGGGGCAATCGTTTTTGTTTTCATTTGCTCGCCGTTTGAGAAATGAAGCGGCTCGTTCGCAGCTTGTTTAGCTTCTTTTTTTGATAAAACATTTGCCTCAACCATCGCTTGCAAAACGATGCGTTGGCGCTTTTTTGCTCGCTCCATATCGACAAGCGGGGAATAGTAGCTCGGTCCTTTCGGGATCCCAGCAAGCATCGCCGCTTCCGCCACCGTCAATTCACGGGCGGATTTTCCGAAATAAAAATTTGCGGCTGCCTCAATTCCATATACGCCATGTCCGTAGTAAATCGTGTTTAAATATCCTTCTAAAATGTCTTCTTTATCGTAGTTTGCTTCAAACTGGACGGTATATAGCGCTTCTTGTATTTTGCGCCACCACGTTTTTTCGTAGCTTAAAAATAAATTGCGCGCATATTGTTGCGTAATCGTACTTGCTCCTTGCACTTTCCCCATCGCTTTCATATTCGCAACGATCGCTCCGGCAATTCGCTTAAAGTCGAAACCGTAATGCTCGAAAAATTTTCGGTCTTCTATCGCAATCGTTGCATCAATGGCGTGTTGCGACATATCGGATAGATGAATCCAATATCTTTTTCCGCCGTAATGGTTTTCCCCAATTTTTGTGCCGTCTTCCGCATAAAAAATCGTTGATTGCGGAACGGCTAAAGGAGGAGGGCCTTTCCATTTGGCAAATATAATGAGACCTGCGATCGTAAGCGTGCATAATAAGCTGCCAATAAAAGCGAGCCAAAGAAATAGCCGCATATATTTAAACGTTCGTTTCCATCGTTCGATGGCAATCATCTCCATAGCCATCACCTCATTTTTTACGTTTAAAATTAGTATGAAAACATTTTTATTTTTTTAAACGTTTTCTAGCAATTTTTACTTGAAATTTTGCTAGATTGCTCTATACTTTTTCATGTTTAGCATTTTATTTTTTGGGCATGATAAGCGGTGCATTATTGACGAAAGGGTGTTCAATATGGAACTTTGGTTTACTGAAAAACAGACGGACAACTTTGGGATTACAGCACGAATTAAACGCACTTTACATACAGAGCAAACGGAATTCCAAAAGCTCGATATGGTTGAAACAGAACAATTCGGCAACATGCTTATTTTAGACGGAATGGTGATGACAACGCAAAAAGATGAGTTCGTCTATCATGAAATGGTTGCGCACGTTCCGCTATTTACGCATCCGAATCCAGAAAACGTTCTTGTCGTTGGCGGTGGAGACGGCGGCGTCATTCGCGAAGTGTTAAAGCATCCAAGCGTGAAAAAAGCGACGCTTGTTGAAATTGACGGAAAAGTCATCGAGTATTCGAAAAAATATTTGCCAGAAATCGCTGGTCAATTAGACGATCCCCGTGTTGAAGTGAAAGTGGACGACGGCTTTATGCACATTGCGCAAAGCGAAAACGAATACGACGTCATTATGGTTGACTCGACAGAGCCAGTCGGTCCAGCGGTCAATCTATTTACAAAAGGGTTTTATGCAGGCATTGCGAAAGCGTTAAAAGACGACGGCATTTTTGTTGCGCAAACAGACAATCCGTGGTTTAAAGCGGATTTAATTCGCACTGTTCAACGCGATGTGCGCGAAATTTTCCCGATTACACGTCTATATATCGCGAACATTCCAACGTATCCGAGCGGCATGTGGACGTTTACACTCGGTTCGAAAAAATATGATCCGCTTGAAGTAAGCGAAGAGCGCTTCCACGACATTGAAACGAAATACTATACAAAACAGCTTCATAAAGCGTGCTTCGTATTGCCGAAATTTGTTGAAGACTTAGTGAAGTAAGGGGAGAAAACGATGCGATTTGATGAAGCGTATTCTGGCAACGTATTTATTAAAAGCCATCCAAATTTTGAAGAAAGCCAAGCGGTTATTTATGGGATGCCAATGGACTGGACAGTTAGCTATCGCCCAGGCTCTCGCTTCGGTCCGGCGCGCATTCGTGAAGTGTCGATCGGGCTTGAGGAATACAGCCCGTATTTAGACCGTGAGCTCGATGAAGTGAAATATTTTGATGCGGGTGACATTCCTTTACCGTTCGGTAACGCGCAACGCAGTTTAGATATGATTGAACAGTTTGTCGATCGCATATTGGAAGCGGGAAAGTTTCCGCTCGGTCTTGGCGGAGAGCATTTAGTGTCTTGGCCGGTGATGAAGGCGGTATATAAAAAGTATCCCGATTTAGCGATTATTCATATGGATGCCCATACGGATTTGCGCGAGCATTATGAAGGCGAGCCGTTGTCGCATTCTACGCCAATTCGTAAAATTGCGGAACTCATTGGGCCGAAAAACGTATATTCTTTCGGTATTCGTTCAGGAATGAAAGAAGAATTTGAGTGGGCGAAACAAAACGAGATGTATATTGCGAAATTTGACGTGCTTGAACCGTTAAAAGAAGTGCTTCCAACGCTTGCAGGTCGTCCGGTATATGTTACGATCGACATTGACGTATTAGATCCAGCGCATGCGCCGGGAACAGGAACAGTCGATGCTGGCGGCATTACGTCAAAAGAACTATTAGCTGCGATTCACGCGATCGCTCGTTCCGATGTGCGCGTTGTCGGAGCAGATTTAGTCGAAGTGGCGCCGGTATATGACCACTCTGAACAAACAGCCAACACAGCAAGCAAGCTTGTACGCGAAATGCTTCTCGGTTGGGTGAAATAAAGACGAAAATCCCTGTCTGCGCGACAGGGATTTTTTGAAGAAAATGAATGAATAATCTTTTGTATATATGATCCATACTTTTTTATGTTTATACAGTTTTGTTCATTATTCATGATGATGAATAATGAAGCTAATGATAGAACTTTTTTTAACGTCGTTATTCATTTTTATATACTTTTCTACATAAAAAACAAGTATATGGTATAAAAAGTAACCGATCCAGATCCCCAACGTATTCATCAAAATGTCATTAATATCTATAATCCGCTCGGAATATGATGTTAAAAAAAATTGGAGTAATTGCCCGCCTTCAATGATAATCGGAACAAAAATGCTCCAAAAGATCATTTTTTTACTACTTATTTTTCTTATGAGAGGAAATATAAATCCAAAAGGAATGGTCATAAAAATATTTAATATATAGTTGATAAAAGTGCGATTCAAATTAATCAGAGGGACGATATTTATTACTTCATCCATGTTTTGCTTAAAGGGAACATGAGTAAATAAAGTGATAGGGAATTGTGTATATCTAATCAGTAAACATATATACAGATAGAAAGATGATAAAAAAAAGAAACGTATAGGCTCTTTGCTGAATCTCAACCATATGAGCGATACACCTACAATAAAAACCATAACAAAAATAGGACCTTCGAAATATATTCTCATTGAGTATCACCTTGCAAGAAATATTTTTTAATAAAAAGTTTAAAAAGTTTCTATGGTGTAGATAATGTACCGCTGCCGACTATTTTCCATCCATTATTGCTTTTTACTATAACTAAATAGTATCTCGAAGAATCAGAATCTAATTTTGATGGGAAAGATTCTTTTATTTCTGCCACATTATTTTTATCATTATTTTTTGATACATAATGATTCACACACCCATAGCTAGTATCAAACCCTGTTTTTTCTCTGTAAAGGCAATAAGTTACTGTTTCTCCTGGTGGGGTAACGCCGTCAGCCCAGTTTTCCTTGCTGCCATTGTAAAAAGCGTGACCATCTATTGTAGCCGTCCCTTTCCTTAAACTGTGGTATATTCCGTTAGCTTTTCCATCAACTATATAAACAGCACTATACGAATAAGAAGAGGATATCGCCGATACAATTACAGGGGTTAATGTCGCAATCGATATGATAAGCACAACAGATATTGTGCAAATTCTTGCTCTCATCATTATGACCTCCTAAGTTTTCATCATTTTCCTTTATTATAAAGTTTTTTTCTATACATGTATATCCGTATATTCCACAATTTTTTATTTTTAAATTAATATGGTTCATCACCAAAAGATGTACTTGACAAGTGATACGCTTCCCTAAACAAGAATGTGCAAAAATCATTGATTTGCTGATTGTTTCTCACAAGCTTCGGTAGAGCGTATTACAAAAAATCAAGTACAACTTTTGGTGGAGAGTCATTAATATAAAATTTTGTTTTTTAATTCTAAATTGCACATTACTGCCTGAGCTACTGTGTGCATTCAACTTTTTTCTAGGTTGAAAAATTTTAATTAATTTGTTTAAAAATATTAAAAATTTTAATGAAAAGCATTCAAAAGTATAGTTATTTTTGTTATTATAAGTAGGAGGTGATGAGATGAAAGCGAAAGAAGTATTAGAGTTGTTGCAAATATCAAGACCAACGCTCACTAAATATGTAAAAGAAGGAATCATAAAAGTCCATGTCTTGCCTAACGGAAGATATGATTATGACAAAGAAAGTGTATATCAATTGTTTAATAAAGGCGTGGAAAGAAAAACATATATCTACGCCAGAGTTTCTACACCAAAACAGAAAGCCGATTTAGAAAATCAAATTCAGATGCTAAAACAATTTTGTTTTGCGAATGGCTATTCTGTATCCAAAGTTTTTTCAGATATTGCAAGTGGCATCAGTTTTGAAAAGAGAAAAGACTTTTTTCGTATGCTTGATGATGTGTTGGCTGGAAAAGTTGAAAGAGTTGTCATTAGTTACAAAGATCGGTTGAGTAGAGTGGGTTTTGAATTATTTCACCATTTGTTTAAAAAATACCATTGTGAAATTGTTGTGATGAGCGAAGTGGGTTCTGAAAAATTAGACAGCGAGGAAATATTTGAAGAAATCATCAGCCTGTTGCATTGTTATTCCATGAAGATGTACAGCAAAAGAAAAGGCGAGAAGATCAAGCAAATATTAAGCGAAGGAGAACTTCCGTCATGATGGCGAATCGAGTGGAAAGGCATATGATTTGCGCCACTCATCCGTATTATCCGATGATCGACGAGTATTGTTTTCGGTCAAAAAACTTGTACAACTTCGCCAACTATCAAGTGAGGCAAACGTTTTTTCAACACGGCACGTATCTTTCTTACAACAAGCTAGACAAGCTGCTGAAAACAGAAGGGATGGATACAGACTATCGAGCGATGCCAATGGCTCAATGTGCCCAACAAACGTTAAGAATGTTGCATCAAAATTGGCAATCATTTTTTAAGTCGATGAAAGATTGGACAAAAAACAAAGACAAATATACAGGCAGACCGAAACCGCCCAAATATCTCAAAAAAGACGGACGATATGTACTTGTGCTAACGAATCAATCATGCAAAGTCGTCGATGATCATATAATATTTCCTATCTGTTTTCAAGGGTTTCGGTTAAAGACAAACATGAAAGGGAAGCTACAACAAGTCCGATTCATTCCGAAACACCGCCATATCATCGTCGAAGTCGTTTACAAAATTCCTATCCCAGCGCAAAAACAAGATCACAACAGATATATCAGTATTGATTTAGGTTTAGATAACTTCGCAACCATTGTGAACAATGTGGGGAAACAACCGATCGTGATCAATGGTAAAGGTCTAAAATCCGTCAATCAATACTACAACAAACAGATGAGCCACTACCGCAAAGTAGCGAAACAGATGAATGGACTCGATTGGACAAAACGAATGAGCAAAATGACAGAAAAACGAAACCGCATCGTAGAAAACTTTATGCACCAAGCGAGTGCCTTTGTCATCAAACATGCGCTGGCTTTAGACTGCGATACGATTGTGGTGGGGATGAATAAAGATTGGAAGCGTGAAGTCCATCTCGGAAAGCGCACAAATCAAGCGTTCGTTCACATTCCGTATCAAACGTTTCTTCATCAGTTGCAGTACAAAGCGGTACAGCATGGCATTCGTGTCATCGTGACAGAAGAAAGCTATACATCGAAATGCAGTTTTTTAGACATGGAAGAAATGAAGAAACAAAAGGAATACAAAGGAACGCGCATCAAGCGTGGGCTGTTTCAATCTGAAAACGGAACGCTCATCCACGCAGATGTCAATGGGGCATACAACATCATGAGAAAAGTATTCCCAAAGGCGTTTGCCAATGGGATAGTGGGTGTGGGGTTACACCCGATCCGAGTACATGTCGCTTAAACGACGTGGACGGATAAACAATTTTGTTAAAATCTTTCCCATGATTTTATGATTTTAATAAAATTGATAACCTACTTAACTACAGTCACAACAACAGCGAGGGTGTGGGGAAGGTGAACGGAATACCGATACAACTAAAGCAAGTGACAGAAATTCGTGATGGCGTGCGAAAAGAAATTGTTGTCATCGAGGCAAATGGTTTATACTACTTAAAAGGAGATGCGACGTATGTGACGTTTGAAGAGACGCATGAAGGAGAAACGATTAAAAACGTCGTAAAAATCGCCAATGATGAAGTTGTCGTGCTTCGCTCTGGTGCCATTTCGATGCGCCATACGTTTCGTAAACAGTCGGAAACGATCGGCACGTACGAAAGCCCAGTGGCGCGCTGGGAAATGAAAACAAAAACAGAACAAGTGCTGTATCAGTATAACGAGAAAACGAAAAAAGGGCAGTTGTTTTTTTCTTACATACTTCACTTATCAGGGAAACATGTTGGTCGTCATGCGGTGACGATTTCGTTTAAGGAGGCAAAGCGATGAATATTGTTGAACAAATGAAACAAAAGTTAAAAGAAGAAATAAAAGAAGCGGTCATTCGTTCAGGGGTCGCGACAGAAGCAGACGTGCCAAGCGTCATTTTAGAGACACCGAAAGATAAAGCGCACGGTGATTATTCAACAAATGTCGCCATGCAGTTAGCGCGCGTGGCGAAAAAGGCGCCGCGTATGATTGCGGAAGACATCGTTCGTCATTTTAACGGTGAAGCTGTGTTCGTGAAAAAAGTAGACATTGCTGGACCAGGATTTATTAATTTTTACATGGACAATCGTTATTTAACAGAGCTCGTTCCCGCCATTTTACAAGCAGGGGACGCATACGGTGAAACAAACGTCGGTCAAGGTCAAAAAGTGCAAGTTGAGTTTGTTTCAGCAAACCCAACAGGTAGTTTACATTTAGGACATGCTCGTGGAGCAGCGGTTGGCGATTCATTATGCAACATTTTGAAAAAAGCAGGCTTTGATGTTACGCGTGAATATTACATTAACGATGCCGGCAATCAAATTGCCAACTTAGCGAAATCGGTAGAAGCACGTTATTTTCAAGCGCTCGGAATCGAGAAAGATATGCCGGAAGATGGATATTTCGGTGAAGATATTATTGAATTAGGGAAAAAGCTAGCGGAAGAACATGGCGACAAATTTGTCACGCTTGATGAACAAGAACGGCTTCAGCTGTTCCGTGAGTACGGATTAGCGTTTGAAATGGATAAAATTAAAAAAGATTTAGCAGACTTCCGCGTCACATTTGACGTTTGGTATTCGGAGACGTCGCTTTATAATAACGGAAAAATCGATAAAGCGCTTGAAACGTTACGTGAAAAAGGTCATATTTATGAACAAGATGGCGCGACATGGTTCCGCTCGACGACATTCGGCGACGACAAAGACCGTGTGCTCATTAAGCAAGATGGAACGTACACATATTTATTACCAGATATCGCATACCATCAAGATAAACTTGAGCGCGGCTTTGAAAAAATTATTAACATTTGGGGAGCGGATCATCACGGTTATATTCCGCGCATGAAGGCGGCGATCGCTGCGCTCGGGTACGATCCGGATGTATTAGAAGTTGAAATTATTCAGCTCGTCAGTTTATATCAAAACGGTGAAAAAGTGCGCATGAGCAAGCGGACAGGAAAGGCGGTGACGTTGCGTGACTTAATGGAAGAAGTCGGATTAGACGCAACGCGCTATTTCTTCGCGATGCGCTCATCGGATACGCATTTAGATTTCGATATGGATTTAGCCGTATCGCAATCGAACGAAAACCCTGTGTATTATGCGCAATATGCTCATGCACGCGTATGCAGCATGCTGCGTCAAGGCGAGGAACAAGGATGGCGTTATGACGGTGATTTGTCATTCACATACGAATTAGCGGAAAAAGAAATTGACTTATTGAAAAAGCTAGGGGAATTTCCTTCCGCTGTGGCAGAGGCAGCTGTGAAACGTTCACCACATCGCATGACGAACTACATTTTTGATCTCGCATCGGCACTTCATAGTTTTTACAATGCAGAAAAAGTGCTTGATGCAGCGAACGTTGAAAAAAGCCGCGCCCGCCTAGCGCTCATGAAAGCGGTGCAAATTACATTAAAAAATGCTTTAGCGCTCGTTGGAGTACATGCGCCAGAAAAAATGTAATACGAAAGCCCTTCTCGGTCGAGAAGGGCTTTTTATAGTAATGGAGACAACATCGTTGCAACGGCTTCTTTGAAGCGATGAAGCCACGATTGCTTACGGAAATATTCCGCTGTCAACAATGTAGATGTGTCGATATCGCGAGCGATCGTTTGTTTCACATGTTGAATAAACGGTTTGTCATATATATAACAATTCATCTCGTAATTGATAAACAAACTGCGGCGATCGAAATTTGCGGTGCCGATATCACATATGTCATCATCAATGACGATCACTTTTGCATGGTAAAACCCGTTATAAAACTGATAAATATGAGCGCCTGCATGAAGAAGCTGACGAAAATAAGGGAATGAAGCTTCTTTCACAAACGGATGATCCGCTTGGATCGGTGCGATAACCGTTAGTTGCACCCCACGCTTTATCGCTTCCAAAAGAGCATTCATCATTTTTTTACTCGGGATAAAGTACGGAGTACCGATGACGATCTCCCGTTTGGCGTGCTTGATGAGCTCAATAAACTCCTCTTCCAAATACGCCCCGTTTGTCGGAAGAAATCGATGTTTTACCGCTCCTTTTTGAAGAGATGGGAAATATCGTTCATCATCTCCAAACGATGGCCCCGTTGCTTCTTTCCAATCTTCTGCGAACTGCCGTTGTAAATCAGCCACCCCTTCCCCCGTTATTTTTAAATGACAGTCGCGCCAATGGCCAAACTTCGGATCTTGACCGATATATTCTTTTCCGACGTTAAACCCGCCTAAATAGCCGATTTTTCCGTCAATGACAGTAATTTTGCGATGATTTCGCTCGTTTAGCTTATAGAAAAAAAACGGCAATGTCGGACGGTTCGCAAAGGCGAATTGCCCGCTTTTTTGTCGAAGGGAAGACGGTAGTCCGAAACTTCCGACCCAATCGACGAGCAGACGCACTTCTACCCCTTCATTTACCTTTTGTTCAAGTAAAGAAAAAAAGCGTTGTCCCATTTCATCATCGCGCACGATATAAAATAAAATGTGAATATGATGTTTTGCTCGTTCTAACTCTGCAAAGTAATCATCGAACAGCGTTTCACCCGTCGTAAATAGCGTGATATCGCTTTGTCGTTCGATGCCGATTTTTTTCCGTGCGGCATTTTTTGCAACTTTGTCTCCCCATTTATAATCAAGTAAAAGAAGAAACAATAAAATGATAACAATGACGAGCCAGCGCAATGTCTTCACTCCTTTCGTTGTCGTAGTTTCCCCAAAAAGAAAATAAAAAATAAGAAAAAATATTGACTGAATGCTCATTCATTATATAATGAAAGTAAGTTTGTTCAGAAAATTTATTTTATTTTCACAACAAAGGGGGAAGAGTATCGTGCTTTGGTTGAACTGGATCGCTTTTTTACTTGTGACAGCGTACGCCGTTCATTTATTCGTGTATCTCGTCAAAACGCGCATCGCCTATATTAAGCTAGGGAAAAAAGTGGAGTTTGATGGGAAAGTAAAAGAGCGTCTGCAAAACATATGGGTGAACGTCTTTGGGCAAAAAAAGCTGTTAAAAGACAGAAAAAGCGGCATTATTCACGTCATGTTCTTTTACGGCTTTATTCTCGTACAGTTTGGTGCCATTGATTTCATCATTAAAGGGCTTATCCCAGGGGCGCACTTGCCGCTCGGACCGCTGTATCCAGCGTTTACGTTTTTCCAAGAAATTGTGACATTACTTATTTTAGTGGCTGTTTTATGGGCGTTTTATCGTCGCTACATTGAAAAGCTTGTCCGTTTAAAGCGCGATTTGAAAGCAGGGCTTGTGCTCATTTTTATCGGTGGACTTATGCTTTCCGTGTTGTTCGGTAACGGCATGGGCCGCATTTGGCATAGCGAAGGGACGTCGTGGAGCGAGCCTGTCGCTTCAGCCATTGCCCTCGCGTTTGGCTGGGTAGGGGAAACAGGTGCGGCGGTATTGTTTTTTGTCGCTTGGTGGGTGCACTTGCTTATTTTATTAACGTTTTTAGTGTACGTGCCACAATCGAAACATGCGCATTTAATCGCTGGGCCAGTTAATGTCTTTTTCAGCCGATTAACGCGGCCAAAACTTGAAAAAATCAACTTTGAAGACGAAACACAAGAATCGTTTGGCGTTGGTAAAATCGAAGACTTTAAGCAAACCCAACTGATCGATTTATATGCCTGTGTGGAATGCGGGCGCTGTACAAACATGTGCCCTGCAACAGGAACAGGAAAAATGTTATCGCCGATGGACCTCATTTTAAAATTGCGCGACCATTTAACAGAAAAAGGGGCAGCGATTACATCGAAAGCTCCTTGGGTGCCAACGTTTGCGTTTGCTAACACGAAAGGGAACCAGCTCGCTTTCATGGCGCAAGGAATGCAAGAACAAGCGGCAACGATCGAACTGCCAAACTTAATTGGCGATGTCATTACCGAGGAAGAAATTTGGGCATGTACGACGTGCCGCAACTGTGAAGATCAATGTCCGGTCATGAATGAACACGTCGATAAAATTATTGATTTGCGCCGCTATCTCGTACTAACAGAAGGAAAGTTAAATCCAGATGCGCAACGGGCGATGACGAATATTGAACGCCAAGGAAATCCGTGGGGACTAAACCGAAAAGAAAAAGAAAACTGGCGCGAATTGCGTGAAGATGTACGCATTCCGACAGTAAAAGAAATGCAAAAAGCAGGGGAAGAATTCGAATATTTATTCTGGGTTGGTTCGATGGGATCGTTTGATAATCGAAGCCAAAAAATTGCGCTAGCTTTTGCGCGCTTACTAAACGAGGCAGGGGTGAAATTTGCGATTTTAGGCAATAAGGAGAAAAACTCTGGCGATACGCCACGCCGTTTAGGAAATGAATTTTTATTCCAAGAATTAGCGACAGCGAATATTTCAGAGTTTGAAAAAGCAGGTGTGAAAAAAATTGTGACGATTGACCCTCATGCGTATAACACATTTAAAAATGAATACCCGGATTTCGGATTTGAAGCGGAAGTATATCACCATACGGAGCTATTAGCGAAGCTCGTTGCCGAAGGTCGTCTCGTTCCGAAATATGAAGTAAACGAGGTCGTTACATTCCACGACTCGTGTTATTTAGGTAGATACAACGACGTATACGATGCGCCGCGTCAAATATTGAAAGCGATTCCGGGAGTAAAACTCGTCGAAATGGCACGTCATCGCGAGATCGGTATGTGTTGTGGTGCAGGCGGTGGATTAATGTGGATGGAAGAAACGACAGGCACGCGCATTAACGTGGCGCGGACAGAACAAGCGCTTGAGGTGAATCCGACAGTTATTAGCTCCGGCTGTCCGTACTGTTTAACGATGCTTTCGGATGGAACGAAAGCGAAAGAGGTCGAAGAAAAAGTAGGTACGTATGATGTAGCTGAACTGTTAGAAAAAGCTGTATTTGGCCCGGTTCATTAAAAATTCTAAAAAAAATAAATAGTTTTATTTTTAAGATATTTTAAGTATAATGAAAGCAATAGGAAGGTGTACGGTTGCGTGCGCCTTCTTTGCCCGTCCATAATTGAACGAGCGTTCGCTCAACATTTTTGAAAGGGCTTTCTTATTACGAAAAGGGGGAGAAACATGGGGAAAACGGTCATTGTTAGCGGGGTACGCACGCCATTCGGAAAGTTTGGTGGAAGTTTAAGCTCATTTAGCGCAGCGCAGCTCGGTGGAAAGGCGATCAAGGAGGCGTTAGTGCGCGCAAACGTTCGTGCAGAAGATGTCGATGAAGTCATTTTCGGCACGGTATTGCAAGGTGGACAAGGGCAGCTCCCATCGCGACAAGTCGCAAGAGAGGCAGGCATTCCGTGGGAGACGAAAACGGAGACGATCAACAAAGTGTGCGCCTCAGGGATGCGTAGCGTCACGCTCGGCGATCAAATTATTCGCGCAGGTGATGCCGATGTGATCGTGGCTGGGGGAATGGAATCGATGAGCAATGCGCCGTATATGTTGCCGAAAGCGCGCTGGGGATTGCGCATGGGAGATTCAACGGTAAAAGATATGATGGTATATGACGGATTGACATGCAGCTTTACAGGCGTGCATATGGGGATTTACGGAAGCGAAACAGCAAAAGAGTTAGGCATTACGCGCGAGGAGCAAGATCGTTGGGCGTATCGAAGCCATCAATTAGCGATTGCGGCGATCGAAAGCGGCAAATTGGCAGAAGAAATTGTCCCTGTCACCGTTCCACAACGAAAAGGAGAACCGATCACGGTAGCGGTTGATGAATCACCACGAAAGGATACATCGCTTGAAAAATTAGCGCAACTTGCACCAGTTTTTGATCCGACGGGAACGATTACCGCAGGCAATGCACCAGGGGTCAATGATGGGGCTGCCGCGCTCGTCTTAATGAGCGAAGAACGGGCGCAAAAGGAAGGTCTCACTCCGCTTGCGACGATTGTCGCACATGCGGCGATTGCGGTCGAGGCAAAAGATTTCCCAAAAACGCCAGGCATCGTCATCAATGAATTGTTGCGCAAAACAGGAAAAACAGTAAACGACATTGATTTATTTGAAATTAACGAAGCGTTTGCTTCCGTCGCTTTAGCGAGCATGAAAATTGCTGACTTGCCTGAAGAAAAAGTAAACGTCAATGGCGGCGCGATCGCGCTTGGGCACCCGATCGGAGCAAGTGGGGCGCGCATCATTATTACGCTTATTCACGAATTAAAACGTCGCGGAGGCGGCACTGGCATCGCAGCGATTTGCAGCGGTGGCGGTCAAGGCGATGCGATCATGATTGAAGTTTATTAACGGGGGATGGGGCGATGAAAAAAGTAATGGTTGTTGGCGCTGGGCAAATGGGCTCAGGTATTGCCCAAGTGTGCGCAACGGCAGGATATGATGTCATTTTAAACGACGTGAACGAAGAGCGCGTCCAGTGGGGGCTTAACAATATTAAAAAAAGCATAAACAAATTTGTTGAAAAAGGATCGTTAAGCGAACAGCAGCGCGATGAAACGATGGGCCGTATCCGCCCCTCGACAAATGTGCGCGATGGGAGCGATGTTGATATCGTGATCGAAGCGGTCGTTGAAAATATGGATGTGAAAACAGCGTTATTTGCACAACTAGATGAAATCACACCTCCGCATGCCATTTTAGCAACAAATACGTCCTCATTACCGATCACAGAAATTGCCGCAGCAACGAAACGACCAGAAAAAGTGATTGGCATGCATTTTATGAATCCGGTACCGGTCATGAAACTCGTGGAAATTATTCGCGGTCTCGCAACCGCTCATGAAGTGTATGAAGCGATCGAACAAATGACAAAAACGTTAGGAAAAGTACCGGTTGAAGTAAACGACTTTCCGGGATTTGTTTCCAATCGTGTGTTAATGCCGATGATTAACGAGGCGATTTATTGTTTATATGAAGGGGTTGCGACAAAAGAAGCGATTGATGAAGTGATGAAGCTCGGGATGAATCATCCGATGGGACCGCTCACCTTAGCCGATTTCATCGGATTAGATACGTGCTTATACATTATGGAAGTGCTTCATGATGGACTTGGGGATGACAAATACCGTCCGTGTCCGCTTTTACGTAAATATGTGAAAGCAGGCTGGCTCGGAAGAAAAACGGGACGAGGATTTTACACGTACGAATAAAGGGGTTGGCATCATGAATTTACATTTTACAGAAGAACAACAAATGATGCGTCAAATGGTGCGCGAGTTTGCGGCAAATGAAATCGCTCCGTTTGTCGAGCGCATGGAGCGCGGAGAGTTTCCGCGCCCCATCCTTGAAAAAATGGCGGAGCTTGGTCTCATGGGGATTACCGTCCCTGAACAATATGGCGGGGCAGGAATGGATTTTACGTCATACATTATCGCCATTCATGAAATTTCAAAAGTGAGTGCAACGGTTGGGGTTATTTTATCTGTCCATACGTCTGTT
>Ga0209721_1000429_pt1 | contig 38495 bp, 31 predicted proteins | sample TshhotsprinmetaG_FD_184139 | JGI IMG/M metagenome (GOLD analysis project Ga0209721, IMG submission 184139) | Hot spring microbial communities from South Africa to study Microbial Dark Matter (Phase II) - Tshipise hot spring metaG (SPAdes)... | ecosystem: Environmental > Aquatic > Thermal springs...
AGACAAAAGATCGATTTGAACAGACAAGAAGGTTTACGCTTGATGGCAGCTTAATCAACGAACAAAAGACCCTTGATATTCTCCCAAGAAATTGCCAAAATGAAGACAAGTACTCGGTACTCTCAAGATTGAATGATTTAAAGGAGGATCTGAATGCGGTTTTCGACCTATCTTCTTCCCACCTTAAAGGAGATTCCCTCTGAAGCCGAGGTCCCAAGCCATCAATTGATGGTCCGAGCAGGGATGATCCGGAAACTGACTTCGGGCATCTATTCCTATCTGCCATACGGTCTTCGAGCCATTAGAAAGGTGGAGGCCATCATCCGGGAAGAGATGAACCGGGCGGGTGCCATCGAGGTGTTGCTTCCCATGGTTCAACCTGCTGAGCTATGGCAGGAGAGCCATCGATGGGAAGAGTATGGAAAGGAATTAGCCAGGTTCAAAGACCGCCATAATCGAGACTCCTGCCTTGGGCCGACACATGAGGAAGTTATTACCGACATTGCACGAAAAGAGATTCGCTCCTACCGCCAAATGCCCATCAACCTCTACCAGATCCAGACCAAGTTCAGGGACGAAATCCGTCCTCGTTTCGGAGTGATGCGGGCACGTGAATTCATCATGAAGGATGCCTATAGTTTCGATGTCGATGATCAAGGGGAAGAAGTCAGCTATCGGAAGATGGTCGATGCCTATCAGCGAATCTTTACAAGATGCGGTCTCAGATTTAGGGTGGTGGAAGCTGAATCCGGTCTCATCGGTGGAACCTACTCCCATGAATTTATGGTTCTGGCCGAAACCGGAGAAGAGACCATCGTCAGTTGCACCCACTGTTCGTATGCAGCCAACATCGAACGGGCAGATTTTAAAAGAACAGAAACTAACAGGGTCCCCCCTGATCCGAAAAATTTTGAGCCAATACAGAAAGTGCTAACCCCGAATCAAAGGACGGTGGAAGAGGTTACCCAATTTCTTCATGTCTCAGCCTCGGATCTGGTCAAAACGCTCATCTTTGTGTCGGATAGAGGACCGGTGGCTGCCCTAGTCAGGGGAGACCATGAAATCAGTGAAAAGAAGTTAAAAAAGGTTCTCGAAGCGAATGAACTTCAATTGGCGGATGAGGAGACCGTGGAAAGGATCTCTCGGTCTCCCAAAGGCTTTGCAGGTCCGATAGGGCTTACGATTCCCATCTTTGCCGATCTCGACATCAAGGGCATGGTTAATTTTGTGACAGGTGCCAATGAAAAAGATCATCATTACATCCATGTCAACATCGGCAAAGACTTTCAGGTCTCTCGGTTTGCTGACCTGCGACGATTTACCCCAGGAGACCTCTGCCCTCTTTGTGGAGGCAAGACCCAATTGGATAAAGGGATTGAGGTTGGCCATACCTTCAAGCTTGGAACTAAATATAGTAAGCTCTTAGGTGCCACCTATCTCGACGATAAGGGGATGGAGAAGGAGATCGTCATGGGATGTTATGGTATTGGCGTCGGAAGAACCGTTGCCGCTGCCATCGAACAGTACTATGATGAGAACGGAATCGTCTTCCCCATGCCCATTGCGCCCTTCCAGGTTCTGATCTTACCGGTCAACCTGAAGATCGATTCCATTCGTGAAACAGCCGAAGAGCTCTACCAGGACCTCCTGGCAGAACAGGTAGAAGTTCTTTTGGACGATCGAGAAGAAACCCCTGGTGTAAAGTTCAAAGATGCAGACCTCATTGGAATTCCCCTGAGATTGACCTTGGGGGAAAAGAATTTGAAGAGGGGATTGGTGGAGATCAAGAAGAGAAGAACCGGCGAAATCATTCTCTTAAAAAAGGAGGAGGTCAAAACAACGATCAAGGAGATGATTGCTCAAGAGATTCGGGAGGTAGCTCCAAACCTCTCATGAATCGTCCTCTCAAACCTCTGCCGGTAGATCAGTTCAAAGGCCATCTCTTTCCCTGGAAAAAGATTGAGGGCAACCCGCTTCACCTCTTCCACCCTTTTGAAGGCCTCTTCGAGGGTGAGATCGCCCTGCTGAATTGAGAGAATGGAAAAATCGACCAGAAATCTTAAAAAACGAATCTTCCGGTTCTCTTCCTTGATCTCATCACTCACGGTCACTTTCTCAGGCATCATTCAAAATATATCCGATCACCTCTATCTTGTAAAGAAAAGTCGCTTGTGGTAAATTACCAATGGAAAGGAACCTTCTTCTATGAACCCCTTTTCTCCAGCCAATCCTAAAGACAGAATCATCTTTGCCCTCGATGTTGACCATTTTCACGAAGCCCAACACTGGGTCACGCTCTTAAAAGATCGCGTGGGATTATTTAAAGTAGGGAAGCAGCTTTTCACCCACTCCGGACCTAAAGTGATTGACATGATCGCTCAGAAAGGGCAGAGGGTCTTTCTCGATCTCAAATATCATGATATCCCCAACACCGTTGCAAAGGCTGGAGAGGAAGCCACAAAACATCGGGTGACCATGTTCAACCTCCATGCCCTTGGGGGTTTCGAGATGATGAAAAAGACTGTTGAAGCTTCCAGGGCTGTGGCAAAAACCCTTGGCATCTCCAGGCCTATCATCCTTGCCGTCACCATCCTCACCAGCATGGACGAGGAAAATTTGAAAGAGGTAGGGATTCAGGGCCCTCTCATGGAGGAGGTGGCTTGCCTCGCCTCACTGGCGCAGAAGGCAGGGATGGATGGTGTGGTCGCTTCTCCTAAAGAGATAGGGATCATCCGTGAACGATGCGGCGAAAAGTTTTTGATCGTGACGCCCGGCATCCGCCATCCTACGGATAAGAAGGATGACCAGAAACGGACACTGACCCCAAAAGAGGCGATTGAAGCTGGAGCCGACTATCTTGTCATTGGCAGACCCATTAAGGAGGCCAAAGATCCCATCGAATCCGTTCAAAAGATCGTGGAAGATATCTCTTAAATGGAGTGTAAATTTCAAAATCCAAATTTCAAATGAATGTCAAAGCTCAAAAAATAAAGTTTTCAATGTTTGAGGCTATTCCGGTCTTTTCAATTAGTTAGGAATCCCCTGGGCGCCGGTTTTCACCAGTGAGACGAGTCATCACCAGTCTATCAATATTTGAGCTTTGGATTTAGTTTGACATTTGAACTTTGACATTTGACATTTAAATTCATGACCCAGATCCTCTACGGAATCCATCCTGTCCAGGAAGCCCTACAATCTTCAAGCATCCATTTTGAGAAGATCTTCATCGGGACACAAAACCCTTCTTTCCCTCTCCGCTCTGTCATCGGCCTTGCACAAAAGAGGCAAATTCCAATCATCTTTACAGATCGTGAAACCGTCGATCGAATGGCCAAAGGCGGAGTCCACCAGAATATCATCGGAATCATGAGGGAAGTCTCCTATGTCGACCTGGAAGCACTTCTAAGCCATGTCAAGAAAGGAGAGGAAAAAGCGCTCTTTCTCATCCTGGACGGGATACAGGACCCACAAAATTTTGGCTCCCTCATCCGTACAGCCCTGGGATGTGGAGCTCATGGAATCATCATCCCAAAAGATCGAGCCGTTGGAATCACTTCGGTTGTCATCAAAACTTCTGCAGGGGCTGCTGCCCATATGCCTATTACACGCGTCGTCAATATTCCTACGACGGTTGACCGTTTGAAAAAGGAAGGGATCTGGGTCTACGGCGCATCGGCAGAGGCAAAGGATCGCCTCTGCGATCTCGATTTCAATATCGATCTCGCCATCATCATCGGTGGCGAGGGAAAAGGGATCAGACCCCTGGTGAAGAAGAAATGCGATCGCCTCTTCTCCATTCCGATGAAAGGCCCTGTCTCTTCCTTCAATGCCTCCGTTTCAGGAGGAATGATTCTTTATGAGGTATTACGGCAACGCATGAAGATGGTGAGTAAGGCTTAAGCCTTGCTAATTTGAGAAAACGGTCATGATCACCATACAAAAACCCGGACAGGCACCTTTAGAGATCGAATATCTTCTCGTCGATTACGAAGGGACTCTTGCCATAGATGGAAGGGTCCATCCCAAGGCAAAGGATAAAATGAATCTCCTCTCAAAAAGGATTAAAATTTATATCCTGTTCAAGGGAGAAAAGGATAAGGCCGAGGAGCGTTTAAAGAAGTTGAAGGCAGAAATGCTCTTTCTAAAAGAAGAAAAGGCTTCAGAAGAAAAACTCGATTTCTTGAGGAAGTTAGATCCCCAAAAAACTGTAGCCATCGGTAATGGGCTTGATGATGCCCCAATCTTTGACGAAGTAGGCTTCAGCATCTGCATCATTGGTAAGGAAGGAGCTTGTGGCGAAACATTAAAAAGGGCAAATCTTGTTATGACCGATATATTGGATGCCCTTGACTTCTTACTTAAACCCCTCCGCCAGAAAGCCACCCTGGGGGGATAAAAAGTGTCTGTAGCAATTGGTTTTAGGCTCTAAGAATCCTTTCATGTCTAATCGAACTCTTAAACCCAAATCCTGAGGCGGGTCTATGAAAATTTATCAATATCGGTTGTTAACCAAAATCATACTGCGGATCCTCATCGTTTCATTCACCTTCATCCCCTCTTTCTCGACGGCTCAAATCAACCAAACGGAAAAATATCAGACTTTTTTCATCTATTACGAAAATGACGCTTTTAATGGAACCGACCGGCATTATACGAATGCCTTTCGAATCACCTGGCTCTCACACGATTTGACAGAATTCGATGAAGATACGCGCCTCCCCCGCTGGGGTCTGCCTCTTATTCGAAATCTTCCATTAATCAATCGCCCTGGCTTTCAACGCAATATCGGTCTCTCCATTGGCCAAAACATCTACACCCCTGAGGATATCTCGAAAAGGGATTTATTGAAAGAGGATCGTCCTTATGCAGGCTGGAGCTATCTCTCGCTTACCTTCCATATAAAGAATACGACTCAGCTCGATGTCTTCGAAGTGACCCTTGGAATGGTTGGTCCCTCTTCCCTGGCCGAAGATACACAAAGAACTGTTCATAAATGGCTTCGGAATGCTGATCCAAAGGGATGGGACAACCAGCTCAGGAATGAACCAGGACTGATGATCGGTTGGCAACGAAACTGGCGTCTTTTTAGATTGGGCGAAAGAGATGCTTGGGCTTTCGAACTCATCCCTCATCTTGGCGGAGTCCTCGGTAATGTCGCCATCTACGCCAATGTTGGCAATGAAATCCGTTTCGGCTACAATCTTCCATTCGACTTTGGCACCTCCTTCATCCGTTTGGGAAGCGGCATCGAAGCTCCGGCAAGCCCCACCGATCCTCGGCTTCGACGACAAAAAAACTTCGGCTTCCACCTGTTTGCCGATGTGGAAGGTCGGGCCGTGGCGCGAAACATCTTCCTAGACGGAAATACCTGGAAAACCAGTCACCGTGTTGATCGAAAAAGGCTTGTGGCCGACATGGCCGCAGGTTTTGCAATCATCTATAAACAATTGAAGCTCAGTTATGCCCATGTCTATCGGACGAAAGAATTTGATGGCCAGAAAAGGGAGCAGGCCTTTGGTTCGGTCACCTTCGCAATCAACTTCTGATCAGAGGCCGATCGGCCTCATCGCTTCTCATCATTTTTTATGAACGGTAGGAGGCGTTGATTTTGACGTAGTCAAAAGAGAGGTCCGTGGTGAGAACTGAAAATTGGCGCTTTCCCTGATGGAGGTCAACGGTCACTTGAAATGACTTCTTTTTGATCACTTTTGCAGCTTTGGCCTCTAAGGGAGGCCCAACACCCATTCCATTCTTGACGATCGGAGCCTGATCGAAGAAAAGGTCGATCCGGTTCGGGTTGATTGGGACACCACTGTATCCTATGGCACAGAGGATTCTTCCCCAATTCGCATCTTCTCCAAAAAAAGCGGTCTTCACCAAAGGGGAATGGGCAATCGTATAGGCCACTCGTTTCGCATCTTCCTGGCTTCGGGCTCCCTGGACCAATATCTCTATCAATTTGGTCGCCCCTTCTCCATCTTTCACAATGCTTGTTGCGAGATTTTTACAAACCTGTTTAAGCATCGCGAGAAATATTTCTCCATCGCGCCCCATCTCTGTCAGTTGAGGAGACCCTGACATTCCATTGGCCAATAGAAGAACGGTATCATTGGTACTGGTATCTCCGTCAACCGTAATACAATTGTAGGTGACATCTACCACCTCCTGTAACATTCTCTGAAGAAGGGGGGCTTTGATATTGGCATTGGTGACAAGGAAAGAGAGCATGGTCGCCATATTCGGCCGAATCATCCCTGCTCCTTTGGCCATTCCGCATAACTTCACCTCCTTCCCTTTGATTCGGCAGGTAGCCACTTCAATCTTCGGAAAGGCATCCGTCGTCATAATGGCCTCCACAGCGTCCAACCATCCATCCGGAGAGAGGGATTGGATCAGTTTTGGGATTCCATCTTCGATTCGGCCCAATGGAAGAGGAACGCCAATGACCCCTGTGGAAGCCGCAAAGATCAGTCTCTCATCGATCCCTAACCCTTTGGCCACCCAGGAAGCCATTTTCTTTGTGTCCTTGAGGCCTTGACTTCCTGTGCAGGCATTGGCATTTCCGCTATTAATGATCACGGCTTGACCAAGCCCTTTGTGGATCCGCTTCATCCCAAACTGAACCGGAGCGGCTTTCACATGATTGGTTGTAAAGACCCCAGCGACTTGGGCAGGAACCTCTGAATAGATCAACGCCAGATCCTTCTTTCCATTCTTCTTAATCCCTGCGGATATCCCTGAAAACTGAAAACCCGACACTCTGAAATCATGCTTTCCCATTCATTACCTCTCGTGAATATGAATGACTTCTGGCACCAGAATTTTAAATTCCAAACCCAAGCACCAATATCCAAATATATCCCAATATTCAACACTTAAAAAATTTGACCATTGGAATCTGTCGATTGGATACGATATCGAATTTGTAGTTTGGTATTTGGAATTTTTAATTTAGGCTCTTGCCTCCTCCTTCTCCAGACAGCACTTCTTATACTTCTTACCGCTTCCGCAGGGACAGGGATCGTTTCGGCCCACCTTCTTCCCTTCCCGTCTCACAGTCACCCCTTTTCCTTCCTCGGTCTTGCCTCCTCTCTGCGAAGCAGCTTCCATCCCACGGCTCATCACAAAGTTCTGTCTTCGCTCCACCTTCATCTCTCTCACTTCCTGATCCTTGGCAATCTGGATAGCAAAGAGCTTCTCAACCGTATCCTTCTTAATTCTATCTAACATCTCAAGAAACATCTGGTAGGCCTCTCTCTGATACTCGATCCGGGGGTCTTTCTGACCGTAGCCTCTTAATCCGATTCCTTCCTTTAACTGATCTATTGCAAGGAGGTGGTCTTTCCAGTGGTGATCAACCGATTGGAGCATGATCACCTTCTCGAGATAACGGAGGGTGGCTTCTCCAAACTCCTCTTCTTTCTTCTGATAAATCTCCTTTGCCTTTTCGACGATCAGCTCCTTGAGCCTCTCTCGATTCAGACCATCCTTTTCAAGAGAAGGAGGCGACCAACGAAAGGAGAACTGCTTATAGATGGCATCCTCAAGCCCTTTCAAATCCCAATCCTCCGGGTGGGCCTTCTCATCAATGAAGAGATCAACAATCCCTTCGGTCTGGTCCTCAACCATCTCCATCAAAGACTCTTTCAGGTCCTCTCCGGCTAAGACCTCCCGCCTTTGGGTATAGATCACCTCCCTCTGTTTATTCATAACCATATCGTACTCAAGGAGATGTTTCCGGATCTCAAAGTTATGGGCTTCGACCTTCTTCTGTGCGTTCTCAATGGCCTTGGTCACCAGGTTATGCTCAATGGGTTGATCCTCCTCAATACCTAATCGGTCCATGATTTTCGAAATCCTCTCTGAGCCGAAGATTCTCATCAAGTCATCTTCGAGTGAGAGATAGAAGCGAGAAGAACCAGGATCTCCCTGCCTTCCGGCCCTTCCCCTCAACTGGTTATCAATCCGTCTTGCCTCATGCCGCTCCGTTCCAAGGACATGGAGGCCGCCCAACTGGACCACCTTCTCCTTCTCCTTCTGAACGATCTCGAGCGCCTTCCGGTAAGCCTCCTCATAAGCCCTCTCCCTCTCCGCAAGATCCTCCTTCTCCTTCATCAAGGCTTTGGCTAAAAATTTTGGATTTCCTCCGAGCAGAATATCGGTCCCCCGGCCCGCCATATTGGTCGAAATGGTAACAGCTCCTACCCTTCCTGCCTGGGCAATGATCTCAGCCTCACGTTCATGATGTTTCGCATTGAGAACGTTATGTGGAATCCCACGTTTCTTCAACAGAAAACTCAACCGCTCCGACTTCTCGATAGAGATTGTTCCAACCAGGACAGGGCGTCCGAGTCTGTGAAGTTCCTCAATCTCTCTGACAACGGCTCGGAACTTTTCCTCTTCGGTCTTATAGATGACATCCGGATAATTGGTCCGGATCAAAGGCATATTGGTAGGGATGACGACCACATCCAAATTGTAAATCTTTCGGAATTCGGCCGCTTCCGTATCTGCTGTGCCGGTCATCCCGGCCAACTTCTTATACATTCGGAAATAGTTCTGAAAGGTGATCGTGGCTAAGGTCTGATTCTCGTTTTCGATCCTCACGTTCTCCTTTGCCTCAACCGCCTGATGGAGACCATCGCTCCATCTCCTTCCGGGCATCAACCTCCCGGTAAATTCATCAACGATCACGACCTGGCCATCCTTCACCACATAATCCACATCCCTCTTGAAGAGCGTATGGGCCTTGAGGGCTTGGTTGACATGATGGAGGGTCTCGATATGTCTTGGGTCGTAAAGGTTCTCAATATGGAGCAGCCGCTCCACCTGAGCCACGCCTTCCTCCGTCAGAAAAGCGGCATGGGTCTTCTCTTCAATCTGATAATGCCTTCCCTGCTTCAGGTTTGGGATGATCCGGTTGATCTTATAATATTTGTCGGTCGACTCCTCTGTGGGGCCAGAGATGATGAGGGGGGTTCTTGCCTCATCGATCAGAATGCTATCCACCTCATCCACAATGGCATAATTGAGATCCCTCTGGACATAATCCTCAATATCGAACTTCATATTGTCCCGGAGGTAATCGAATCCGAATTCGTTATTCGTACCGTAGGTGATATCGCAACCATAGGCCTTCTTCCGCTCCTGATCATTCAACTCATGAACGATCACTCCGACGGATAGGCCAAGGAATCGATAGATGGCTCCCATCCATTCGCTGTCCCTCTTCGCCAGATAGTCGTTCACCGTCACCACATGAACGCCTTCTCCGGTCAGGCTATTCAGGTAGGCAGGAAGAGTAGCCACCAAGGTCTTCCCCTCACCAGTCGCCATCTCAGCAATCTTCCCTTCGTGAAGCACGATTCCGCCGATTAACTGAACATTAAAGTGCCGTTCTCCAAGGGTTCTCCGGGCTGTCTCACGCACAACGGCAAATGCCTCAGGAAGGATCTCTTCGAGAGACTCGCCTCTCTCCAGACGCTCTTTGAACTCACCTGTCTTCGCCCGAAGCAGGTCATCACTGAGGGGCTGAATCTTGGGTTCTAACTCATTGATCTTCACCACAAGAGGTTGAATCCTCTTGAGCTCCCTCTCGTTCTTGCTCCCTACGATCTTCTTCAAAATGGCGTTAAACATTGGTCCCCTTTTCTTATGAATTTCCTCTTTAATATCAAAAAATTATATAACGGATAGAACAAGCTTTCAATAGATAAACCATGAACCTCCAAACCGATGGGATACACAATATGGAATCTCGGCTCAAACAGGCTGGTTTCTCCAGTAATGATAGAGATAGAGCTGAGCATAACCCGCATAGGGACCAAAATGGTTTCGAAGAAACTCCTCCATTCTTCTTTCGCTAACCTTCTCTCCTTTGAAATAATATTTCTGAACGCCCCTCCTCATCCAAGTGTCAATCGGAAAGGCTTCGATAAAATCGAGGGAGTAAAGAAGGACACAATCGGCAATCTTCTTCCCTATTCCGGGAAGCTCTATTAACCTCTTTTTAGCCTCTTCGTAGGTCAGTCCTTTTAATAAAAGAAGTTTTCCCCGATCCACGCATCGGCATATCTCCACCAGATATCTTGCCCTGAAGCCAGCTCTAACTTCTTTCAATGCAGGCAACTCTGCAACGGTGTGTGGAGGTGGAAAACCATAATGAATATGGAAATCCCATTCCATTCGATTTCCGAACGATTTGCATAAGGTTTCAATCAGGCAACGGATATGGGGAATCGCCTTGGCAGAAGAAAAGAGAAACGAGATGAGACATTCCCAGGGGTCCTGTCGGATTAGCCGCAAACCCCGATACTTCCGGATGGCCTGGTGAATGATAGGATCTCGATCAATCGCTCTCAGAATCCCCTCGAAATCTTCATCGAGCCTAAAGAATCGGATAAGAAAAGGCTCTTCGACCCCCTCATAGAAGAGGAGATCCCCTTTTTGCCAGAGAGAAAAGATCCTATCCGAAGCCTGAATCAGGTAGGTGTTCTGACTCTTTGTGAAGCGAAAAAATTGTCCACACTCCAGGGTGTCTCTGAGGGAAAAGGGATGAATCCGTAACCTTCTGATCACTTCTTCCTTTCCGGAGGACGAATAATGGCAAGCGCATAGGCGTCCAGATTGAGATACTCCTTCGCAACCCGTCGAACATCCTCGTATGACACCTTTTTAATCTCCTCAGGGTATCTTTCATAATGGTCAAACCCCAGATCATAAAGTTCATCGATCGAGATCCGGTTGGCTTGGGCTCCATTCGTTTGAAGTCCGATCTCAAAATTTCCGATCAGGTAACGTTTCGCACGCTCCACCTCATCTTCGGTCAACCCCTCCTCCTTCACCTTCTTCAATTCACGGAGCACACCCGCAATCGCTCTCTCCAATTTGTCTGGATGGGTTCCCATGTAAACACAGATATACCCTGGATCCAGATTCACATGACCAATAAAGGCGAGGGCATAGGCCAGGCTCTCCTTATCTCTTAACTCATAATAGAGTCTCCCTCCCATGCCCGATAGCGCTGCATCCAAAACCTCGATCGCATAACGGTCTTTACTCCGAAGACTGGCTCCAAGAAATCCAAGGACGAAATGGGCCTGTTCCTTCTCTTTATATATCTCCATTTTTCTCGTCTTTTGAAGAGGAATCTCCTGTGGAACTTCAGGAGGAACGAAATGGGCACGGGGTATCTTTCCAAACTCCTTTTCGATGGCGGGCAGAACCTGTTTGGAATCCACATCACCAACAATGGTAAGAACCATATTCTCAGGGACAGCTATCCGTCTATAGTAATCGATTAAATCCTTCTGGGTGATCCTCTGGACAGATTCGATCGTTCCAATCGTATCCATCCGGTAGGGATGCTTTTCATAAAGGACCTTTCGGAAGAACCTGAAGGCCATCTGATCCAGATGATCTTCCTGACGTCTGATCGAAGCAAGGAGGGATCGCCTTCGCTTCTCCATCTCATCGGAATCAAAGGAGGGTTGTCGAATCACTTCGCCAAGCAGGCTTAAGGCTTCATCAAGGTATTGACTCAAAAAGGTGAAGGTTAATCCAAAGCTGTTATAACCCGAAAACCCACTGATCGAGCCAGCCATTCGCTCCACTTTCTTCGCAATTTCAAGGCTCGTCTGCTTCTCTGTGCCCTTGGTGATCATCAGTGCCATAAACTGGTTGATTCCATTCTTTGCTTCTTCCTCATAGCGAACTCCTGCCAAAAAGGAGAGCTGAATAGTGACGATTGGATGGTTCCTGTTCTCTTTAACGATGAGGCGCATTCCATTCCCAAGCGTTGTCTTGGATGCCCGTGAAGGCTTCTTCAGAGGGAGCACAACGGCAGGACCTCCTGCCTTTTCGATAAGGGTGCTGAACGAAACCTTCTTGATTAGGTCGGCCTTCTCATCCGGCGCCAAGATGCTGATGCTCCACCGATGGGGCTTCAAATATCTTTCGACGACTCTCTTGATATCTTCATTTTGAAGAAGGTTGACCCTCTGGATATACTGTCTCTCAAATTGGAGATCGCCTGTAGTCACTTCATAATAGCCCATCTTTCGAGCCTGGCCCTGAACCGTCTGCCGGTCATAGATGAGGTCGCTTTCGATATTGACCCGGACCCTATACAGCTCTTCCGACGTGATGCCTTCCTCGATCAATCGATTCACCTCTTTTAGAATCTCTTCCACCGCCCTCTCCATGTTTTCCGGAGGAAGTGTCGCTCCAATCATAAAGAGGCCTGGTTCTTTCGGAGTATAGGAGGAGGCGTAGATCGAATCAACCAAACCTTTTTCAAGCTTCACTTTCTGGACAAGTCGAGAGGTCTCTCCACCACCCAAGACCTGTGCAAAGAGATCAAGGGCAGGCGTATCCTCATGGGCAATGGAGGTGATGGGCAAGGCCATTTGAAGGTAAGTCTCCTTGATCTTCCCAAAACTGATCTTTGTCCGAATCTCCCTCTGCTCAGGCTCTTTCAATCTTTCTGAAACTCTTGGGGCCCCTTTTTCAAATCCTTTGAAGGCCGTCCTAACTTTCCCTTCCAACTCCCTTAGGTTAAAATCGCCAACTGCTACAAATACGATACGCTCCGGCCTATACCACTGTCTAAAAAACGAGAACATCTGATCTCTGGTCATTGCCTTGATCGTCTTTTCATAACCGATGATCGGCCTTCCGTAGGGATGATGCTGAAAAACGGTCGCCATCGTCTGTTTAAAAAGTCTCCTCGAGGGAGTATCCTCTCCCATTCGGATCTCCTCAAGGATCACCTCTCTTTCCTTTTCGAACTCGACTGGATCAAATGTCGAATGTTGAACGGCATCACTCAAGATATCGAGGGCAACATCCGCATAACGACTGGCAATGGTGATATGGTAAACGGTCTGATCATAGGAGGTATAGGCATTGATCGATCCACCCAGCGATTCGATCTCCCTGGCCAGCTCTCCCACCCTTCTCTTCGCCGTGCCCTTAAAGAGCATGTGTTCGATGAAGTGGCACATCCCTGCCTCCTCATCCCTTTCATCGGCACTGCCCACCTTTACCCAGACCTGCATCGCCACAACCGGCACATTCCGGTCTTCCTGGAGGAGGACCTTTAGACCGTTGTCCAGATAAAACTGTCTAAACCGTTCGTTTCCATATCCCGTTTGGACGACGAACAGAAGAAACGATATCGAAATTGCGATGTTTAAAATGAGTCGGAGCCGTCTCATCGTGAGTAACCTCCATCCTTTTAAAATTATAAAGGAAGAGATCTAAAAAACAAAGGGGCGAAGAGAGATGTTCTTCGCCCCTTTTCGGCCGAAATGGTGTTCTGCCTCTTCATGAGAGGGAAAGTACTTTCCTCCCTTCTCGAAAGGCTTGGATATTGAGGTCATGGACCTTCTTGGGAAGATGCTCAAGGAGGTTCCTTTCCCAGATCTCTTCCTCGATCTCAAAGAAATTGGAAAAAGCGCCAAGGGTCACAATATTGACCGCTCTCGAATCACCGCATCGGATCGCAATGTCCAAACCCTTGATGCTGTAGGTATTACCATTAAAAAACTTTTTAAACGTCTTAACCACATCCACAGGATACTTCATCGTCCCGCGAGTCACTGCAGGTGGAAACGTCACCTGCTCATTGAGAAGGACCTTTGCATCCTTCCTCAACCAGTTGATGTTTCGAAGCCCTTCGAGAAGTTCAAGGGCAATGAGAAAATCCACATCCCCATACTTGATCAGAGGAGAATAAACCTTTTTGCCAAATCGGAAATGGGTGGTGACATCCCCACCCCTCTGGGCCATCCCGTGGACCTCGGCCTTCTTCACATCGTAGCCCACTTCTTGAAATACGGAGCAAAGAATATCACTGGCCAGAATCGTGCCTTGTCCTCCCACGCCTGAAAGTAGCACATTGATGACCTGGTTTTTCATTGGACGCCTCCTTCCTCTTTCCCAGGAATGATTGCCTCAAATTTGCAGATCTGCTGGCAAACACCGCAGCCCGGACATTGCAGGCGATTGATCGCCACAACCCCTTTTCGCTTATGTCCATCTTTAGTCATCGCCTCTTCACCGCTCACGTCCTTCCAGCTGATCGCAGGACACCCGATCTCAAGACACATCTGGCACCCCCTGCACTTGTCCGTATCAATCGTATAGAAAGGATGTTCAAACTTCCTCTTCTCCCTCCGGTGAAGCATGCAGGGTCCATTGACCATGACGATGACCGAGGGAGCATCTCTTTCAACCTCCTCTTTGATGACCTCCATCGTCTCTTTGATATTATAGGGATCCACCTTTCTCACATGTTCCACCCCTAAGGCACGCGCGAGGGCTTCATAATCGATCTTATTGGTGGGCTCTCCAGTGATTGTAAACCCTGTGCCCGGATGTTCCTGAAGACCGGTCATACCCGTAGCCCAGTTATCAAGGATGATCGTCGTCGAATTTCCTTTATTATAGACGACATCCATCAGGGGGGTGACGCCCGCATGGAGGAAAGTCGAATCACCCAGCACAGCGCAGGCCTTTCCAAGCCCCTCTTTGCCAAGAACTTTCGCTGCCCCAAAGGCCTGACCAACTCCAGCCCCCATACAGATCGTGGTATGAATGGCATTGAGCGGCGGTGCCGCTGCCAGGGTGTAACATCCAATGTCACCAAAAACAAAGAGATCCAATTTTTTCAAGGCATAAAAGAGGGGGCGATGAGAACAGCCCGAACACATATTGGGCGGCCTCTTTGGAAGTTCTTCTGTATTGATCCTCTCCTTGGGTGCCTTATACTTCTTCCCTTTTAAAGCCTTTTCGATGATTTCGGGTGAAAGTTCAAAGATGCTTGGGATAACATCCTTCCCATGGAAAACCTTATAACCCATAGCTCGAATCTCTGTCTCAAGAAAGGGGTCAAGCTCTTCTACGATGATCACCTTTTTGACCTTTTTATAAAAATCGGCGATGAGCTTTCTGGGTAGGGGCCAGACCATCCCCAATTTCAGGTAGGAGTACTCTGGAAACACCTCTTTCGTATAGCAGTAACAGACGCCACTCGTGATCACTCCAATATTGGGGTCATTGATCTCCATCACATTGTATTGAAACGCATCTGCAAAAACCTCTAACTTCTTCATCCTCTCTTCGACTAAGGGCCGTCTCTGACGGACATAGATTGGAACCATTGTATATTTCGGAGTCTCTTTCTTATTAAAACTGAGGGTAATGGTCGATTCCTTTCTCTCTCCCAATTTGACAATGGAGAAAGAGTGTGAAACTCTTGTTTCGCTTCTTAAGAGAACAGGCGTGTCGAACTGCTCGCTCAGATCAAAGGAGAGTTTGGTAAACTCCTTACATTCCTGAGAATCGGATGGCTCCAGCATCGGCATCTTTCCGAATCTTGCCCAGTGGCGGCTATCCTGCTCATTCTGTGAGCTATGGGAGTAGGGATCGTCAGCAACCACCACAAGCAGCCCTCCTTTAACACCGGTGTAAGATAATGTCATTAATGGATCAGAAGCAACATTTAATCCCACATGCTTCATCGAAGCCATTGCCCTTGCCCCTACAATCGAAGCCCCGCTTGCGACTTCAAGGGAAACCTTCTCATTGACCGACCATTCAGCCTGTATATCATTCTTATACAGAGTGCCAATAGCATAGATGATTTCACTGCTTGGAGTCCCTGGATAAGCACAGGCAACCTTGACACCAGCCTCCCAGGCTCCTCTGGCAATTGCATAATTCCCCTGAAGGACCTTCTCCATAAAAGTCTCTCCTTTCTTGTGATTATTTTCCCAATGTAACCTATTTAATATATTTGTCAAGTAAACTCCGTTGAGATTTCTGAAAAAGTATTTAAAAAAGTATTTTAGACTGGGGAGGTGGGGTGAAAAAGTCTTCGAGCGGATGCCTTCAATAGTTTGGCACTATCGATTAATACCCTTAAAATGCTTGGTTTTCTATAAAATGATTGTTAATCATTTAACTTCTAAATGACCCGCATTCGAAGGGTTTGGAACCCCACTTCCCCAGTCTCTTAAGGACTTTTTCAGAGATCTCTCCGTTAGAAAAGCTTTACCCTCCTGATAAGGAAGCTCATACGGAGCATTAAACCCCGAGTTCCTTAAGAAGGTAATTAACTCATCCCCGCTGCAAGCCCCGATAGAAGCCAATCTTCGCACGGGGCAAACAGCAGGGCTTTCTAAGTATTTAACTCATTGTAATAATTCACTAATTTCTCTTGAAAAGATTGTGCAGAGATTAAAGATACCCACCTATTATCTTTATTTGATCATTTCTCAAGGAGGGAAACCTTTCTTAAAATAGAGTGATTCGAAATCGAATTTTGCGAGATTTTTAAGAAGGTTTTGTAATTCTCAAGCGCTTCTTCATTCTTTCCCATCTTTTCGTAACATCTTGCTACATTGAGATGAGCACCTGCCCAATGATAGCTCTCACCCAACCGTATAATCTCTTGAAAGGCTTTTAGCGCCTTTTCATAATCCTTCTTCCCCTGATAGGCATACCCTAACCCCTCAAAGGCAAAGAGACGGAACAACTTCTCTCTACCAGCCTTATCAAGGTAAGCTTCATAGGCTTTGATCGCTTCATCAAATTCGCCCCCGCGTAGATGAATCGATCCCTTATAAAGAAGTGAGACCTTCCCTGAAGAAGTTCGCGAATAGCCTTCAATCAATTCCTCGAATCCCTCCAATGCCTTTTTATACTCAACAGGCGAACCCTCTCGATAAGGAGAGCTGACCATCTGATAGGATTCAAGGGCCAAAAGAAATTTTTGACTGGCCTCATTCTCCTTCTTCTGCTCCCACATTCGGAAAAGGAAGAAGGATAAGACAAAGAGGACGATAAGAAGGGTAGCGATACCAATCCTCTTCAAATGCTGGTTGATAAAACGATACGCCTGCTCTGTAAAACTGACAAATTCGTCAGGCTGTTTTAATTTCTTCTTAGTAATCTTCTTCTTCACCTTCATTGCAAACCCCTTTCACCCCTCTTTGCCGGTTCTTAAAACCCGCCTATCCCCTAATCGTAGGGTTAATTTGATCTGGTCAAAATACTCAATGAGCGGAATGGCATATTTTCTTGAAATGCCTGTCATCTCCTTAAATTGGGGGGTTGTAATCTCTCCATTCCTCCTCAAATACTGAATCAAGTTCTCCTTCACCTGCTCGAAAGGGATGCGATGGAAATAGATTCCACTCTTGATCTTGATCAAGGTCCCTTCATGTGCGAGATGCTCGAAGACAGCCTGTACCCCTTCTTCTTCTTCTGACCATTCATCTGCTAAATCTTTTGGGGAGGGGGGCTGAAGCCCTCCTTTCAGAATGGCCTCCTCCACCTTCTTGACAAGACCCTTTCCATCAGAGGAGGAGACTCGATGCTCTGCCAGCCTCAATTTGTCTCTCTCCAAAACGATCTTTTCTGTCTGAATCAATTCCCCAATCAGTATCTGAAAGAGTTTAATATCCACCTCCTCTGGAAGTTTTGTCCTCAACTCCTCCTTTGACAGGCCTGACTTCATTGGAAATCGCCCATGGAACTCTCTCAATTGCATCAGAGTCATTCCCATCAGTTCTTGATATTGAGACCAATCAACGACCTTCAACCTCTCTGGCTCGATGAGGATGAGTTCCCTTCTCTCAACCATGCGTAGAAGAATGGCTTCAATCTCATGGGGAGACATCGCAACACGTTGAACGAGATCGGTCAGACTTACCCCCCCTACGCCAGCATAGAGGATGTGCTGACGAATCGCTTCTTCTCCGCTTCCATCTCTGAGAGTGATTAAATCAGAGATCTCTTTCTTCGAAAAACGTTTATGCTTGCCAGGGTGAGTATCCAAAATCACTCCCCCTCCACAGGTCTGAATGATCGACGAACCTCGTATCACAAAACGATCCTGAGGCAGTGCTACGATAGGACGGTCTAATCTCATCTGAGCAAAACCACCATCACCAGGAGCCAGCTCCTCTTGATCGAGGAGGTAGATCGAAGCCGTAGCCAGATTGGTGCCAATATGGAACCTGTGGGTTGTCCTATTTCTGAGAGGCCTTTGCGCACTCGGCAAATATTCTAAATAAACATCAATCACTCTTGTTGGGGTTAGAGTCTGTGGACGGACCAAGACATCTCCCCTGTTAATATTAGAAGCTTCAATCCCTTGGATGTTAATGGCTGTTCGTTGTCCAGCTTTAGCTGACTCGACAGACCGATTATAGACCTGAATATTACGGGCCTTGCCCTGAAGGGAAGGTGGAAGGACCTCCAGGGTCTCTCCAAGGCCAATGCTACCAGAGACGACCGTTCCTGTAACCACCGTGCCAAACCCTCTCATGATAAAGACCCGATCGATGGGCAGTCGGAATAGACCATCAGATGATCGCTCTTCAACCTCATTGGCAAGCTGGTCAAGCACTGAAATCAATTGCGGGATGCCCTGGCCGGTATTGGCAGATACAGTGAGAATGGGCGATCCCTTCAAAAAAGTATCCTTAACCGCATCCCGAACTTCTTCTTGAACCAGATCCAAGAACTCCTGATCGACCAGATCGATCTTGGTGAGGATGATTAAACCCTTCTTCACCTTTAAAAGAGAGCAGATATCGAGATGTTCCTTCGTCTGTGGCATCACCCCTTCATCGGCGGCGATGACAAGTGCAACCAAGTCGATCCCCCATGCTCCGGCCACCATATGTTTCACAAATCTTTCATGACCTGGCACATCAACAATACCGAGTCGAATGCCGCTTGGAAGATCCAAAAAGGTAAAACCCAATTCAATCGTGATTCCCCTCTCCTTCTCTTCCTTCAGGCGATCCGTATCCACACCGGTCAAAGCCTTCACCAGAGAGGTCTTTCCATGGTCAATGTGTCCTGCTGTACCAAGGACGACATGTTTCATCTGTTCTCCAGACTACCAAATTTTTCTGAACAATAACAGAAACCCCTTCCTGTTTCAATATGATTTCAGCTCGACCATTGGTAATGAGGTTCAAACCCGCGATAAAACGAAGCAAGATCTCTTCCCATCTTTCAAAATCGCTCTCGATGCAGAGAAAAGGTTGATAACTCTTTCTGTCTTAGAAAACTCCTACAATGGCCACCTCTGATTAGCTCTCTTTTCGATTCTGCCTTAATCTCCTAAGGAGAGGGTTTTCCAAACTCAATAATGATCATAGGATCAGAGGATACAAAGCCCTGAAAAGCAGTAAAATTGAGAGTTAGAAAGGAATACCTCAAAAATGTATAAATCCTGTGGAAAAAAGCGATTCTCCTCTTATAGGTCATCTATCTCTTTTTAAAGCGGATGACAAAAGATTATCGAGATTATAAAAAACCTATTATTTCAATAGGTTAATCCCTTATTACATTCTAAAATAATCCTACCATTCTTCAGCTGTCCCATCTCTCGAAACGCATCGTCTGTTTAAAACCTGTTTAAAACCCTCTTCCAAAAGCTCCTTTCATCCCATTAGAAATCCCCTCTGTTCGCACGGCGCAAAGCGACATCTCCACCGAGGTTTACATCTCCTATGGCCAATAAAAAAGGGGAGATCTCTCTCCCCTCTTCTACTTTTAAGAAGAATCCTCTTAAAATTACTTGACCGCACTCTTAAGAGCGCTTCCCGCCTTGAATTTAACTACCTTCTTGGCAGGAATTTTAAGCTCATTTCCTGTCCGTGGATCTCTCCCAATTCTCGCCTTTCTCTTAGCCACTGAAAAAGTCATGAATCCAGGAAGTGCCAACCGACCGCCTTTTTTAAGAGCTTTGGTCACAGTGGCTGTAAAGGCATTCAGGGCCTTTTCAGCCGATGCTTTGGAAATTTTGGCTTCCTTTCCCATTGCGGCCACCAATTCCGCCTTCGTCATTTAGATCACCTCCTCCTTTCTTTTGAAATCTTATTTTGGCCTCCTTCAATTGAGGCCCATCATAAACCACTTCAATTTTAAAAGTCAAGAATTTTTTGTGAGAGCTCCGAAAAACTGCCTTTCGCTCGGAGCAGGAAACCAATCTTTTCCTCGATTCCGGATCAAGCCTGGAATGACAAACCGCACAGGAATGATCTCGTCATATATAATCGGTGTAATCAGAGAGTTCTGGTTTTTTCTAAAATCTCTTGATTAAACTCTCCGCCGACGTTGTCTCTCTTAAATGAAAATGGTGAACGGAGGGCAACCCTGGCCAGAGAAGCTACTTTCGATCCGTGCCTCTCCTTCTGGCTTCTTCCTCTTCGAATAGATGTCTCTCCAGTTGATTGGGATCCATTTCTAAGATCGCGTAGATCTTTCTCTCGATCTCAAGGGTGTCGCTTCGCAATCCTTCTAACAATTCAAGGGCCCTTTCACTCTTACCGTACCGTTTCTTCAGGTCTTCAAACCGCTCCTCAAGAGAAACGATTCGGTCATGCTGAACCCGCTTGTCGGCATAATTGACCACCTCCTCCTCAGATATCCTGTCAGGATCTCTTGCCCTTGATAAATAGATATGTTCTGCGATAACATCTCCGATGCGCTCGTATCCGATCTCCTTTAAAAGCCTCGATCCTGTCTGAGCATGGTCCTCTTTTGTTTGAAGGCACTCGGTCTTGGTCAGGTCATGAAGCAGGGCAGCCGCTTCAACCAGAGGAAGGTCAACTCTCTCTCCCTTTTTGTTCAATTGAACGGATAGGAAAATCGCCACCCTTGCCACTTCAAGGCTATGGTCAATAATATTTTCTAACATTCCGTGCTGAACCATCATCTTCAAACATTCTTCTCTCGTTGGAATCATCCGATCCTCTCGTTCTTCGATTCGTTCCCTTTGGCAGAGAGGGACAGGGCGGGTTGGCTTTCGATCTGCTCGAGTTTGAATCCGAATTTATCCAGACGCCTTCTCGCCTCTTCATACTTATTCATTGCATTGGTGATGTGTTTACCGATTAATTGAAATTCCCCTTGAAAGGCCTCCAGTTCCTTATTTAAGCCCGAAAGCGAATCCAGAATTCGATGGGCATCCTTTTCGATCTTCAACCCTCTCAATCCAAGAACAATCACCTGAAGATAGGCAAAAAAGGAGTTTGGCGAAACGGGGATCACCCTCTTTTTCAGTGCATAATTTAAAATCCCTTTCTCCTCTCCAAACGCCTCATCCTTGGTGATCGTCTCATAATAGACATTTTCTGCAGGAATATAGAGAAGGGCAAAATCATAAGTCCCTTCTTGGGGTAGAATATACTTGTTAGCGATATCGTCAATATGCTTCTTGACATCTCGCGAAAATGTCTTCTGGAAGGCCTTCCGCTCCTCTTCGGTTTTGCATTCGATGATTCGCCTGAAATTGTCAAGAGGAAATTTGGAATCGATGGGAACAAGCCTCTCGCCAAGCCGGATCACCGCATCCACTCGCTCGCCACTCGAAAAGGGATATTGAAGGACAAAGAATTCAGAGGGAAGGATCTGGGCTAAAAGCTCCCCTAAAAATTGTTCTCCCAGTCCTCCTCTCAATTTCGGAGGCTGGAGAATTTCTTGAAGCGTAGCGATGTCTTTTCCGACCTCGAAGATCCGCCGGCTTGCCTCTGAAAGCTCTCCGATGTTCTTCTGGACATCTCCGATCACCCGTGCCGCATTATCCAACCGCTTACTGATTTCTCCGCTTGAATTTTGAAGCTGCCGGTTGACCTGATCCATGACGCCTCTCAACTGCGCATTGATGGTGTCCTGCTGTTGGGAAAGCTGGGAAATATTTCTGGCAAGCCCCTCATTCATCTGCTCTCTCAATTTTTCGATCTGTTGCTGAATCAAAGCCCACACCGCCTGTGAGGACTGGTCTCGTCCCAGATCCTCTACCATCCTCTTCATCCGATGATCCATTAAGAAGAAAAAAACAACCGCCAGAGCAATGACCACTCCTAAAAGAATAGAGATTCCTTCCATATCTCTTCCTCAAAAGAATTCAATCTGCTCAAGGGTGCTGGATGATCAGGTGCCCCACCACCCGGTTCTCAATGGAGTTGGTCACAGAAACCCTCCAATGGCTCTCCTGCTGGGATTCGCTGTTAGGAATAGACCATTCAACCTTCAGTGGGCTCTTTCCGGATATGTCCGGAAGATTTCTGGCATCGTTTGGGCCTCCAAAAGAGAGCTTTAGGGGGATGTCACTCTCCTCCCATCTCGCCTCAAACTTAATCTTTTCCGGATGATCCTCATCTCGCTTCGGTGATGAAGTAACAAAAAAGGAGAATTGTTCCTTCCCTTGGGGTCCGATTTGAAAGGGAAAGATAATGAACCTTCTCTCCATGGTATTGTTCTCAATCCGAACATCATCGGACCGAAGTTTGGGGGTTAGGGTAACCCTCACCTTGGAGATTCCCCTGATGCTGACACGGTACGGTGGTGAAAGCATATAGAAATTTCCGGAATGGGCCTTCAATTCCTCAGCAACGAAATGGTCAAAATCGGAAATCTTCCGGTCGTTCAAATAGATACGCACCCGCAAGATGACTCCCTTCCGGAGATCCACCTCGCCGGTATTGGCAAGGAGGATACTGAGTTCCAGATCCTCTGTTAAATGGAAATCTCTGATCACGATATCCGGACCAATGGGCAACCCTTCGAGTATTCTCCTAAATTGGTTATTCTCTTTATCCAACTCTCTCAGTTCCATCGAAGTATCTACCCTTGCCTCCACAGCATGCCGGCCCGAAAGCTTAAAGGGTGTGGTGATAGAAATGCTCTGTTGGGGCTGGAGAAATATCTGGTCCGAAAGCTCTTTCAATGAATACCGCTTCTGGAGCCTTCCGTCCACAAAGAGGCTCAACTCACCACTCTCCATTGGAAATGGAGCTGAACCAATATTGGTGAGGGTGGCGACTAAATTTCTCTTATGCTTGAGAAAGAGATCGGACACAGTAATATCCGGTAGACTTAACGGCTCTCTGGTTCGTTCTTGGGTCAAAGAGGCAACAGGAATGCGACTCTCTTCTTGCTTCTCCTCAAGCTTTTCTTCAACCTTCTTCTCTTCTTTGATCTCCACCTTCTCAACCTTCTCTATCATCTTTTCTTCTATGGGAATGCCTGAAAGATATTCATCGGAGAAGTAGATCATATCGATGGAGGGTGGAGGAGATGGAGGATTAATCGCCATTTTGGTTGAACACCCGAATAAAAAGAGTAAGAAGGCGAAGAATAGGATCGCCAATTTTGCCATGAACCGAAAACCAGCCTCCTTGTCAAATAGGATATCTCATCACTTCGCCAAAAGCAAGTGATGGATTTAGGAGCACCCATTCCATACAAACCTTGACACCCCAAACTTAACATTGTATTTTTTAGCAAAACAGCAATCATTCGGAGAAGAGAGATGAAAAAATGGATCGATCTCAGAAGCGATACGGTCACTCGGCCCACACTCGGAATGAGAAAGGCAATTGCAGAGGCAGAGGTGGGAGATGATGTCTTTGGGGAGGACCCTACGGTAAATATCCTTCAAGAGAGGGTAGCCGGAATGCTTGGAAAAGAAGCTGCCCTTTTTGTTCCTTCTGGAACGATGGCCAACCAATTGGCCATCAAATCCCATACCCAGCCCGGCGATGAAGTGATTATTGAATCCACCTCCCACCCCTATAACTTTGAGGGAGGTGCCGGAGCTGCCTTGTCTGGAATCCAGTTTCACTGTCTCAAGGGTCTTCGTGGCATTCTCGATGTCTCACAGATCGAAGAGGCCATCCGTCCAGATGACCACCACTTTCCTGTCACTCGCCTCATCTGCCTCGAAAACACTCACAATCGCGGAGGTGGCACCATCTATCCGATCCAGAAGATGGAGGCTATCTACCGTTTTGCCAAGCCAAAGGGTCTCCTCGTCCATCTGGATGGTGCCAGGCTCTGGAATGCTTCAGTGGCAACAGGCATCGGACTTCACCAATACGCACAGTGGGCCGATTCGGTCTCGGTCTGCCTCTCAAAAGGGTTGGGGGCTCCGATTGGCTCTCTCGTGGCAGGTTCCAAGGCCTTTATTGACCGAGTCCACCGTTTCCGAAAGATGTTTGGAGGTGGAATGCGTCAGGTCGGTATCCTTGCCGCTGCGGGCCTTTATGCCATCGAGCATCACATCGAACGGATAAAAGAAGACCACCAGAATGCAAAGCGCCTTGCCCTCGGTTTAAGTGAAATGGAAGGGGTTTCCATTGAGCCCCAACATGTTGAAACGAATATCATTATCTTCGACGTGAGTCAGGGCGGTATGACAGCCTCTCAATTAGCAGAGAAGATGAGGGAAAAGGGAATCCTCATCCACGCCTTTGGAAAGGCTCAAATCCGATTGGTGACCCACCTCGACGTAAACGAGGAGGATATTGAGACAGCGTTAAAAGCCTTTAATGAAGTTTTAGGGAAACGGCAATGAGGCCCGTTTCCTTAACGAAGGTCTGATGGTCAGGGTTACGAGATCTGTTTCGGTTATGGCAACGGTTACCTAAAAAGAGAATTAAAAAGGTTAAGCGTAACCTTTTATGAACGGCAAGGGCTTCGTAACCGTAACCCTAAGCCAGATACCCTCAATCAAACACACCCGGAGCATCATCATCGATGTCCGAACCAATTGTCGTCTTTTTGACCTGTGGATCAGAGGAGGAGGCATTAAAGATTGCCCATGCTCTTGTGGAAGAGCAGGTGGCAGCCTGCACCAATATCATCTCGCCGATCCGCTCCATCTACCGATGGGAAGGAAAGATATGGGATGAAAAGGAGTGGCTCCTGATCATTAAGACACAGAGAAAGAAGTTTGATGATGTGGAGAAGAGGGTAAAATCCCTCCATTCCTACACAGTCCCTGAAATCATCGCCCTCCCCATTATCGAAGGCTCTGCCTCCTACCTTGAGTGGCTGTTGGAAATGACCCGATAAAAAAGCGCCAAATCTCAAGCACCTGCCTTCATCCTCTTAACCCCTCCCTTCCTCCCCTTAAAATAAGGGGAGGTGAAGGTGGGGTTATTTCCAACAAAGAGGGGGCTGAGGGGCGTTATTGATCATTGGAATTTATTTGGGATTTGGTGATTGGAATTTAGATGAGCGTTGGTCTCTTCTGATGAAATTCGGTGTTCTGCTCATAGGTGAAGGCTACTTGGATAATTTTGCCTTCATCAAAATGCTTGCCCATGATCTGTAGTCCGATGGGTAGACCCTCCCTGCTCAATCCGCAGGGAATTGAGATTGCAGGAATTCCGGTCAGGTTAACCGGGATGGTCAAGATGTCGGAAAGGTACATCTGGAGTGGGTTTTCCACCTTTTCCCCAAGTCGGAAAGCAGGGGTCGGTGCAGTGGGAGTTATGATCACATCCACTTCTTTAAAGGCCTTGTCAAAATCGTTTCGCATCAGGGTCCTCACCTGAGAGGCCTTTCGATAGTAGGCATCATAATATCCTGCAGAGAGGACATACGTCCCTAAAATAATCCTCCGTTTTACCTCTTTGCCAAAACCCTCAGCGCGGGTTCGTCCATACATCTCCAGGAGGTCATCATACCTCTTGGAACGAAAACCGTATTTGACTCCATCGTAACGGGCAAGGTTAGAACTGGCTTCTGCTGTGCAGATGATATAATAGATGGCTACGGCATAGGGAGTATGTGGAAGCGAGATCGCCTTGACTTCCGCCCCCAATCTTTTTAAGAGGTCGATTGCATCCTTGACCGACCGCTCCACATCTGGATCCATGCCTTCAACGAAATACTCATCCGGAATCCCGATTCGAATCGCTTTCACATCGTTCACCAAGAACTGTTTGTAATCCGGAACCTCAATATTGACCGAAGTAGAATCGTGAGGATCGTAACCGCTGATCCCGTTGAGGAGGATGGCACAGTCCTCCACGTCCTTTGCGATGGGACCGATCTGATCCAAGGATGAGGCAAAGGCAACCAGTCCATATCTGGAGACCCGTCCATAGGTGGGCTTTAAACCGACCACGCCACAACATGCGGCAGGCTGTCGAATAGAACCTCCGGTATCCGTGCCAAGGGCAGCCATGCACTCGTCCGCTGCCACAGCCGCAGCCGACCCACCGCTCGAGCCTCCCGGGATGCGCTGCAGGTCCCATGGATTCCGTGTGATATGAAAGCCCGAGTTTTCCGTGGAAGAACCCATGGCAAATTCATCCATATTCAACTTTCCAAGAAAGACAGCCTCTCTCTCTTTCAGCTTCTGAACGACAGTGGCGTCATAAAAAGGAACATAATTCCCCAATATCTTTGAACCGCAGGTCGTCCGGATTCCTTTTGTGCAAAGAATATCCTTCAGTCCGATCGGAATGCCTGCCAGATCACCAATCTTCTCTCCTTTGATGACCTTCCGATCCACTTCATCAGCCTGTCGAAAGGCCTCCTCCTTGGTCAGCATGAGATAGGCCATGATCTTCTCATCAACCTCATCAATTCTGCGGTAAAGGGCCTCTGTCACTTCCCGCGAGGTAACCTCTTTTCGGACCAGAAGCTCATGAAGTTGGTGAATAGTTAATTCGTGAAGTTTCATAATTTTCTGCCTGGAATATTGGAATGATGGAATGTTGGAACAATGAAAAAAGTCTTTAAACCCAATATTCCATGATCCCACTAATCCATTCTTCCATTCTTTTAATCACTCGATAATCCTCGGTACCTTAAAATGATCATCCTCCTGAGCTGGGGAGATGCCTAAGATCTCTTCTTTTGGAAAGGAGGGTTTTACCTCATCTTCCCTAAAAACATTACTCATGGGAATGGCGTGAGAGGTCGGCTCCACACCTGTTGTGTCGAGTTGATTCAGCTGCTCCATATAGGAGAGAATCTGCTCCAGTTGGGATCCGAAAGTCCTCTTCTCCTCCTCAGATAATTCCAGTCGAGCAAGCTTTGCCACTTTTTCGATGTCCATCTTCATCTCGGCCCCTCTCCATTCCGGTTAATGGAGCATCTCCCTGATCTTCGTCAGGCTCTCTTCCAATTTGCGGCGTTGTAGCTCAAACTCCTCGGCTTTGCCTCTCACCTCCAGAACCACCTCTGGGGGAGCCTTCGTAAGGAACTGCTCATTGGAAAGTTTCTTCATGACGAAGGCGCTCTCCTTTTCGATCTTGAGGATCTCCTTTTGAAGTCGATTGGCCTCCTCTTCCATGCGGGTCCGGTCCATGGGGACGAAAACCTCTGCCCCCCGGACAAGTGCATAGGCGCTGTAAGGAGGCCTTTCAATCTGATTCCCTATCTTTAAATCCTTCACTTGAACCAGAAACTGAATGAAGGGCTCTAATGCCCTCACTGTTGTTTCGGTCTCTTCATCTTTCGTATGGATCAAGACAGAGATCTGTTCCGCTGGCGGAATATTCATCTCCCCACGGATGTTTCGGAGTCCGGTGACCACTTCCATGATCCATGCCATTTCATCCTCTACGTTGGAATCCTCATATTGCGGATCGACAACCGGAAATCGGGAAACCATGATCGATTCGCTCCCTGTCCTTTGGGGAAGCTGTTGCCAAATCGCTTCGGTGATAAAGGGCATCACCGGATGCAGCAGCCTTAGAATGGCATCGAGTACCTCTGAAAGGGTCTGCCGGGTGAGATCCTGCCTCTTCTTATCTCTTTCTCGATAGAGATAGAGTTTCGACATCTCCAGATACCAGTCACAGAATTCATGCCAGATAAAATGGTAAAGGTGATGGCAAACCTCATTGAATCGATATTCTTCAAGTCCCTTTCGAACAGAACGGATCGTATCATTCAACCTTTTTCGAATCCACCGATCAGGTAGACTGAATTCCTCTGGAGATCGCTGTTTGCTATTTTCTCCGGGAATCCATCCCTCGAGATTCATCAAGACAAACCGGGAGGCATTCCAGATCTTATTGGCAAAGTGGCGATAGCCTTCGGTTCGGGATTCAGAGAGTTTTAAATCGCTTCCCGGCATGGTGAGCGCCGCAAGGGTAAATCGAAGGGCATCCGCACCGAAACGTTCGATCAGCTCGAGCGGATCCACCACATTGCCGCGCGTCTTCGAATATTTCTCCCCTTTCTCATCCCTGACCAGTCCATGAATATATACCTCCTTAAAGGGAACATCTCCCATAAATTTGAGCCCCATCATCATCATTCTGGCCACCCAGAAGAAGAGGATGTCGAATCCCGTCACAAGAACAGAGGTAGGATAGAACACCTTCAGCTCCGTTGTCTTCTCTGGCCACCCCATCGTCGAGAAGGGCCAAAGTGCGGAACTGAACCATGTGTCCAAGACATCGGTCTCCTGCCTCAATCGAGAGGATTGGCATTGGGTGCAGGAGTGAGGCTCTTCTTTCGATACGATAACTTCGCCACATGCCTCACAATACCACGCAGGAATGCGATGGCCCCACCAGATCTGACGGGAGATACACCAGTCCTTGATATTCTCCATCCATTCGAAGTAGGTCTTCTCCCACATTTCGGGAACGATTCGGGTGCGGCCCTTCCGTACAGCTTCGATGGCCGCTTGAGCTAAGGGTTTTGTTCGAACAAACCATTGGAGAGAAAGGTTAGGTTCCACAATCGTCTTGCAACGATAGCAATGGCCCACCTTGTGGTGATAATCCTCTGTCTTGATCAACACCCCGGCCCGCTTGAAATCCTCAACAATCTTCTCTCTGCACTCAAAACGATCCAATCCTCGATAAGGGCCGGCCTGTTCGTTCATCCTGCCCTCTTCATCAATCACTTTGATCTGTTCGAGACCATGTTTCAGTCCGATCTCAAAATCATTAAAATCGTGGGCAGGGGTAATCTTGAGACAGCCTGTTCCGAATTCCTTATCCACATAGGGATCACCAATGACTGGTATCTCTCTGCCGAGGACAGGTAAGATTACCTTCTTCCCAATATCTCTCTGATAGCGTTCATCTTCTGGGTGGACAGCAACGGCCGTGTCTCCTAACATGGTCTCCGGTCGTGTCGTTGCGACAACGGCAAAACGATTCCCCTCTAAGAAGGGATATCGGAGGTAATAGAGCTTTCCCGAAATCTCATGGTGCTCGACTTCAAGATCGGAAAGTGCGGTCTGACATCTCGGGCACCAGTTGATTATATAATGGCTCCGGTAAACCAATCCCTCCTGGTAAAGGCGGATGAAGACTTCTCGGACCGCCTCAGAAAGGCCCTCGTCCATAGTAAAGCGTTCCCTGGACCAGTCGCACGAAGCTCCCAATTTCTTCAACTGACTGATGATCGTTCCGCCGGATTGCTCCTTCCATTTCCAGACCCGTTCGATGAATTTCTCCCTTCCTAAACTGTGGCGGTCAAGCCCCTCCTCCATCAGCTGCCGCTCGACCACATTCTGGGTAGCAATTCCAGCATGATCCGTTCCAGGCATCCAGAGAACATTGTAGCCATCCATTCTTTTGAAACGTATGAGGATATCCTGCAGGGTATTGTTCAGGGCATGCCCGATATGAAGGACACCAGTTACATTCGGAGGTGGGATGACAATGGAGTAAGGCGGATGATGGGAATGCTCATCCGCCCAAAAATAATTTCGTTCCATCCAGATGCGATACCATTTCTCTTCCACCTGGTGTGGGTCATAAGATTTGTCCAAGATTGTTGAAGCCATCGTTGCAACCTTCTGCCTCCTTATTCCTTATCTCCTTTCTGAAGCCTCGCGATCTCTTCCTGAATCGCCTTCTCCGCCAGATCGGGAACCACTTCTCTGACCATCTTCTCAATCCGTTCCATCGTCACGTTGATCATTTGCGTGATCAATTCAGGGATGACTTTGCTCATAAAATCCTGCATCATCTCCTGAACCCCTCTGGCAATGATCTCTTCGATCTTTCGATCCAAACGCATCACAGGAGGAGAAATCTCTGCTAAAGGAATCTCCGGCGCTGCCACGACTTCGGGTATTGGCAGCTCTGCTTCCTTCACCTCTTCCATGGGGCCCATCTCTGGGTAAGATGGGAGCGCCTCTAAACGAGCCACCTCTTCCAGCGCCTGCTCCGGAGGAAGAACCGCTTCCACCAAGGGTTCCACCGGTGCCGACACCTCGATCGGGATAATTTCTTCTTTCAATGGAGGGATCTCCTCTAAGCGAATCGCCTCTTCGAGTGCCTCCTCCTGAGGAAGGATCATCTCTCCCATAGGTTCAATAGGTACCAACTCCTCCGAAGGTAAAAGTTTCACCTGTTCTTCTGGGGGAATTGCCTCCATCCGAACCAGTTCTTCTAAAGCCTGCTCTTGAGGCTGAATCTCTTCTCCCAAAAGTTCTGAAATCTCCTCTTCTTCGATGATCTCTGGTTCTACCTCGCCAGATATTTCCATGACACTCAAATCCTCTTCATCAAGTTCTTCCACGGTAAACTCGGGAATTTCTTCTTCGGGGAGTTCCTGTAACTCCAGCTCTGCTGTCGTTTCCTTCTCAGAAATAGCCGCTTCCTGAGCAATTCGTTTCATTTCTTCAATAGAAATTGGCTGAACTTCTTCTTCGACCCTCTCGGAAACCATACTCCCTTTGAGAGCAGCTTCAAACTCCTCAAAACCGATCTGGCGATCAGCGCTCTTCGGAATAGATGGTGGAAACTCCCCCACCCCTTCTTTCCCCAAAGGCTCAATCGCGGGAATCTCTTCCGTCAATTCAACTCTCTGCTGAGATGGGAAGAGATCAATGCCCACCTTCGACTCAGGCTCTTCCACCACATCAACCAGTTCGATGATCTCCTCCTCTTCTTCGGCCTCCCCTATCGCATCCAAAGAGAACTCCGCTTTCGTTTCGATTCTCTCTTTCCTATCATCGGCAAAAGACTTCCATCCAAGATCACCTTCGGAAGCGACCTTCTCCTCGACCCCTTTAGGGAGGCTTTCGAAAAGTTGGGTTGCCAAGCTGAGGACCTTATCCTTGCTGATGGGTTTCGTGATCACTCCATCCGCCCTCAGGAATGTCCGCTCCGGTTCAGATAAATCTTCTGACTTATCAACCACAATGATGAAGGGGATGTCTTTCAATTCATTGTCCAATCGGATAGCCTGACAGAGATCTTTACCTCCGAGAATCAGATCTGGTTTAAAAAGCCTCACCCAGAGGAGTGCCTCCTCATCATTGTTCATAAAGTGAATATTGCAATTGGTCGCTTCAAAGACCCGCTCTAACTCTTCCTGAACCATCTTGTCCGGATCGGCAATGAGAATCTCTTTTGGCATGGTTCAACTCTCCTCAAATCGGGAGTCCATCCCTATAGAATGAAAATATTCCAAGGGGCTGGGCTAAGGTTACCCTTAAATGAAATGCTATGAATACAAATGCACTAAATTCCTTGAAATGCCCTATTCACCTGTCAGAATGAAGATTGCGTTTATATTAGTTAAGCAATTATCACAAGCAACGAACAATGTCAACCTTTAGGGGAGCATTTTTCGTGTCTATCCCCAAAGAGATCCATTCAACATTCTTTTAGGCGTCTATATTTCGTCCTGTCAAAAAGTCTTCTATAATAGGTTCAAGATCAATCTCAAAATCGTATGTTACCCTTGCTACTGGCTGAGCGATCCGTATCTTTCTTCTCAGATCCGCAGGGGTAGCAAGGACCACCGCATCGCAGGGGCACTGCCTGACCGTCTCTTCAAGTTCTCGGATCTGAGTTTCCGAGTATCCCATGGCTGGAAGGACCTTTCCAATATGAGGATGGTTGTGGAAGACTTCTTTTAGAGATCCGACGGCGTAGGGTCTGGGATCCATCGTCTCTGAAGCCAACCGTTTTGAAATCGAAGCCCCAGCGCCTTCTGCCATACCTCCATGGGTGATCGTGGGGCCATCCTCAATGACCAATACCTTTTTTTGGGTAATCCTCTCTGGATGATCCACCTGGACCACTGAAGGGGCCATCATCACTTTTGCCAATGGGTTGGCTTTTGAGATATTCTCCAAAATCTGGCGAAAAGATGCCTCGCTCCCTTCATTCACCTTCGTAATGATGAGAAGATCGGCCCTCTTCAGATTCACCTCTCCTGGGTAGTAGAGCTTCTCATGTCCGGGGCGCAGGGCATCCAGAAGAACGATTTCCAGATCAGGCCAAAAAAATGGAAAATCATTATTCCCTCCATCCCAGATGATCACCTGAGACTCTCTCTCTGCCTCCTTTAAAACCTTTTCATAATCGATACCTGCATAGACCACGATCCCCATCTCAACCAAGGGTTCAAACTCCTCTTTCTCCTCAATCGTGCACGCTTCTGCATCGACCTCGTTCAGATCAGAAAACCGTTGGATGGGTTTGAACGTGCAATAAGCCATGGGATGTCGGATGACCGAAACTCGAATCCCCCTCTTTTTTAAAAGAGTGGCGATCTTTCGAGTAATCACCGACTTTCCACATCCCGTTCTGACGGCACAGACCGAGATCACAGGTTTACTGCTTTGGAGCATGGTCGATTGAGGCCCGAGGAGCATAAAATTCTTACCTTTCGATAAGACGAGGGAGGCCTTATCCATCAGTTCATCATGGGAGACATCGCTATAAGAGAAGACCACCTGCTCAACCGATGGATCCGAAAGGAGCTGTGGAAGGTCTTCTTCCGGAAAGATTGGAATTCCCTCGGGATAGAGTGCTCCGCTCAGTTGAGGTGGATAGGTTCGGTTTGAAATGAAAGGAATCTGGGTGGCTGTAAAAGCGACTACCCGATACTTAGGATGATCTCTGAAGAAGGTGTTAAAATTGTGAAAGTCTCTTCCTCCCGCACCCATCAGAATCACGTGGACCACTTCTTCCTGGGAAAGTGTTTCTCCTTTTCTTCTCAATCTCATAAGGCCATCCACGGCATGGGGAGGAAAAGCTTCTCGTATAGGTTAAAGGCATAGCGGTCGGTCATGCCGGCTAAAAAATCAGCAATGCACCGTTCCAGAGAATCGTATAACGTCTCTCTTTCGATGAGGGCTAAGAAATCGTTCTGGTTTTCTAAAAAATATTGATAGAGTTCCCTTAAAATCTTGGCTGCCTTGTGAAAATCGGCGTGAACCGTCTGGTTCTCATAAACCCTCTCCCAGAGAAACTCTCTCAGGTCCCACATTGAAGAAAGGATCTCCTCTGAGATCGAGAGGCGGCCCCCTCCTGCCCGTAAGGTCTCTGCAACAATATCCTTGACCATCGTGTTGATCCGCTTGGAATGGGTATCGCCTAACCTTCGGATGCAATCCTTCGGAAGATCATGAAGCGAAATGACGCCACCCCGGATGGCGTCATCGATATCATGATTGATATAGGCAATGATGTCAGCCAGCCGAACGACCTGACCCTCTAAAGTTGAAGCCATTGAAGCCAGGTCCTGACAGAGGATCTCTCCCTTACCTTTGGTATGTTTGAGAATGCCATCTCTCACCTCAAAGGTGAGATTCAATCCCTCTCCATCTTTTTCAAGAAGATCAACCACCCTCAAACTCTGTTCGGAGTGATTAAACCCGTTAGGGAGGATTTCGTTGAGTGTCTCCTCACCGGCATGGCCAAATGGAGTATGCCCAAGATCGTGGCCCAATGCGATGGCCTCTGTCAGGTCTTCATTGAGACGAAGTGCCTTCGAAATCGTCCGGCCGATCTGGGAGACCTCAAGGGTATGAGTCAGTCGGGTACGGTAATGGTCGCCAGCAGGTGCAAGAAAGACCTGCGTCTTATGCTTCAACCGCCGGAAAGATTTGGAATGGATGATTCGATCGCGATCGTGTTGAAAGGCCGGTCTGAGCGGACACTTCTCCTCATCCAAAAGACGCCCTTTGGTCATTGAACTCAATGTAGCAAAGGGCGAGAGAAACTTCTTCTCCTGTTCCTCCAACTCTTCCCGAATTGTTAATGCCAATTGACAAGCCTCCCCTTCATCGTCTATTCTGAAAGTATCCTTTAAGAAAACTACCATAACTGAAGAAGTTTATCAAACAGAACCTTCAATGGACGAAAAACTCTTAACCCAAAGGGTCCTCAACGACCCAATCCTATTCAAGCTCTCCACCCTATCAAGGGAGAATGGGATTCCCCTCTTTCTCGTAGGAGGATACCTACGCGACATGCTTCTTGGATTTCACTCCCAGGTTTTTGAACCACTTGGAATGGATTATGACTTTGCCCTTCCCAGGGAATGTTCCTCCTTCCTTGCAACGATGGAGAAAGGCCTTCAGTTTCATTTCTTCAAAGTTGGAAAAGAGGAGGCTGGAACCATTACCCACCGAATGCTTCGCAAGGAGTGTTCCATTGACGTAACCTTCTTACAGGGAGAAACCATTGAGGCGGACCTCCGGAGAAGGGATTTCACCATCAATGCCATTGCCTTCTCTCTTCTCGATGAGACCTGGCATGCCGTTGGGGGTGCCTTTGAGGATATTGAGAACCGGTTGATCCGAACCGTCTCACCCCAATCTCTGGATCAAGACCCTCTAAGAATTCTGAGGGCAATTCGCTATCTCTGCACCCTTGAGGGATTTACGATAGACATACGATTGGAGGAAGAGATCGCTTCGAAGAAAGAACTGGTTCGACTTCTTCCGGGTGAGAGGATTAAGATGGAACTGGATCGGATTCTTCTCTCCCCGCTTCCAGGCCTCGGAATCAGATCCCTCTATGAATTAGGAATCCTTCTCATTCTGATGCCAGAACTCATTGGGCTTGAAAACCTGGCTCAAAACAGGCACCACCATCTCAATGTCCTCTCCCATACCCTTCTCATGATTGACAAGATCATATGGGCTGAGGATTGGCTGACTCGTAATGGAAAAACCTTTCCTCTATCCCAGGAAGAGAAATTAATTTTATATTATACTGCTCTCTTTCATGACCTTGGAAAGCAGGACACTTACTCCCAGGACGAAAAAAAGAGGGTCCACTTCTATCACCATGAATCCTTCTCTTGTGAAAAAGCAGAGGTCATCATGGAAAGGTTAAGGTTCTCCAATCCGATGAGGGACAGAATCCTCCGGCTCATTAGACATCATATGAGGATCCTCAACCTCTCCTCGGAGTCCGGTGAGTCGGCTCTTAAAAGGCTGGTGAATCAGATAGGAGAAGATATCCCTCTGCTCATTCGACACACCCTTGCAGATAAAGAGGCAAGCCGCGGCATCCTCTCCATACCGATGGATGAGATCGTGGAAGGAAATTGCCTTCGACTGCTCCAACTCTTCAAAGAGAAGGATATTGTCTTTCCTCCCCCTCTCATCAACGGACATGATGTAATGGCTTTGGGCTATCCTTCTGGACCCAAAGTCGGGGAAATCTTAAACTTCATTCGTGATAAGCAGATCGAAGGTGAAATTCGAACCCGAGAAGATGCGCTTGCGATATTAAGAGAGAAATTCAAAATTTGAGTGGAGGGGGGGCATATAAGGAGGCATGAGGCTCCATTACTTTTGCGAATTTCAATGAGATTGAGCTCGATCTTGACTAAGGAGGCAAACCCCGTTAGAAAGTTAATAACTTACTAACGGAGCCAACTGAGATGTGCGGCATCTTCGGAATTTACGATCACCCTGAAGCCTCCAACCACGCCTATTTAGGCCTCTATGCCCTTCAGCACCGGGGTCAGGAGAGCACAGGGATTGTCTCCTCCGACGGGAAACATCTCCACCATTATCGCCAGATGGGACTCGTCTCTGAAGTGTTCACCAAAGACCTCCTGAGAAGACTGGCGGGAAGAAACGCTATTGGCCACGTCCGATATTCCACCACCGGCTCCAGTGAACTTAAAAACGCCCAACCGTTCGTAGTGGACTACGCAAACGGAACGATCTCCATCGCCCATAATGGAAATCTGACCAATGCCTCTCTGATCAGAAGCGAACTGGAATCCCAGGGAGCGATCTTCCAGTCCAATATGGACACAGAAGTGATCGTCCATCTGATTGCACGCTCAAAAGGAAAGACCTTTCTCGATCGACTCATCTACGCACTTCGCAAGGTCGAAGGCGCCTACTCCCTCCTCTTCCTGACTGAAAAAGAGATGGTGGTTGCAAGAGACCCCATGGGTTTTCGGCCGTTGATCCTGGGGTCTCTGAAAGGCTCGCCCGTCATTGCATCGGAGACCTGCGCCTTTGACCTGATCGGTGCAAAATTTATCAGGGAGGTCGAGCCCGGCGAAGTCTTACTCATCAACGAGATGGGGATCAAATCTTTCAAGCCCTTTCCTCATAGACCGCTTCGCCAATGCATATTTGAATTCATCTACTTCGCCCGACCCGATAGCTTCATCTTCAATCGTAATGTTTATGAGATGAGAAAATCCTTTGGTGCCCAGCTCTCCAAGGAATCGCCGGCCATGGCAGACATGACTGTTCCTATTCCCGATTCAGGATTCCCTGCTGCATTGGGTTATGCGGCACAATCGAACCTTCCCCTTGAACTTGGGATGATCCGAAACCACTATGTGGGACGAACCTTTATCGAGCCGGACCAGCGGATCCGACATTTCGGCGTCAAGATAAAACTGAATCCGGTCCGGGAACTCTTGAAGGGAAAGAAGATTGTCATTGTGGACGACTCCATTGTGCGCGCCACAACGAGCCGTAAAATCGTCAGGATGTTTCGAAATGCCGGGGTTAAAGAGGTTCATGTTCGTATCAGCTCTCCACCTATTACCGATCCCTGTTTTTTCGGCATTGATACGCCTAAAAAATCGGAACTGGTTGCCTCCTCCCACGCAGTGGATGAGATTCGGCAATTCATCCATGCCACTTCTTTAAATTACCTGAGCGTTGAAGGATTGAAACAGTGTGTCAGAGGTGAGGAAGAAAACTTCTGCTACGCCTGTTTCACAGGTGATTACCCTTATTCAGGCCTAAAAAAATAAAAGTGTGACGGTAAGGGTAACGAGGCCCGTTTCGTAAATAAAAGGCCACGTCTGTCGTGTTTAAATGCTTTTTACGTAACCGTTACCTTTAACCCATACGGACATTTTAACCGTCACCTTAACCTATTGATAGTTTACCAATCGAGCTTCGCCATTAAGGAAGGGAATGATAATGAGAGGTTTATCTTAGGCGGGTGTGGCCTGAGCGGCCCTGTTCTCTTCTTGAATATACTCTTTTACGGTTTCGTGGATCTTATCGCTGATCAAACCAACGCTGTGAAGCCAGTCCATGGCATCTGAAATCTTAAACAGCACATGGGCTTCGATGCGGGAAGCCCTAAGCCTTTCTCGGCCACCCTGTTCCCGATCCAACAGAACAACCAGTTCATTGACCACTCCGCCTTGATCTCTCACCACTTCTGCGGCTTCGATGACGCTCTCTCCTGTAGTGATCAAATCATCCACAATGAGAACCCTGTCGTTTCGGTCCAGAGTGCCTTCAATCTTCTTTCGGACACCGTGTTCTTTCCGTGCCTGACGGTAATAGATGAGAGGAATGCCTAATTTCTGGCTGACCATCGTGGCAAAGGGTACCCCTGCAGTGGGAACTCCCAATATCTTATCTATTTTATCTTTTCCTATCTCATTGATAACGATTCTCGTCAGGGAGTTGGCGATCCAGTCCATGGTAATCGGGCTGGAGATAGTTAGCCTCAAATCAATATAGTAAGGGCTCCTCTTTCCTGAAGCCAGGATATAATCTCCGAATTTGATCGCATCATTTTTAATGAGAAGTATTCCGACCTGCTTTGTCAGGAAGACCTTCTCTTCTTCCCAGACCTTCTTTTCGATCTCTTCAATCCCTAATATCATGTCACCCTTATATAAAAATCTAAAATTTAAGTCAAGACCTTTTTTAAAATCCCCTCATCCCTCCTCTTTTTTCTGATTGCCAATTAAATAACTATTTGTTAATATAAGTGTGTGAAGCCCATCCATTATACAAGACATGCAAAGAATAGAATGAGATGGCACAGGATTACAGAGGTGGAGGTAGAATCGGCGCTAAAAACCCCGGAATTTTTAGAACTGTCTGTTGAAGATAGACTAAATGCCTGGATGAAGAGCTCCGATAAATTCTTGAGGGTAACATATAAGGATGAAATCAATAAGTTTTTAGTAATCAGCGCTGTAAAGAAGAATAAAGGGTGGAGGTGATTCCAATTGAGGATCGAATATGACAGAGAGGCTGATGCCCTGTACATCCAGCTTAGAGAGGTGTATGTTGAGGACAATATTGATATTGAAGAGGGAATTACCCTTGACCTCGATGAAAACAGACACATCGTTGGTATTGAAATCCTTGATGCCAGCAAGAAACTGTCTTTAAAGGACATGGTTAACATCACCATCGAAAACCTTCCTATTGAGAAGATTGGGACCGCCGCTATCTAACTATTTCCCTTCGTCCCTCGTCCCTCATCCTTCGTCCATCAAATAACCCCCTCTATTCCCCCCTTAAACTAAGGGGGGACAAAAGGGGGTTACTTCCATCCTCTCTCCTCTGTCGTCCTTCGCTCATCGGTCCAACACCTCCCTCACCTTCTTGGCCAAACCCTCCACCGTAAAAGGCTTCTGAATGAAGTTGATCCCTGGCTCCAAAATCCCATGATGCGCTATCGCATTGTCCGTATAGCCCGACATGTAAAGCA
>Ga0209721_1000430_pt1 | contig 38425 bp, 45 predicted proteins | sample TshhotsprinmetaG_FD_184139 | JGI IMG/M metagenome (GOLD analysis project Ga0209721, IMG submission 184139) | Hot spring microbial communities from South Africa to study Microbial Dark Matter (Phase II) - Tshipise hot spring metaG (SPAdes)... | ecosystem: Environmental > Aquatic > Thermal springs...
TCCGAGAGCTGAGCCTGAAAGAATATCGGCAGTTTTCTTCACTGTTTGGCAGGGATGTCTATAACATAACTCTGGAATCATCGGTAGCGGCGCGGAATGTGGTGGGTGGCACTGCTCCGCAGCAGGTAGCCAGGGCACTGAGAAGAGCCAGGAGGCTGCTTAAGGAATGATTAAGCTGGCGCCCTCGATTCTTTCCGCAGATTTTGCCCGCCTTGGCGAGCAGATTGAGGAAGTGGCTAAGGCGGGGGCAGACTACATCCACGTTGATGTTATGGATGGACACTTTGTGCCCAATATCAGCATTGGAGCGCCGGTAGTAGCTTCCATTCGGCGCGTAACTAAGTTGCCTCTGGATGTCCACCTCATGATTGAGCACCCGGAGCAATATGTTCATGATTTCGTGCAGGCGGGCGCCAACATCATCACCGTGCATGTGGAAGCCTATCCCAGGCTCCTGAAGGTGCTCCAGATGATAAAGAAAGCGGGGGCTAAGGCAGGAGTATCTTTGAAACCAGCTACCCCTATTAGCGCGGTCGAAGAGTTTCTACCGCATGTAGACCTGGTACTGGTCATGAGCGTTAATCCCGGTTTTGGTGGGCAAAGTTTTATGCCAGAGACGTTGCCGAAGATAGCTGATATGCGCAAAATCCTGGATGAGAAGGGACGGAAGGCTGAGCTTGAAGTTGATGGAGGCATCAACGCTGAGAATGCTCGAGAGGTGGCCAGGGCAGGGGCGACGGTGCTGGTGGCGGGAAACAGCATATTCCGGGCTGAAGAAGGGATAACAGCGGCGATACGAAGGCTGAGAGAAGCAACGTCATAGAAAGTCAAAGATAAAAATTACAAATTACAATGCAAAAAATTAACCTTTGCTCTGTCATTTTGCATTTTGAAGGGACTTGTTTAGAGTTTAGCTGCTGAGATTGTTACGCCCCGACAAGTTGGGGCTCGCGATGACAAACTATGTGAGTGAGCTAGCGGGCGGACTTGTATTGGGTGCGGAGACATCTGGTGCAGATGTTGACTTTTGTGGGCTTCCCTTCTACCATAATCGTAGTGCGGTGGACATTGGGATACCAACGTCGGGGAATATGCCGTTTCGAATGGCTGACACCACATCCGAATTGTACTTTCTTACCACAGATTTCGCACTTCATGAAAGTTCCCCTGCTATTTGAAATTTTGTCAATGATAACATAATTATCAGCCGAGGGGAAGTGGCGGGATGAAAACAGATTTAGGCGACGGTCAAACCCTGAAGGAGATGTTTGCTTCAGGGGCTGCCTGGCTGCAAAAGAGCGCACCTGATATCAACGCCATAAACGTTTTCCCTGTTCCTGACGGCGACACTGGCACCAATATGGTGCTGACCATGGAATTTGCCTTGCAGGAAGCTAAGCTCAGTTCTGACACTGAGGTTTCTGCGGTAGCTAAGTCGCTGGCTCGGGGAGCTTTAATGGGGGCGCGGGGCAATTCGGGAGTGATCTTATCTCAGTTCTTCAGGGGACTGGCTAAAGGACTAGCCGGCAAGAGCCAATTCAGCGGCAGGGATTTTGCCCGAGCGCTAGCTGAAGCAGCACAGGCAGCATATAAAGGCATCGTCAATCCAGTAGAGGGCACCATCTTAACGGTGCTCAAAGATGCCTCCAAAGCAGCGCAAGAGGCAGCCAAAAACGATGATAACTTGGTCACGGTACTGGAGGCAGCGGTAAAAGAAGCCGAAGAGTCGGTGGCGCGGACGCCCAGCCTATTGCCGGTGTTGAAGGATGCCGGTGTGGTAGATGCAGGCGGGCAAGGCTTGTACACTCTGCTGGAGGGCACCTTGCAGTTCCTCAAGGGCGAGGCACCTAAGATGCAATACCGCAGACCTCGCCTGGTGGCAGCCAAGATAGAATTAGTTCCTAGAGTGGCACACATGCCCACCCAATTGGAGACACCCTACGGATACTGCACAAATTTCGTCCTGGAAGGCAGGAATCTCAACCTGAGCAAAATCGAAAAAGACCTCAAAAAGAAAGGCCAATCCCTGATAATTACGGGTGACGATACATTGGTGAGAATTCATATCCACAGCTTTGACCCTGGCGAAATATTGGGCTACGCCACAAAGTTGGGCAAGCTCCATGAGATAACCATTAACAACATGGATGATCAGTATGCCCAGTTCATCAAGATGCAGAGAGAACGAATGCCTCAGGTGGATATTGCCATGGTGGCAGTAGCTACAGGAGATGGCTTCTTCAAGCTGCTTAGTAGTTTGGGCAACATAATCATTGTCCCATGCGGACGGACGATGAACCCTAGCGTTCGTGAACTGCTGCAAGCTGTGGAATCGGCGCCTTCCAACAACGTTATTTTGCTGCCCAACAATAAGAATATCGTGTCGGCAGCTTCCCAACTTCAGCCCTTGACTCGGAAGAAGCTCAGGGTCGTTGCCACCAAGAATATCCCGCAGGGAATTGCGGCAGCTCTGGCTTTCAACTACGAGCTGGACATAGAACAGAACGCTCAGGCTATGGAAGAAGCTATAAGTAGAGTCCATGTCATCGCAATTACTCGAGCAGTGCGAGGAACACATCTCGGCGGTTTGGAAATTAAGAAGGGGCAATTTATTGCCATCCTCAACGACGAAGCCTTAATAGCCCGGGCTGACAAAGTGCTAGATGTCATCCCGGAAGCTCTGAACAAAGCTGAGGCGGCTAAGGCTGAGATAATCACTGTCTACTACGGTGCCGAAGCTAAAGAAGCGGAAGCCAAAGCTATAGCCCAAGAAATCCGTGAACGGTACCACACTGAGGTACAGGTATATTACGGCGGCCAGCCACATTATAATTACATAGTATCGTTAGAATGCTAGCAGGTCCTGAGGCTGAATAGATAAAGTGTCAGCTATTGATTCGCTGCGAAAAGTCCTGGAGCTGGAGTGCCGCAAGGGTTACGTTGATAAGGCGGTAATCGGTGGCTTGGACAAGTATCTGCACAGGCAAGCAGGGCAAATCAGGCAGAGCATCGGCGACCCTCAGCTCGTGAAAGGCTTTGAGGAGCTCAAACTAGCCAATTCCAATTATGCCTCTTATTGCCTGGACGAGCGCAAGAGATGGTTAGGCAAGGTATTCGATTGGCTGGATAGTGTGGAAAAGGCGGCGAACAAAAGCAGTCGCCCATCGGCAGTCAGCGACCAGAAGGAAAAAATTGAGATACGCCCGAAGCGAAGAGAGGGGCTGGACTCGCCGATAACCATCCTTAAGGGCATCACACCCAGAATCGCTGCCAAATTTGCCAAGTTCGATATCAAAACAGTGCGCGACCTGCTTTATTTCTTCCCCAGACGCTATGTGGATTACAGCCGCAGAAAACCCATCTCGGAACTGGTGGAAGGTGAAGAACAAACTATCATCGGCACGATCTGGCAAGCCAAGGTGACGACCTTGGGCAACCGGCCGGGTACAGAAGCCATTGTGGGCGATGAGACAGGAAACATCAGGGTAGTATGGTTCAATCAGCCCTATCTGGCAAAGGGCTTCCGCACGAATGCTCGGATTGTGATCAGCGGTACGGTCAGCATATTCAGAGGGCAAAAAGTGTTCGAGTCGCCGGAATGGGAGTTGTTGGGAGATAAAGAGTTGATTCACACCGGTCGGCTGGTGCCTGTCTATCCTCTAACCCAGGGCTTATATCCCAGGCAGGTGAGAAAATGGACGAAAGAGGTTGTGGATGGCTACCTTTGGCAACTGAGCGATTTTCTGCCCGCCGAGATTGAAAGCCGCTGCCAGCTATTAGACCTGGGGACGGCAATCGCCCAAATTCACTACCCGGATGACCAGTCTATGGCGGCGCAGGCGAGGAGGAGGTTATCCTTTGATGAACTGTTCCTGCTACAGTTAGGAGTGCTAGCCAAGAAACGAGATTGGCAGGAGGGACAACCGGGCAACGCCTTTCGCATTCCCCAAGAAATTATCAGCAAATTCTTGCGGGGGTTGCCATTCAGCCTGACCGGAGCGCAGGAGAAGGTTTTGCAGGAAATTCTGAACGACCTTAAGCAACCCAAAGCCATGTCACGCCTTTTGCAGGGAGAAGTGGGGAGCGGCAAGACTGTGATTGCTACGCTGTGTCTGCTGGTAGCAGCAGCTAACGGCTACCAGGCGGCGTTGATGGCACCCACCGAGGTCTTGGCTGAGCAGCATTTCGCCAATATCTGTGGTTACTTGTCTCGGGTGAGCACCCGAGAATCTCACCCTGAACCGGAAGCAACAGTCAGACGGTATGAAGGATTCCTGCCTCGACCATTGACCATTGCCCTACTCATCGGGAGCCTGAGCAACAGCGAAAAGGATAGGTTACACGATGAAATCAGGAAAGGAGAAGTGGACATTGTCATCGGCACACACGCTCTGATTCAGAAAGAGGTGGAATTCAAAAGATTGGGGCTGGCGGTAATAGATGAGCAACACCGATTTGGCGTATTGCAACGCTCTGCTCTGCGACAAAAAGGATTCAATCCTCATGTCCTGGTTATGACAGCTACACCTATTCCCAGGACAATGGCGCTGACCCTGTATGGAGATCTGGATCTTTCCATTATTGATGAATTGCCTCCGGGACGTCAGGTTGTGAAAACGAAGGTCCTTGAGCCACAGGATAGAGACAAGGCTTACGAGTTTCTGCGGCGCCAGGTCAAAAACGGGCGACAAGCTTTTATCATCTGCCCCCTGATTGAGGAGTCGCAGATACTGGAGGCGAAAGCTGCCACGACCGAATATGAGCGCTTGTCTAAGGAAGTGTTCCCAGACTTCAAACTGGGATTGCTTCACGGTCAGATGCCCAGCGACCGGAAAGAGGAGGTGATGCGCCATTTCCGAGCCGGGGAAGTGGATATTCTGGTATCCACCTCAGTCGTGGAGGTAGGCATTGATGTGCCCCGAGCCTCAGTAATGATGGTCGAGGGTGCTGAGCGATTTGGCTTGTCCCAGCTTCATCAGTTCAGGGGACGGGTAGGACGAGACAAGGAGCAAGGTTATTGTTTACTTATCCCGGAGAAGCTGACGCCAGAAGCTCGAGAACGGCTATTGCTGATGGAAAAGGTTCACAACGGCTTCGTGTTAGCGGAAAAAGACCTGGAACTGAGAGGTCCCGGGGAATTCTTCGGCACGCAGCAGAGCGGACTGCCTGACCTCAAACTGGCCAAATTGACCGATTTACGTAGCCTGGAATTAGCACGCAGAGAAGCAATAACCTTGTTCCAGAATGACCCGGACTTAAAGAAGCCTGAGCACGAGCTTTTGCGTCAACAATTGGGTCAGGTCTGGTCCAAGGCTGCGGAATGGAGCTGAGACACTAGAGCTAGCTCTATAACGGTGTTCTTCCCTGGCAGGACGAGGATTTCATCCTGTCGTGGTAAAGGTGTCCCGAGTAGCCAAGGGTCTAATTGTAGGCTTGTTCGCAAAGCGATAAGGCTTCGCAAAAACCTCCCAATTTAGTAAGATGTGCCGAAGGCCGGAAATTGCGTCAAAGGAGGTTCAGTATGTACCTTGACAAATTCCGCTTGGATGGGAAGATAGCTTTGATTACTGGTGGCTCGCGAGGCATCGGTCGAGCCACAGCGCTGGGCTTTGCCGAAGCCGGAGCAGATGTGGCAATAGCGAGCAGAAAACTTCCTGACCTGGAGAATGTAGCCAAAGAAATAAGGAAAATGGGCAGAAAAGCCTTGCCGGTAGCGGCCCATGTTGGGCGGATGGAGGAGATCAAGAGCCTGGTTGATAAGGTCGCTGGCGAATTTGGCAAAATTGATATACTGGTGAACAACGCTGGCACCAGTCCGTCTCTGGCTTCTTCACTAGAGGTTGACGATCGTCTCTGGGATAGCATTATGAATCTTAATTTGAAGGGACTGTACTTTTTGAGCCAGGCTGTAGCTAGGGTGATGAAGGAACATGGCGGAGGCAGGATTATTAACGTCGCCTCGATGGATGGGTTTAAGCCCGAGCAAAATATCGGCGTATATGCCATCAGCAAGGCTGGCGTGATAATGGTGACCAAGGTCATGGCTCTGGAATTGGCTCAGTACAATATTCGGGTAAATACAATAGCTCCTGGCAACGTGCATACCCGTCTTGGCGATTCTCGTTTTTTGGCTATGCCTGAATATGAGAAGGAAATGATAAGAAAGACACCATTGTCACGCATAGCTGACCCTGACGACATGGTGGGCGCCATGATTTATCTGGCATCCGAAGCCTCCAGTTTCATGACGGGAGAATGTATCGTGGTAGACGGGGGCATCCATCTGACTTGAGCCGAGAAGCTGCTGAGTCTGCGCAAGCATCAGTTGCCTACTTGAGAAGACAGGGTAAGTTTGCTATTGTGTTTTGGATTTTGAACTACGAGGCGTTAGAATTAGGGCTTAAGGTTCGTTTGACATGATCAGGCGACAACTAGCTCGATGCTTACGGCAAGCTGTATCTGAGGCACAGCAAAAAGGCACTCTGCCAGCAGTCGTCTTGCCCGAGGTGGTCATAGAACATCCTCAGAATCCCGAGCACGGAGATTTCGCTTCGGGTTTGGCTTTGAAACTCGCTCGGACTATGAGGATGTCCCCCATGGCTATAGCCGAAAGAATCTCTGAGCATATCACGCCCCCACCTCAGATTGCTAAGTTCTGGGTAGCTGAACCAGGCTTCATCAATTTCACCTTGCGGGAGGACTGGTTGAGTACAGAGGTGGAGTCAATCTTGACCGCTGGCGAATCATACGGAGATATCGAGCTGGGCAAAGATAAACGCGTCCAGGTGGAGTTTGTGAGCGTCAACCCCACTGGACCTCTTCATGTCGGTCATGGTCGTGGGGCTGTTCTGGGCAGCACTTTGGCGAATGTGCTGAGAGCCGCTGGCTATACAGTGGAGAGGGAATACTACATAAATGATCTGGGCACGCAGATAGCGAACTTCGGGCGTTCTCTGTACGCTCGTTACCAGCAGTGCCTGGGCAAAGAAGCGGCAATGCCGGCGGATGGCTACCACGGCAACTACATGATTGACCTAGCAAAGGAAATAGTCCAGGAGCAGGGGGACAGATTCTTGTCCCTGCCGGAAAGCGAGGCAGTGACGCAGCTAGCCGATATTGGCATAGCCAAGATGCTGCAGGAAATCAAAGAAGACCTTGAACTGTTGAATGTGGTTTTCGATAGTTGGTTTTCGGAGAGGAGCCTCTATCGGGGCGGACAATATGACAGGGCAATGGAGCTCCTTCAAAAAGGGTGTTACGTTGTCAGGAAAGAGAATGCCACCTGGTTCGAATCAAGCTCGCTGGGCGAAGACAAAGACAACGTTTTGGTGCGCAGTGATGGTTCACCTACCTACTTTGCCTCGGATATTGCCTATCACTACAATAAGTTCCTGGAACGCAAATTCGACAGGGTGATTGATATCTGGGGAGCTGACCACCAAGGGCATGTCCCCCGTATGAAGGCGGTGCTGAGGGCTTTAGGCTGTGACCCTGAACAGCTCAAGGTGATAATCTGTCAGCTAGTTACCCTGCGACGCGGAGAAGAAATAGTCAGGGTATCCAAGCGTAGCGGGGATATTATTACTTTGAGGGAGGTGATAGAAGAGGTTGGTCCAGATGCCTGTCGTTTCATATTCTTATCCCGCTCTGCCGATAGCCAGATGGATTTCGATATGGAACTGGCTAAGAAACAGTCAGCGGACAACCCGGTGTACTACGTTCAATATGCGCACGCTCGCATTGCCAGCATTATGCGTTTCGCTAACCAGAAGACAATAAACTACAGCGATGGCAATGTTGCTTTGCTTACCACCGAGCCAGAGCTGACCTTGATTCGTCGCTTAATACTCCTCCCTGAAATAGTGGAGCGGGTAGCTGTGACACTGGAGCCTCACCACTTACCTTACTATGCTCTGGACTTAGCTACGGTATTTCACAGCTTTTACAAGCAGTGCCGTGTTGTGTCCGACGACGAAGCGCTGACCAAAGCTCGCCTCAAGCTAGTCAAAGCCAGCCAGATCGTTCTTGCCAAAACCTTACACCTCATGGGTATGTCGGCTCCGGAAAAGATGTAGAGGAAATCGCCGGCTCCCTTTCTCTGTCTACGCGGGCAGACATTTAAAAAAGAACTAAAAAAAGAACCGTACCAAATCTTGTTTAATTTGCAGGCATGCTTGACAAAATCGGCGATCTGGTTTATGCTGTTGATGAAAATAATAATCATTATCAATAAACATGAGGAAAACTAAACAGAGAGAAGCAATCCTTAGGATTTTGAGGTGCACCACTTCACATCCTTCTGCTGACTGGATATACAACGAGGTGCGAAAAGAAATTCCGAATATTAGTCTGGCAACTGTGTATCGGAATCTGAAGCTGTTACGCGAACTGGGAGAAATTCTGGAGATACATTCAGGCGATGCTCCCAGCAAGTTTAACGGCAATCCCGCGAATCACTATCACTTCAGGTGCGAGAGATGCGGACGCGTCTTTGACATCGGTGAGCCGATGGATGAGAAGCTTAACGAAAGAATAGCTCGAAAAACGGGCTTGAAGATTTCACACCATTGGCTGGAATTTCGTGGACTATGTAAAGACTGCCAGAGAATTCGCGGTTCGAGCGAAAGCCGTAGATGCAGGAGGTGACGAATGCCGAAAGCTGTAATCACTTTAGATGAGCAGGAGATAACCAAGTTAGAACAAGTGCTTATGGACAGAGATATAAAGGGAGCATGGGAACTTTTGGCTGAGATAAGGGACAAAATCAGGGGGACACAGGACACTCGTTGCGGCATAGAAAAACTGAGGAAATAGAAGGAAGTCAAAATGGGAGCCACACAGCAGGTCGTTAGCAGCTGCTTGTCCCTTGTGAACTTGACAAGAAAAGCACCTCTCGCTTATGCTGTTAGCCGACCGCTCTTTTCATTTATCCTACGTCCATCTAATCTTGATAGATGGGATGATGTGTCGGAGCTGGAGGTGTACAGCACTTAAACAGAGATAGCACACAAATAAGCATTTTTTGCATTCTTAGCGAGTAGCTTGCTGCTTCTTTAAGCTTCTTGGACAGCAGGTATTCTGGCTAGAAATACGAATTCAGGAGGGGAAAATGGCACGCCAGGTCAAAATCTATACCACCCCAACTTGTCCTTATTGCAAAATGGCTAAGAAGTTCCTGGACGACCACGGTATTCAGTATCAAGAATTTGACATAGTTAAGGATAAAGCCGCCCGTGAAGAAATGAAGACCAGATGTAATTCGCTGGCGGTTCCTACAATTTGCTTTGATGACGAAGTGATAGTCGGATTCAATGAGGACGAACTCAAAAGGAAATTAGGACTTTAGCTCAGCGAAATAAAGCATGTACGAATTAACTATTGTTGGCGCTGGTCCAGCCGGGATGACGGCGGCAGTGTATGCCGCACGGAAAAAGCTCAACGCCTTGCTCATTAGCCATAACATCGGCGGGCAGGTGCTGTGGACTGCTGGGGTGGAAAACTATATGGGATACCAATTCATCGAAGGGGCTGAGTTAATGCGCAAATTTGAGGAACAGGTCAAACAGTTTCCTATTGAGATAAAAACTGGCGAGAAGGTCAACAGCCTATCCAAACTGGATAGTGGCTTCGAAGTAAGAACTGACAAGGGCGGAGCCTATCAAGCCAAGGCAGTGATAATCGCCACAGGCAAACGTCCTCGCCAGTTGAACGTTCCCGGTGAAGAAAAGTTGAGAGGCAGAGGAGTTACCTACTGCGCCGTTTGCGATGGTCTCCTCTTTGCCGGTGAGAAGGTGGCTGTGATTGGCGGTGGCAATTCGGCTCTCGAGGCTGTTGATGACCTGATTAAAATAGCTGAACATGTCTATCTGATATCACTGACTCCGCTAACTGGTGACCGGGTTTTGATAGACAGAGTACAAGATGCCAACAACTTGACGATGTTCCTGGAGCACGAGGTTCTGGAAATCGAAGGCGAGAGCCGCGTTGAGGGTTTAAGGATAAGGCAATTAAACAGCAAGAAAGAAAAAGACCTTGCCGTGGCTGGAATCTTTGTTGAAATTGGACTTATTCCCAACTCAGAGCCATTTGAAAGAATAGTTCGCCTCAACCGTCTTGGCGAAATTGAAGTGAACTGTGTCAACGAGACTAGTGTGCCCGGGCTTTTTGCTGCTGGCGATGTTACCAATGTTCCTGAAAAGCAGATAGTGGTAGCTGCTGGTGAAGGGGCGAAAGCTGCTCTGCAAGCTCATCGCTATCTGCAGAGGTTGAGCGAATAAGTTACAAAGGAGGATCGAAAAATGGCTGTCAAAAGGGTTGGTGAAAAGTATCGTTGCAATGTCTGTGGCAATGAGGTGGTGGTGACTAAGGTTGGTGGTGGCACCTTAGTTTGTTGTGGTCAGGATATGGAGTTAATCGGCTCACAAAGTGTTAAGGAGAAAGCCAGTGGAAAGTGAACAAGCTAGAACATTAGAAGCGCTTGAGCTTGCTGTTCAAATGGAGGTCGAAGGGCAGGAGTTCTATAGGAAAGCAAGCCAGAGGAGCAGCAACAGGCTGGCTAAGGAATTATTTCAGCAGCTAGCTAGCGAAGAAGATCTTCATCGCAGGAAGTTTGTGGAAATATATGAAGCTCTCGAGAAAGGGCAAAACTGGCCTAGTGTGACACCACCATCTGAGAAAGGGAAAAGACTCAAATCTCTGTTCGCCGAAGCCAGCAGGGCTCTGGGCAGTGAGTTCCAAATTGCCCAGTCGGAGCTTGACGCTATCAAGATAGCTATGGATATGGAGGAGAAGTCCTATAATTTATATCGCTCCCGTAGCCAGCAAAGCTCCTTACCTGTGGAAAGGCGGTTTTACGAGGCTTTGGCGGCTGAGGAGCGAGGACATCATCTCGCCCTAGTTGATTCCTACGAGTATCTAAGCGACCCTGCCGGATGGTTCATCAAGAGAGAACACCTGTCCGTGGATGGACCATAGATAACAGAAGGAGGCATCGCATGGAGGATGTTGCTTTAAGAATTGAGCAGCTATATGCGGAGATAGAAGGGCGAGAAATCCTGCATAACATAAATTTGGAGATGAAGCTCGGCGAGACTCACGTCTTGTTTGGTCCTAATGGCAGCGGGAAAACCACCTTGCTCATGACCATAATGGGTTTCCCAAAGTATCGCGTAACGAAAGGCAAAATCGTCTTTAGGGGTCAGGACATAACAAATTTACCACTGGACGAAAGAGCTCGCCTGGGGATTGGTATATCATTTCAGCGACCACCGGTAGTTCGAGGGGTAAAAATGCGGGATATGCTGGCAGCCTGTCTCAAAGGACACGCAGATGAGAACAAAATAAAGCAGCTGGCGGAAAAAGCCAAGTTGGCTGATTTTCTGGATAGAGAAATAAACTACGGCTTTTCAGGAGGGGAAATAAAACGTTCTGAGCTGATGCAACTTCTGGCACAAAAGCCAGCTTTAACCCTGATAGATGAACCGGAGTCAGGTGTGGACTTGGTGAACATTGCCTTGATTGGTGAGCTCCTGAACAACTTGCTGGAGAAAGATTGCCCCATACCTGAGCGTAAGTGCTCCGGACTCATAATTACCCACACTGGCCACATCCTGGACTATGTTAACGCTCGCACAGGCTACGTCATGTGCAATGGTATCATCGGATGCGTGGGAGACCCGCATGAGATTCTGGCTACCATCAGAGAGAAAGGCTATCAGGAGTGCGTGAAATGTTTTCTCCGGAGGGCACCCAGTGGCTGAGACTAGAAGAACTTCGGACACGTTCCACGAAAAAGCCCAATTGGCTGCTGGCAAACCAGCGCCATTTGGTGAGGATATAGACCTCAAGAAGTTTGACAGCTCGGCTGAGGAGCGACCCTATCAGCCCGACCCGTCGGAGTTTCCGCTCGAAGCCAAAGAGCGGATGCTGGAAGCTGGCGTCGTTGTGGACGACCTCGGTCAAAGAGCGGGCACTTTCATTCAAATGGACAACGCGCCAGTTCATAGCTCGGTGAGGCAAGAAGACATAGAAGTGATGCCAATCAGCCAAGCTTTGAAAAGGTACGACTGGATATTAGATTATTGGTGGCGCGCAGTGGCTGTGGACACTGATAAGTACACCGCCAAAGTTGAGTTAAATCAGTATAATGGCTACTTTATTAGAGCACTGCCTGGCGCCAAGACCATCTACCCCGTTCAAGCTTGCCTGTACCTGGCCAAACCCCGGCTCGCTCAGAGCGTGCACAATATCGTTATTGCTGAGGAAAACTCCGAGCTGCATATAATCACCGGCTGTACTACTGCCTCTGATGAACAAACTGGTCTACATCTGGGTGTATCTGAGTTCTACATAAAGAAAGGAGCTAAGGTCACCTTTACTATGATACATAACTGGAATCCCGAAGTAGCTGTTCGCCCTCGCTCAGCAGCAATTATTGAAGAGAATGGCCTTTTCCTGAGCAATTACGTGCTGATGAAACCGGTTTGGTCTTTACAGATGTACCCCACCGCGCGGTGTGTGGGAGAGAATGCTGTAGTCAGGTTCAACAGTGTTCTCGTGGCAGGCCCAGGCTCGTCGTTGGATGTTGGTTCTCGAGTCATCCTCGATGCTAAAGGAGCAAGAACAGAAATCATATCGCGAGCAATAACTACCGGGGGCAATATTATCGCCCGAGGTTATGTAGAAGGTACTGCCCCAGATGTCAAGGGACACCTAGAATGCCGCGGCTTGATTCTGACGGATAAAGGCATGATCCATGCCATACCTGAGCTCAAAGGTACATTACCAGGCATTGATCTATCTCACGAAGCAGCGGTGGGCAAGATAGCTGAAGAGGAAGTGGAGTATCTCATGGCACGAGGACTAACTCGTAGCGAAGCCACAGCCACCATAGTCAGGGGCTTCCTCAGGGTAGATATAGAAGGACTGCCGCCCTTACTTGGCGCCGAATTGCAGCGGGCAATTGAAGCTAGTGAAAGAGAACTTATGTAGACCCAAAATGGGAGGAGAATTATGAATCTCAAGGCGCTATATAATCTCAGCTACGGTTTATATGTGGTAACTTCTCGGAAAGGAGAGAAATTCAACGGGCAAATTGCCAACAGGTGATCCAGGTAACATCCGAGCCACCGAGGATTGCTGTGTGCATCAATAAGCAGAACCTTACTCACGAGTTCATTAACGAAAGCAAGCTGTTTACCGCCTCGATACTATCGAAGGACACTCCACTCTCTTTCATTGGTCACTTCGGATTCAAGTCGGGGCGAGAAATAGACAAGTTTGAGGATGTCAATTACAAACTGGGGGAAAGCCAAGCTCCCATAGTGATTGACAATAGCCTAGCTTATCTTGAAGCCAGAGTGATCGACCAAGTGGATGTCGGGACACACACAATCTTTATCGGGGAGCTTGTGGCAGCGGATGTTCTCAAGGAAGGTGAACCGATGACTTACGTCTATTACCATCAGGTTAAGAGAGGCACCACTCCCAAGACCGCCCCCAGCTTCATTGCCGAAAGAAAGGAGACGGAACCTAAAATGGACAAATATCAGTGCACTGTTTGTGGGTACATCTACGACCCAAAGCTGGGCGATCCTGACGGCGGCATAAAGCCGGGCACTCCTTTTGAGAAACTACCCGACGATTGGGTATGCCCTGTGTGCGGAGCAAGCAAGGCTCAGTTTGAAAAGATATAGGAGTGTGCAAATGAGTGAGCAGTTTGGAGCTAACAAGCGTCAGATGCTGAAGCAGTTGCTTAAGAGATTGCATGAAGGCGCCCCGCAGACAGAGGTTGAGGTAGAGTTCCGCAAGCTGGCGAAGGAAATCACGCCAGTGGATATTGCTCAGGTAGAGGAAGAGCTTATCAAGGAAGGCCTGGCGCGGGAGGAGATACAGAGGCTGTGCGATGTGCATCTGGCGGTGATGAGGGAGTCCCTGGAAGCGGAAAGGCTGACTGTGCCATCAGGCCATCCGCTACACATTTTGATGGAGGAGCACCGACTGCTCCTTGAGTTTGCTGGAAAGCTGAAGGAGGTGGCTGGAAAGATAAGGGAGACAGGGAGCTCGGCCATCGCCTCTGCGGAGATGGAGCATCTGGCGCATATCGTCCAGCATTTGAAGGACTCGGAGAGCCACTACACCAGGGAGGAGAATGTGCTTTTTCCGCTCCTGGAGAAGCACGGCATCACCCAGCCGCCGGCGATAATGTGGATGGAGCACGATAAAATACGGGCGATAAAGAAGGAGCTCTATCAGGTGGTTGAGGGCGTCAAAAACACCGCTTTTGCTGACTTCGCCAAACGGCTTGACCGGGTATCGCTGGAGCTGGCGGAGATGTTCTCCAGCCATTTCTTCAAGGAGAATAACATACTTTTCCCCACAGCCCTGAAGGTGATAACCGAGGGCGAATGGCAGGACATCAGACAGCAGTTCGACGAGCTGGGGTATTGCTGTTTCACTCCCGAGCCGGCGAGAGTTTCTCCCGCCGGTGCGCCTAGCCAGAAGGTGTCGCCTCAAGTGGAGGGCATGGTCGCTCTCGAGGTCGGAAGCCTCTCCACGGAGGAGCTTGAGGCGGTGCTCAACATCCTGCCGGTGGACATCACCTTTGTGGACAAGGACGATACCGTCCGTTATTTTAGCCAGTCGAAGGACAGGATTTTCGCCCGCACTAAGGCGGTCATTGGACGGAAGGTGCAGCAGTGCCACCCCCAGAAGAGCGTACATCTGGTAAACCAGATATTATCCGATTTTAAGGCTGGCAAGAGAGATTCAGCCGAGTTCTGGATAGACCTCAAGGGCAGGAAGATATACATAAGATATTTTGCCGTGCGGAATAAGGCTGGTAAGTATTTAGGCACATTGGAAGTCACTCAGGATATCACAGACATTAAGAAGATTGAGGGCGAAAAAAGACTGTTGGAGGATTGAAGGTGAGAGAAATGAAGGTCAGACAAATAAGAAAAAATGTTCACTGGGTAGGCGCTATTGACTGGGATAGGCGCCTCTTCGACGCTCTGATACCTCTTCCCGATGGCACGAGCTATAACGCATATTTGGTACAGGGCAGCCAGAAAGTCGCTTTGATAGATACTGTCGATCCCAGTATGGCGCATGTCCTGATGGCTTTTCTTGAGGATGTTCCTGCTCTTGACTATGTCATTGCCAACCATGCAGAGCAAGATCACTCTGGCTCTATTCCCCGGGTACTGGCGAAGTATCCCGGCGCCAAGGTTATTGCCACACCCAAAGGCAAAGACTTGCTCACTGCTCTCCTGCTCATCCCAGAAGACAAATTTATCACGGTGAATGATGGTGAGATTTTGTCCCTGGGGGATAAGACTTTGGAGTTCATTCATGCTCCCTGGGTACACTGGCCAGAGACGATGCTGACATATTTGCGAGAGGATATGATACTTTTCCCCTGTGACCTCTTTGGTTCTCATCTGGCGACCACAGACTTGTATGTGACTGATGAGCGGCAGGTCTACGAAGCCGCCAAAAGGTACTTTGCAGAAATTATGATGCCCTTCCGCACCAGTATTGAGAAGCATCTGGAGAAGCTAAAGAATTACAAAATTGACATCATTGCGCCTAGTCATGGTCCTCTGTACAACAGACCATCCTTCATCATTGAAGCATATCGAGACTGGGTACTTGACCCGCCCAAGAACATAGTGGTCTTGCTGTATATCTCCATGCATGGCAGCACTCAGAAGATGGTGGAATATTTGGTCGGAGCTTTGGCCGATAATGGAGTCACGGTCAAGCAATTCAACCTCGTAGCCACGGATATTGGCAAGCTAGCCATGTCTTTGGTGGATGCTGCCACTCTGGTCATCGGCACACCCACTGCTCTGGTTGGTCCACACCCCAATATCGCTTATGCCGCATTTTTAGCCAATGCCCTGAGACCCAAGCTTCAGTTCATCTCCATTATTGGTTCTTATGGCTGGGGCAGCAAAGCTGTGGAACAGCTCACTGCTATGATTCCCAACCTTAAAGCCGAGATGCTGCCTCCTGTACTCAGTAAAGGATTTCCCAAGAAGGAAGACTTTCAAGCCCTCGACAACCTTGCTAGCACCATAACCAGAAAGCATAAAGAGCGTGGCTTTTCATGAATAAAAAACAGACAAAGGAGGTAACGGAATGTATAAAAAAATTCTTGTTCCTCTGGACGGATCAGAACTAGCGGAATGTGTCTTGTCTCACGTTAAGGCAATAGCCGCAAGATCTAGCACAGAGCAGGTGATACTCTTGCGAATCATAGAGCCTATTCCTGTCGGGATGCCGCCGGCTATAGAGTGTGAGGTGCAAAAAGCCGGTGTGAAAGCAGCCGAGGAATACCTTGCCAAGACAAAAGCTAAGCTTAAGAAAGAAGGATTAAATGTTGAAATGAAGGTTTTGACCGGCAGAGCGGCTGAAACTATCGCAGACTTTGCACAACGTGAAAAAGTGGACCTTATAGCTCTAGCCACGCATGGGCGTTCTGGTGTACGTCGTTGGGTTTTTGGCAGCGTGGCAGATAGATTAGTGCGCTCTCCCCCACTGCCTGTCTTGCTGATTAGACCTAAAGGCTTTGAGTCCGGCGTCTAACCCCGACAAGCCGTGAAACTGCTAGCGAGAATAGAGCTCCAGATTGTTAAGAACTAAGGTGCGAAATCAAAAAGAAAGGAGGTAAACAATGGCAAAGTTAGGGGAGCGTGTTCAGACAGGAGATTGGAAGCAAGAGAAGCATGTGCCAGCAACCGAGTGCCCTGCTCAGGTAAAAGCGGGTGAGCTATTCGAGGTCAAAGTGAACCTTGGCAAGGAGATTGCGCATCCCAATACCACTGAGCACCACATACGCTGGATAAGCGTGTTCTTCCAACCTGACGGGGAGAAATTTATCTATCAGGTAGCGCACATTGACTTCACAGCGCACGGTGAATCGGTCGAGGGTCCGAATAAGGGTCCAGTCTACACCAATCACGAAGCGTCATTTTCTCTAAAGCTCACCAAGTCCGGTACCATACATACCCTATCTCTGTGCAATATCCACGGTCTGTGGGAAAGCACAAAAGAAATCAAGGTAATAGCATAGTTAGTTAAGAAGGAGGTACGAAACATGGAACAGATAAGGGAACAAACAGGGCATATGCCCAGAATAGGGGAGCCAGCGCCAGCTTTCGAGGCAGTTACCACTCATGGTACGCTCAAGCTGGAGGATTTTAAAGGGAGCTGGCTGATTCTCTTTTCTCACCCGGCAGATTTCACCCCGGTCTGTACTACCGAATTTATAGCCTTCGCCCAGATCTATCCCCAACTGCAGAAGCGCGGGGTGGAACTTCTGGGACTGAGTGTGGATAGTATCACCTCGCACATTGCCTGGGTGCGAAACGTCGAGGAAAAGACGGGAGTGAAGATACCATTCCCGATTATCGCTGACCTCAACAAAGAGGTCTCTCTAGCTTATGGCATGATTCACCCTGGACAAAGCAAGACCGAGACTGTACGGTGCGTGTTCATAATTGACCCTAACCAAATTATCAGAACCATACTGTACTATCCTTTGACCACGGGCAGAAACATGGATGAGATACTACGAATCATAGATGCCTTACAGACCACGGATAAGCACGGTGTGGCTACTCCAGCGAACTGGAGACCGGGTGACAAGGTGATAGTGCCGCCGCCCAAGACTGTGGAAATGGCTGAAGCAAGGCTGAAAGAAGGGTATGAGTGTATTGACTGGTATCTGTGCAAGAAAAAGCTATAGACGCATCTTTGTAGGAGGAGAATATGGCATGTATTAACCCTGATGGCAAGCCTACTGAGTCAGGCATGAAAATGCTCCGTGCTTTGCAGAAGGGCTCAAAGGCTCCCGAAGAGGTCGCCCAGGAAACTGGGCTACCTCTATTCAGGGTGAGAAGTGGACTTCGCGAGCTTGCTCAGGCTGGGTTAGCTATCCAAACTGAAGACAAATACAAGCTCAGCGAAGAAGGCGCTAAGCTGGCAAAATAATATTTCTAGTTGTATTCGATATTCGGAGTGGCTTATCTGGGCAACGCCGATATTCTATTGCTGTGAACTAGCCAAAGAATTAGGCGCCACAGGAGGAGTCTATGGACAAGAATGAAGTTATCGCTTTGCTAAATCAGGACCTCGAAGGGGAACATGCTGCCATTATTCAATATCTGGTCCACGCCTATGCTATGGGCGAGGGTGAGATGGCTTGTGAGATAGAGGCTATCGCCCGTGAAGAAATGCGCCATTTTGATTGGCTGGCTGAGACCATAGTCAGTCTGGGTGGCGTTCCTAGCATCAAGAGGGGAGACATGCGCACAGGTGGCAAGTCAGTCGCCGATTGGATGCAGAATGATGTGCTCCAAGAGAAAGACGCTATCGCCCAATATGAAGAGCATATCAAAGCCATCGCCAATCCCAAGATAAAACGGCTGTTAAAGCGAATCCTTTCCGATGAAAGATCACATCGAGGTGACTTCGAACACTTTGTAGCCAAAGCCCGAAAGGAAGGTGCCAAGGATTTAAGAGGGTTCCGGCAGGACAAAGTTGCCCAGACTCTCAACCGGGGGATCGAACATGAATATACTGGTATTCTCCAGTACCTCATCCACTCCTATATGACACCCAGCGAAGATGTCAAGAAAGAAATGGAGGACCAGGCTATAAACGAGATGCAACATCTGGGATGGCTGGCTGAGGAGCTAGTCAGCAAAAAAGGCACTCCCAGGATCGAGCACAAAAAGGTGGACAAATCTACAGAGACCGTTGATATGCTTCGGGCAGACATTGCGATTGAGAAAAAGGTGGCGTCTGAATACGACCGCGCTGCCAAGGAACTCAAAGAGGCTGACCTGAAAAAGCTTCTTGTACGGATAAGAGACCACGAATTGTACCACGCTAGCGTGTTTACGGACTTGTTGAAGAAAGAAAAACAAGGTTGATTGGCATATCGGGATGACAAAACACTGGCTATGATAGTGCAGCGTCTAAAACGTAACCTTTGCTTTGACTGCACTGATACCCAGTCCTTTATTTGTAAGACGGAGGTACAAGAAGCTAAGGGAGCTGCAGCAGAGTATCCAGGAAAGAAATACTACTTCTGCGCCGTTGGCTGCAAGAAAGCTTTCGACCAAAACCCCGAAAAGTATCTTGCCAGAGGAAATGACTAAGTTCGAGAGGTAAATATGTGGAAATGCACAAACTGCCACCATGTGGACATCGACACCGACAAGCCGCCACGTTGCCCGGTGTGCGGCGCCGATGCGGCGAAGCTTCTGCCGCACGAGGTGCCCGGGATAAAAGGGACAAAGACCCTCAAGAACATTAAAATTGGTTTCGTAGCTGAGTCCCAAGCGCATCTCAGGAACTTAGCTTTCGCCATGAAAGCTGAACAAGAAGGCTATCCTCAGATGGCAAAGTTATTCCGTGCCATCGCTGAAGCTGAGGCTGTTCATGCCTTCAATCATCTTCGCCTGCTGGGCGTTGTATCCGGCACCCAAGAGAACCTAGAAAGTGCCTTTGAAAGAGAAAACCTCGCCGCCAGTACTTACCCTCAATTCATTAGAGAAGCCAATGAAGAAGGAAATACCGGCATAGCCACCATTTTCAGCTATTCTCACGCCGTGGAGAAAGGACATGCCCAGCTCTATAAGAAAGCCCTCGGGCATATGATGGCTGAGAGTGAAACCGAGTATTACGTCTGTCAGGTCTGTGGACATGTTTCCGACGGCGTTCTTCCCGACGAATGTCCCGTCTGTGGCGCCGGTAAGGAGAAATTCCGAAGAGTAGTCTAGTCAGCCAGATAATTTACTTGGAAGCCATGATTTACAGAGGAGGTGTTTTATGGCTAAGCTTACGGAGGTAGCTAAAGCAGAAGAATTGAAGGCTGGAACAATGAAGAAAGTAGTGGTGGAAGGACGTGAAATTCTCCTAGCCAGAATTGGAGATAAATACTATGCGGTGGAGGATCGTTGCCCACATATGAAGGGGGATCTATCACAGGGCAAACTGGATGGAACAGTGGTTACCTGTCCTGTACATGGTTCGCAATTTGATGTGACCACCGGGCAGGTGGTGCGCTGGCTTAAAGGAGGACTAATGTCCAAACTTGGCAGCATGTTCAAGCCACCAAAGTCCCTCTCGGTTTACAACGTTAAGGTTGAAGCTGGTAAAGTATTCCTTGAGGTTTAGCGGCATCCCAGGACTGACCAAGAGGCGAGAAAATGGAGAAGAACCTTACAGCAGAGCTTGTAGTCAACAAAAACTCTATTAAACTAAATCCGTTTGCTGAGCAATTCCTGGCTCGTACTGTAGTCGGAGCCGTGTCTTCCTTGAAAGGAACTGAAAATATAGGAGACTTGAGACTTCATCTAGACCATGGTGATGTTAAGTTGGTGGTCAATGGGAATGAACTACCTCTTACACCATTCCCTAAGAAGATTCTCACCAATACTGTAACCGGCTTGGTCTCTTCGTTAAAGGGAGTGGAGAAAATAGACACCGTGGCCATTACCGTTAAGTCTAAATAGTATCGGCTCCCGTACAGTATCCATCACACTTAAAAGTCTGTTCCAATGTTGAGCAGAGAACTAAGGCTGCTGCCGCGAGACGCAATCATAGTTAACAGCCTGGCACTCCGTGCGTTTTGACAGGTTCAATTATTAGTGCTAGCATAACCACGCAAAGCATAATAGCTAGAATTAATGGAGCGCATGGTAATCAATTTCGTTGGGAGGGAACATAGGGGGTGGTAACAGGTGGATGCCACTATTAGTTGGCTTTTGCTAGCTTTCTTAATTTGCTTAGCCTTGTCCGCTTTCTTTTCCAGTGCTGAGTCGGCGTTCATCTCTTTGCCCAAGCTGCGTATAAGATACTTGGTGGAAAGCGGCGTTAAAGGAGCAGAAAAGCTAGCTAAACTGGCGGAAAAGCCCGAGAGAGTCCTAGCTACTGTCTTGCTGGGCAACAACTTGGTAAATATTGGCGCGGCCGCACTGGGCACCATCATAGCAATCTGGGCTTTTGGTTTGCCGTGGGGACCGGTTATTGCTACCGTGGGAGTAACAACACTGGTTTTGGTCTTCGGGGAAGTCGTCCCAAAAACGTTTGGCGTGCACCACGCCCAGCGATTAGCTCTGCTATATATCAATCCCTTGAGATTAATTGAACTGTGCTTTTACCCCCTCATCCTGGCTTTGGAACGGATTGGGCTGAGGTTTACCAGGATAGCCACCATCTCCGATGAGGACAAGAGACTGATCATGGAGGGAGAGATACGTTCAGTAATAAGCGCCGGAGAAAGCGAAGGAGTGGTGGAGCAACATGAGGCAAAGATAATCCGTCAGGTATTTGAATTTACCGACCGCCCGGTCAACAAGATAATGGTGCCCAGGACAGAAATTGCTTGGGTAGAGCAAGGAACAAAATTAAAGGATTTTCTCAAGATTTACACCAAAGGGCGTTACAGCCGTTTTCCAGTGTACAAGGATAATACCGATAACGTGGTGGGTATATTACATGTGAAAGATTTACTCTCGAAACTAACCGCTGAATATGACTGTGGAGACGCTACTATTGACGACCTTATCCGCCCAGCCCACTTTGTCCCGGAGAGCAAACGATTAGGTGAACTTCTAGCAGAGATGAGAGACGGTGGATACCATGAAGTAATCGTGGTAGACGAATTCGGAGGTGTTGCCGGAATGGCTACTCTTGGGCAGCTAACTGAAGAGATTGTTGGCGATATTCACGATGAGCTCACGGGAACAGAAAAAGACTTTGTGGTAACTGGGGACAGCACATTTCAACTGGATGGAGGATTCAGGGTTGAAGAAGCCAACAAAGAATTAGAACTGAATTTGCCCAGCGGCGATTATGAGACTATAGCTGGTTTCATACTCAGCCACCTTGGCCGCATACCCAAGCAAGGGGAACAGTTCAAATATCAAAACCTCAAGTTTGTGGTCACTGAGATGAAGGGACTTAAGATAGAAAAAGTCATAGTAACCAAAGAAAAAAGCACTGCTGCCACCTAGCGTTATTTCCCTGACCACGATGACCCGGTAAAATATCTCTTTCTGGATGTTGGATTCCGAGTGTCAATTCCGATTTATCGCGAACGAAAGACTTCTAAGGAGGCTTTTTGAGGCTTATTTTAGTTAGACACGGAGAAACTTACTGGAACAAAGATGGGCTTGTTCAGGGAGGTGATAGTGATATTGAATTGAACGAAACGGGATTGGAGCAGGCTCGAAAAATTGCTGCCTTCCTCAAGGTTGAACCTGTTACCGCCATACTATCCAGTCCCTTGAAACGAGCTCTTGCCACCGCTGAAGTCATAGCCAGTTATCACCAAATGCCCGTAGAAGTCAACGAAGGGCTCAAGGAGCTCAAGGTTGGCGACTTAGAAGGCATGTCTATTTCCAATCTCCGCACCACGTTCAGCCAGTTCTTACTTAAATGGTGGCAGGACAAGGGAACCAAGAATTTGCCTAACGGAGAAAGCCTTGTCGACCTGCAAGAGAGAGCCTGGAAGGTTATCGAGCGTTTATTGCCAGAGCATAAGAATAAGACGGTGGTAGTAGTCAGCCATTACTTCGTTACGCTAGCCATTATTCTCAAAGCTCTAGATTTACCTCTGGACTACTTCATCAAATTCAAAGTGGACCTCGGCGGAATAAGCATCCTTGAGTTTCGAGATTACGGAGCCCGTCTGGTAGCTTTTAACGATACCTCGTATTAGAATTAGCGGGATGGCAGGGTGAGGGAGGTGCTATGAACAAAGCCAAACTAGAATCGAAGGTCTTACACTTTATCCAGCAACATAATCTGATTTTACCTAGAGAGATGGTGGTCGTGGGGGTCTCTGGTGGCGCCGATTCAGTATGTTTGCTTCATGTTCTGGCAAGGCTTCAAAAGACATTGAAGATAAGACTTCACGCAGCTCATCTCAATCACCAACTACGGGGAGCTGAATCTGACGCTGACGCTGAATATGTATCTAAACTAGCTGGTTCGCTGGGCATCCCTATTACCATTGATAAGCAAGATGTAGCTGCCTACAAGTCTGAAAGAAATTGCTCTCTGGAAGAAGCTGCCCGAGAACTGCGCTACGCTTTCTTTGTCCATGTAGCCCGAAAAGTGGGCGCCAACTGCATAGCTGTAGGACATACCAGGGATGACCAAGTAGAGACCATTTTGATGCATTTATTACGGGGGACAGGAACTACAGGACTCTGTGGCTTAGCTCCCTGCTCACCATTGCCATATGACAAACAGGTAACATTACGACTTGCTTCAGAGCCATCATTGCCAGCCCCCACTTGTCGGGGCAACCTCATGCTCATCAGACCACTACTGGATATTTCCAGAAAAGAAACAATGAGTTATTGCCAAGAGCATGAACTCCAGCCCCGTATGGATTCTTCCAACATCTCTCTATCTTTCTTCCGAAATCGCCTTCGTCTCCAATTGTTGCCTCTGCTCAGGGAATATAATCCAAACATTGACCAAGCTCTGCTTCGTTTGGCTGATATTGCCAGAGAAGATATTGCCTTTATCGGCCAAAAGGTTGCTGAGCTCTGGGACGAAGTAGTGAAGCAGGAAAATGACGCCATTTACTTGGATAGTAACCGGATTGCAAAGCTGCCCATAGCCTTGCAAAGGCAACTATTCAGAACCGCTATGGCCGAACTTATTGGGGATATTCGAGACGTCGAAGCTATTCACATCGAGGCAGCGAGGAGCTTGCTGAATAGACCCACGGGCAAGAGGCTCAATTTGCCGCGTGGGCTTGTGTGTCAAGCAGGGTACAAAGAAATCGTGATCACAACCATAAGTAGGCAATCTCAACTTATGCCTTGTCCCTTCCCACCACTGTCCGGTCAACACCCTCTGAAGATCCCTGGTAGCACAACTTTCCCGGGGTGGCGAGTGACAGCCAGCATAACAAGACGACCATTTGTTCGAGCATCAGATGTCTTGAATTCAAGCGAGGAAATTGACCGAACTGTTTTTTTTGCTCAGCTTGATTTCCACAAGACAGGCTCAAAGCTTTTCGTTCGGCAGCGTCGCCCCGGAGACAGATTCCAGCCCCTAGGAATGAATATGCCGAAAAAGCTCTACGATTTTATGGTGGATGCCAAGATACCCCGTTCCTGGCGAGACTGCATCCCGATTGTCTGTTCCCCTCATCAAATTATCTGGGTGGTGAGTTGGCGAATTGATGACAGGGTCAAGGTCACAGAAGCAACCAAGGAAATCTTGCGTCTGGAGTTTGCAAGGTTGGAGTGAATACGGTGGACAAAGAATTGCATTTGCGGCGACTTACTGTTGATGAGGCACTATTTCGCCTGGATCAATATCTCTACGATGCCTTCATGGCTGGGTTACCCTCTGTTCGTATCGTCCATGGTAAAGGGACGGGAAAATTGCGCCGTGCGGTGCACAACTCATTAGCCAAACATCCCCTGGTTAAATCCTATCGTCTTGGCGAACATGGGGAAGGCGACTATGGTGTCACAATAGTAGAGCTGGCAAGGCGTTGAGCTGGAAAATGTCGTAGGCTGTGGCTATTGCTTGTTTTCGGTCACAACATTTATAATGCCTTCAGTCCCTGAATTTCGTATTCGCGCATGGAAACAATTAGGCAGACGTTGAGGTCAGAGCAATTCCTCGCTGAACAGGAAGAATTGCCAGCCGAGATCAAAGAGGCGCATAGCGACATAGCATTCTTACGCAGGCGGCTGGAACGGCTGACAAAGTTGCAATCCCTGCTCAAAGAAAAGTACCAGGGCAGATTAGATAACCTCTCCACCCAACTTAGCCACATAGAAATGCAGCAGTGGGAGCTTGAAAGTCTAGCCAAGCAACTGAAAAAGAGTGGAGAGAAACAATCACATATTAGAGAACAGATAGCTAGTCTGGAAAGGCGTAGAAGAATTATCCAGAACGTAATCAAAGAGCTCACTAAGTACAAAAGAGCCAACGATGCTCGAGTCGCAGCATCGGAAGAGGAACAGGAAATCCTCTTCCAACGGATTCAGGACCTAGAGCATATACTGGAGCTTGTCCAACAAGCTGCGCTGACTAAAGCCGAACTGGAGACTGTCCGGCAGAGACTTTACGCTAAGAAGGGCTCGCTGGAACAGCACATCGTAGATTTCAGCAAGAGAACTATAGATTTGCTCTTTGAATTCTACATACCTCCGAAGAATAGTAAACGTCCGAAGCCTTAGCTACCTGCGTTTGGTTTGCCTGGGAAATAGTTCTGGCTTAAAGCATAGTTCCCTGAGCCGTAGCGGTTCAGAACTTATCAGTCTGGCTTGTCCGCAGGGCGGATTGGACAGCCCTCGGCAAGAAACGTGGCAATTAGCCGTGCAGCCCGAAATAGGTTTGAGCTTTCCGTTCGCCTGCCTTCGGGCAAAAGGTATTGCCAATCCCTCGCAATGCGGGATACCCTGGGAATCACTCTCTTCAGCAGGAAGTTCCTGACAGGTGGCGTAGGTCATTCCTCGAGCTTCAGCCAATTCTTTTACCCTGCGGTGGAAGTTGAGCCTTAAATCTCGACGCAGGCGATAGCCACCGCCCGACCAGTGTGCTTCATACACATATTCTTGCGCGAATTTCCTGGCAACAAGCGGCGACAGCCTGCAGATAATCTCGTATATACGCTGCCATATACTTGTGCCTGCCTGACGAGCTGATGGAAAATGCCTCTTGGAAAGCCGACCGGTGCTGGCGGTGATATGTCTTGCTCCAGTCGCAGCAAAAACGTCCAGCAACCACACTACTTTTTCAAACCAAGAATCACCATAAAGTGCCTGGAATAAATGGGGCAGGATGGGGTCGAGGCGGATTACTATGCCTATACCCCGGCTAGCTAACTTGCTGGCAACAGCTACCCTAGCATCGAACGAAGGAGCGCCAGGCGATACAAGGCGAAGCACTTCAGGTGTCCCCTCCACGGTTATAGCGATGAACTTAGGCTTGTATTCTGCAAAGCCCGGCAATTCCAGTAAAAAAGACGGGTCGCCTTTGGTGGTGATGAAAAAAGAGACACCGTAATCCATAAGAAGCTGTACTAGCCTTTTGACCTCTCTTTTCAATTCTGGTATGTCCTGACAAGGGTCGGACACATTGGACAAAGAAATTGGCGGACATAGAGTTAGTTTCCTGAGGTCCCTCTCCACCAGTTCAGGCAGATTGTTGTAAATCAAGGTATCCTCCGAGTAATTGGAATAAACGGCGTCTCGGGCATAGCAGTAGACACAGTGGTGCAGACACTGGTTGGGACCTGGAGGAGTGACGTTAATAATCCAGCAATGGAAGCACTTCCGCTCTGGATGGGAGTACGGGAAATCGTGAAATGTGGTGCCCTTCTTGGCTACTAACTTGACCGCCACAACCCTATTTTAGCAGCCTGCGGTCTTGGACATAATTTAGCCCGACGCCATAGCGCTCACACGAACAAGAACTTAAGACGACAGATGCGAAATCACCCAGGCATGCGAACTAGAAGGACACATTTACGGTGCACCCGGTAAGCTGAATTGAATCTAGTCGTCAAACCGAGCGATAACAAAGTAATAGTTGTTTACAGTAATAGTAGTGCTAGCGGCATAGACATTGCCAATGGTGTCCGCGTTGGTAGCCCAATTAGTGAATCGGTAGCCCGGGTCAGGAGTCGCCACCAGTGTAACTACTGTCCCCTTCGCATAGCGAAAGGCTCCCTCGCCAGGTGCGCTTACTTTGCCACCAACGCCGCTGGAGATTGTGATGATGTACATAGGAGTGGGAAAAAGGCTCGCAGGCGTACAGGCTATGACGCCTAAAATCAGCACCCCAAGCAACAGAAGAATTACAGCTCGTCGCACGTGCATCGTTCCCACACCTCTATTATACCATTGGTAAGCAAACCCTCAACCAACTCTGCATTCAAAGATACAAAGTGGAGCTGAAAAGCAACAGCATACCTTCTCACGCGACCCCGTAACATTTGAGGTAACCGACCACTCTACGCGCTTATCTCTCGTCCGTGCACGCACAAAACCACAATAGTTTCCTTGCCTCACCCAAGGCAGGCTAGTTCGGTTATCAGGAGCTCCAGGGCTAATTTGTCGCTATATTTGCCAGTTTTAATAGCCAAGTCGGTTTGCAAAAGCTTATCGTAAGCTTGCTTGATGCTCTCAAAATCATACAACTTAGCCTGATTCAGTGTTTTGTCCAAGCTATAGCTTGTTTTTAGCCCCAGTTTATCCTGAACCTGGGAGCGCGATAGTCCCGGCTCCAAATCTTTGACCTGAGCTATTAACCGAAATTGTCTGGCAATCATAGCTAGAATATGAGCCGGCGTTACACCTTCACAATATAGCCGATGCAATGTCTGCTGTGCTAATTCAGTACGCCCTTCGGCTACGGCGTCCACCAGAGCAAAAATGTTAGCCTCTTGAACCTGGCTTGTCAGTTGTCTCACATCGTCTTCAGTAATAGTCCTCCCCTGGCTGTAAAGGAGCAACTTCTGTATTTCGCTGTTCATCGCCCATAAGTCTCCGCCGATGAGTTCAGCGAGCAAATCCACCGCCCGTGGAGCGATATTGCCACCTTCCTCCTTTATCCGTTGTCGTATCCACGCCTTTAAGTCCTTTCCTTTCCACAATGGAAAAACCTTTACCTCAGCTAATGCCTTAAGCTTTCTTAGAAGAGGATTGTCATCTTTAACATCCTCATCAATCAGCACCAGCACGGTAGTTGTCGGCATTTGCTTGATATAAGATTCCAGCTCCTCCCATTCCCCCAGTCCATCTTTAAATTTGCCTTTGCCAACGCCTGTTTCACTTGGCTTCACATCAAATCGCCGTAACAAGCCCTTGACTATGACCAGCCGATGTAGGGCTAAAAAAGGAATGGTGTCACATGTGTTTCTAAGTTCCCTAAAAGTCAGATGTTGACCATCTAATCTGGTGGTATTAGCTGCCACCATTTCCCGCTCCCCCAAATCCGCCTTGACTTTCTCCAAAGCTTGATTGACAGAGAAATCGTCCTGTCCATAAAGAATGTAGAGCATTTCGCCTCATTCTATCACAGCAGCATCTTCTGTTGGCAGAAGTTCAAAGCCGAAAATGTGCTAGGATATGTTTATGAAAATTGCCATCATAGGGCTGCCCAAGAGTGGCAAGACCACTATCTTTAACGCCTTGACTAAAGGCAAAGCTGAGGTTGCCGCTTATTCACCGACCTTGACTCCCAATACCGGCGTGGCTAAGGTGCCTGATCTGCGACTGTCAGTGCTGGAAAGCATATTTCAACCCAAAAAGACCATCCCCGCCGAGGTGAGCTACGTAGATATTGCCGGTTCGATTAAAGGCTTCAGCAAAGAAGGAGCAGGGGGAGAATTCTTGAACTATCTCACTACTGCTGATGCTTTGCTCCAGGTAGTGCGCACTTTTGAAGATGACCAGGTTCCTCATCCCGAAGGCAGTATAGACCCGAAACGAGATATAACTTCCTTAGACCTGGAACTCGCTATTTCCGATTTAGCTATTATCGAGAGAAGACTGGACAAACTCGAGACAGGTCTCAAAGGAGCCAGGGTAACGGAGCGTGAGCACTATCTAGGGGAGCAACTTTTGCTCCAGAAGATTAAGGCTGGCTTGGAAAAAGATATACCCATAAGACTGCAAGGCTTGACCAAAGAAGAGCTCAAGATGCTGTCCAACTACCAATTTCTGACTGCTAAACCCATGCTGGTAGTCCTCAACATCGGAGAGAAGCAAATACCGCAGGCTTCCCAACTGGAAAATGAAATAAGCTCGCTGTATCCACAGTTTGCTGTGGTGGCTCTCTGTGGCAAGCTGGAGATGGAGCTAGCTCAGCTCAGTGAGGCTGAAGCTAAGGAATTTCGCCAAGCTATGGGACTGAGCAAACCAGCACTGGAACGAGTCATTGACCTTTCCTATCGCCTGCTGGGACTTATTTCCTTCTTCACCACAGTTTCTGCTGAACTTAAAGCCTGGACCATCCCAGCAGGAACTCCGGCACCCAAAGCAGCTGGAAAAATCCACTCAGATATGGAACGGGGATTTATCCGGGCTGAGGTTATCAGCTATAGTGATTTACAAAGCTGCGGGAATCTGGCTGAGGCACGTAGAAGAGGGCTGCTCAGAACAGAAGGCAAGAGTTACATCATGCAGGATGGAGATATCGTTACCTTCCTATTCAATGTCTAGTTTTTTCGGCATCTTCAAGAACTTGGGCTATGGCATAAAAAGAGACGAAACTACTGCGATGAAACAAATCGTGTTTACGGATTTAGATGGCACCCTTCTGGATCCTCAAACTTACTCCTACGAAAAGTCCTTGCCTGCCCTAAACCAACTTAAGGAACATGGCATTCCTGTGATATTCTGTTCAGCCAAGACTAGAGCCGAGCAGGAGATATATCGACGTGAATTGGGGCTGTCTCACCCTTTCATAGCCGAGAACGGAGGTGCTGTTTTTATCCCTCGCCATTATCTCCCCTTCGCCTTTGACTACCATAAGTCTGTGGATGACCTTCTGGTTATCGAATTGGCAATTCCTTATCATCGGGTTAGAAAATTGCTGAGTAAAATCAGAGAGAAGCATAGTTTCACCTTCCGAGGGTTTGGAGATATGAGCGCCAGTGAAATAGCCGAAATAACCGGTCTGGAAATAGAGTTCGCTAAATTAGCCAAGCAAAGAGAATATGGTGAGCCTGTAAAGTTTACCCCATCCGGGAAGAAAGACATAAGTAATTTTGTAACCGAGCTTGGCAGAGTCGGGCTTAACTGGACTTACGGAGGACAGCTTTACCATGTGACGGGTGGTAGTGATAAAGGGAAAGCTGTGAAAATCCTGATTGGTCTATACCGCAAGATGTGGGGAGAGGTGAGAACGGTGGGGTTGGGAAACAGCTTGAACGACCTGGCCATGCTGGCACAGGTAGATATACCCATTCTCGTTCAGACGGCGGATGGCGGCTGGGAAGACATGGATTTGCCTCGCCTGTATAAAGTCCGTGGCATTGGTCCCGAAGGCTGGAGCAACGCTGTGACGCAGCTTCTATCAGAGCCAGACAATTAAGTTGTGGCGTTGCAATAATCCCGTAGGTGGACCTGGAATCCTTGGGAAATTATTCTTGAACCCAATGTATCAACCTCAGAAATTTTCGCCATCGCCACTAATTTGATATCATAACTTCGCCTAGAACATGTTTATTGAGAGCCCCAGATACACAGAACGTTTTGGCTCAGTCAGAATGAGCCATATACAGCGGGTAATATCTTTAGACTCCGGAGCCAGAAAACGGCTGCCTGCCCACACGAGTACAGGAGTAATCAAAATAGACGAAGAAACTATTCGCTATTTTGAGAGCAGAATGGCAGTCGTCATCCCTATCAAGGACGAAAAACTCAGGCTTCTGGAAGGAGTGGTGAGCGGGGTGCCACATGATTGTCTGGTAATAGTGGCCTCTAATAGCCAAAGGGAGAGGGTTGATAGATTCAGGATGGAAGGCGACGTTCTGAGCCAGCTATGTCGTTTTACCTTTCGCCAGGCTTTGATCATTCACCAGAAAGATCCAGTCTTTGCCAAGGCTGCTGCTCAGGCGAACTATACGGATATACTCGACAGGAATGGGCTGGTGCGTGATGGCAAAGGCGAAGGGATGATAATGGGATTGATTGTTGCCAAGGCTGCCGGAAAAGAATATGTCGGGTACATTGATGCCGACAATTACTTTCCGGGGTCAGTTCTGGAGTATGTCAGAAACTACGCTGCTGGCTTCAGCCTGGCGCAGTCCCCCTATAGCATGGTGAGGATACTCTGGCGATATAAACCCAAAATATCGGCAGGACTCTATTTTAAGAAATGGGGCAGGATTTCGGAAATAACCAACAAATATCTCAATAGCCTGATATCCACCAAGACCGGGTTTGAAACAGAAGTCGTGAAAACGGGCAACGCTGGCGAGCATGCTATGAGTATGCAGCTAGCTGAGATCTTGCCCTTTGCTTCCGGATATGCTGTAGAATCTCAGGAGTTAATATCTCTGTTCGAAAATTTCGGTGGCATTCTGCCTACCAGAGAATCCAAAGTGATAGAACAGGGAATAGACATACTCCAGATCGAGACCAGGAATCCCCATTTGCACGAAGAAAGAGGAAATCAGCACCTTAACGACATACTGCTCTGCTCTTTAAGCACCATCTACCACTCCCCCCTCTGTGATAAAGAGGTGAAACAGGCAATTCTAGCAGACCTAATTAATCAAGGGATTCTCAAAGAAGGGGAGATCCCCACCCCTGTACATGTCCACGCCCCGTTGAGAAACGCCAATGTCACCAAGCTAGTAGAAGCCGTGCGAAGCAACCTTGACAGATACCGCGTCTTGCGTTAAACCGCCCAAAGCCTCTGGCGCGGCTTAAAAAACCGAATCGATTCTGGTTTCCAATTGGGAAAAGCTATAGGAAATAGACCATGACTTCTTTGTGAACTAGAACGAGATCGTATTTGGCGGCACGATGCTATTAGGCCAAATCTTGATTCCGTTGCACAGCCTGTTTCCTGACCCGATTCGCACGCCATCGCCTATAAGACAACCATCCAGAACTTCGCTTGCATCCTCCACATGACAACGGGAAGCAAGCACACAGTTTCCGAGCTTGCTGTTCTTGCCAACTCTGCAGTCCTCCCATAATATGGCGCCTTCTATTATCGCCCCCTCTTCTACCTGACATCGCGCCCCGAGTACCGCAGGACCCTTTATCAGGGAATTAGCGCCAATAAAGCATCCCTGCCCAATTATTGCTGGACCTTCAATCCGAGCTGAAGTATTAACAAAACTTTTGCCCTCAAATTCGACACCTTTATCTCTTGCTCTCACCAACGCAGGTCGTCTCAGCAAATCCCAGTTCAACCGCAAATACTTGTCAGGGGTACCCATATCAATCCAGTATCCCTGAAATGCATAGCCGTACATAACTTGTCCTTTCTCCAGAAGCAATGGGAAAATATCGCGCTCAAACATAATGAAACCATCAGGACTAATATAGCTCAAGATTTCCGGTTCCAGAACATAAACACCGGCGTTAATCATATTTGTAGTGACCTCGCCGGGCTTGGGCTTTTCTATGAAACGCTTTACCCGACCATCCGCATCAGTCTCCACCACTCCGTAACTGCTGGGGTCTTCAACGGGGGTCAGCGCCAGCGTCGCTATCGGCCTGCTTCTGCGGTGCCGCTCTATCATTGCACCTAGGTCAAGGTCACTGAAAACATCCCCATTCAGAACCACGAACGAACCATCCCCAAATCTTTCGGCATTCTTGACAGCCCCCGCTGTTCCCCGAGGATAATCTTCTACCGAGTAGGTTATCTTTACACCGAGCTTGCTGCCGTCGCGGAAATGACGCTGTATGTGCTCAGGAGATTTGCCCACAGCCAGAACAACGTCAAGGATGCCGTGGGATTTAAGATACCCAATGATATGCTCAAGTAGAGGACGATTCAATACAGGAACCATTATCTTCGGGATATTGCAGGTAAGAGGACGCAATCTGGTCGCTTCCCCGCCAACCAGAATAATAGCCTTCATCTCAGGTAATCTACCTTATTCCAAGCAACTACGTCAAACTTTTTTCGCTAGTGTCGCCATCCCGCTGTTTTCTGAACATCAAGGTTGCTTCGCCTTCTTCTGTGTGTTACCCTTCTTTGGCAGAACATCTGTGTAACATAAATCAGAGGAGCATAGAGCTCGGCACCAGCCTGTACCGGAAGAAGGAGGGAAAATGGAGGTAATAATAAACAAAACCAAACTGCGTATGATCCAGGGAGACATAACGGAGCAGGCTACGGATGCTATCGTCAATGCTGCCAATCCCAGCCTGATGGGTGGTGGAGGAGTGGACGGAGCAATACACCGGGCTGGCGGACCAGCCATATTGGAAGAGTGTAAGAGAATTGTCGCTCAGCAGGGAAGGTTGCCCACGGGCAAAGCTGTAATCACCACAGGAGGCAATCTCAAGGCAAAGCATGTAATACATACCGTTGGTCCTGTCTGGCGCGGTGGCGAAGCAAACGAGCCTGCCCTTTTACACAGCGCCTATTACGAGTGCCTAAAATTGGCAACCGACAGGAAACTAACCAGCATTTCCTTCCCTTCCATAAGCACTGGGGCTTACGGCTATCCGGTAGGCGAAGCTGCCAAAATAGCAGTGGATACCGTCGTTTCGTTTCTTAAAGAGCCGGCAACATCTCTTAAAGAGGTCGCATTTGTTCTCTTTGATTCCCGTACTTACCAAAGCTATTGCTCTGCCTTACAAAAAGCGCTGAATAAGCTCGCATCCTGAAACAACGGAGATAAAACCTCTACAATCTGTCTTGCCGTTGCGTGGAGGGAGAGTAGCTTCACAAATTGCCACACAAAAATGCTCACTTTGCTTTGGGACTGACGACATAGTGTCATAGTGATATAATTAAGCCGGAGGTGACACTGGTGACCAGGAAAGCTAGACTCGGACTTTATCTTGAAGATGAGATGCTCAGGAGGCAAATCAAAGTTGCCGCTGCTAAACGCGGTATGAGCGCAACAGCGTACTGTGCCCAAGCCATCAAGGAACGTTTGATGAGGGATGGAGAGATAGTGGACAAAGCTACCGAAAACAAGAAGGTGTTACTGGCGCAGATGGAAAAGTTGAGACAAGAAATAGGTCTCATAGGTATGCCCACTGCCGAACTTGTCAAAGCAGGTCGGCGGAAATAGACACTATGATACAAAAACCGTCATCAGTGGTCGTGGATGCCTCGGTGGTGCTGAAGTGGCAACTTGATGACGAAGATTGTATTTCCCAAGCCACAGCGTTAAGAGACGATTTCTACATTCGTGGGACGATCATCGTCATAGCCCCTCATCTCTTAGTTTATGAAGTAGTCAACGGCATCGTCACAGCTGCCAGGCACAAACGAATTGCCCCAGATATGATTGTTTTCGCATTGAGCAACCTCATGGCGCTCGATGTCCAACTCAGAGAAGTGGAGCCCCTCAGGATTTTGGAGACAGCGCTCAAATACAACCTGTCGGCATATGACGCTGCTTATCTTAGTCTAGCCCAAACAGAAAAATGTGAGCTTTGGACTGGAGACAAAGCTTTCTACCAGGCTATAAAGGGCAAATCACCTCTGATAAGGTGGATTGGCAAATACAAGCCTCGCGCCAATCATAATTAAAGACTGAGCAACAACACCGATGTCCGACAAAGCCAAATGTACAAGACACAACCTTACGACACAAAATGCGCAAAAAGTTACCTCGTCTGGATGAAGAATCCTTTGGGGTCAAATAGCCTTAGTAAAGTCACTTCCTCTTCAGCTACTGGCTGAGCCTCTTTCAAATTGGGGCTGACTCTTAGTTCCCAGCCCACTCTTCCCTGCATTTCAGATACAGCGTCTCTGGCTGTCTGCTTCGGTCTGGCTGGAATATAAGTTGTCAACGTAAAAATTTCCTCCTCACCAACCTTTTCGAATATGCCCACATCTGTTACCAGCGTCGTCACATTCCTCCCACTGAAAGTAATATAAGGCACTTCCTCCACCAGTCTTTGTCTGCCTGAGTTCATCACCACGATGGTCTCTCTACTGCCATTGGCTATATCGCTGGCGCCTCCTGAGCCAACCAGATAGGCTACTCCAGGAATTTTCGTCGAGTTCACATTGCCATACCTATCTATCTGCCCTCCCGCCAGAACACCCAGACATTGATTTGATGAGCCGCCCACAAACACTCCCAGCAGTGTCTCGACATTGGTCAATATCTTGCACGTATGCATGTTGTGGTAGCTGAATATAAACGGGTCTGACGCTCTGGGCAGATGCCCGAACATGCCTATCTCAGCCATCAAGTCCACATCATAGCCCTGTTCTTTCAGTTTGTAAGTTGCCAGCCAGCATGCCAGATGTGATAGTCCAACGCCAGCCAGTATGGTCTTATATCCCCGGGCAATGCATTTGTCGCTGATCACCTGTGCCGCTGTGACCACCATCCGCTCCAGTAGATTGGGCTCCCTGTCCAAGTCCAGATTCGGTACCTCAGCCAGTATCTCATCCTTCCATGAATCCGAATGAGCTTTCCCCTTTAGATAAAGAAGCCTGTTTTTACCGAGCCTAGCTAGGTAATCGGCGTGATCCCGGCAGTCGAGAATCCAGTATTTTATCCACCCCGTGAATTTTCGCTCATCTCTGGTCGCCTCCCTGATGTCAGTGATGAAATCGTAGTCCTCAAAGTAGTGTTCAAATTCGGGCAGACCGCAATTAGGCATCCCTGCCGGATGCGCCCCGTACGGTGCCTCGCAAACTGCCTTGACCATGTAAGCAGGAATCCGCACCAGATGTGAATTCTTGCGGATATAGTCTGTGGGGACGATTTTCTCGGCGCTGACGACCACTCCCTGTTTTGCTCCCCAGGCTCCGAACACGTCAACCCCCAGAGGATAGGTAATAATTGTGTTTCCACATCGGTCGGCAGCTGCACCGTGAACCAGGGCAATATCCGGCCTCAACGCCTTCATAAGCCCAACCTTCTCACCGGGCACAAACGGGTCGTCCACAACCATGAACGATTCCTTGTTTTCTTCTTCCATAGTGCTTCCTAAAATAGACCTGGTCGGAATTACGCCCCAGCCCATAGCGCCTGCCAGAAGCCGTTGCGGTATGGTCAGCATTGACCAGTTTTCGAACTCTACTTCGCCTGACAGATACGCTGTCTGCGCCACGGGATTGGGTCCCGGTGAAGGATATACATCGCCCACATAGCTCGTTATGAGTTTCTTGACCAATCGCCCGTGAATCAGAGCCAGAACAGTTGCCGAGATGCCCGTATTTATGATGGTGAATTCCGGGTTTTTCCCCCAGAATTCTCTGACAAGCTGATTAATTAGAGCCCCACCCCTGCCCGCAAAGCCAATGGACATACCTTTCTTAACATGCCTTCCTACAGCCTCATGAAGAGAGCAGACTTTGTCTTCGCCTTCCACTATAGGAATTCGGAATTTAGTATCAATAAACGCCTTTAGTTCCCCTGAGTTCATCACAGTGCTAAGATGTTTCCGTGTGTAAGCCTTTACTCGCTCCGGCGACAGCCTGATTTGCCGAAATTTCGGTCTATGCTATATCACACCCCCCACACTGTCAAGCATTGCTCAGGTGCACCTTGTTTAGCTTGTCTGCTCATACTCCGTATTGTATGATAGGGGCAGCCTGGTTTATCGGGCATAGTTGAGTGCCCATATCGAACCGGCAGCGATTATGTAGAGGTCAGACATGGAGATCATCCCAGCCGTGGATATCAGGGGCGGCAAGTGCGTGAGGCTATATCAGGGCGATTATCAACAGGAAATCATCTTCAGTGAGGACCCGCTGGCAGTTGCCCGCACCTGGCAAGCCCAAGGCGTGCGCTGGCTGCACATCGTGGACCTGGATGGGGCAGCATCCGGCGCACCCCAAAACCTAGAGGTAGTACAGAAGATAATAAAGGAGACCAAGCTGTTGATACAGTTTGGTGGGGGCATCAGAGAAGAAGAAATTGCCAGGAAATTGTTGCGCCTGGGAGTAAGTCGGCTAGTTCTGGGAACTGCGGCAATAGAGAACAGAGGACTCATAGCAAAGCTTTGCCAGCGATTTGGCGAAGCTATCGCAGTCAGCCTTGATGCCCGGGAGGGCAGGATAGCCATCCGCGGCTGGCAGAAGAATACAGTCGTTGCAGTCTTTGAGCTAAGCCAAGAAATGGTTGATCTGGGAGTCAAACGCCTCATCTATACCGACATAAGAAGAGACGGTACTCTGACGGAGCCTAATTTTGATATGATAAAGAAATTGCTTTGTAAGATAACCGTGCCAGTCATTGTCGCTGGCGGCATTTCTAAGCTTGAGCATCTAGAGAAGCTCAAAGGGCTCGGCGTGGAAGGAGCGATTATTGGGAAAGCTCTCTACACCGGGGACATCGTGTTAAGGGAGGCGATAGAAGAATTCGGATCTTGATCGGCGCTGGAGAAACTTGCGTGGTTCTTGGTTGCCCAGCCGATATTGCAGCGGAGCGACCTATGCTTCTCTATTCCCATCTTAGGTTAAGAGGGGCCAGAGGAGTTACGCCTATGCCAATAGCAAAACACCCAGCTCAGTTTAGCCGCAAAGGACGATGTGGTCATATGCGAAGGACTTGTGAACTGACGAAGGAGGAAAATGCTCAAGTTCGATGATAAGGGCTTGATTCCAGCTATTATCCAGGATGCCAGGACTGGCGAAGTCTTGATGCTCGGCTATATGAACCAGGAGTCTCTGAGACGCACATTAGCCAGCGGGGATGTCTGGTTCTACAGCCGCAGTCGGCAAGAACTGTGGCATAAAGGAGAAACCTCGGGCAATTTCTTGAGGGTGAAGTCCATCACCAAAGATTGTGACAGCGACGCTCTGCTCATCAAGGCTGACCCGACCGGTCCAGTCTGCCACACCGGCAACAGGACTTGCTTCTTTCAGGCACTGGACAGCCAGGACACAGAGTAGCAGGCTGCTTCAACAGTGGTAATCAGGGTTCGGCATCCAGACGATTGTCCTGCTGGCTACCGGATTCCGCATACCCACTGTTGCCACCACTCTTCCCTTTGGCATCTCTTGTTTGGCCAGATTCTTTCAAATCCCCCTTACTCTAAGGGGGAAACCCGGGAGGTGGTTCTTCGCCCGATTTCTCCGACGGCTCAGGATGACGATTCATGTAGCGAACTGTTTTGAATCTCCGAAATTTGGCTATCAGGGCAGGTGCTTAGAATTTGGCGTCGTGAACATGCCGAGTCTGGCATCTGATAGTTGCTCAGAATACCGAAGGGGGCAGCTTTAAGCTGCCCCCTTCGGTCTTACGCCTCTTCTCGCCCTTCCGGTTACCAGCCGAACTTCAACTGCTCATGACCCAGGGAAGTCAGTTACAGTCTAATGTCGCTTTCGCCCGCTGGCAACCGTGTAGGACTTAATACCTGCGTCATCTGCAGTCCGGCGCAAACTCGGCACCCGTAACGTTGCAGCTGAACGGCGCAAATATCTGGCAGACCATGGTGTTGATCAGGTCATCCAGCCAGGCGGGGAGACCCAAAGTCGTAGCCAGATCTGTCAGTATAGCCCCTACCATGCCCAAGCCCCACCCCAGCATGTCAACTGTCCAAGAAAGAGGTCCGCCAGCCCACGGAGCTAATGCTAGGAAGATGTCGTCTAGCCACACTGGCAAACCAAGTGGCGTAGCCAGCCTCCCCATAAGATCTGCCGCCAAGTAAAGTCCACTCTCAATAATGGCGAATGGAATCTTGGCATACGTATCTGGCAGTATCGGCGCAATTGTGCCATTGCCGTCTGGGTCATACTCGCATTGTGCCGC
>Ga0209721_1000434_pt1 | contig 38260 bp, 31 predicted proteins | sample TshhotsprinmetaG_FD_184139 | JGI IMG/M metagenome (GOLD analysis project Ga0209721, IMG submission 184139) | Hot spring microbial communities from South Africa to study Microbial Dark Matter (Phase II) - Tshipise hot spring metaG (SPAdes)... | ecosystem: Environmental > Aquatic > Thermal springs...
ATAAACATAAAAGGCGAAACAGTGTATCTTAAGAACAAGCCACATTCAATGGCGAACATGATAATGAGAAAACTCAAGATGAAATCCCTTCCAAATATGTTCACAGAGAGAGACCTCAGTTTTTAGCAGATCAAACAAGAGACAGAAGTAGAAGATTTGTAGTGCAAAAATGAGCAGATTTTGAAGGTATTTTGTTGAAATATCAATGACTTACAAATTTTATCTGACAAAGTCAGGGGACTTGATGTCCCGAAACAGTCTCTAAGTAAAGCCTGCGAAAAGACAACGACGAGATCCCTTCGTCGCTTGCGCTCCTCGCAATGACGGAGGAGGGGGGCAATGACGGAAAAGAAGGCAACGGCGAGATTGCTTCGGAGCTAAAGCTCCTCGCAATGACAATAAAAGAAAATCCTCGCAATGACAATAAAAGAAAATCCTCGCAATGACATAAGGGGGAGCTCGCAATGACAGAGAAGGGGAGAGGTTCTAATTGCATAAATAGAGCGGAACGAAGAGAGATGATCAGATTCGCAAATGAGATAACAAGAGAGGAAGAAAATATAGACAGTTAGAGGAAAATCGGATGGTTTAAAAATAGCTTGGAGGGCATGTAGACTAATCTTGAGATGATAACTCATTGATTTACAGTAGTTTTTAAGTTCCTAGTGATGAAGTTGGGGTAAAGAAGGCTTTAGTGCTTCCTATGGTTCTGCTTTAGGAAAAGATTGGTCTTCAAGACACTGGTTTAGAAGAGTGGCTGAGAGCAAGGATGTTTATATTTCTGAAGTTTATAAATCTGTTGCTACAAATAAATTTTGTTTAACTATTGCAGTACCTATCTTTGAGGAAGGAGAATTCGAGGGAGTATTAGGTGTAGATTTTAATATAGCTTTGATGTTAAAGGATTTTTCACATTCTTAGATCGGCTGAGAATTTTAAGAGGGATGATAAAATTAAAAAACTAATCCTGATAAAAATAAAGAGGGGCATCATCTCGAATGATAACCCCTCCTTTATTAATTGCAGTTTTTATATGCTTGGGAAGCGAAAACATAGCCATATGAGCTTCAATGTCATAGAATTTAAGTGTTTTCTTTATGGGCTCAATTTTTTTATCAAAATATTCCCTGTCTATCTGAGGATCGATACTCTTAGAAGCAAGGGCAAGACCCCAAGGAGAATAGAAAGAAGGCACATAGGCTAAATAGGGTTTTACATAGGGAAAAACCTCTTTTAGAGTGCTTACAATTGATACGAATACTTTTAAATTAATTAGAGATGTAGAAGCTGCCTGAGTCACCATCATTCCATTTTCTGTGAGAGCAGCTTTTACCATCTCATAAAATTCCTTGGTATAAAGCATAAAAGCTGGTCCATCTTCCGCAGGTTCAGGTAGATCGATAATTATCACATCGAAATAGTTCTTGACACTTTTTATGTAAGCTCGAGCATCATCTATGATTAATCTGACCCTCGGATCCTCAAAAGCGTTATCACTCCATTCTGGTAGATATTCTTTGGCAACCTTTATAACCTCATCATCGAGGTCAACCATTACCACTTCTTTGACTGGATGTTTTAAAACCTCCCTAAGAGTTGCTCCTTCACCACCTCCGGCAATTAGTATTCTCTCTGGATTTTCTCTTAAAATCATAACAGGATGCACAAGCGCTTCATGATAAATAAACTCATCTGCTTCCGTAGATTGCATCTTACCATCAAGAAAGAGGCATTTACCAAAGTTTCCCGTACGAATAACTTCAATTCTCTGATAGGGAGAACTTCCTTCGTATACAATCTCCTTCAGAGAATGAAGCAAAACTTCGTCCGGTGATGTCTGTTCAATATACCATTTGGAATTCTTCATGGCATACCTTATGCGGTAATTTCTCATTTTTATGAGAAATAATGCCCCGTTTCATCTCCACTATAGATGGTGTTTTACATTCAAATGCCTCAATAATGTACTGTGCTGCAATTTCAGGTTTTATCGTGTCTCCGCAGGTAAAAACATCTACTGCAGCAAAGCCATATTCAGGCCAGGTATGAATAGTAAGGTGCGACTCAGCAATAACAACTACTCCACTAATACCAAAAGGACTAAATTCGTGGAAATTAATGTTGATTACTGTTGCGTTTGCTTTTCTTGCTGCGTCAACCAGAATGGTTTGAACACTTTCGAGATCCTTGAGGATCTCAGAGTTGCAGTCTTTCAATTCAATTAAAAGATGGGTCCCTAAAGCATACAATTTTCGACCTCCTCCCACAGAAGTGAAAACAGGGACAAAGCCCCTGCAAACTTTATATATTACTTGAAAAAAAATTTTTTTGTCAAACCCAAATTTTAGGCTTTGTAAATTTAAAGAATATAAGAGATTTATAGAGAAACTCTACTATTTTTAGTATGAGTTCTTAGGATATTTTTTCGTAAAGTCGATTATTTTTCCTATTGTTTCCTCCGACAAATCATGCTCCATCTTATGGGCATCCTTCAATGCACTCTCGTGATTAACCTTTAAAATTTCTGTTAAAAATTTGTAAAGGACTCTTTTTCTGTTTTCTATACTCTTGGCAATTTCGAGTCCTTTTTCTGTGAGAGTAATATAACCGTATTTCTGATAATTTATGAGCCCTTTTTCTGCAAGGCTCTTTGCTGCAACTACTACACTTGAGAGCTTAACTTCCCTTCTTTTTGCAATATCCTTTACCCTAACAATAGGAGCCTCCTTAAGTATTTCATAAATGTCAAATATGTAATCCTCAAGATTCTCAGTTAATTCTAATTTTATTTCATCGCCCACATTAGATTATAACAAAAAACTTAGTAAGTCAAAAAAAGAAATCTTTCAATTGCACCTGCCATGGAAACAATACTCATAAACAGAGTAGCTTCAAGTATTCAGTAATCAACAATTTTCCATTGCATTTGTCAATTTTTAAATTTAGCTATACAACGGCATCTACTATCGCAAAGCCCACAATGTCCCCTTCTTCTCCAAATTGAGCGGTATAGAATATAAAATGCTCCGGAGAGAATTAATAGACCAAGGATTATATCACTAATTCCCATCTTTAACCCCCTAAAAACCTAATAATCTTCCACCCTGATAGATTACAAAGGCAACTAACCATGCAAGAATAGAATGGATTAGGAGCGCCTGTCCATAAAGTTTCCAGGAACCAAATTCCTGCTTCATAGCAATACCTACGACAACACAAGGCCAGTAAAGAAGAACAAAGACTAAAAACGTATAGGCACTAAGGGGATCAAATATGCCCTGAAGCTTGCTCTTAAGTGGTGTTTTTTCCTCCTCTTCTTCTAAGGCTAAACTCTTGATACCAAATCCTGATATTAAATTTCCAAACGCGTCTTTTATAGCTAAAATAAATGAAAGGAAGCTATCTCTTAGGTCTTCAAAAAATCCCTTCTCTTCCTCTTTCTGCTCAGCTTCTTCTGTTACATATATCTGAGCCATTGTGGTTACAACAACCTCCTTTGCAATGAGACCAGCCACAAGAGAGGATGATGCCTCCCAAGTTCCAAAACCAAGTGGTTCAAAAACAGGGCTAATTGTTTTACCCAACTTGCCAAGTGCAGAATTTTCCTTTTCAACTCCATAAGGAGTGTTTAACAGAAACCACATTATGATTGAAACTGCAAATATGTATGTGCCTGCCTTTATTACAAAGTGTTTAAGCTTTTGCCAGGTATGCACTAAAAGGTCACGAAACATCGGCATTCTGTAGGGTGGCAACTCCATTATAAAAACTGGAGCAAAGCCTGTATAAAGAGTTTTCTTTAAGATAAATCCTAATACAATTGCCATAACTATTCCCAGTAAATAAAGTGACCAAAGCACTGTAGGAGCATTTTCAGCAAAGAACGCACCAATAAAAATTGCATATACAGGAAGCCTTGCACCACAAGACATTAGAGGCACAAGAAGAGCTGTGAGTTTACGGTCCCTTTCAGTTTCAAGAATTCGAGTTGCATATATAGATGGAACATTACATCCAAAGCCTAAAAGCATGGGAATAAATGATTTACCATGAAGTCCGATTGTGTGCATGAGTCTATCCATGACAAAGGCAACTCTTGCCATATAACCGCTTCCTTCAAGAAGGGTAATTATAAACATCATTACAGCGATAACAGGAATAAATACAAGAACTGCTCCAACTCCAGCAATTACCCCATCTGTTACTAAAGATATAAGCCACTCTGCGCTACCAAAACTATTAAGAGCATAAGCTGTCCACTTTGTAAGAGGCCCACTAATTAGGGAATCAAGGTAGTCACTAAAGGGCTTTGAAAAATCAAAAGCAATTTTAAAGACCAGCCACATTGCTAAGAGAAATATGGGAATACCAAGATATCTATTTAGCACTATCCTATCAATTTTCTCCGTAATGTCTATTCGCTTATTATCATCTTTTAAAATCACATCTCTTGTTGCCCCATTTGCTATTCCATATCTTAGGTCTGCCAGCAAAGATTCCATGTCATCTCCATGAGCTTCAATAAAATGATGTTTTGCCTTCTTTAAGAAAGATTCATCCTCATTTAAATTCAACTCTTTAAGCACTAACTTATCACCTTCAAGTAATTTTAGCGATAACCAACGAGAAGGATATTGGCTTAAAAGGTCTGCTTTTTTTATTTTTAATTCCTCTTCTACGATTTTTATTGCCTCCTCTATGTCTTCTCCATAGTTAAGTTTTTTTACTTTAAACTTTTCTGGCTCAACAGCAACGGTCTTTACTGCATCAAGAAGGTCCTTTATGCCTTCCCTTTTTGTAGCGACCGTTGGAATTACCTTAACACCAAGAAGCTCCTCTAATTTGGCAATGTCAATGATAATTCCTTTTTTCTGTGCTTCATCATAAATATTAAGTGCGATTACTACAGGTATATCTAACTCAAGTAGCTGAACTGTAAGATATAGATTTCTCTCAAGATTGGTTGAGTCTATAACATCAATTATTAAATCAGGCTTTTCTTTTACAAGGAAGTCTCTTGCTATTACCTCTTCTTGTGTGTAAGGGCTTAAACTATAGGTTCCTGGAAGATCAACAAGGTTTACCTGAATATTCTCTAATTTTAAGAGAGCTGTCTTTTTCTCAACAGTAACTCCAGGCCAGTTTCCAACTTGAAGATTGGTTCCAGCAATGGCGTTTATTAGCGTTGATTTTCCAGAATTTGGATTACCAGCTACTGCAACTGTAATATTTTTCATTCAATTACCTCCACCTCTATACCATTTGCTTCCTCTTTTCTAATGGAAAGATGATAATTTTTAACAACAATATCAATTGGATCACCTAAGGGAGCAATTTTTTCCACTTTTATAATTTCACCATTAATGATTCCCATATCCATAAGCCGCCTCTTAATAATGCCTTTTGTGTTTATTGACAATATTTTTGCCTTCTGACCAACTCTAAGTTCAGCTAATCGCATCATAGCCTCCTTACTAAAATTTTCATTGCCATGCCTCGACCAATTGCAATACGGGATTCATCGATTTTTAACAATATTGGTCCGTGACTCTGATTGCTTATTACTTCAACAGTCTTACCTACATTTATTCCCATATCTCTTAGATGACAAAAAATAGCTTTACCTTTTTTGATAAAATCAACTATTTCTCCTTTTTCTCCGTTCCTTAAAAGAGTAAGTGGCATCATATCCATAACCTCCTAAAAATGGACATTAAATCTTACACCGTAAATATTTGCAGACTTTGTGCCTTCCTCACGAGCTTTCTCTCTTACATGCTGATAATCAAAGCTTATATCAGAGCTTATTGACTTATAGCTAAATAGCTTAAACTTTACATACCCCTCAATTACCTGACTGCTCCTTATATTTTCATTATTATGAGGTGCCCTTAAATAGGCATATCCTACTGCTACTTCATCATCCTTTCTTCCCCAAATTCCTCCACTTAGATTAACTCCTATGGAATACATGCTCTTGAAGTATGCATCCCTTGCTTTTGTATCCTGCACTGCCCATCTGAAAAAGGCTCCAACACTCTCTTTTATGAGCTCCTGATCAAAGGAAACTCCTATGCCTTTTAAGGCTTTCTGTCCTTCTTCATCCCAATCAAAAAATCTCTTGTTTGTCACATATCCATACAACCTGTAGTTTCCCTCTCCAAGGGGTGTGTCAATCCTGTAGCCTATCTGTCCACCTATCCAGTTGTAACGCCTATCATCATCGTTCTTTGAACGTATCCCCACTGCTCTTAAATGAAAGTCTCCTATCTCAAGTTCTCCTGCTAATCCCAAATCATAGCTTGGAAGATTGGCAAGAGGACTGTGAACAAAGACTTCGTTCATAAACTGGGCTATTTCATCACCTGCATATTTGTTGTCATCTATAAAGGCTCCTGCATCTATTACTCCTGCTGTAAGCTTAAGGGTTGTGTCTTTCATTAGTTCAAACTTGTGGGAATACCAAAGCTCAAGAAGATGGTCTCTGGGATGGTTGTTTATGTTTTTAAGGTCCACAAAAAGGTCATCTGCATTGGGAGAGAGAGAAAAAGGATACTGGGAGCCTTCGCTTTTAAAACCACTTCCCTTTGCAAAGCTCCATCTTGTGAAAAACTCTCCGTTTTCAATAGGGCGAAAGGACACATTAAAGTCAATCACTGCACTGCCACGGTCCTCTCTCTTTTTTGTTTTTTCTTCATCCATGTAGCCCTTGCTCATCTTAAGCCACTGATAAACTGTAGTGGCTGTTCCTGATATAGAGAGATTTTCTGTAATATCTGCTCCAATGGCTGTTATGGGAAAGAAAAGACAACAAAATAGCAGAATAATATAGTTTAATACTCTCATGCCAGCCCTCCTTTTTTATTTAACTCTTTTAGGCAATCAAGACATTTTCTTAATGTACAAAGGCCGCAACTATGATACATAAAAAAGGGAATTCCCTTAGAACGGGCATAGCTGATTATTTCATGCTTTATTGAGTGGGAAACCTTGTCAGTAAATATAACTATTGCATCAACCCTGCCAACTTTTCTTGCTATATCCTTTGTAGGCTTTGTAAAAACTTTCAGCTTGACCCCCCTTTGATTTGCTTCGTTCTGATAATGCCTTTCAAGCCTGTCCATTCCACCAAGTAGTAATACACTCATCCCAACCTCCTTCATAATTTCAAATAATGTTTTAATTATCTAATTTTAAAAAAATAGAAAAATTTTGTCAATATAAACTAACTTTTTTTATAACGACTACTATTAATAGAGTAATAATATTTTGGCTCTAAATCGTAGTGGTATGATGGAGTATAGAGATTATCTTTCTTCTGCTGAATTAATAGTTTTCTTCAACAAAAAAATAAAAAAAAGCCCCGGAAGGGATACTAAAAAAGTAAGAAAATAGAAAAATGCCCATCCTGTAAAGGAGACAACAAAACCAGAGGTAGGACTTATAAAGATTCTTCCTACAGAGGCTAATGATGAAAGCAAAGCATATTGGGTTGCTGCAAAGGAGCGATTACAAAGCCCCATCAAAAGAGATAAAAAGGCAGTGGTACCCATGCCTCCCGTTAGATTTTCTATTATCACAGTAAAAACAAAAAGGGACAAGCTTTTTCCATAGAGAGCAAGAATCATAAAACAAAGATTAGAAATAGCCTGTAGCATCCCAAATAAAAAAAGTGCTCTGAAAAGATTGATTTTTGTAAGCAAAAATCCACCTATCAATGCTCCTACTATTGAAGAGATTATCCCAACTATTTTATTAACTGTTCCGACCTCTGCAAGAGAAAATCCCATTCCTCTTATAAAAAAAGCTGTACTCAGAGACCCTGCATAGGCATCACCAATTTTGTAAAGAATGATAAACAAAAGTAAAATTAAGCTTTTCTCCCTACTTAGAAGGTCCCTTAAGGGCTCTATAAAAGACTCTCTAAGGGTTTTAGGCTTTACTATATCATCTGGCTCAGTTGCAAAAAGGTTGGTAAATATACCTATTAGTAAAAGCGATGAAACTAATGTTAGTGATACTTCCCATCCAAAATAATCAGCAAGGAGCAAACAAAGTCCACCACCAACAATTAGAGAAATTCTATAGGCTGTAACTGAGAGAGAAGCGCCAAGGCCTCGTTCTTTTGGTTTAAGTATTTCTGTCCGATAGGCATCAATTGAAATATCCTGAGATGCAGAAAAAAAAGCAATCATTAACGCAACTATGCTGAGCCACATAAGATTTTGTGGAGAAATTAAAATCATCGAATAAAGGCCTATCATAATAAGAATCTGACTTATTAGTATCCAACCTCTTCTTCTTCCCATAAAAGGCATACTATATCTGTCAAAAAAGGCAGCCCATAGAAATTTAATGCTATATGGAAAAGTAAGGACTGTCAGAATTCCAATGGTTTTAATGTCAACTCCCTCATAAGTAAGCCATGCCTGAAGAGTACCACTTACAAGGGGAAATGGTAGTCCAGATGCAAATCCTAAGAGAGTTACTACTGCTATATTCTTAGTAGCCTTGTTCATATATCTTTAGGTGTTTCTCACAAAATTTGCTTTTCTAAAATTTTCAATAAAAACTTAAAATTAAAAGCCCTGCGGCAATTGTAAGTACAGTAACAGGTATTCCGAATTTCATGTACTCTTTGAGTGTAATTTTTACTCTTTGAGATGCTATTTCGAGAACTATTATATTTGCAATGGAACCTACTATAGTAAGATTACCTGCAAGGGTTGTGCTCATCGCAAGGGTAAGCCATGCAGATTCCGTATCTGTAAAGTTTCCAATCACAGGTTTAAAAACCAATACTGCTGGCACATTACTTACAATATTGGAAAGAACTGCTGATGAAACAGCCAATGAAATTGGAGTTTTAACTAATTCAGAGAAATGTTCAACAAAATTTTCAAATATAATTGATTTCTCAAAACCTTTAATAACAATAAAAAGTCCTATGAAGAGTATTAGCAACCTAAAGTCAATAAGATTATACACTTTCTCTGGCTTTATCCTTCTTGTTATTAAAAGAAATGAGGCAATTCCAATTGATACGACTTCCATAGCTATTCCTGTGAAAAAAAGAAACAATGTAATAATTGCTGCAAGAGATGATTTAATTAACAAGGGATAATTAAATCTATACCTTATTTCGGAGATCTCTTCTATTTTCTTTGAAAGCTCTTTTTTATAACATAGGGTAAGAATAAAAGCTAAAATAATAAGACCTACAAACGCTACAGGAAAAAGCTTAATAAAAAAACTCCCGTAACTTATTCCTGAAGCTGCTCCAATTATAATGTTTTGTGGATTTCCAGTAATAGTTGCTACACTGCCTATGTTTGCTGACATGCAAAGGGCAAGCAAATAAGGTTTTGAATTTAGATTTAGTCTTCTTGTTAACTCGAGAAGAAAAGGCGCAAAAATAAGGCATACAGTGTCGTTGATGAAAAAAGCCGATAGAATTCCGCAGATAAAAATGATTAAATAGAGTAAAAAAAGAGGACTCTTCACTCTGCTTAGAATAAAGCTCTGCACTATTTGGAAAAATCCGGACAATCGCATATTCGCAATAAGAACCATCATTCCAAAAAGGATAAGAATGGTCCTGTAATCTATTGCTTCATAGGCATCATATACAGAAATAACTTCAAAGACTACCATGAGGGATGCACCAATTATTGCCGCACCTGTTCTATCAATTCTGAAGATGGGAGGCTGTCCAATAGCTATTACTAAATAGGTAAATGCAAAAATTATAAACGAAGCATCCATTTGTTAAAGTTGATAGGATAAATTTAAAGATTTTTTAATATCTTATTGACTCTCCTGGCTTCATTTTAATAATCTTGACAGATAGGTTTTGTCTTTTAAGTTCGTCTTCAAATTCTTCTACTTTTCCTGGCAAAATGGGAAATGTGCCGTAATGCATTGGAATAACTACCGTAGGATTGACATATTTAACAGCAATTGCTGCCCTTTTTGGACCCATTGTAAATCTGTCTCCAATACAAACCATCATTATGTCAATTTTATAAAGCTCTCCGAGTAGTTTCATATCACCAAAAAGATCAGTATCACCTGTATGATAAATGGTAGGTCCATTTTTTATGGTTATTAAAAATCCTCCTGGATTTCCTCCGTAAATAAGAGATTTCGAAGAATTAGAAATCTCAAGACCCGAACTATGAAGAGCAGGAACAAAGAGAACCCTTATTTCTCCATCAAGAAGCGTTATCTCTCCACCAAAGTTTCCAGTTGTGTCATAACCGAATAGATTCGCAGGATATCCGCCATGAATAACCATTGCCTTTCCAAGATCATAGGTTGCAACAAGCTTAGTATTAAATTTTTTTGCAATCTCCACTGAATTTCCTATATGATCTGCGTGAGCATGAGTAAGAAAAATCAAATCCGCCCTTTCCAACTCATCAAGCTGTTTTTTTCCGTCAGGATTTGATGGATTGGTTATCCAAGGGTCCACTAATAAAACTTTGCCGGTGGGTGTTTTAATCTTAAAGCCTGCATGACCATAATAGGTAATCTCTGTAGAAGAAAAAGCCACAACAGGGATTAAAATCAGAGTTAATAAAAAAATTAATATTTTCATAAAAGCCTCCTCCTTTCTCCTTTTAAATTATCTGTAATAAATTCTTAAGTTCACTGACCGTAACCTCGTATTTTTTCTTGCAAAAATAGCATTCCACATCAATGGTTTTTCCTTCTTCTATCATACTTTTTATCTCTTCTCTTCCCAGTGTCACTATGGCATTGAAAACTCTATCCTTCGTGCAGGGGCAACTGTATGTTACCTCTGAAATTTGAATAATATCAACTGGCAGTCCAACCACTTCTTCAAGCATCTCACTTGCTCTAAGACCCCTTCTTATCATTGAAGATGCTGATTCAACATCTGCAAGCTTTCTCTCCAGATAGGAAACTATCTCTTCCCGAGTTTGAGGTAGTGTTTGAATCATAAATCCACCGGCTGCTTTTACCATGTTATCAGGCTCAACAAAAACTCCAAGAGATATTGCAGAAGGTATCTGCTCTGATACATTAAGATAGTATGCAATATCTGTAGCAATCTCGCCTGTCTGCAAGGATACACTGCTTTGGTAAAACTCTCTTAGTCCAAGGTCTCTTATTACATTAAGAAAACCCTTTCCAACTGCTCGACCTACATCTATTTTATCTCCCTTAAGTCCCATATAAATGTGTGGTCTTCTAACATATGCTCTCACTCGATAAAGGAAGTCTGCTTCAGCTACAATCTCCTGCAAAGGACCATCTCCTCTTACCTGAAGCATTATCCTCTGTTTATCCTTAAGGGTTGAGGCGAGTAAAACAGAACCCGCAATTAGCCTTCCCATCGCAGCAGTAGCAGTAGGCCAGGTGTCATGAATTTTTCTTGCCTCTTCTACAGTATTTGTGCAAATTGTGGCAGTAACTAAAACATTTTCATCTCGGACAAGTCCTTTTACAACCTCATCCAATGAGCTTTACCTCCACTTTCTCTCCCTTTTCAATTAGTAGAGTTTTTGCAGCAGAACCTCTGAAGAGAAATATCTCAAGAAAGCCATCACTGTTTATTAATGCTGCTGGTTTATCTTGAGAGTCTGCATAACAGGCAACAAGTGGAAGATTTATACCTTTAACTTCTAAACTTTTTACTTTGTCTTTTTCTACCTTTATATTGGTGATTAAATTTCCAAACTTATCAATGCGAACAACTGCCCCAACTATTTTCCCTTCTTCATATGATAAAGGAGCGAAATTTATTCTTACTGGTGAAGGGTAAGAAGTACCGAATTCTTCTATGGCTAAACCTTTTGAAAGATGGGCTGCTACCGGTGCAAAAAGGTCTCTTCCCTGAAAAGTAGGACTATCTTTTCTTAGAAGATATTTTTCATTTTCAATAACATAAGCCTCAAAATCTCCTTCATTAAAAAAATAGCTTAAAATACCGTTGTCAGGCGATAGAAAAAAGTGTCCCTTTGCTTTTACAACCAGAGCCTTTCTTTTTGAACCAACCGTAGGATCAACAACTACCACATGAATTGTCTCCTCAGGAAAATATTTGTAGCTCTCAGAAATCACATGGGCTGCCTCTTCAATGTCATGGGAGCTTATATGGTGGGTTATGTCAACAATTTTAGCTAAAGGATTTATTCTTAGAATAACACCCTTCATCTGACCCACAAATGGGTCTTTATAACCAAAATCAGTAATAAGTGTAATAATTCTATTCATTCAACTTGCCAATAAGTTCTTTTATATCTTCTATGGTCTCTTCAACTAAAAATTTTTCTATGCCTTCAATTACTTCAATTGTTGTGATTGGATTAATAAAATTTGCAGTTCCAACAGCCACTAAAGTTGCTCCAGCAATTATAAACTGAAGTGCATCCTCTGCTGAGGTTATCCCTCCCATGCCAATAACAGGAATATTTACAGCCTTTGCAACTTCCCAGACAGCTCTTAGTGCAACTGGTCTTATGGCTGGTCCTGACAGTCCGCCAGTAAGAGTACCAATTAGGCTACGCCTTGTTTTTATATCAATGACCATCGCAGGAATAGTATTAATAAGAGATACTGCATCAGCGCCTTCTTCCTCGCATATTTTTGCCATAAGAGAAATGTCAGTTACTTGAGGAGAAAGCTTTATTATTAGTGGCTTGCTTATCCTCTTTCTTACCTCTTTTACTGCTTGAGCTAAAAGCTTAGGATCAATACCCATTTGCCTCCATTCACTATTTTTATTTGGACAGGATACATTCATCTCAAGGGCATGAATTCCATCGGTTGAATCAAGTTTCAAAGCAATTTCAATATACTCAGACAAATTTTCACCAAAGAAATTTACAATCACATTGGTATCAAATTTTTTAAGAACAGGGAGCTTTTCTTTTATAAATACCTCATAGCCTATATTTTGTAGTCCAATTGAATTTATCATTCCACAAGGAGTCTCGTATATACGTGGTGGCGGATTTCCTTCCTTAGGATAGAGGGAAAGACCCTTTACTACAATACCGCCAAGACGATTAAGGTCAACAAACTGCGAATACTCAAGTCCGTAACCAAAAGTTCCAGATGCGGTAATTACAGGATTTTTAAATTCCAAATCTCTTATTTTTACTTTAAGATTTGGTTTCATAGGATAAGCTCTTTAATATCAAAAACAGGACCTTCTGTGCAAACCCTTTTAAATCCCTGATTAGTAGGAATCACACAACCAAGACATGCTCCTACACCACAGGCCATTCTCTCCTCCACAGCCACATAGCAGGGAATCTCTTTGCCTTCAATAATCCTGCCTATTTCTTTTATCATTATCATTGGTCCACAGGCATAAATGGGTAAATTAAGTTGAAGACCCTTTTGACTAAAAACTTCTGTTACCACGCCTTGATAACCTAAGGAACCGCATTCTGTAGCTACACAAAGCTCTTTAGAGAATTCTTTAAGTAGATCATAAAATAAGAGTTCTTCCTTATTTCTAACACCATAGAACAAATGGGCTTTTTTAGGAAAAGACTTGATTAGATAGTAAACGGATGCTAGTCCTATACCTCCAGCAATTACTATAAACTCGTCCTTTGGTAAGGGATATCCCTTGCCAAGCGGACCTGTAATTTGAATCAAATCTCCCTCATTAAGATTACTTAATAGCTTGGTTCCCTTTCCCTTTATCCTGTAAAGAAATTTAAGTACATTGTCTTCCCTCTCAAATACACTTAGAGGTCTTCCGAGAAATGGATCAAGCCTTACATCAGGCCTTAATATATAAAACTGACCTGGCTTTGCTTGCTGAGTTGAAGAAGTCTCGAGAGTAATAAGATAAATATCCTCCTTTAACGAAACATTACTCTTAATTTTTGCCTTGCTATATTTATTCAAAGCTTATTGATATGATTTCGTAATTTAATGTTTTTGCCGGTGCCTTTATAGTAACCTGATCACCAACTCCCTTGCCAATTAATGCCTTTCCAACAGGAGATGTAACTGAAATCTTACCGTTTTTTACATCAGCTTCATCAGGACCAACCAGATAGAAATCTTTCTCTTCTTCTGTATCCAAATCCAATACTTTTACCTTTGCTCCAAATGCTACTTTGTCATGGTTAATCTTTGATGGATCAATCACCTGTGCCCTTGACAGCTTTGCCTGAAGCTCCTGAATTCGGCCCTCTATAAAAGATTGTTTTTCCCTTGCTGCATGGTATTCGGCATTCTCTGAAAGATCACCATGAGCTCTTGCTTCTGCTATAGCTTTTATTATAGCAGGACGCTCAATTTTAATAAGTCTCTCCAATTCTTCTTTGAGTTTTTCATATCCCTCTGGAGTCATGGGAATTCTATCCATTAAAAAGGCCTCCTTTAATATTTTCTCTAATGGTCGCCATAAATTTTAATTTAGCAAAAATTTAGAAAATCAGTAAAGAAAAAAGATTTTCCAAAAATAAACAAAGGAAAAATTAAAATACTTTCCAGATATTTGGAGGATTTTTCCTATCAACACAAATAAAAAATCGACAAACAATGTGTTTTTTAATTTCAACGATTTATTCAATTACAACTACATAGGCAATGGCATAGTTTCTTTCATGGGAAAGACTCACTAAAGCCCGTTGATTGACCCCGTTAGCCTTTATATGAGGCGAACCGCTCTCATCTTTTATGACCTCAATCTCTTTTAATGTCAATTCTTTTCTTTTTCCACTGGCTTTTATGAAAGCCTCTTTTGCTGCAAACCTTGCTGCAAGATGGGGAAAGGGATTCCTCATCCTCATGCAGTATTCTATCTCTCCATCGGTAAAAATCCGTCTTAAAAATCTCTCACCGAACTTTTCGTATAGAGCCTTTATTCTGTCAACTGAGACAAGATCAACTCCCAATCCTGCGATCATGAGATTGCCCAGCTTTTTGGTAAGAATAGCTTTTCAAAGGTATGTAGAGCGTATCTATCAGTCATTCCAGCAATAAAATCACAGATTCTGCGATGAAGTTCATCCTCAGGTAAATCCTCTGGACAGATTAGTCTTGGATTCTCAAGGTAGTGGTTGTAGAGACTTTCCAAGATACTTTTTGCTTTTTTAAACTCTCTCATTACAAGTTCATTGTAATAGACTCTCTCAAAAAGAAAATCCCTTAACCTATACAAACACTCTTCCATATCCTCTGAGAGTGAGATGCTTACATAGTCTCTCTCAATGGTCGTGAAGATTACATCCCTTACCATGGTATCTATACGCTTTGAATGTCTGTCTCCAAGGGTTTTTATGAAGTCCTTTGGAATATCCCCTTCCCTCAGAATCCTTGCTCGCAAGGCATCATCAAGATCGTGATTCAGATAGGCAATAAGGTCTGCTACTCTTACTATCTGGGCCTCAAGGGTTAGAGAGTCATCTCTTAGGATTTGTCCCTTTCCCTTAGAGTGCTTGAGAATGCCGTCTCTGACCTCCATGGTAAGATTCAGGCCTCTTCCATCTTTTTCAAGTATGTCAACAACTCTTAGGCTCTGCTCGTAGTGTTCAAATCCACCTGGATGAAGCTCCCTAAGAATAGCCTCACCAGCATGGCCAAAGGGTGTGTGTCCGAGATCATGGCCAAGAGCAATAGCCTCTGTAAGATCCTCGTTTAGTCTTAAAGCTCTTGCGATCGTTCTCCCTATCTGTGCAACTTCAAGAACATGGGTAAGACGTGTTCTATAGTGGTCTCCTTGGGGTGAAAAAAAAACCTGCGTTTTATGTTTAAGTCTTCTAAAGGCTTTGCTGTGAATTATTCGATCCCTGTCTCTTTGAAATGCAGTCCTTACATCATCCTCTTCCTCTGGAGAGAGTCTCCCTTTAGTTTTGGAGCTTAAAGTTGCTTTTGGATGAAGAATTTTTGCCTCAAGCTCTTCATATTGCTCTCTTAGATTCATAGAACCTTCTTTATTACCTCACTTAGAATGGGAATTTCCTCTTCCCTAACAGTTCGAACATCAAAGTATATTAAATCATCTTTTATTCGTGCAATTACAGGCGGATCTGAGAGCCTAAGTTTTTTTATAAACTCCTGTGGAGCCTCAGATGGCTTAAGGGCAACCACATAAGTTTTTAATCCATGCTCTGGAAGAGAACCTCCACCTGGCATTGAAACATCTTCTTTAATTTCTACATCTATACCTTCTTTTTTGATAAGCTTGAGAAGTTTTAATGCTCTTTTTTTTAAAATACTACTATCTAAAGTTAGCATATTTAAGGTGGGAATTTTCTCTATTGCTATTTTCTCATCAAGATATAGCCTTAAGGTGGCCTCCAGAGAAGCAATTGTAAGCTTATCTACTCTTAAGGCACGCATAAGAGGATTCTTAGCTATAACTTCAATTAGATCGGCTCTTCCAAGAATAAATCCAGCTTGGGTTGAGCCAAGAAGTTTATCTCCACTAAATGTAACAATGTCTGCGCCCTGATTAATTACTTCCTGCACTGTTGGTTCATCATGGAATCCGTATTTTTTTAAATCTACAAGGCAGCCACTACCAAGATCAACCATTACAGGAATCCCTTTATTTCTTCCAAGTTCAACAAGCTCTCTTACAGATACTTCTTCTGTAAATCCTATTATTTTAAAGTTTGACCTGTGAACCTTAAGTAAAAGTGCTGTATTTTCATTGATTGCATTTTCATAATCACTTATTTTAGTCTTGTTTGTTGTGCCAACTTCTTTGAGAATTGCTCCTGAATTTGACATCACATCGGGGATTCTAAAAGAACCTCCTATTTCTACAAGCTCTCCTCTTGATACTATTACCTCTTTACCTTTAGCTAAGGTATTAAGTGTAACAAAAACAGCAGCTGCATTGTTATTTACCACAAGAGCTCCTTCAACTGGAATTAATCCTTTTATAGCATTAACAATATGGGTATACCTTTTACCCCTTTTCCCTTCTTCAAGATCATACTCAAGGTTAGAGTAATGTAAAGCCACCTGAAGTATATTCATCACTGCTTCTAAGGGAAGACATGAACGACCAAGGTTTGTATGAATTACTATTCCAGTTGCATTTATAACCCTTTTTAGAGAGTATTGTTCCTTTTTAATTATTTTTTCCTTTAATCTTTCGAATATGAACTCTTCCTCAAAATCATTAACTACACCCTTTATTACATCTTTTCTTATCTCATCAAGAACTTCTCTCAATGAATCCTTTACTATCGGGGGAAGGTGTTTCCTCTCAAGAAATATTACTCTCTCATCTTTAAGCAATCTATCTACTGATGGAATTTTTCTCAGAATCTCTTCTTTTAATTCCAATATCTATACTCCTAACTCTTTGTAGAACAATTCTACTGCCTTATCAATAGTATCTCCATCAGAGCATCCTCCCTGAGCCATTTCTTTTCTTCCCCCACCCTTTCCACCTATCTTTTGAGCAATGCGCTTCAAAATATCACCCGCATCAAATTTATCTGTCACATCCTTTGTCACAGAAAGCAGGAACATAGCCTGTCCATTTGTTTTAGAGGCAAGAAAAATAATTGCAGGATGGAGCTTTTCTTTTAATCTATCAGAAAGCATTCGCATATCCTTGACATCCACATTATCAAGCTTTACTGCAAGAGCTTTTAAACCATTTATATCCCGAGCTTCTTTAATAAACTCATCTATCCTTAAACCAAGAATAGCTCCCTTAAGTTTTTCAATCTCTTGCTCCTTTTCCTTAATTTCAAAAAATAATCTTTCCACTGCTTTCAAAGGCTCGTTAGACTTAAGTAGCGTTGAAAGATTTCTCAGTGTATCCCTCTGAGAAACTACCCATTTAAAGGCTTCAACACCTGTGATTCCTTCTATTCTTCTTATTCCTGATGCTACAGAGCCCTCTGAAATAATATAAAAACTTCCAATTTCTCCTGTGCTATCACAATGGGTTCCGCCACAAAGTTCCTTGCTAAATCCAACAATATTTACAACTCTCACTTTGTCTTCATATTTATCCTCAAAGAGGGCAAGAACTCCCTCTTTGAGGGCTTCTTCAAGTGGTTTAATCTCCACTTTAACAGGAAGGTTATTAAGAATCTTTGCATTTACAATTTCTTCTATCTGTTTTATTTCTTCTTCTTTTAATGCCTCAAAATGGGTAAAGTCAAATCTTAGTCTCTCAGGAGTAACAAGACTTCCAGCCTGTTTTACATGCTCTCCCAACACTGCTCTTAACGCACTGTGAAGCAAATGGGTTGCTGTATGATTTCTTCTCACAGCAAGTCTTCTTTCCTTGTCTATCTTTGCAAAGACTCGGTCACCCTCTCTCAGAATGCCTTCAGAAATCTTTATACGATGTGCATGAATAGAGAGAACCTTTTTTGTATCAAGAACTTGAGCTTTTCCTTTTGATGAAAATATAACTCCTTTGTCTCCTACCTGACCACCTGATTCTGCATAAAAAGGAGTTTCAAGAAGAATAACTTCTCCTTCTTCTCCCTCTTCAAGTTCACTTACTCTTTTTCCTTCTTTAATAATGGCAAAAATCTGTGTTTCTGTCTCAGATTCGGTGTATCCAACGAATTTAAAATTATCAGCGAAAGAGCTTATCTCCTTATATGCCTCAGAAAGAGAAATTTCCTCAGTTTTGTGGGATAAGCGTGCTCGTTGTCTTTGTTTGTCTAATTCTTCATGGAAGCCCTGCTCGTCAATTGCAAACTCTGAATCAACTGCCATCTCTCTAATAAGATCAAAGGGAAGGCCAAAGGTATCGTAAAGTTTAAAAACCTCTTCGCCAGGTATTTTATTAATACCAGAGGCCTTAAGTTTTTCAGTTATTTCATTAAAAACCTGCTCGGCCTTTTCAAGGCTCTTTAAAAATCTCTCTTCCTCAATTTTTAGGACTTTTTCCACATTCTCTTTCTCACTTAAAATCTCTGGATAAACATCTCCGAGTTTATAGACAACAGGCTCTACAAATCTATAAAGTGAGGCTTTATCATGTCCAAGTAGCTTAATGTGCCTACCTGCTCTTCGGATAATTCTTCTTAACACATAACCTCTTCCTTCATTTGAAGGAATTAATCCCTCTGCAATAAGGAAAACTGATGCTCTTATGTGATCAGCAATTACTTTTATGGAAATATCAGTTTTTCTATCTTTCCCGTATCTTACATTAAGGACTTTGCATATCTCTGAAATAATTGGCTCAAAAAGATCCGTATCAAAATTTGTCTTTTTTACCTGTAAAACTGCTGTAATTCGCTCAAGTCCCATGCCTGTATCAATGCTTGGTTTTGGAAGAGGTGTTAATTTACCACTTTCATCTCTATTGTATTGCATAAAAACAAGGTTCCAAAGCTCAAGAAATCTATCACAATCACAACCTACCTTGCAATCTGGAGTTCCACAACCAAAATCTTCACCCTGGTCTATTATTATCTCTGAGCAGGGACCACATGGACCTGTATCACCCATTTGCCAGAAATTATCTTTTTCACCAAGCCTAACAATTCTATCAGAAGAAACACCTACTTCTTTCTCCCATATCTCAGCAGCCTCATCATCTTCTTTATAAATAGAAACCCAAAGCCTCTCCTTTGGTATCCCAAAACGTTCTGTAAGAAGTTCCCAGGCAAATCTAATCGCTTCCTTTTTAAAATAATCTCCAAAGGAAAAGTTACCAAGCATTTCAAAAAATGTATGATGTCTTGCAGTAAAGCCTACATTTTCAAGATCACTATGCTTTCCACCAGCACGAATACACTTTTGACAGGTAGTGGCACGACTGTAGGATCTCCTTTCCTCTCCCAGAAAAACTCTCTTAAACTGAACCATCCCTGCATTTGTAAAAAGTAAGGTAGGATCATCCTTTGGAATAAGAGGAGAGCTTTTTATGAGTTCATGGCCATTCGAGACAAAGTATTCGAGAAAGAGCCTTCTTATTTCTCCACTTTCCATATATTAGTCCTCGCCAACTATTCTCTGTTCATTGCTTATAATGTAGGTTAATTTGCCGTCAATAAATATAAGTCTTGATTTTAAAAGTCCCAAAGAAGAAGAATAAATCCATTCCTCCCTCTGCTTTCCTTTCTGTGGAGAAAGAATTTTAGTTGATGAAGGAGGTCCCCAAGCAAATCTCACCTGTTCCTTTGTCATGCCAAGGGCTATTTCTCCCTTAGTAATTCTCTCTTGAATATCAGGCGGATAATCCTTAATTTCATCATAGGTATACCTTACTCCCTGAGAAGCACAACCTACAATAAAAAGTGCAATTAATAAAGCAATTAATCCCTTCATTTAAATGCCTCCCTACTTTTATCTTATTGGGACTCACTGTCCCGAAATAATGCTTTTTCCTCTTTAAGACACCTATTTACTGTATCCCACGAAAATCCTCTTCGCAAAAGAAATCCTGCCATTTTAGCTTTTCTTTTATCAGGTGATACATCTTTAAAAAAGCGCTCCTTTTTTTGAAGCAGTTTTTGCGCTATTACAAATTCATCAAACTTTGGAGCACTCTCAAGTATTTCCCTCTCTATTCCTCTTTTTAAGAGATAATTTTTTACTCCAACTTCTCCGAGTAATCTGTTTTCAGCAATGTGGCCTATTTTTTTGATAAATTTGCTATCGTCAATGAAACCCTTGCTTTTTAAACAGTTAACAACATTTTCTATTTCTTCTAATGAAAAACCTTTTAGTTCCAATTTATGCCTTATTTCAGCCTCTGTTCTATCTCTTAAACTCAATAACCTAATAGCCAATTTGAGGGCTTCATTGTGTTGCTTTTTCACCTTCTGAAACCTTAACTGTTTTTAATCCATAGGCATCAAGTACTTTTAAATGTATTTCATTAAACATTTCAGGATGAGCCTTTAGATATTCCTTCGCATTTTCCCTTCCCTGGGCAAATCTTGAACCGTTATAATTATACCACGCTCCTGATTTTTCTATAATTCCCTTATCAACAGCTAAATCAAGAATCTCACCCCATTTTGAAATTCCTTCGTTAAAGTATATGTCAAATTCTGCTTGTTTAAATGGTGGAGCCACTTTATTCTTTACAATTTTTACTCTTACCCGTCCTCCTATTGCATCCTGTCCTTCCTTAAGAGTGTCTGTTTTTCTAATATCAAGTCGCATTGATGAATAAAACTTAAGCGCTGTTCCACCTGGTGTAGTCTCTGGATTTCCAAACATCACACCAATCTTCTGCCTTATCTGATTTATGAATATGACAACTGTCTGGGACTTTGAAATTGCTGCAGTAAGCTTCCTCAAAGCTTGGCTCATTAGCCTGGCCTGAAGACCTGGAAGACTATCTCCCATCTCCCCCTCTATTTCAGCCTTAGGTACTAAAGCTGCAACAGAATCTATTACAATAATATCCACTGCACCGCTTCTTACAAGTGTTTCTGTAACTTCCAGAGCTTGTTCTCCTGTGTCAGGCTGACTAATTAGAAGATCCTCTATATTAACTCCTAACTTTGCGGCATAGTTGACATCAAGGGCATGTTCTGCATCTATAAAAGCTGCAACGCCTCCCATTTTTTGTGCCTCTGCAATTGCATGAAGAGCAAGAGTTGTTTTTCCAGAAGACTCTGGTCCAAAAATTTCTATAACCCTTCCTCGCGGGTATCCACCAACACCTGTTGCTATATCAAGAGAGATTGAACCGGTTGGAATTACACCAATTCCCTCAGCTTGAGCTTTAGTTCCAAGACGCATAATTGCGCCTTTTCCAAAATTTTTTTCAATCTGTGATATGGCTATTTCTAAAGCCTTTAACTTATCTTTGTTCATAAATCACCTCTTTAAATTACATATAACAATAAAATGCTAAGCATTTTGTTCTATTATACCATTTAGCCCTTTTTTAAAATAAGTTTCATTTATCCTCGTAACATGGGAAATAAAAAGGGATTTATTTCTCTAATAAATTGAATCTGGCGAGATTTTTTCATCAGGCAGAAATCAGCTCAAGTTGTGTAGATGCAAACTTAATGTAATTCATAATGATTTTGTAAAATATGCTCTTTATGAGATCATATTTTTGTAAATTTTTCTTGCTAAATTGAACAGCTTTATATTTTGTTCGTCAGCATAGTCTCTATAGGTATTGATGGCTGGTATAAAAGTTTTATTTTTAAAAATTAGAGTAACCTCTCCATAGATTCCGTCTTTCAAATAAATCCTATGGGAGTAATCTTTTGTGGTAGCTAAAACAAGCTTTGCAGAAGAAATATAGCCAGGATCGAGATTTATCCTTCTTTTACCATCCTTTGAAAGTTTATCTTCAAGGCTGTTCGTTGTAATTTTAATCGCAGCAATATCTCCTTCAGATACTAAGTTTTTAAAAAATATGAACCTCTTAGTTAAAGGGCTACCAAGTTCTGGAGTATAATAATCAGAATAATCCCAAATTTTAGGAGCAGACTCAAATAAAACATCTCCAAATAGTTCAATCAAAGAATCAAGAGCAGTATAGTAGTATTCCTTTTCTCTGTATAGGGTAGATACAAATAGCAATACTCTTTTTGGTAATCCAGGCTTACCCATTAAGAAAGAACTTGCTTCAAATGAGGCACAATATGAGGATTATTCCATTCAACAGGCCCTATGATTTTATGCCTAATTATCCCCCTTTTATCAATTAAAAAAGTCTCAGGCACTCCTTTAATGCCATATTTTAATGAAACAACGCCGTTATCGATGAGAACAGGAAAGGTAAACCCTGATTTTTTGACATACTCAGCCACTGTTGCTGGATTGTCTTTATAAAGAACAGTAAGAAAAAGAAGGTCCTTTTCAGAACTATTTTTGTTAATATAGTCTTGCATGGATTTTTTCTCTTCCTTACATTCTCCACACCAGGATGCCCAGAAATTGAGAATTATAATTTTGCCCTTTAACTCCTCTAAACTCCATTTTTTACCATCAATGTCTGTTAATTCAAAAGAAGGAGCAGGAGTTCCAATTTTAGCAACTTCTATACTTGAAGATGCCTTTAATTTTTTAAATATTATGCTTCCTCCAATAATCAGAAGGAGTAAAACTAAAATTATGAGGAATACATTTTTCTTCATATCTTCCCTCAGTTAACTGAAGTGGCTATTTCTTCAGTAATTTCTTCAAAGGTTATATTGTTATCCTTAAGGTCAACCTTAACTACAGTTGTACCCTTAAATCTTCCTTTAAGCATCTCTTCAGAAAGAGGGTCTTCTATTTCTCTTGCAATTGCTCTTCTCATTGGTCTTGCTCCGTATGCTGGCTGATAGTATTTATTTAAAATCCACTTTTTCACTTCTTCAGAGACATTTATTACAATACCATAATCTACAAGCTTTTTATTTGTCTCTCCTATAAGAAGATCTATTATCGAAAGCAGATGACTTTCCTCAAGGGGATGGAAAACAACAATGTCATCCACTCTATTGAGGAACTCTGGATTAAATGTTTTTTTAAGCTCAGCAAAAACATTGTCTTTGATTTTCATATATATATCCGCTTGTTCTGCTCTTTGAAATCCAAGAGGAGTTGATTTTTCAATAAGTCTTGCACCAATATTGGATGTCATTATGATTATGGTATTTCTAAAGTCAACCTTTCTGCCAAATGAATCAGTCAGAATACCTTCATCGAGTATCTGAAGAAGCAGATTAAAGACATCTGGATGAGCCTTTTCAATTTCATCAAAAAGAACAACTGAGTAAGGTCTTTTACGAATTTTTTCTGTAAGTTGTCCACCTTCTTCGTATCCAACATAGCCAGGAGGTGCTCCTATTAACTTAGATACATTAAATTTTTCCATGTATTCGGACATATCAAATTTTATGAGTGCTGTTTCATCGTTAAACATAAATTCTGCTAATGCTTTCGCAAGTTCTGTTTTTCCTACTCCTGTTGGTCCCAAGAAAAAGAAAGAACCAATAGGCCTGTTTTTTGACTTCAATCCTGCTCGAGAACGTCTTATGGCTTTACATACGCTTTTTATTGCCTCATCCTGTCCTATAATTCTCTTATGGAGTTCTTCCTCCATCTGAAGAAGCTTTTCTGTCTCTGCTTGCTCAAGTTTATAAAGCGGTATGCCGGTCATCTTAGAAACAGTATAGGCAATATCTTCTTCTGTAACAAGTGGAACTTCTTTATATTGAGAGTCTTTCCATTTTTTATAGCTTGTTTCATAAATTCTCTTTAATTTTTCTTCTTCATATTTGATTTTCTGAGCTGAAGGCAAATCATGTAACTTTATAAAGAGAGATTTTTCCTTTGCAAGCCGGGTGATTTCAAATTCTAGGTCTTTAAGTTCCTGAGGCATAAGGGATTTCCTAAGCTTAATTCTTGACGCTGTCTCATCAATCACATCTATGGCCTTATCAGGAAGAAATCGGTCAGTAATATACCTATCTGAGAGTTTTACAGCTGCCTCTACAGCTTCATCTGTAATCTTTACCTTGTGATGATTTTCATATTTTTCTCTAATTCCCTTTAGAATATCTATAGTCGTATCTACTGCGGTTGGTTGAATGTAAACAGGTTGAAATCTTCTCTCAAGAGCACCATCCCTTTCAATATATTTTCTATACTCCTGCGGTGTTGTAGCTCCTATGCATTGCATCTCTCCTCTTGCAAGCGCAGGTTTTAGCATGTTTGAAGCGTCAACAGAACCTTCAGCTGCTCCTGCTCCAATTATGGTATGAAGCTCATCTATAAAAAGAATTATATTTTCTGTCTGAGTTGCCTCCTTTATAACCGCCTTAAGTCTCTCTTCAAACTGGCCTCTATATTTTGTTCCTGCAATAAGTGCTCCCATATCAAGAGCTATAATTCTCTTTCCAAGTAAAATATCAGGCACATCTCCTTCAATAATTTTTTGCGCAAGCCCTTCAACTATGGCGGTTTTACCTACTCCTGGTTCTCCTATTATTACGGGATTATTCTTTATTCTCCTTCCCAAAATCTGAATAACTCTCTCTATCTCATCTTCTCTTCCAATAACAGGATCAAGTTTACCTTCAAGAGCAAGCATTGTAAGATCTCTGCCAAATTCATCGAGTGCAGGGGTATTTGTTTTTCTTCTCTCCTTCTGTGGCTGATTTTGAAAATGCGGTCTTATGGAAAAATTAATCGTTAACTGCCTTGCTCCTAAAAGATTTACTCCAAAGCTCCTTAATACTTTACCTGCAATGCCTTCTTCCTCTTTAATTAAACCTAAAAAGAGATGTTCACTTCCTATATAAGGATGACCTAAAAGTCTTGCCTCTTCAACAGCAAATTCAAGAACCTTTTTAGCTCTTGGTGAAAAAGGAATTTCTCCGTAGGTAAGTAAATTACCCTCAAGAGACATTCTTTTTTCTAACTCATATCTAACATTCTCTGGAGCAACTCCGATTTTTTTAAGAATAGAAACAGGTATAGATTCTTCTTCCCTTAAGATTGCCAAAAGTAAATGCTCTGTATCAAGAAATTCACTATTTCTCTTCTCTGCTTCTTCTCTTGCAAAAAGGATTATCTTACGACCCTTTTCTGTGAACTTTTCAAACATATTAAAGCTCCTTTAGAGATTTTCTTCCTAAATCAATATTAATTTTTTTATATCTACTCTGTCAAATATCCAAATTTCCTCATCAAAAATCCAAACGAAATCTAATAACCTCTATTGAATGAATGTCTCATTCAAGGAGTTAAAAAGAGGGGTTGACGATGAAAGAAAGGCTTTAATGAAATAGAAATGATATGCCCTGTTTTTTTGGTGTTTTTATATTTTAAATTCATTTATTCATCCTCGTAATCAATGAATTCAACTCATTCTCTATGGCTTTAACTTTTTTAGCATGTATTTTTCTTCCGCTTTTACCCCACTTCATCAATTTAGGGTATATTTTATTTAAAAAAACTAAATATTCCAGAGGCTCATCTTTTCCTTTCCCACCTAATGTAGTCTAATGACTTTTATACTTTTCAAAGCCTATTTTTCTCTTTTTTGTTTACTCTTATCAAAAATCATTACCTGTAAAACTTGAATCAAAAGATGAATACTCTCTCAAGAGGATAGAGAGAGCTATGAGGGAGAGAATAAAGGCAGGAAGGGTATCTCTGAGAACATAGCGTATACATTTTGTCACTGCGAGGGGCTCGATGCCCCGAAGCAGTCTCTAAGTCTCACCAGTCACTTTGAGCCTTTCGATGAGGCGAAGCAGTCTCTTACTCCCCCACATGTCACTGCGAGGCCACGAAGTGGCCGTGGCAGTCTCTAATTCCCGTCAGTCACTGCGAGCCTCTCGATGAGGCGAAGCAGTCTCTAAGTAAAGCCTACGAAGAGACAACAACGAGATCCCTTCGCAGAAGCTCGCAATGACTCCTCCTCCACCGTCATTCCGAACGAAGTGAGGAATCTCATTTCGTCCAAGTAGGAACAACGACGAGATTGCTTCGCTTCGCTCGCAATGACGGAAAAGGGTGTCACTGCGAGGGGCTCGATGCCCCGAAGCAGTCTCTAAGTAGGGCGAGCGGTTTGGAGATTGCGAAGCCTGTTCCGAACGTAGTGAGGAATCTCGCTCCTCGCAATGACAGGAAAAGAAAAGCCTCGCAATGAAAGAAAGGGAGAGAGGTTCTAATTGCAAGAATAGAGCGGAACGAAGAGAGATGATCAGATTCGCAAATGAGATAACAAGGGAGGAGGAAAATATAAACAGTTAGAGGAAAATCGGATGGTTTAAAAATAGCTTAGATGGCATGTAGACTAATTGGTAGATGATAAATCACTGATTTACAGTGGTTTTTAAGTTCCTAGTGATGAGGTTGGGTTTTATTATTTATGCAGTTTTCAATTTCATCTATTTTACAAACCATGACTGTTTTTTGGGCCTTTTTCAATAATTTGATTAGCAGCCGGGTTGGTAAAAACAACAACACCGTTTATAAAATTATCTATACCTTTACTTTCAAGGTGTTTTTTAATTTCAGATATACCTGCTAAAACCTGCCCGCTTGGATTTTTTAGATTTCCGTAGTATGTGTTTCCACTGCGTCCTATTTTTATTTGCTCCCACCCATTGTCAGAGTATCGGATGTCGCCTACATGGTTTTTAACTTCAATAACATATAATCCTGAAGGTCCTGGTAACACACAGTCAATATCTTGTCCATGGCTCAGTGGAAAGCCAAAATATGCAATATAATCATCTGGTAGAAGACTATGTAACTTTTCTTTTAGCACTTTTTCTCCTTCATAACCAGGCTCATAAATATCTTTTGCACTCTTAGTATTTTCATAGAGCAGAAAACTTATAAGAATTCCAAGAATGCTGAAAAAGATTAATGCAACATTGTTTTTATAAAAGCCAAAAGTTAATATGCCGATGGAAAGGCATGTAACAATTATTATAGTGGTCAAGGATTAATTGCATGTTGTATGTTTTTTTACTTAAATGTAAAATAATGTAGAATATAGTAATTATTAATTTCTAAAAATGAGGACTGGATGAAGGTCGAGCATATCCAATGTGGGGTATATGCCAATGTAAGCGAAAAAGAGGCAATTGAGTATATTCGTAAGAAGTTAGATTCAAAATCCGGCGATGGTAAATTTATTCTCCTTTCCAATCTCCTCTTCTCCTTTGACTCTTCTGGCCTATCTGATAAAATCGATCTTCTGGTGATCGGTCCATCAGGGTTATTTGTAATTGAGATAAAACACTGGGATTTCACATACATTAAAAAGAATAGTGCAATCGTCGATTCTGAGTTGGAGCGTCTTCAGGACAAGGTTAAAAGGGTAGCTGGCAAGCTTAGGAGGCATTCAATCGATGCGCCTGTGGTTGAAGGTAGGATGCTTCTTACTAAAAAGGGTGATTTAAACATTACTGAAGACAAGTCTAAGATTAAAGGCATTTCGATACACAGTCTGAGAGATTGGGAGAAGCTCTTAAATATAAAAGATATAACCATTCTTGACGACCAGTTAATTGAGAAAGCCTGTTCTGTGCTAAGGCCAATCACATTATTTCCTGTATCAGACGATATAAGAACCTTCTGCGGTGTTACAAATCTTGAACTTATATCACCGAAGGATAACCTCTTTCACAGGGTCTATAAGGGAATCCATATTTCAACGAGAGACAGGGTAATCCTAAATGTCTTTGATCTCTCAGCTATTGATGAAAAAAATGCCCTTGAGATTGCAAAGAGGGAGTTTGAAATTATCAATAAGCTCCAAAAGTCACCTTATCTCCCAAGGTTGATGGATTCATTTCAGGAGGCAAAGGGTTATCAAGGAGAGATATACTTTTATTCTTTTGTTGACCCCTCCGCACCAACTCTCGAAGAGATTGCGTTAGATAAATCCGTATCCTGCGATGAGAGGATTAAAATAGCAATCAATTGTTTACAGGGTCTGGATGAATTACACAATCCTAAAGAAGCGGGTTATCCAACGATATTTCACAGGAAGCTTAATCCCACAAACATCAAAATCAAAAATCTGTCAACACCTATATTTACTGAACTAACGCTTGCTAAACTTCCTGATCTAACAATCAGTCCATACCTCTCAGGGATCGATATAGATGATTATGCGGCACCTGAGGTAAAGAAAGGTGGTATTGCTCTGGCAGATGCTCGATCAGACATCTATTCCCTGTGTAAGTCGCTATCTCTGCTTTTCAGTGAAGAAAATTGTTCAGAGGCATCGAAAATCATAAAAGCAGGCATGACTGAAAACCCTGATGAGAGAAAGTCTCTCAGGGAGCTAATCGATGATCTAAGGAATTTGAAATTACCCCTCAAAACAACATCCACTGAATCGCTACCAGTGCATCTGTGGGATGAAGATAGGATAATAGTCTTCAGAGGAAACTATTACAGAATAGTAAGTCGATTAGGCTCAGGCGGCATTGGCACTACCTTCAAGGTTGTTCAAATCAATAGAGATGACAACACTGAATACGGCTTCTTTGTCGCTAAGGTTATCAGTAATAGACTGGATGCAGAGCGTTCACTGGAGGCTTACAAAAAAATCAGGTCTCATATCAGTCATCCCAATCTTGCGTTCATTTACGAAATAGCCTCAGAGTGGCGGGCGGATAATTTTGCTGTTTTAATGAAATGGATCGAGGGAATACCGCTTTCTGATTTGACAGGCCGGATTGAAGTTTATGCTGAGGAGATAAGTGAGGTATCTACTGAAACCATGCTCACAAGGTGGCTCAAAAGTCTGTGTGATGCCCTTGGTCGGTTACATCAGGCTGGCTTTGTGCACGGCGATGTGACTCCAAAGAATATTATCGTATCTGGCGGTGATGTGGTCATCATTGATTATGACTCTGTTAAGCGTATCGGAAGTACACCTGAGATATTCACATCGCTTTACTGCTCTCCATCTGTGCAAAACAGAGAGTCCATTGATGCCTCTGATGATATCTTCTCTCTGGCAGCCTCTTTCTATCATGTTCTCTTCAATAGAGAGCCCTTTTCACACGGCGGAGTGATAGATAAGGAAAAAGGTCTATTTTACAGGGACTCTGAGAAATTTGAATATCCCAAATTGGTAGCATTCTTTAATAGGGCGGTAAATCCAGACAAATCGCAGAGATTCAAAAATGGCTATGAAGCAAGAGACTTTTTCGATCAGACATCCACAGAGGAGAGATCTGTTCAACAGCTTACCCCTCAAGAAGTTCCATGGCTAAAGAATATTCTCCGGAGTTATCCGGGTTCCAGGTATGGAAATGATGAAACTAGGGGTCTTGATTCGGACTTTGCGATACAGACCTATGTGGAGACCAATCTGGATCGGGCTATTCTTAAGGACATAAGGGACAGAAAGGTGAATCTCGTAATACTTTGTGGTAATGCTGGAGACGGGAAAACCGCCTTTCTGCAAAACCTTGCGAAAAATCTTGGGATTCCACTTCAGCACTCATCAAAAAGGCTCTGGGATTTCACATTGCCTGATGGCCTCAGAGTGCGGGCAAACTTAGATGGCTCAGCATCATATCAGGGCAGATCAGCTACAGAGCTCTTAAATGAATTTTTCAAGCCTTTTATCGAGGGCAATCCACCGCCAAATCTGGTGCATCTCCTTGCCATTAACAGCGGACCACTGCAAGCATGGCTTTATGAATGTGAGTTTGACTCACCCCTGATTGGCCAACTTCAGGATGCGCTGAATGGTAATTTTGCTAACCTGCCAAGCAACTATCGTTTCATTGACCTCAACTACCGCTCCCTTGTAGGAAATATTGATAAAACAAAAAAAGCTATCACCACTGATTTCCTGGATAAGCTCATCGATAGGCTACTGGGCGAGAAAAGCCAATGGAATGTGTGCAAGTCCTGCTCAAGCAGCAAAGATTGCCATATATGGGAGGTTGTCGATATACTTATTAACCAGCAGGAAATGGCACATACACTCAAGACAAGGCTCTATGAGGCATTTCAGGCAGTCCATCAAAGGGGTGAGATTCACATCACCACAAGGGAATTAAGGGCAGCGCTTTCCTACATTCTATTCGGTGTACATTATTGCACTGATATCCATGCGGATCCGGATATATGCAAGGAAAAATACTACGACCGGGCTTTCGACCCTCGCTCATCACACCGGCAGGGTGAACTACTCAGAGAACTCACCCTTTTTGATCCTGCCCTTGAATCTCATCCTAAGATAGATCGATATCTTCTCGGCAAGGGAGTACGAAAGAGTGGAATGCCTCCCCAGTATCCTGATTTGACTTTAGCATCGGCAAGGAGACGGATGTACTTTGAATGGACCGATAAGGATTTCTCTGTGATCACCGATGGCAACGAGGGCGGCTATGGGCTTGCAAGAGGCAAGTATCTTAGAATGTTCAGAGAGCTACCCTTTAAAACTGATGATGAGATTAAAAAGATTCGTGATAATTTATGCAGAGGTATCTCTAAGCTTGAAGACCTTCCTGCTGTTGCCTATGAATACGATACAATCCCAATAAAGATTTTACCAAGAACTGTAACGGAGAGTGTTTTCTGGACCATAAAGCCCTATGGTCGATTCTCCCTAAAGCCTGTGCTTCCTGATAATGACAATTATCTTGAGAGGCTTCATACTAATATTGAACTCACTTATAAATATGATGACGGTAGTTATGAGAGCCTGATACTTGGGTATGATCTATTCTATGTGCTAATGGAATTAAAAGATGGCGTTCAGCTCACAGATGCAGCCTCCGAGGATATATTTGCCAACCTCTCCATATTTACCCAAAGGCTTGCTCAGGAGGACAGCAGACAGATATTTGTATGGAACCCAGCAGACGAGGAAAATATTTACTGCGTCGAGGTAAAAATTCATAATGGCAAACAGTTGATAGTTTGCCAGATTGCTTGATGGTGTCAGTAAATGGACTTAAGACAAGTATTTGAGGAAAATCTTGGCAGTGCCACTCTGAAAAGGCTCTGGACATCCATCTATTCGCCTGCCCTGCCTTTCACACCTCAAGATTTTTCAATTGGAGCACTGTTACCTGCGGTTCTCTATATGTTTAGATGGGGACAAAGGCGTGGTAAGGGTAATTTTCGTGAGACCTTTGGGAGATTGCGGCGGGATGACAGCGGTAAATTATCTCATTCTCCGCCGACGATAGAGGATATTGCTGAGAAGCTGTCTTCGAGAGAGAACTGGTTTCAAGGGTTTGATTCAGACACTGGAAAGGCAATACTTGGTGATCTGCTTCTAACCTTCTGCCTTGAAAATAAAAACCATGCCTTAGGACGCTCAGAGCAGGTGCAGAGGGTTTTCCCCACGCACTACATGGCAAGCTGGATAGATCTACCAGATAAAGTTGCACATCTTCGCAATGTTCCTGAGATGATAACTGCTATACTGGTAAATCAAGAAGATGGTGATTTCATTAATGTCCAAAACCAGAGTAAAGGCCACTTTAAGACTGCTGCAGGTTTTGTTGAAAACGCCATGCTCAGACTTTTTGGTAGAAAGATGACTATAAAGGGAAATATTGCTGACTTGGCGAGTGATCATTTCATGGAAGAGGGAGAAGACATAGGTATTGATGAGCTTCTTATCATAAGGATGGCTCAGGAATGCAGATCAGCACCTCAGGGAGCAAAAGGAGGAGATGGTGCAAAAACAATTCCAAATCAAAGACCTATTGCCGTAAAGGCTACAGAGCATTTCAGAGAGGACATTAACGTATTCATTAAGGCCTATGGTAGCACCATACCCCGTCAGGCATTTCTAAAAATGCTTGAATCCTGTCTCTGTCTGAACCTTACAAACATCTATCTATCCACTGTTCATATGCTTCTAAGCTGGGAGCAGACAGGTATGCTGCCAACAAGGCACGAGCAGACTCCTGTACCACTTTTTGTTGACTGCTCATCTGGAAACAACAAAAGACTTAGAGCTCTCTCAGAGGAGTCAATGTCAGAGTTTATGCGGCGATTTGAGCGCTTTGCTATTGTGATGATGTGCCTCAGGATATTGGATGACAGGGTCAATGTGAACAGACATTTTCGCAATAATCTTCCCTCTAAAGCACCTGATGCCACAGATTTTATAAACCTTCTTGGCTCCATATATAAAGGTCAACATAAAAACGCTGACAGTCTTCTCAATGACTTAGATGAAAAATGTTACGAGATTGCAAGGTTCTTAAGTGAACAAGATACTGATACTGAGGCAATTGATAATGAGGCAATGGCGGTCAGAGAGATACTATTACAAAACGGCAATCCAGTTACCAGGCTTGCAGAGGCTTTGTGTAAGATCATGTCCAGAGATATTCAAATGTCTCAATACTCCAAAGCGCTTAATTCCTGTCTTATGGTTGACCAGTCTCATGGACTTGCAATGAGGAGAAAGGCAACACGAACGATAGGCGGTAAACAGACAAAGGTAGATGTTCAATCTATTATACTTTCAAATACAATGCTCGATTTTCTCGTCCATCGTCATTTACGCAAGGCGGCTCAGGGGAATGCCGGTAGAACTATATCTTTCAGCGATTTTTTAAGGATTCTAAAAGACAGATACGGTCTTTATGTGGCTGAATCTCCGCCTGGTATGTCTATCTCAGAGGAACTGCTCACTTTAAACAAGCAACTATTGGAGCGGAGGCTCAGGGATCTTGGATTGCTCATAGGCGTAAATGATGCAGAGTCCATGAAGCTACTCAGGCAGAGATACAGGGCAAAGGGAGACTAAGATGCTCACTGAGTTTCAGATCGATATCTTAAAGGACGCATTTCAGCAACTGCTTGGTAAACCATGGAAAAAGGGAGCAATGGCTTATGTAAGATGTCTGCTTCCAGAGATAATTTTATCTCTATGTAAGAACGAGAGATTCATCATCAAGGGATGGCAGGTATATGGTGTAACTAATAGGTGCGATTTATCAAGTCGTCTAATAACTTCCGACCGTGCTGTAGAGATGAGAGAGAATAAGTCAGATGCAGTATTATTGCTGATTGATACCTCAAGCGCAGGCTCTGGCTTAGATGGTATTTACAGTGCAGGAAGAGAGATTGTAGAGAGAGAACTTTTCGAGACTGCAATAAAAAAGACTCAAAGGATAATTCCACAGGGCTTTAAGGGCTTTTGTAAGAAAGCTGTCTCAAAGTCTCGGAGGATTACTACAGTCTCACCCTGGCGGGAGTTTGAGTTTTACAGCCAGTGCATTGACAATCTATCCATTGGCTCTGCCTTAGCTATACTCTCCCTCTGGCCAGTGTACATAGATAACTATCCAAATGATGATGACCTTGATAAGTCACTCATTCTGGTACAGCGATTACTCCTGAGCAATCGCTCAAGCCTTACAGTTGAGGAAATGATAAGCAGTTTGTTGCTTATAAATCCAACTCACCAGCAGAAAATCTCTTTCGCAGACTTTCTAAGATCAGCAATCAGTAAACCCATCAAGGAGGCAATGAGTGATCTGAGTAATAAACCAGAGCTCTGGCTCAATAAACTTCAGTTTGGCATCTTCAGCGAGCAAGACATCCAGCGCATTGAGATTATTCCCTGGCGTGGAAAACAAAGCAAGCCTCTTTCATGGTCTGGCTTGAGACTCAACAATCAAGGAATGCTGGAGTTTAATCTGAATCAGGAGGCTAAACTTGAGGTTCGCTGGAGATCAATTCCACAGAGATTAAACAGAGATGTAGTGCAATACAATATAGCTGTCATGGCTGGAGAATCGGAGGAGATATTATCAGAGAAAACGCTTTCTCACTCCGGCAAAGAGATTCAGAAATGTACCTTCAGGAGAGATGATTTTCAATTTGAAGAGTCTGCTCTGTTTGAGGCTAAGATTCAAATCACAGTGGTTGGGAAATCTAATATCGAGGCAAATACAGAGGAGTTTTTGATCAAATTTGGAGAGGTTGGTGACTCGAAGGCTGAGAGCTCTGCAAGAACAGTGAGGGCTCTTATTGAAGGCGCAATACAGATTGAAAATAAGGAGGTTTTTATCGCAGCCTGCTCAAACCCTGCAAATTTCTCAAAGGACTCCAAAGGTTTCATTGCCTTCAGGTATGGCGGTAAGAGTGCAAAGGTTTATTGCCCACCCTTAATCTCCAGGATTGAGAGAGAATGGATAGGCAAGGATGGAGTTATCGGGAGATGGATGGTCAGAGTGAGATCGGATGGTACACTGGCAGGTGACTTAAAATTTATCCCCTGTGACATCCATAATGAGAGACTGGTGAGGGCCTCTTTAGCTCTTAAAAGGCTCATTGGTGAATATAAGGGCATGCTTGGTTGTATCTGTTTATCAAAGAACGAGCTTGATGAATACGTAAATGCCTGGCTAGCCGCATCTGAGAGTAACAATCCAGAGTTGGCTTTAATTAATACACTTGAGGTTAGGTCAGTATCCGATAAGATGATTGGATTGATTGTTCTACCATTCCATCCAATTACAATAGCCTGGCACAGCGCTTACGACCAGATGCTTGCGTACTTCAGATACGATTACGAACCTAATGTTAAGGTTAAAAATATACTGGATGCATGCAGGATATTAGATGGATCCTACTATCCAGCCTTCTTACCAGGCTTTAGAGATAATGAAACCTTTATCTTTGGCGATACGCTTGGTTTCCACGCTGTAGCAATGGTTTCAGATAGAGACAGAGAACCAAAGGCAACTATCGCACTGCTTGCAAGGGTACTATCAGAAGGTAAGGAGGAAATTGCTCCGACAGTGGGCAAGTCAACATCTGATGCACTCGCTGAGGAGATACATCGCTATATTATCCTTCATCCTGAGTATAGGACCATACACATCCATGCCCTCAGACCTGGTGATGGAATGACTGTTGGCAAGGCTTTGAGCACTGTAATTGAGAGGTTAAAAAAGGCTAAAGAGGACGATGATGAGTCCCTAAATGTCAAATCTGATATAAACTTTATGCTCAATCTATATCCTGCATCTGAGAAGATAGACATTACAGGCAGGTTTTTTCAGATGGTTTCTCAACGGCGGAGGACAGGTTCAGGCGTATCCTCACAGGACGTCTGGATATTTGAAAACCTACTGAGAGATGGTAACATCCCTGTTCCCAGACTTCAATGGGCTAAGAGAAGTATCACTCATCCTGATATATCAGCCCATATTGCTACTGCATTTGATACCTTTGAATCAAAGGTGGTGGCAGTCCCATCGAACGAACTCACCTCAAGTTCTCCAATAGAAACATTCGGATTGCATCCTTGTCTGCTGAGGGACTTTACCTTTATACCTACTCCTCGATGGAGAACATACCTTCCTCAGATTCAGGAGGGCGAAAAACACCCTGCTTCAAGGGCTCTGACTGAAAGACTGCTTAAGGTCCAATCTCGGCTCATGAAGATCACAGCACTCAACATCGGAGGCAGTGAGGACTCACTACCAGTCTTGATGACAGAAATACCGCCTGAAAAAGAAGAATCCATCAGAACCCTACATTCTTTAAGTGACTGGATAATAACGATTGATAAGAATGCTGGCATAGAGTATTTTGATTCGCCCAGAGAAAAACCAAAGGTCTTCGAGGCATACATTATTGACTGTGTGCCAGAGAGAGAGGACCTGGGATTTTTACAAATGGTCACCTCAACGGCAAATCTAGATGAAATCTCAAATCTGCTGGACACTTCACTTACAGACATGGGATTAAGTGCCAGTCCTGCTAACTGTATATTTCTCCTTAATGAATTAAAGTCTCTGAGCGGGAGATTAGCCATGAGGCTTGCCGGACAGGGCAATCAACCGCATGAGTTGATAGCTCTGTCTATGGTACATGCAAACTGTAGGATGGCTAAGTCAGATAATGAGGCTTGGCTCTCACTTGAAAACGGCTTTTTTGTCCCTCTTGATGAGGTGCCCTATTTGTTAAACAGCAATGATAGCAATAATAGGGCTGATTTGCTCTATGTCACTGCTATGAGTAAGGGTGGACTTCAGTTTGCCTTTGTGGAAGTCAAATATCGTGGTTCGCTAAAAACAGCAAGGTCTCTTGATTTGATTGATTATGTTACCAAACAGATAAAGGCCACGAGAAAAAATTGGGAAGACCTTTATAGCGAAAAGGCATCGCCTTTAGAGAGGGCTATCAGATATTGCAGGCTGGCAAGGGCTCTCAGATTCTATGCAAGCAAAGGAAGGCGACATCATTTATCTAATGAGGCATATAACCGCATCATGAGGGAGATAGACAAGATGGTCTCGGAAGGTAGTCGATACAGATTTCCTGATTCGGACATTCGAGATAGGGGCTACATCTTCTGCCCCGAGTACAAGGCTGAATCGGCAGCTTTATTATCTTTCGATGAAAGCCCTTTGATATATCTATTTGGAGATTCTCATATACCTGATAGGGCAGCTCGATTGAGAATGATTGATTTAAAATCAGATCAAAATCTTGAGCCTTCAGATTCAAACAAAACAACCTTAAATAACTATGTTGATATCCCAGATCATCCCCAGCAAGAGCTGCCCAAAGTAGTTCCTAAAGCAGAAATTTCATCTAAAGAGAGCCAAGCCAGCGAAGATGTTTTAATTCATCTTGGCGATGATATACAATCTGCCGAGCCTGTCCGTTGGAAGATATCCATCAAGGCCAATCCACACCTGCTACTTGTAGGTTTGCCAGGTATGGGTAAGACAACAAGCCTGATTAATATATGCACTCAAATGTTTGAAAATGGTATCGTGCCGATAATCTTCTCATACCATAACGACATAGATGAAAGACTTTCCAATATTTTTCATGATGAGATTCAGTTTGTCGATTACAATGGACTGGGATTCAATCCCCTGCAGGTACACTCAGGTAGTACCACAGGATTTATTGACAATGTGAGTATGTTAAGGGACATTTTCAGTGCCATATTTCCGGACTTAGGAGATATACAGCTTGGAGCATTAAGAGAGGCCTTGAAACAAAGTTATCTTGATAAAGGCTGGGATATAAACAATCCAAATACAGACAACTTGCAGACTCCGCAGTTTGACGCTTTTTATCACATATTGAAGGAAAATCCAAAACAGGATAAGGCTCTTAAGGGTCTGCTTGTGAGATTAGACGAACTGAATGATTACGGATTCTTCAGCACATCATCTAATGAAAGTAGTCTTTTTAGTTCTCAAAAGCCTGTAATCATCAGGATTCATAGGACACAGAATGACGTCCTCCAAAAAGCATTCTCAATGTTTGTCCTGCACAATCTTTATAAACAGATGTTTATTAGAGGTGTGCAACAAAGCATCACCCACGCTGTTGTATTCGATGAGGCGCACAGGGCAGCTAAACTCAATCTAATTCCTACTATGGCTAAGGAGTGCAGGAAATTTGGTATCTCATTTGTGCTTGCCTCACAGGAGATAAAAGATTTCGACCCTTCCATATACAATGCCATTGCAAACTACCTTATCCTCAGGTTGAATGAGAATGATGCAAGGACAATAGCAAAGACCATTGCACCCTCTGATCGGGTCAATCGCTATACTGACTTGATAAAACAGATGCAAAAGTATCATGCCATTTTCTCTTGTGAGGGAATACAGAGATCAAAGATTATAAAACTCAGATCAATAAGTGTGCAGTAAGTGTCTCTAACGTGGTACATCCCTTAACAGAATTAAAGGAGAATTTAAGGATTTGTCCTCCAGACGAGGACTTCATATATCCCTCCTACTAAGAATTTGTGTTATAAAGTTTATATAAGCGGGTTTTACCCGTTAAAGTTGGACAGGCAGGAGAACTCCATTTCACCTGGGTCATTGAACCCTCGAAGCAGTCTGTTCCCTGCCTCCCA
>Ga0209721_1000435_pt1 | contig 38236 bp, 32 predicted proteins | sample TshhotsprinmetaG_FD_184139 | JGI IMG/M metagenome (GOLD analysis project Ga0209721, IMG submission 184139) | Hot spring microbial communities from South Africa to study Microbial Dark Matter (Phase II) - Tshipise hot spring metaG (SPAdes)... | ecosystem: Environmental > Aquatic > Thermal springs...
TGGTTTGGCCGTTTGCACGAGTTTCCCTGAGAGGGCAAGCCGTGAGGGACAGAATAGCTTGACTAGGGGGTTATGCATCTAGGATGGTGTCCACAGCGGCGATCAGTTCAGAGAGGGTGCCGACTTTCAGGATCAGGTCGCAGTAGGGAGCGTAGCGGTGCATGTCGCTGTCGCCGGCGCCCCATAGGGCTGGAGGTTCGGGGTTGAGCCAGATAGTGCGAGCGGCCCGACGGGCGAGGATGGAAAACAAGTCCAAGCGCGGATCGTTGTAGTTGTTGCGTCCATCTCCGACCAGGATCAGGGTGGTTTGGCCGTTTAGGGTGTCTAGGTAGTCGTCCACGAAGTTTTGCAAAGCGTGGCCAAGGTCGGTGTTGTAGTAGCCGGCCGGCATACGGTGGAGGACGTGAGCCACGGCGGCGTTGCCGTCGGCGCCGACAAAGTCATTGGAGATGTATTCTAGATGGTCAATGAAAGCGAAGGCGTGGGTCTTGCGGATCTGCCCTTGGAGGGTGAACAGGAAGGAGAGCATGAGTTCGGAGCAGAAGCGCATGGAAGTGCTGATGTCGCACAGGGCGACGATCTTGGGCTTGCGGGTGCGATCGCGGTGACGGATCAGGATGGGCACCGATTGGTGTTTCAGGTTGATGCGCAGGGTGGCTTTGGCATCGAGCCGGCCTTGTTTGGCGCGCTTTTGCCGAAGGGCGATGCGGGTTCGCAAGGCTATCGCTAATCGGTGCACTTCGCGTTGCAGGATCTTTTTCTCGGCGTCAGAGAGGGCCTGAAAGGGACGGTTCATCAATCCATCAATGCTCTCCGGATGCGGATGTTCGCTCAGGTTTTTAATGATCCGCTCGCCGGCGAAACGACTGAGTTGGCGCGATAAGCTTTGTAGATTCTGCTCGATGCGGGCGCGGATCTGTTCGATTCGTTGGCGATTCATCCCGATCTCCGCTAAGGCGCGCATCAGCTCTTGCAACGCCCGACGCACTTCGGGGAACGCTAGGGCGCGTTCCATCTGTTGGGCCATCCACGGCTGATAGCGCAGGTCGTTGACATGATTTAGGCCAACAAGCTTGGCCAGGGCATCTAGTTCTTCTGGGGAAAGGGGCTTGCCCTCCAACAGGCGCTGAATCTGGCGGCGTAGGTGGTCGGCCAATTGGCGCAGGGCTTCGGACAGCAGGCGGGCTTCTTCGGGGGTAAGGTCGTCAAGAATGTTATTCAAGGGCGGCTGGAACCCTGGTCCGAAGAAGAGCGGGAAGAGTTTCTCGAAGATGGGGATATGACGCGCGTCTTTGATCAAGGTGGCTCGCAGGCTCAGTCGAAAGGTCTCGCGATCTCGGATCCCTATTTTGTCCACGGCCAAGAAGGCCTCGGCACTCTCAGCCAGGCTGATGCGCACCCCAGAAGCTCGTAACGCTGAGATGAACTGTAAAATGCGGGTTTCCATGGCTGCCTCGCTTGAGGGTCAGTTGCCGGAAAAGGAGTCAAACTCGTCGGGATAGCGTTGTGTGGAGGGCTTGTAAAGGTGTCGTTTGATTTTGGCTAGGTCGCTCTCGTGTTTCAGGAGCACACTCAGGGTCTGTTCAAGGGTGTCTTGATCGAGGTGATGGGCGTTCAGAGCAACCAAGGCTTGGGCCCAATCGAGCGTTTCGCTGATGCTGGGGGCCTTGCGTAGGTCGAGTTGACGCAGATGTTGGACGAATTCTACCGCTTGGCGAGCCAGTTTTTTATCGAGGGCCGGCACTTTGAGGTGAACCACGGCCAGTTCTTCTTCTAAGGAAGGGTAGTCAATAAACAGGTATAAGCATCGCCGTTTGAGGGCTTCGCTTAGCTCGCGGGTGTTGTTGCTGGTCAGCACCACGAACGGGTGATGTTTGGCCCGCAGCGTGCCCAGTTCGGGGATGGATACCTGGAAATCGCTGAGGATCTCTAACAAGAAAGCTTCGAATTCGGCATCGGCTCGGTCGATCTCGTCAATGAGCAAGACCACGGGCTGTTCGCTCAGGATGGCACGCAACAGCGGCCGTGGCAGGAGGAATCGGGTAGAGAAGAAGATGTCTTCTTCCTTGGCCAGGAGATCGGCTGCCTGAGACAGAGTGGCAGCGCGCGACAGGGTTTCGTTCAATTTGTCTCGCAAGAGTTGGGTGTAGAGCAGTTGTTTGGCGTATTCCCACTCGTAGAGGGCCTTGGTTTCATCTAGCCCTTCATAGCACTGCAGGCGGATCAGCTCACACTCCATAGCGCCGGCCAGAGCTTTGGCCAATTCGGTCTTGCCTACGCCAGCCGGCCCCTCAACCAGGAGCGGCTTGCCCAAGCTGTGGGCGAGGTAGGCAATGGTCACGATCTCGTTGCTGGCGATGTACTGCTGTTGAGAAAGGGCACGCTGCAGGGTAGCTACGCTCTGGAAAATGTTTGGGTTCATCGTTATCGCTTCTTTCCACTCGCTTCATCAGAGGAGACATAAGGGCGGTCCTGGTTGCCGGCGCCTTGTCCACGGTTGGAGAACGAGGAGCCGCTTGGTCCAGGTAGGCATTAATTTAGAGTAGTATACTCCGGTATGGTGGAGGGCGAATTAAGTGGGCATAAGAGTTGGGGGTTGAAAGGGCAGCCAAGAACAGGTAGAGACGTTTCTTGGCTGTGCTCCCTGCTCGGCGGAGTCTCTGCCGAGCTCGGTTCTGGCCTGCGATAGTCGGCGGGGGTAGGAGGGGCCGGCGGGGCGCCAGGAGGTCCTTGCAGCGGGAGATTTTATAGTAGAATTTTTTTCCTATGACGTCTTCTGCGTTGCCGAATTTAGCTTACCTCGCGTCTATCGGGTAAATGGCGCTGGCCCAGTGCGCTGGATCGCCTCGCATGCCTTGCGCTACTGGCCCCTGTTGATTATTATGCTGATCGGCGCCTACGGCAACGGCGCGCTAGCCGGCATTGTGCCGGCCTTGGTCGGGCAGGCATTCGACGATATGTTGGCCTCGCCGCCGCGCCTAGAGGTCTTGCTGCCGACGGCGCTGTGGATCGCTGGCTCTCAGCTGTTGCGGGCTGTGTTGCAATTTGGGCGGAATTTCGGAGCCGAGTTGATCGCCCAACGTTTGGAGCGAGACATCCGTGACGAACTCTATCTGGCCTTGTTGGGGAAGAGCATGACCTTCCACAACCTGCAGCCGGTGGGGGATACGATGGCCCGCGCCACCAACGACGTGCGCGAGATCAACCTAATGTTCAGCCCTGGCCTGAACCTGGTGGTCGGTTCCTTCTTCTTCCTGATTGTGCCGCTGATCAACGGGCCTCGCCTCCACCCAAGCTTGGTGCTCGTCCCCGTGTTGTTTTTGGTTGCCTACTTCGTTGCGCTGCGTCATTATCTACGTGCTCTGTCGCCGGTGACCGACGCCGCACGGGCCACCTTTGGCAAGATGAACGCTCATTTGGCCGAGACCCTAGATGGGGTGGAGACGGTGAAGAGCGCTGCTCAAGAGCGGAGCGAAATCGAGCGCTTCGTTACCCACGCACGGCAGGTGCGCGATGCCTTCATTCGTCAGGGCGATTTGGAAGCGCGTTTTGTGCCGATGCTGTTGCTCGGTGTGACGTATGCTGCCGGCCTGTTCCATGCGTTGTGGTTGTATCGCGCCGGCGCGCTATCGGTGGGAGATGTGGTTGCCTATTTCGGCCTTTTGCGCTTGTTAGAATTCCCGACCTTTGCTTCTACCTTTGCCTACAGTCAGATCTCGCTGGGGCTCTCCAGCGCACGCCGCATTTTGGACTTGATCCATCGCCAGAATGACTTGGATCAGAACGTTAGCGGCTATGATGGGGAAATGAAGGGCGCCGTCGAGTTTCGCGAGGTGTGTTTTAATTATCCGACTGCTCAGGGACCGAAGCGCGTCTTGGAAGGGATCACGTTCACCGTGCGACCAGGACAGACGGTAGCCATCGTCGGGCAGACGGGTGCCGGCAAAACGACGCTGGTCAAGTTGATCAACCGCATTTATGACGCGTCCAGCGGATCGGTTAAGGTGGATGGGGTGGATGTGCGCGATTGGAATCTGGCGGCGCTACGGCGGCAGGTTTCGATGATTGAGCAGGATATCTTTCTTTTCTCGCGCACCATTGCAGAAAACATCGCCTTTGGAAGGCCAGACGCAAGCCGAGAGGAGATCGAGGCGGCCGCTCGAGCAGCTCAAGCCCATGAGTTTATTATGGAGCTAGAACACGGCTACGATACGGTGATCGGCGAACGGGGGGTTACTCTCTCCGGAGGCCAGCGCCAGCGCATCGCTTTGGCTCGCGCTTTTTTGACCGATCCACGCATTTTGATCTTGGATGACTCGACCTCGGCGATTGACTCGGCCACCGAGGATCGAATCCAACGCGCCATCGCCGCGGCCGCTAAGGGGCGTACTACGTTTATCATCACCCACCGCTTGTCGCAGATTCGCTGGGCCGATCTGATCGTTGTGCTTGGTAAAGGGCGCGTGGTCGCCATCGGCGCCCATGATGAGTTGATGAAAGCTTCGGAGGCGTATGCACGCCTGTTTCGAGAATGATGGAAATATATGATGAAAGTTGCTGTGGTTGGAGCAGGCTTTGGAGGTTTGGCAGCTGCGTTTGATCTGGCTCGCGCCGGCCATGGGGTGACGATTCTTGAGGCGGCCGATTCGGTCGGCGGTTTGGCCAGCGGTTTTCGCGAGCCGCATTGGGAATGGTCGGTGGAGAAGTTCTATCATCACTGGTTTCAAACCGATCGGGCAATATTGGGCCTGATTCGCGAATTGGGATGGGAAGACAAGGTGTTGTTTCTTCGCCCGTTGACAGTGATGTATCATAACGGGCGGTTTTATCCGTTTGACTCGATCGTTAAGGCGTTGTTGTTTCCTGGGCTGGGGTTTGGGTTGGATAAGATACGCTTTGGGTTGGTGGGGTTGTATCTGCGCTTGACCAACCACTGGCAGCCGCTAGAGTCGGTCACCGCTGAGGCGTGGATGAGCCGTTGGGCCGGCCGGCGGGTGTATGAGAGGATGTGGAAGCCGTTGTTGGTGGGCAAGTTCGGGCCATATGCCTCTCAGGTCAATATGGCATGGTTGTGGGCGCGTTTGAAAGCCCGTACCACACGCTTGGGGACGTTTGAAGGTGGGTTTCAAGCTTTTGCCGATGCCTTTGCCGATCGTCTACGCGAGATGGGGGTGACGATCCGGCTGGGGGTGGCTGTGCGCCGAATTCGGTCGAACCCGGCTGGGGGGTTGGTGGTCGAAGCGAGCGAGGGGCAGGAGGCGTTCGATCAGGTGTTGGTCACCATATCTCCGCGGGGACTGGCAGCCATGTGTCCCGATCTTCCACCGAGTTATCTGCGGGGATTGTTGGCCTTGAAGTCGTTGGGGGCGGTGGTCATGGTGGTCTCGCTCCGAGAGCAGTTGTCGCGGGAGGGATACTATTGGTTCAATCTGCCTAAGGAGGCTGGGTTTCCTTTTTTAGCGTTGGTCGAGCACACCAATTTTCTCTCGCCGGCTTATTTTGGGGGCGATCACATTGTCTATGCCGGCGATTATCTGGAGCCGGAGCACGAATATTTTTCGCTGAGCGAGGGCGAGCTGTTGGAGCGCTTTTTGCCGGCCTTTTTGCGCATTAACCCGGCCTTTCGACGGGATTGGATCAAGAAAGTCTGGGTGTTCAAGACAGCCTATGCTCAGCCGGTGCCCATGGCGAATCATTTGCGCGCAATACCGGCAATTCGCACGCCCGTGCGTGGGTTGTATTTTGCCTCGATGAGCCAGGTGTATCCGTGGGATCGGGGCACCAATTTTGCAGTTGAGATCGGCCGCCGCGCCGCCGCGCAAATGTTGGAGAATGAAGCTGAGTAACTAAGGAGCGCTTATGCTGGATGGATTTGTCAAGCCCCGCTATGACGAGGGCGGTTTTGCTTCGCTCCCCGGTCGGGTTCAACAGGCTCTGCTTTCGGGAAGGTATGATGCAGTGGTGTTCTGTTTGGCCGATGGGTTCGGTTGGCGATTTATTGAGCGTTTCCAGTATGAGCCGTTTTTGCGGCGCCTGTTTGCGCTGGGAAGGTTAGATCGGTTGACGTCGCAGTTTCCCTCCACCACGTCGGTTCACGTGACCACCATTCATACGGGACTGACGGTCGGGGAACATGGGGTTCTGGAGTGGTTTTACTACGAGCCGCTGTTGGACCGGTTGATTGCCCCGCTGCTGTTTTCGTATGCCGGCGATAAGGAGCGGAATACGTTGCGGTCGCACATCTCGCCGCGGCGCCTGTTGCCGGCAAGTAGGCTATATGCGGCCTGGCGTCGGCAGGGGATCGATGCCCATGTGTTCGGGTCTCGAGATCATACGCCGTCCACCTATTCGAAGGCGGTGATGTATGGGGCGTTGCTGCATCCGTTCAAGACGCTTAGCGAAGCGTTGATCAACATCGGGTTGCTGCTGGAGAGCGCTTCTCGACCGCTGTATGTGCATTTGTACGCTGGCGATATGGATGGGATTTGTCATACTTATGGTCCGACAGCGCCTCAAACCGAAGCAGAATTTCAAACGTTCTTGTTGCTCTTGGAACACTTTTTTACCCGTTTGGCGCCGGCCCGAAAGCGGGTATTGTTCTTATTTACGGCGGATCACGGCGCAGTGGAGGTCGATCCGAAAACCACGATCTATCTGAACATCGATCCGCAGTTTCAAGGGGTGGAACGATTCTTGCGAACCAACCACCGCGGCATGCCTCTCGTCCCGGCCGGGTCGCCGCGGGATATGTTTTTGTACATCAAAGAAGGGTTGGTAGATGAGGCTCAGGCGTTTTTGGCCGAGCGACTGGCGGGTCGAGCAGAGGTGGTGAAGGTGGATACGCTGATTGCCGAGGGGTATTTTGGTCCAACGCTGACTTCAACGTTTCGCGAGCGGGCCGGTGACCTGGTGATCTTGCCCCGAGCGGGCGAGTCGGTGTGGTGGTATGTCCGGGATAAGTTTGTGCAGAAGTATTATGGCCATCACGGGGGGTTGACGCCGGAAGAGATGGAGATCGGGCTGTTCACCTGCGAGTGGGAATAGGTTGTGCTTGCCGCAGGGAAGCCAGGGTGTTGTTTTCGTAAAATGTCGGTCGGTTTGGCCTCTGCTATAATAGTGACAGCATGTATCTGGTTACCGGCGGCACAGGGTTTATCGGCCGTGCCTTGTTGCGACATTTGTGTGAGGCGGGACCGCGGGTGCGCGTTCTGCTCCGCCCTTCACCCCACACGCCGCGGCTGCCGATCGGGGTTCCGGTGGAAGCGGTCGTGGCCGGCCTGGACGATTGGCGCGGCTTGCGCGCCGCCGTGGCCGGCGTAGACTATGTGATTCACCTGGCTGGGGCCGAGAACCAAGGCCCTCACGCCGATCTGTTAAAGACGGATGTTCTGGGGACGAAGAATCTGGCCGAGGCGGCCGCTGATGCCGGCGTGAAGCGGCTGATCTATGTGAGCCATTTGGATGCCGATCGGATGTCGGCCTTTCCGGTGCTGCGCGCCAAGGGGATCGCCGAGGAGCATATTCGCCGCTCGGGCGTTCCGTTCACCATTCTGCGCTCGGCGGTCGTCTTTGGCCCGGAGGATCATTTCACGGTGACCCTGGCTCGCCTGCTTCGTTATGCGCCGCTCTTCCCGTTGCCGGCCAGCGGTCGCACAGTGGTGCAACCATTGTGGATCGAAGACCTGATCACCTGTATTCTCTGGGCGGTGGAGCGTCCGGAGATGGAAAATCAGACCTACGAGATTGGAGGGAGCGAGTATTTTACCCTGCGCGAGGTGGTGGAGATTATCATGGAAATGACCCAACAGCGCAGGATGGTGGTCTCGCTCTCGGTGCCGATGGTGCGTGCTTTGATCGTCACGCTGGATGCTATCTTTCCAAATTTTCCGATCTCGTCGTTTCACTTGGACTATGTCTCGCTGAGTCGCACGTGTCCGGTGGATAATCTGCCCCGTTTCTTTGGGCTGATGCCGGCCCGTTTTACGTATCGCTTGGAATATCTACGCCGTCGGTCATGGACACAGCGCTTGGAGCGTTGGGCGACGGTTCACTGGAAGCGGCTGGCCGAGCGCCTGCGGGAACGGTTCCCGGCCTTGCGGCCGCCGGAGTAAAATCTGTTTGGTTGTTGGGCGTTGGCTGTATGTGGACCATTCGTGTGCTTGAGAGCCCGGAAGAGATGGTCGCGGTGGAGGAACTCCAGCGCCAAGTTTGGCCTGGTTCGGAGACGGAGATCGTGCCGGCCCATTTGTTGATCGCTGCGGCCCATAACGGCGGCTTGGTGTTGGGAGCCTTCGAGGAAGGGCGACTGATCGGGTTTGTGTTCGGTTTTCCAGGGTTGGAGTTTCTGCCGGATGGGCCGCATCCTAAGCATTGTTCGCACATGTTGGGGGTGCTGCCCTCTCATCGGAACAGCGGCGTGGGCTTTGCGCTCAAGCGCGCACAATGGCAAATGGTGCGCCATCAAGGGATCAGCCATATCACATGGACGTATGACCCGCTCTTGAGTCGCAATGCGTATTTGAATATCGCCAAGTTGGGCGCAGTGTGCAACACGTATCTGCGCTCGGTCTACGGCGACTTGCGCGATGGGTTGAATGCCGGCCTGCCAACAGATCGCTTCCAGGTGGATTGGTGGATCCTCACCCGCCGTGTGGAGAGTCGGTTGAGCGGGCGTCGGCGTCGGATTCTTGGGTTGGCCGACTTCGAACAAGCCCAGGTCCAGGTGCTGTATCGAGCCGCTGAGGGTGATGACGGTTGGTTGCATCCCCCTGAGCAGTTTGCGATGCCCGAGGGGCCGCTAGCGTTGGCCGAAATCCCTTCTGACTTCCTCGCCCTTAAGGCGACCGATTTGGCCTTAGCGCGAGATTGGCGTTTCTTCTCGCGGGAGGTGTTTGAGAGTGTATTCAAGGCTGGCTATTTGGTCACCGATTTCATTTTCGATCGTGCGTCGGGGCGCAGTTGGTACGTGTTGACCAACGGGGAGTCCACACTGGGGGAGGAGTAAACGCTAGGGCCGGCGTCCCGTCCTGTACAAGGAGAGAGCAATGCTGGAATCTCTTGGTAATTTTCTAAACGCCCTGATCCACCTGATTCTTTCACTGTTTCAACGCAAACCGGCGCCAACGCCGCCGGAACCGCCATCCAAGCCTGCTGAACCTCCTGCCGGGCCGGCCCTCCCCCCCGACAATCTCACCGAACCGGCGCTCCCGACCCCGGTCAACGTTCTGCTGATCGTCTTCAACCCGATCATGCAGAACGGGCAATCGCTCTCGGAGTTCATGGGATGGTATCACCCCAATCAGCTGATCGCCGGCTTTCTTGACGATCTGCAAGAATGTAGTTATGGCCTAGCAGCGTATCGGATTGTGCAACGGGTGGACTTGGAGGAATTCACCATCCTCGTGGATGGTTTTCGTTATACGCCGCAAACCTATCTCGATGTGCTGCAAAAGACAGCGCCTCCCCATTCCCCGTCCCTGGCCGATTATGGTCAGATTCTCTCTCGTTTCAATGTTCTGGATCGGGTAGCTCGCCGGGAGATTGATGAAGTATGGATTATGGCGTTTCCCTATGCGGGTTTTTATGAATCAGTGATGGGTGGAGCCGGAGCGTTTTGGTGCAACGGCCCGGTATTGCAGGGCACCGAAAGCTGTCCGCGCCGCTTTGTGGTGATGGGGTTTAGCTACGAGCGATATGTGGGCGAGATGCTCGAGGCGTTTGGCCATCGCGCTGAGTCGATCTTGACCAAGACCTTTGAGCGGCTAAGCGGCGAGGCCAATCTCTGGCAGCGCTTCACCCGCTACGATAAGATCGCACCTGGGAAAGCCGCTTGCGGCACCATCCATTTTGCTCCAAACAGTGAGCGGGATTATGATTGGAACAATCCCCGTTTGGTTCCTAGTGAGTGTTACGACTGGTTGCTGAATTTTCCGGTCTTTCGCGGCGATGTGCGTTTGGTGAACGCCGATGAGTGGGGGGACGGTAACCTCCGTCTGCATCATACGTGGTGGCTCAAGCATCTGCCGCATGCCCCTGGCCGTAAAAACGGCATTCATCACAATTGGTGGAAGTATGTGCTGGATCCGAACGCAGTGGTGTAGAGGGGTTGCGCAGGATAGGGGGAGCACAGTCAGGCGCCGTCAAAATACGTGAATCATAACCCTCCTGCCTATCCTTTCTCTCTTTGAGCAAGGCGCGTATAATCACTGTGATGGCTTCTCTTCCCGTGCCTGTCCAAACCGTTGCTGCCGGCCGTTTGCGGGCCATGAATGCCTGGCGCGACCTGTACCAGGTGGCCGATTTGATCGAAGTGTGCTTTGCTCGCTCAATGGAAGGGGAAAGCGCCCTCTACGCCCGAGAGATGCGCCGCGCAGCTCGAGCGCCGGCCTGGCTGCGCCTCTTGGAGGGCGTGTCTTCGGCGCCCTTGCATGGCTTTGTTTGGGAAGAAGATGGGAAGATCGTTGGCAATGTCAGTGTGATTCCCTTTTATTATCGTCGTCGGCGCATTTTCCTGATCGCTAATGTGGCCGTTCATCCGCAGTATCGTCGGCGAGGAATCGCCCGTGCGCTGACAACCCATGCCATGAAGCAGGCCCGTCGTCAGGGCGCCGATGAACTCTGGCTGAACGTTCGTGAGGATAACCCCCAAGCAGTTCGGCTGTATGCGGATCTCGGCTTCTGGGAACATTCGCGCCGCACCCAGTGGAGGCCCGATCTTTCGTTTTTGCCGTCATTTCCCTCGGTGGTCCAAGTGGTCCCGCGCCGGCCGGAGCATTGGCCGCAACAGCGGGCCTGGCTTCAGCATTTGCATCCGCCTGAGCTGGCTTGGTACCGCAACTGGGACTTAAATCACTTGGCCCCTGGTCTGTTTCACCGATTGCGCCTTTTCCTTTCTGATGTCTCCGTCCAGCAATGGTCGGCCTTGAAGGACGGAACCCTGCAAGCGGTTCTGGCCTGGACCTCGAGCGGATTAGGCCACGACATGCTTTGGCTGGCCCTCAGATCGGACTCGGCTCTCGATGCGGTGACCGGCTTGTTGATCCATGCCCGATCGGTTCTTGGGCGTCGTACGCTGCTTCTCGAACAGCCGGCCGGCGTAGCCGAGGAAGCGCTTCGGATGGCTGGCTTTGTCCCGCATCGAACCTTGATCTGGATGCAGGCCGCCGGCGCATAGGGATGAGCCCCTTAACTTACTCCGAGAACAGAAAGGATTGAAGATGGAACGCTTTCTCACGCGTTGGATCATTAGTAGCCTAGCGATTTGGGTGGCTATTTCGATCGTCCCAGGCATTGATGGCAGGGGAGATTGGATCTCGATCGTTCTCCTGGGCCTGATCTTCACCTCTGTGAACACTTTCATTCGTCCCTTGGCGAAGTTGGTAGGCTGCATCCCGATTATCCTGACCTTGGGCCTGTTTACCTTGGTCATCAACGCCTTTCTCTTTTGGCTCACCGGTCAAATCGGACTAGCTTTTGGCGTAGGGTTCACCACCGACGGGTTTTGGCCGGCGTTTCTGGGCAGCTTGGTCGTGAGCTTGGTCAGCCTGATCATGGGGATATTCCTGCGCGAGAATGGTCGAGAACGTAAGAAACAGTCGTGATGGGCTTTCTGAGTGATATGATCATAAAAAACATGTGGTGCCGGCCTAGCCGTTTGTGACAAGTAGACTATTGATTGAGTTGGAGGCTTTTTCGCCTGTCTTCGGGCGAGCGATTTTCTTGGCCAGTTGGCCTATTTCCTGAGTTTTGCTGATCGGTAGAACGTCTACGCGCCGCGATCGGGGTAGGTAGGCTTCGGTGAGCGGAGAATAGGCTGGTTATCTTACACGATCGCGTCGTCATCTATCTCATCAAAGCGGACACCAAGACCATGGAGCGAGTCTACCTAGTTCACTGCGATCGCTACGATTCTCAAGCAATCGCAAAGAGTATTGTTGTTGCAGCTCAGGCGCTCGGGGTTTCTCTTCCCCATAATCAATCCGTTTGGCTTCATCCTTCTTGCCCGTGGGCACATTCCCAATTTGCGCCTCATGCCTTCACTCACCCAGCTATCTTAGAAGGCGCCATGCTTGCCTTGCAGGGGAATGCCTATACCATCGCTACAAACAGCCTGACTGGCTTTCCGACCCGCTATTCCTATCAAAAAGCAGGATACAACGATTTAGTTCGCAAAAAGAACGTTCGGTTGGTGGCGCTGGACGAACTTCCGACCTCGCATGTGCCAACCGCTTCCGATGCGCTGGTACATAAGGAAGTTCCGCTGCCGCATTGGGTACGAACAGCGCCCTTCACAGTAGCGTTGCCGAAATTAACTGGGAGCACCTTTCTTTCCTATGCGGGCGCGCTTCGTCATCATCTCAGCCTGCTTTCAGGGCCGGCCCAGGTGCAACACCATCATCGCCTGCCGGCCAAAATGGTAGACCTGCTGCCGATTGCCCCGCCGAATTTGATCGTTGTAGACGCCATCCAAGCTGCTCATGAGGGTGGGGAACTCTCAGGACGCCCCGTTGCTTTGAACCTCTTGATTATTGGGACGAATTTAGTTGTTGTGGATGCTATCTGCGCCTTGGCGTATGGGTTAAACCCAATAGAGATGCCCCACTTACAAGTTGCTGCTGAACGTGGCTATGGGCCGATCGATCCGGCACAGATTGCTGTCTTGGGAGAGCTTTCTCTAGACGAACTCAGACGACGAGGCCAGCAGGTCAAAGGCGTGGACCCCTTGCCGGAACATTACCCACTTCCCCCTCAGGTTCGGGTGGTGCGTTCGCCCAAGGCAGAGATCTTCGGGACGGCTGGCGGATTGACCGAAGTCTTTTTCACCTTTGAACATGCCGGATTTTCGTGGAGGAAAGCCCGAGAGACCACCCTGGTGATCGGTCCAGTGGATGCCGTTCCAGATGGAAAGAGCGATGTGGCGACTATCCTCTTTCTCGATGACACCTCTCGTGTGACCTCGTATCGTGGATATAGCCGCATTGCCCGGTTGCGCGGGCGCAACATTCCGCTCAGCACGCTGCTGAGCGAAGTGCCGTACATCATGCAAGTTGGAAATTTGCGTAATTCCTTGGGTGGGGAAATGCTCCTCGCACGTCTGACCTCGCAGATCATGCGCCTGTATTATGCTTGGTTGATCCCTCAAAAGTCGTCTATGGAAAAGGAGGTGATTGTTTGACAAAGAGCGAACCATCTTCTCTAGAACGAAGTCTGTAGAAAGACCCAGTGCGAATCTTCCTAAACTCTCCATTCAATCAACATCGAAAGGAGAATGGACTATGTTTGCCACCCTACAGAGAATCGGTCGTTCGCTAATGCTCCCGATTGCCGTGCTTCCTGCGGCGGGTATTCTCTTGCGCTTTGGTCAGCCTGATCTGCTCAATATCGCCTGGTTGGCCGATGCCGGCGGAGCCATTTTTGGAAACTTACCTTTGCTGTTTGCTATCGGCGTGGCAGTCGGCTTCACCGCAGATATTGGAACAGCAGGCGTAGCCGGCGCTGTTGGGTACTGGGTATTCACCAAGGTTCTGGTGGATATTTCCAAGTCCGTGTACGGCGATAAAGGAGCTGAAGTGAACATGGGCGTGCTGGCCGGCATCCTGATGGGTCTCACGGCAGCCTGGCTGTATGAGCGATACCACACCATCAAGTTGCCGGAATGGCTAGCGTTCTTCGGCGGCAAACGCTTTGTACCGATTGTCACGGCTTTTGCGGCGCTGGTGCTGGGCATCGTCTTCGGCCTGATATGGTACTGGCCGGAGCAGTTGCTGGCTGCGGTGGGCAATTGGGTAATTGGCGCCGGTGCGCTGGGCGCAGCTATTCACGCCTTCTTGAATCGTTTGCTGATCCCGTTTGGGTTGCACCATGTGGTCAACAGCATCGTTTGGTTCCAATTCGGCGATCTGACCCGATTCTTCGATACGGCCGGCAGAGAAGGCGGTCTATTCATGACGGGCTTCTTCCCGATCATGATGTTTGGCCTGCCGGCAGCTGCTTTAGCGATGTATGTGACTGCTAAGGAGAAAAACAAGAAAGCCATCGGCGGTGTGTTATTCAGCGCAGCCCTAACGTCAATCATCACAGGAATCACCGAGCCGGTCGAGTTTGCCTTCATGTTCGTTGCGCCGGTGCTTTACGTGCTCCATGCGGTGCTCACAGGCATCTCGGCCTTCGTTACGATCGCCTTGGGATTGCGTCATGGCTTTACATTCTCCTCTGGGCTGATCGACTACCTCCTCAACTTCGGGATCGCCACCAACCCGTTGCTGTTGCTGGTGGTGGGTGTGGTCTTTGGTGTGATCTACTACTTTGTCTTTGTAGCTGTGATTCGCGCCATGGATATTCCCACGCCTGGGCGCGAACCCGAGGTCGCTGAGGAGTAACGCGGCCTGGGATAAGCTCATGCTGGGAGGGGAGGTCTTGCGTCCTGCCGGACCTCCCCTCCTCCGCACCTGTTTGGATGTGTAAAATTTGAGTTTAGGCGGCTGCGAACCTCTTGCCTCTATGTTCCTGTCAGTCGATGGGAGTCTCGATAAGACGGTCGGATACTCAAAGCAGGTTCTTTGCGGCCGAGGTTCGGCCAAGGGTGTTGATGGGAACGGAAGGTAGGCAGTTGTCAAGATAATCCTGTGTCCGAATATGTAGCAATGCAATGGAGGCAACCATGGAAATCCGCGAACGCGCGTTAAAGTTTCTAGAAGCCTTGGGTGGGGCGGAGAACATTGAGGAGATTGAAGGCTGCATCACTCGTCTGCGCGGCACGGTCAAGGATCCCTCAAAAGTGGATGTAAAGAAATTGCAGGCCCTAGGCATCATCGGACGTCCGATTTTGATGGGCAAGGGGATTCAAATCGTGGTTGGGACACATGCCGAGTTGATCGGAACCGAGATGAATAAGATCATGAGGGGAGGATGAAAATTGAGGTCGTTGCCCCGCTGAGCGGTCGTGTCGTGTCGCTGGAGAAAGTGCCCGATCCGGTATTTTCACAACGCATGTTGGGCGATGGGCTGGCGATTGAGCCGACGGAGGGACGGGTGGTCGCACCGGTCAGCGGCCGGCTGAGTGTGTTTCACAGTTCGAAGCACGCGTTCGTCGTTCAGGCGTCGGAAACGGTGGGCGTTTTGGTTCACATCGGGTTGGATACGGTGAAATTGCAAGGTCGCAGCTTTTTCTCTGAAGTGCAACTAGGGGACCAGGTGCAGGCCGGCCAAGAGTTGGTTCGCTTTGACCTCCAGAGTGTTGTGGACGCCGGCTATTCGCCGCTTTCACCAGTCATCTTGCCAGATCTACCGTCGCACTATCGGATTGAGAAAACGAATCGAGAGCAGGTGCGGGCCGGCGTAGATATCTTGTTGGTGATTCTTTTCGACGAAAGAGAATGACTGGATCGAATGCCTTATGCGCATTGCTGTGATCGGCTTGGGCGACATCGCCCAAAAAGCTTACTTGCCTTTGTTGGCTTCTTGGGAGGGGATCGAGCTTTTTTTGTGCAGTCGTTCTCCGGCTACTGTGGAGCGTTTGCAGAGGCAATATCGCGTGTTGTCTGGGACAACGAACCTCAGCGATGTGCCAAAATGGAATCCAGACGCTGCTTTCGTGCTAACGCCTTCGCCAACACACGTAGCAGCGGCTCGCTTTTTGTTGGAGGCCGGCATTGATGTGTTTCTGGAGAAGCCGGCCACGCTTCATAGCCAAGAGACGCTAGAGATAGCGCAACTGGCAGATTCCCAGGAGCGAATCCTGATGGTGGGCTTCAATCGGCGCTTCGCTCCATTGCATCAGCAAGCCAAAGCGCTCTGGCAAGAACGCCCAATCGGTTTCTGTGTGCTCGAAAAGCATCGCGCTACGGCAGCTCATCCCGACCTGTTTAGCAATTACCTTGATGATACCATTCACATCATTGACCTGTTGCGCTTCTTCTGCGGGGAGGGCGAGGCGCTTTTTACGGTTCAACAGGTGAGAGAAGGGCGACTGGTTGGCGCGGTGAGTTTGATCGCCTTGCATGGAGGGGGATATGGTCTGGTGGTTACCAGCTTGCAGGCCGGCGGTTGGCGCGAGCAGTATGCCTTGCATGGCTCGGGGAGATCGTTGTATCTGGATGCGTTTTCGCGGTTGCGCTTGGTGAGCGATGGGAGCGAACAGGTGTGGGAGCTAGGAAGTGGGGAATGGCGGCCTATGTTGGAGGCGCGAGGATTCGTCAGCCAGATTGCGCATTTTTTGACATGCGTTCGCCATCGCCAATCGCCATTGACATCGGCTTGGGAGGCCTATCGCACCCAGAGTTTGTTGGAAGAAATGGTAGCCCGACGAAAGGAATGAGATGATCAAGCGCTTGTTGGATGCCAATCCATCGGACTTCATGGGCATGTCGGCCCATGAGTTGATCGAAAGTATTCGGCTGAGTGATGGACGGGCGGTGGCTGCCGAAGTGGTTGCTGTGGCTCCACCGTTGCTGGATAAGGTGTCGAATGCTGAACTGGCTGCGGCCATGGGCGCCGATCTGATCCTGTTGAATATGTATGATGTGACTGCGCCGCAGGTGATGGGGTTTCCCGATCGGGTTCCGACAGAGAATCGCTCGTCGGTTTGGGGGAGGATGACGCTCGGGCGAGGGGTCACTTTGGGGCAGGTAAAGGATTGGGTGGGCCGTCCAGTTGGGATTAATTTGGAGCCGATCGAGAATCGGGAGTCGATCACGACCAGCGGCAGGTTGGCCTTGCCAGAGAATGCGCGCGCTGCGCTAGAACAGGGAGCAGATTTTTTGGTGCTTACTGGTAATCCCTATACCGGCGTAACGATAGATGGGATCCGTCGCGCTTTGAGGCAAATTCGCGAGGCGGTGGGGGATGCGGTGGTGATCTTGGCCGGGAAAATGCATGCTGCCGGCACCTCTGGCCCGCTGATCACGTCGGAGGATATTGCTGCTCTGGCCGATCACGGAGCGGATGGGGTGGTGTTGCCTGCGCCGGGCACCGTCCCTGGTATGACCGTGGAACGGGTTCACTCGCTGGTCGAGCAGGCCCACCGCTATGGTTTGTTGGTAATGAACACGGTAGGGACCTCCCAAGAAGGGGCAAATGTTTCTACAATCGAGCAATTGGCGATCATGAGCAAGATGACCGGCGCCGATATTCATCATCTTGGCGATGCTGGAACGATTGGGATTGCCGTGCCGGAGAATATCCTGGCTTGGTCGTTGGCTTTGCGTGGTCGCCGTCACACATGGCATCGTATGGCCGCTTCTCTTCGCCGATGAAGGTGAGCGATGTACCAGGAATATCTTCATCATCTATCGCACTTGCTGGCGCGCCTTGAAGAGACCCAGGGTGAGGCGATTCGTCAGGCAGCCCTTCGAGTGGGGAAGACGTTACGTAACAAAGGCTGGGTCTATGCTTTTGGAAGCGCACATTCGCAACTTTTGGCGCTAGAGATCCAGGGCCGGGCCGGCGGCTTGTATCCGGTGTATACGATCGTGGATCCATTGTGGGGGCGAGCAGAACGCCTGGAGGGCCTGGCTCAGGTTTTATTGGAAGATGTCCCCCTGCGGGCCGGCGAGACCTTGTTTGTGATCTCGAATTCCGGGCGCAATCCGTTGCCGGTGGAGATGGCCGTGCACGCCAAGCAGCGTGGGGCGTCGGTGATCGCCATCACGTCGCTGGCCCATTCCCAGAGTGTCACGTCGCGCCATTCCAGCGGAAAGAAGCTGTATGAGCTTGCGGATGTGGTTCTGGATACCGGTGCGCCGGCCGGCGATGCCTGTCTGGAAGTGGCCGGACTGTCGGTCAAGATTGGACCGGTCTCTACAGTGTTGGGTGCTATACTTATCAATGCCGTGATGGTAGAGGCCGTTCAGTATTTGCTGGAGCGGGGCGAGGCACCGCCTGTTTTGATGAGTTCCAATCTGGATGGCGGCGACGCCCACAACGCGCGCTTGAAAGCGCGCTATCGCGGCATCTCTGGTGGTGGTTTGTTCGGTCTACATGGTTGATGGAGAGGATGCCTATGCCTTATGTGTTTTACAACGCCCGAGTGGTGACGCCAAGGCAGGAGATCGAGAATGGCGCAGTGGTCGTCTCCGAGACGGGCCAGATCGCTTACGTAGGGCCGATGGACGGCCGGCCGACCGTGGACGGCGCCCAAGTAGACCTTCAGGGCCGTATCTTGGCGCCGGGCTTGATCGATGTTCACGTTCACGGCGGGAAGGGGATTACCTTCGGCAACTTAGATCGCTTGGAAGAGGAGATACGTTTCTATTCTGAATGGGTGGCTAGCACTGGAGTCGCTGGTTTTGTATGCTCGGTGGCTGCGCCGAATACCGAAACTCTGTTGCGCATTGTGGATTGCTACGCAACGATCTTTGAACGGGGATTACCGGGCGCCGAGGCCCTGGGTCTCCACCTGGAGGGCCCTTACCTGAACCCCGAGCGGAAGGGCGCCTTTAACCCGGCTTGGTTGCACCTTCCTACGCTGCAGGAGGCCGAGGCCTTGCTGCAAGCCGGCCGAGGCTGGATCCGTCAGGTGACACTGGCCCCCGAACTGCCTGGCGCACTGGAGACAGCAGCTCGTTTCCGGGCGGCAGGCGTGGTGGTGGCTTTGGGACATAGCAATGCTGATTATGAGACGGCTTGGCAGGCCTTGCAAGGCGACTTTCGACATGTGACTCACACCTACAACGCTCAACGAGGCTTCCAACATCGCGAGCCCGGCGTCGTAGGGGCGGTGTTGACCTCGGAGGGAACGACCGCTGAACTGATTGCCGACCTGGTCCACGTCCATCCTGGGGCGATGCGCTTACTCGTCCGTTGCCTGGGGCGTGATCGGGTGGTGTTGGTGACCGATGCCATGGCCGGCGCCGGCCTGGCCGATGGACAGTATGAATTGGTGGGCCATCCGGTCACTGTCAAAAACGGCATGGCTACCCTGGCTGATGGCACCCTTGCCGGCAGCACAGTCCTCCTGAACCAGTGTGTGCGCAACATGCACTTGGAGGTCGGTGTGCCCTTGCGAGAAGCGGTTCAAATGGCCTCGCTCAATCCAGCACGGGCCATGGGGCTGGACTCTCGCCTGGGAAGCCTAGAGGTAGGCAAGGATGCCTCGCTAGTGGTCTTGGACGACCAAGCTAGGGTGTATTTGACTGTAGTCAGAGGGAAGATCGTCTACCGGAGCGACTAGCTTCCACATCAGAGCGAACGGTGCAGTTGCCTATTTCCACCATTCCTGTCCAAAATATGACAACTCGCGGGGGGATTCGGGCCATAAATAACTAACGCGCAACTTGGGGAAGGGGATACACTTAGCAGGAATGCCAAAATGCGCCTACCGATGACCAAATCGCGTGGGCGTTCTTCCTCGCCAAGGGAAGGTTTGCGCGTTCAATTCAAAGCACCATCCGTTCGCAGACGCATTTGCTGTGCTAGAATTCAATAATGGCAAATCATCAGGTCGGATGACCTGTTTCTAAGGCAAGGAGCAGAGTATGAAGCGACCAATCATTGCAATTGATGGTAACGAGGCGACTGCCTCGGTGGCGTATCGCGTCAACGAGGTGATCGCGATTTATCCGATTACGCCCTCTTCCCCGATGGGCGAGTTTGCTGACGAGTGGGCATCCAAGCACAAGAAGAACATATGGGGTACAACGCCGACGGTGATCGAAATGCAATCGGAGGGCGGCGCCGCAGGAGCCGTGCACGGAGCGCTTCAAACTGGCGCGCTGACCACCACCTTTACCGCCTCTCAAGGGCTCTTGCTGATGATCCCGAACATGTACAAGATCGCCGGCGAACTAACCAGTACAGTCTTTCACGTGTCGGCTCGCGCCTTGGCGACCCATGCTCTGTCGATCTTTGGCGATCATCAGGACGTGATGGCCGTGCGCCAGACTGGCTGGTCCATGCTCTGTTCGGGGTCGGTGCAGGAAGCACATGATTTTGCGCTGATCGCACAGGCAGCCACCTTGAAATCGCGCGTTCCCTTCATCCACTTCTTCGATGGATTCCGCACCTCGCATGAGGTCAACAAGATTGAGATGTTGACCGACGACGATCTGCGGGCCATGATCGACACAGAGTGGGTGACGGCCCACCGCGAGCGTGCCATGAAGCCGGAGCAACCCGTGTTGCGCGGCACCGCGCAAAACCCCGATGTATATTTCCAGATGCGTGAGGCTGCCAACCCCTTCTATCTGGCCGTCCCTGCCATCACCCAGGAAATGATGGACCGATTTGCCGGCCTGGTTGGTCGTGAATATCACTTGTTCGATTATGTAGGCCATCCTCAGGCTGAGCGCGTGGTGGTCCTGATGGGTTCGGGAGGAGAAACGGCCGAGGAGACGGTCAACTATCTGGTCGAGCGCGGCGAAAAGGTGGGTGTGGTGCGCGTCCGACTCTATCGTCCGTTCTCGATCCACCACTTTCTGGCTGCCCTGCCCGAGACGGTGCGCTCCATCGCCGTGCTGGATCGCACTAAAGAGCCGGGCGCAGCCGGCGAACCGCTTTACCTGGATGTAGTGGATGCACTGGTTGAGGGAGGCCGTTCTCACATCAAGGTGATCGGTGGGCGGTATGGCTTATCGTCGAAAGAATTCACCCCGGCGATGGTCAAGGCGGCGCTCGACGAGCTCAAGCGGGAGGTCCCCAAAAACCACTTCACGGTGGGCATCGTTGACGATGTAACCCATACTTCGCTGGATGTGGATCCCTCCTTCTCGGTCGAACCCCAGGAGACCGTTCGTTGTGTGTTCTTCGGCCTCGGTTCGGATGGGACCGTGGGCGCCAACAAGAACTCGATCAAGATCATCGGCGAAGAGACCGATAATTACGCTCAGGGCTATTTCTACTACGACTCGAAGAAGGCCGGCACGGTGACTATCTCGCACCTGCGTTTTGGCCCTCGCCCCATCCGTGCCCCTTACCTGATCGAGGCCAATCAGGCTAACTTTGTGGCTTGTCACCAATTTAGCTTCCTCGAGCGTGTGGATATGCTCAAATATGCCAAGCCCGGCGGTGTGTTCCTGCTCAACAGCCTATTTGGTCCCGATGAGGTGTGGGACAAGTTGCCGCGCGAGGTGCAAGAAGAGATCATCGCTAAGCGCCTGAAATTCTATGTGATTAACGGTTACGAGGTAGCCGAGAAGACCGGGATGGGCGGCCGGGTGAACACCATCATGCAGACCGCCTTTTTCGCCATCAGCGGCGTGCTGCCGCGCGAGCAAGCCATCCAGGCCATTAAGGACGCTATTGTGAAAACCTACGGTAAACGCGGTGAGGCGATCGTCCGCAAGAACTTCGAAGCGGTGGATGCGACGTTGGAGCATCTGTATGAAGTCGAGGTTCCAGAGAAGGCGACTTCGACTTATACGCGCCGGCCGGCAGTTTCCGCCGAAGCGCCGGAGTTTGTGCGCAAGGTCCTGGCGCCGATCATTGAATTCAAGGGTGATAGCTTGCCGGTCTCTGCCTTTCCGGTGGATGGCACCTTCCCCACAGCGACGGCCCAATGGGAGAAGCGCAACATCGCCCTGGAGATCCCGGTCTGGGAGCCCGATTTGTGCATCCAGTGTGGTAAGTGTGTGTTTGTCTGTCCCCATGCGGTGATCCGCCAGAAGGTGTACGATAAAGCGTTGTTGGTCCATGCGCCGCCAACCTTCAAGCATGCCGAGAGTAAGTTCAAAGAGTTCCCCGGCATGGCCTATACCTTGCAGGTAGCGCCAGAGGATTGCACGGGGTGTGCTTTGTGTGTGGAGGCCTGTCCGGTCAAGGACAAATCTCAGGTGGGGCGCAAAGCGATCAACATGACACCTCAGCCGCCGTTGCGCCAGCAAGAGGCCGAGAACTGGGCCTTCTTCCTATCCATCCCGGATGTGGATCGCACGGCCATTAGCCTGACCACGGTCAAGAATTCGCAACTCTTGCGTCCGCTCTTTGAGTTCAGCGGCGCCTGTGCTGGCTGTGGGGAGACGCCCTATGTGAAGTTGGTCTCGCAGCTCTTCGGCGACCGAGCGATCATTGCCAATGCCACTGGCTGTTCTTCGATCTACGGCGGCAACTTGCCGACTACGCCCTGGGCGGTGGATGCCGAGGGTCGCGGGCCGGCTTGGTCGAACTCGCTGTTTGAGGACAATGCCGAGTTTGGATTGGGTATGCGCCTGACCCTGGACAAGCACAACCAATACGCGCGCGAGCTGTTGCCGTTGTTCGTCTCCGAACTCGGCCAGGAGTTGGTGGAGGGTCTGCTAAACGCCGATCAATCCACCGAAAAAGGGATTCGAGAACAGCGCGAACGAGTCGCCCTGCTCAAAGCCCGCCTGGTCCAGAGCACCCACCCACGTGCCAAGCATCTGCTGGCTGTGGCCGATGCCTTAGTGAGGAAATCGGTGTGGATCATCGGCGGTGACGGTTGGGCGTATGACATCGGCTTTGGCGGCTTGGATCACGTCCTCGCCAGTGGGCACAACGTGAACGTGTTGGTGCTCGATACCGAGGTGTATTCGAATACTGGCGGTCAAGCCAGCAAATCCACCCCTATGGCTGCGGTGGCCAAATTTGCCATGAGCGGCAAGAGGTTGCCAAAGAAAGACTTGGGACTAGTAGCAATCGCCTACGGCTATGTGTACGTGGCGCGCGTGGCCATGGGGTACAACGATCAGCAGACGTTGCGCGCTTTCTTGGAAGCCGACTCATACGACGGCCCCTCGCTGATCATCGCCTATAGTCATTGCATTGCCCATGGCTTCGATATGTCGAAAGGATTGACCCAGCAGAAGCTGGCCGTGCAATCGGGCGCCTGGCCGGTGTATCGCTACGATCCGCGTCTGGCTGCTGCTGGCCAAAATCCGCTTATTCTAGACGCCAAAGAACCGACCATCTCGCTCCGAGAATATGCCTACAACGAAACCCGCTACAAGATGCTGGTGTTGAATGATGAGGAACGCGCTGAGATGCTGCTGAAGCAAGCTCAGGAGATCGCTAGAAAGCGCTGGCGCTATTACCAGCAAATGGCCTCTATGCACATCAATAACGGTGGAGATGGACAATCCTAAAAGCTTCCTAGGGAACAGCTCTTTCAGGCCGGGGCGAGCTGGAAACCTAATCGGGCGGCTTTTCTTTGCAGGGATTTCACCGGTTGGCGGCGGTATTTTTGCCGGTAGGCCTCCACGTCGGCGGGTTGGTATTCGACTTTGTACTTTAACATGCGGTGGGCCGCCCGTGCGATGAAGTGCGCCGCGGCCACCGCCGCCTGGGCCGGCCCCAGGCGGGCTTTCATCCGCCGATAGAAGACGCCGAAGACGCCGTCCGAACGCATGACCGAGGCGGCTGCCTTGCGAAAGGTCTGCCCGGCGCAGTTGCGGGTTTTGAGCGTAGCGCTGCGCAGCACCTTGCCGCCGGAGATTTCCCGCTTGGGGGCCAGCCCCAGCCAGGAGCAGAAGTGTTTTTCGGTGGGGAACGTGGACATGTCGGTTCCCGTCTCCATGACGGCCTGCTGAGCCAGCGAGACCCCCAGCCCGTGAATGGCGGCCGCGTCCACGCCGCAGATGCGCTTGAGATGCTTGCGGATGTCCCCCTGCCGGCGGGGGGCATTCTTGCTGTGGCTCTTGCGCTTGTGGTCGGGGAGCGGCGGCAGGTCGTCATCGTCCGAGCCGTCGTCGTGGTGTCCTTTCAGCCAGACGGCGATTGTCTGCAGGTCGGGGGGATGGACGCCGAAGGAGCGCACCAGTTGGGTGTTCGCTTCCCCCGCTACGCGGACCAGGATTTTGCGGGCGCCGATGTCCACGCCGGCGGCGTTCGGGTTGAGACGGTTCATCGAAGCGAAGGGACGGGCTTCTGCCAGTTGTGCCTTGGGTTGATCGAGTTTGCTCATGAGGGGGCATCCTGCTTGAAGTTCGGCCGGCCCGGCTGCATGGGGGGGATAGCTTCCTGAACGGGGTCGCCTGGGGCGCCGCCGCCGAATCATCGCAGTTGCAAACCACGTTGCAGCACGGGCGGCTTGCGCCTGCGCCAATGCGAATTGTACGGCTTGCGCGCCTGCCGTTTTTGAGTATACTGTGGATTGGGAGCCGCGCCCCTATTTCCCACTGGATGAGCGACGGCCCCGCTGAACACTTCTTCAGCCGTCCAGGGCCAGGCGAAGGCGGCGCCGGCCACCCAAACCTGTCGGCTGTACTCGGGAGCGGCTTGGCCGGAGCGCCAGACCAGACGCTCCAACCAACCGCATCATTGAACCCCCGGCCAGCGAAACCGCTCTCCTATTGTGCTCGGACGCTTCGCTACAGAGGTAAAGATGTAACGCCTATTGTTCCAGCCGCCCATGTCCTTTGATCACCCGTACCATCTTGGCGGCAGGTTGACCAGGCGCAAACGATGTCGTCCACTAGATCAATCCCTGCCTCAATTCTCGATGGTTCTGTTTGACCCAGCCGAGATAGCCCCTTTTTCCACCACCTTTCGTACCACAGGGGCGCTCAGCAGGCCAGGTCCAGAAGCCTGGAAGGCAGCCTTGAAGATTTTTATGTACTGCTTCAACTGCCGTCCATGGCGCAAGTAGCGTCTTCCAAACTATACCAGCTCATGTGTTTCAGTTTATCAGCCCATAATTTAGCCGCTCCCGCGTTGTCAAAATCCCCTTCCATTTCATTTATCCTCTGGTAAAATACGCGCTTGCAGTTCTTCGCCTGTGATGCGTGCCTTTCCACGCCTCCCTCTCGCACTGGCGAAATTGTGCGATTCTCCTCGAGTTTGCATTCCATCCGAAGTTCAAGGAGTTGATACCTCAATGGTTCGCATTCGTTTACGTCGCACCGGTGCCAAAGGACAACCTTCCTATCGTATTGTCGCTGCCGACAAAGAAAGCCCACGCGACGGCCGCTTTCTAGAAATCCTGGGCTACTACAATCCACGCACCGATCCCTCGACCATCCACGTCAAAGAAGATCGGATCTACCATTGGATGAAGAACGGTGCGCAACTCACCGAATCAGTAGAAAAGATCTTCCAAAGCATTGGCCTCCTGGAACGCTTTGAGCGCTTCAAGAAAGGCGAAAACTTGGAGGTGCTGCTCAAAGAGAGCGCCGAGGCGATTGCTGCGCGTGCTCCCAAGAAGAGCAAATAGCGCTCTCTAGGACAGAAGCCAACCTGCTCCGCCGGCAGGAAAAGGTAGATTGCATGAAAGATTTGATCGAGTTTATCGCCAAATCGCTTGTAGATCACCCAGAACAGGTACAGGTGACCGAAACCGAACGCGGTGGACGCGTCCGAGTGGTACTCAAAGTGAATGCCGAAGACATGGGTCGCGTGATCGGTCGCAATGGTCGGGTGATCAATGCTATCCGCGCTTTGTTGCGCGTGGCGGCTGAACGTCAAGGAAAACAAGCCACACTTGATGTAGTTGAGCCCTAATGGCCCGTTCTCCCTCCCGGCCTGTCAAGCCCAGCTCTCCCCAAGGCGAACCGCTGTATTTGACCGTGGGTTACTTACGGCGTGCCCATGGGTTGCGCGGCGAGATCCTGATGGATGTCTACACTGAGTTCCCAGAACGCCTTCGCCCAGGGGTGATCGTCTACCTGGGCGAAGAACATCAACCGATGGAAATCGCCTCTGTGCGTCCCCACAGACAAGCCTTGCTGATCGCCTTCCAAGGCATTCACACCCCCGAAGATGCCGGGCGCTGGCGCAACACTTGGGTCTACGTTACCGCCGCCGATCGTCCTCCCCTACCTGCGGGGCAGTTCTACGTTCATCAAGTCCTGGGGCTGCGCGTCGTCACGGAGCAGGGTCATTTGTTGGGGACTTTGGCTGAGGTTCTCGAGACCGGTGCCAACAAGGTCTACGTGGTGATCGCAGAAGACGGTCAAGAAATCCTGCTGCCGGCCATCGAGCAGGTCATTCGTGAGATTGACCTCCACCAGGGCGAGATACGGGTCCACCTGCTGGCCGGCCTGATCCCAGGAGAAGACGACCTCGAGACATAACCAACACCGAGCTGCAGACGAGATGGACAAGCGATTTTGGGTTGGCTTTAATCTGGTGAAGGGGATCGGCGCAGTACGTTTGCGATCCTTGCTGACATATTTTGGCTCGCTAGAAGAGGCCTGGAACGCCACTCCTGTCGAATGGCAAGAAGCCGGATTAAGCCCCAAATTGGCCGAGTCGTTGACCAGCGTTCGAGCCACGGTCAACCTCGATCGCTTGTGGGACCAAATCGAGAAACAAGGCATCACCGTCCTCACCTGGGAAGATGATGACTATCCGCCACGGTTGAAGCAAATCGAACACCCTCCACCGGTCTTGTATCTACGCGGCCAGCTAACCCTCGACGATCAATTTGCCGTTGCCATTGTGGGCGCCCGACGCATCACCCCCTATGGCCGCCAAGTCACCGATGAACTAGCCTCCCACCTGGCCTCTCAAGGAATCACCGTGATCTCAGGCTTGGCGCGCGGCGTTGACGCCATGGCCCATACGGCTGCTCTGCGAGCCGGCGGCCGAACCCTGGCCGTTCTGGGTTGTGGAGTAGATAAAATTTACCCACCAGAACACGCCCCGCTGGCCGAAAAGATCATCCACCAAGGTGCGTTGCTCAGCGACTATCCGCCGGGCACACCGCCCGATGCTGCCAATTTTCCACCACGCAACCGTCTCATTTCGGGGTTATCCATGGCGGTAGTCGTTGTGGAGGCCGGCGAAACCAGCGGCGCTCTGCTCACTGCTCATTTTGCCGCCGAGCAGGGACGCGAAGTCTTTGCCGTCCCAGGGAGCATCTATGCGCCGCAAAGCAAGGGCGCCAACAAATTGATCCAAAACGGGGCCCACCCTCTGCTCAGTCCACAAGACCTGCTCCAAGCGCTGGATCTGACACGCGCCGGCGAATACAAAGCAGCGCGCAAAGCCCTGCCGGCCGACGCCGTCGAAGCCCAAGTGTTGGCCGTCCTCGGCCCCGAACCCAAACATGTGGATGAAATCGGTCGGCAAATGGGCTTGCCGATTGAGAAAGTCTCCGCTACACTTATACTAATGGAAATCAAAGGCCTGGTTCGCCAGGTAGGTGGTATGCACTACGTCGCCTTACGAGAAGAGCAGGCCGACTACTCCGCTGGTTAACCCGCAGTGAGACCCAAGGTCAGCACGCCCTTGGATCCCGCCTGCTGGGCTTAGCTTTCTTGTTCCTGCAACGAGAACAAGCGATTAGGATAACCGAGACCGCCCGTGAGGTGGAACCTATGACCGACATTCTCGATCACACCTACGCCGTGATCATGGCCGGCGGGGGAGGTACCCGTCTCTGGCCGCTCTCGCGGCGCAACCGACCCAAACAGATGCTGCCTCTCCTGGAAGAGCACCGTACCCTGTTTCAAACGACCGTCCAGCGCCTAAAAGGGCTGCTTCCTAACGATCGCATTTTCGTCGTCACCGTTGCCGAGCAGGTAGACACCTTGCGCGCCCAATCCCCAGAAATCCCTTCAGAGAACTTTATTGTCGAACCCATGCCGCGCGGCACCGCATCCGTCGTCGGCTTGGCGGCAGTTATCCTCCAGGAACGCGATCCCGAAGCGGTGATGATCGTCTTGCCGGCCGACCATTACATCCGCAACCGCGATCTATTCCACATCCTGCTGCGCGTGGCGGTGGACGTAGCCGAACGCGACTACTTGGTCACACTAGGCGTCACGCCGACCTATGCCGCCACAGGATACGGCTACATCCAACGCGGTGAACCGATCCCAGAACGGGTGGTCTATCCCACCTACCGCGTGCTCAAATTCACCGAAAAACCCACCGAAGAACAAGCTCGTCAGATGATCGCTTCTGGAGATCATTCGTGGAACTCCGGCATGTTCATCTGGCGAGCGCGGGTGATCTTAGAAGAGATCGCCAAGCATTTGCCCTCCTTGAGCACCGTCTTGAACCAGATCGCCGACAGCGGCAGCGATCGACGCACAGAAGTGATTAACCAACTCTGGCCACACCTAGAAAACGTTACGATAGACTACGGCATCATGGAGCGCGCCGAGCGAGTCGCTGTCCTGCCAGCCGGCGGCCTGGAATGGAGCGACGTGGGCAGCTGGGATTCCCTGTTCGACATCCGCCTCCCCGACAAAGACGGCAACATCATCTTCGGCGCCAACCACCTCGCTGAAGACACCCACCATACCCTGATCTACGACAACACCAACAGCAATCGCTTGATTGTCACCATCGGCGTAGACGATCTGATCGTGGTCGATACCCCCGACGTTCTCCTGGTGTGTCACAAAGACCATACTCAAAAAGTGCGTTGGGTAGTCGAGACCCTGCGCCAATCAAAACAAGAACAATACATTTGAGCTCAACCGGAAAAATTAGCGAAGACCTCCCACAGAAAATAATGGAGAACCCATGGAAGCCTACTGCGTAAAATGCAAAACCAAACGCAAGATCAACCAACCGCAAGCGACCTTCAACGCCAAAGGACAACCAGTGACGATTGGCCTGTGCTCCATCTGCGGCACAAAACTCTACCGTCTCGGCGCTGCCGAAGCCCATGCCGGCCTGACGCCGCCCGAGCCGGCGGCCTCCCGCAGCGGCAAGCTGGTCATCGTCGAATCGCCGGCCAAAGCGCGCACCGTAGGACGTTTCCTCGGCAAGGGCTACACGGTCAAAGCCTCCATCGGTCACGTCCGCGACCTGTTGCGATCCCAACTCTCGATCGACCTCGAGAACAACTTCGCCCCCAAATACCGCGTGCCAAACGAAAAAAAACAAGTCGTCAACGAGATCAAACAACTGGCTCGAGAGCACGAGGAGATCTACCTAGCCACCGACCCCGATCGCGAAGGGGAGGCCATCTCTTGGCATCTGATCCAAGCCGCCAACATTGACCCCAAACGTGTTCGACGCGTGGTCTTCCACGAGATCACCGAGCCGGCCATCAAAGAAGCCTTCGCCCACCCGCGGGCGATCAACATGGACCTGGTCAACGCCCAACAAACGCGGCGCGTGCTCGATCGGCTGGTGGGCTACAGCATCAGCCCTCTCCTATGGGAAAAAGTGCGCTCGCGCCTCTCGGCCGGCCGCGTCCAATCCGTCGCCTTGCGCATGATCGTCGAGCGCGAGCGCGAGATCCAAGCCTTCCTCCCCAAAGAATACTGGACCATCCACGCCGAATTCCAACCCAGAGGCGACACCCAAACCTTCCTGGCCAAATTAGTGCGGATCGATCAAGAAGAGCCCAACCTGCCCAACCAAAAAACCGTACAACCGATCCTGGTCGACCTTGAAAAGGCTGCCTACCTGATCACCAAAGTAAAACGCGGCGAACGCCGGCGCCGGCCCCTGCCGCCCTTCATCACCTCCACTCTGCAACAAGAAGCCAACGTCCGCCTCGGCTTCACCGCCAAACGCACCATGGCCCTCGCCCAAGGCCTCTACGAAGGGCAAGACGTCGGCGAAGGTGGCGCCACTGGCCTGATCACCTACATGCGCACCGACTCGACCAACATCTCCGAACTGGCCATTGACGAGGTGCGCCGCTTCATTGGTCAACGCTACGGCGGCGACTTCCTGCCCGAAAAACCTATTCACTACACCAAAAAAGTGGCCGGCGCTCAAGAGGCTCACGAGGCCATTCGGCCCACCTCCGTCTTCCGCACCCCAGACATGGTCAAGCCCTACCTCGAGCCGGCCATGTTCAAACTCTACCAACTGATCTGGCAGCGTTTCGTCGCCTGTCAAATGGAAGCTGCCCTCCTCGACACCCTCTCCGTCGAAGTGACCGGAAAGGCCGATCGTGAATACCTATTCCGCGCCTCTGGCTCCTCTATCCGCTTCCCCGGCTTCTTAATCGTTTACCAAGAAGCCCAAGATGAAGACAGAAAGACAGAAGAAGACGACGAGGCCAACGTCCGCATCCCCACCTCCATAGCCGAAGGCCAACCCCAACGCCTGGTGCGCCTCCAACCCGAACAACACTTCACCCAGCCGCCGCCTCGTTACACCGAAGCCAGCCTGGTGCGCGCCCTCGAAGAGAACGGCATCGGCCGTCCCTCCACCTACGCCCCCATCCTCTCCACCATCCAGCAACGCGGCTACGTAGAACGGGTCGACCGCCGTCTGGTGCCCACTGAAACCGGCATCCTGGTCAACGATCTCCTCATACAATACTTCCCCGACGTCATGGATTACGGATTCACCGCCCGCATGGAAGAAGACCTGGACCAAATCGCCGCCGGCAAAGAAGACTGGGTGAACGTTGTCCGCAACTTCTGGCAACCCTTCTCCCAAGAAGTGACCAAAGCCCAGGCTGAGATGCCGGTCAGCAAGTCTGGTCCTGAACCGATCGGCCGCGCCTGCCCAAAGTGTGGCCGCGAACTGGTCGTGCGCTATGGCCGCTTCGGAAAATTCATCTCCTGCTCCGGCTTCCCCGAGTGTCGCCACACCGAACCCTGGTTAGAAGCGATCGGCGTCCCCTGTCCCAAAGACGGAGGCGAGTTGGTGGAACGCAAAACCCGTCGTGGGCGCGTCTTCTACGGATGCGCCAACTATCCAAAATGCGACTTCACCTCCTGGAAAAAGCCGATCGCTGCGCCCTGTCCCCAATGCGACGGCCTGCTCGTGATCGCCAACAAACGCCAAGCCCAATGCACCGCCTGCTCCGAATTCTTCCCCCTTGAAGAGATCGTCCCCGAAACCGTCGAATAACTCCGAGGACCCTATGCACTTCTCTCCCCCCGCCTACCTCGACCCCGGCTCCGGTTCCTACTACTCCAAATCCTGATCGCGGCCATCCTAGCCGCCGGTGTCGCCCTATCCGCCTCCTGGAGCCGAATCAAAACCCTCTTCTGCCGCCGCTCCGATCCCTCCTCCAAAACGGATGACCACACCCCTTAGCGCTTCTCCCCTTGGCGCTTCCTTCCGAGACCTGGCCGGATTCCTCTTCACCCGCGACGGAACCCTGTACCGACAGATCAACCGAGCCTGCGCCGACAACTACGCCCTCCTGAACACCTCTGGCCTTTACGATCGGCTGGCGAGCGACGGCTTGCTGATCCCCCACACCGAAGTGGACGAGCCGCCGGCCGACCCCGACCGGGCCTTCAAAGTCATCCGCTCGGAGCGCGTCCCGTTTATTTCCTACCCCTACGAGTAGTCCTTCTCCCTGTGGAAAGACGCCGCCCTGACCACCCTGGCCATCCAAAAGCGGGCCTGGCAGGCCGGCCTGTCGCTAAAAGATGCCAACGCCTACAACATCCAGTTCGAAGACGGCCGGCCGGTGTTGATCGACACCCTGTCCTTCGAAGCGCACCAGCTGGGCAAACCCTGGGATGCCTATCGCCAATTCTGCCAACACTTCCTAGCTCCGCAGTCGGCCTGGAGCACAAAAAGATTCTCCTCCAACGATGGCAAAAGGCCCTCTCCCCTGGCTTGGTTTGGGATTTGAGAGCCAACACCGGCGAATTCAGCCGCTTTTTGCTCGACCTGACCAATCCCTCGCCTGCGCTGGGCTGGCGCCATCGAGAGCGAGCGGCCTTTGCCGAGCGCGGGCCGGCCCATATTGTCCTGGGCTGGCCTTCATCCACCACCCTGCCGTCTCCAACAACGTTCCTCTGCCGCTCCCGGCCGATTTCTTCGCCGACCTCGGTCAGTGGCTGATCGTAGAATGGGTTCCCAAGAGCGACTCCCAAGTTCAGAAACTGCTATGTGTACAAGGAACGATCCTTCCCTGGGGATCATTCGCCCCACTCCCCTCACCATCTTGGTGTAAAATAATAAAAATATGCCATTTCGTGAAGTGCCTCACACTGCTGATTGGGCGTTGCAGGTCTGGGCGTCTGATTTGCCTGGCCTATTTCGCGAAGCGGCGCTCGGAATGAACGCCCTGGCCGGCATGCAATTGAGCGAAGGGCCTCGGCTATCCCGTTCGTTTCACACCGAAAGTCCAGACGCTGAAAGCCTGCTGGTGGTCTTTCTGACCGAATTGATCTACTACGCCGAACAAGAACACCTGGGCTTCGATCAATTCGCTATCCGCTTCGAAGAGACACCCAACGTGATGCGCTTCCAGGTCGAGATGAGCGGCGCCCCCCTAGAACGCATCAATAAGGTCATCAAAGCAGTGACATACCACAACCTCGCCATTCGCTCCTCAGAAGACGGGTTAAATGTGACAATTGTGTTTGATGTGTAATGCGAGAACGGAGGAGAGGTATGAACCTTAATCATTTGATCAAGATCAGCGACTACGAATGGGAAATCCCGCGTTCCTATCGCAAGGACATGCGCGTGCCAGTACGCATCTTTGCCAGCCGCGAGCTGCTGGAACAGGTCTCTGAAGACAAATCCCTAGAGCAAGCCGTCAACGCAACCACCTTGCCTGGGCTGGTGGGATATGTAATCGTGATGCCCGATGTACACCAAGGCTACGGATTCCCAATCGGCGGCGTAGCAGCCACAGAATATCCGCATGGGGTAGTCTCGCCAGGGGCCATCGGCTACGACATCAACTGCGGCGTACGACTGCTGGCTTCGGGCATTCCCTACGAGGCGGCCAAGCCAAAGATGGATACCTTAGCTACCTTATTGTACAAATATTGCCCGAGCGGCGTAGGCAGTGAAGGGGTTGTGCGCGTTAGCAAAGAAGAACTAGAACACGTCCTCCGCCAAGGATCGCATTGGGCCTTGAAAAAGGGATATGCCGCCGCAGACGACATCCGCCGCACCGAAGAGAACGGCCGCCTGGCAGAGGCTGCACCGGAGCAGGTGAGCGAACGCGCCAAGCAGCGCGGTCGGGAGCAGATCGGTTCGTTGGGAGCGGGCAATCACTTTATCGAGGTAGATGTCATCGAAGAAATCTTCGACGAGCAGGCAGCCAGCACAATGGGATTGGTGCAGGGCAATCTGGCGGTTCAGATACACTGTGGATCGCGCGGGTTGGGCCATCAGGTCTGCACTGACTACGTGCAGTCCTTTCAAAGCGCGGTAAAGCGCTACGGCATTGAGCTACCCGATCGCGAGCTCGTCTGTGCGCCGATGGATAGCCCTGAAGGGCAGGCTTATCTAGGTGCTATGCGCGCCGCCGCCAACTTTGCTTTTGCCAACCGACAACTTCTAGCATATGCCGCCCGCCAAGCTTTTGAAGAAGCGTTTGCTCAGAATTTCAAACACGGTTGGCAGCTTACCCAGGTGTATGACATCACCCATAACATGGGCAAAATTGAAACCCATGTCATTGAAGGCCGTTCAGTGAAAGTCTGCGTGCATCGCAAAGGAGCCACACGGGCCTTCGGCCCGGGCACGCCCGAATTGCCGGAAGAATACCGTTCGATTGGTCAGCCGGTGATCATCCCGGGTAGCATGGGCACGGCGTCTTGGGTGTTGGTGGGCACGGCTGATAGCATGGCCCGTTCATTCGGCTCAACTTGTCATGGCGCAGGGCGCGTGATGAGCCGCGCCAAGGCCAAAAAAGAAGTGCGCGGCGAGCTGCTGCGCAACGAGCTGGAGCATCGCGGCATTGCCGTGCGTGCCGGCAGCATGCCCGGCCTGGCCGAAGAAGCCCCTCAGGCTTATAAGGATGTGGATGTTGTGGTCGAAACGGTAAGCGCTGTAGGAATTGCCCGCAAGGTGGCCCGCCTGCGGCCCGTGGCAATCATCAAAGGGTAGCCGGCCCAGCATCGCTCAAAGCCTCTAGCCATCGCCTGGAATGCGCAAATAGGGATGGGGAGACCTCCCTTGCCCTATTCCTTCCACCTTGTTCGGAAAGACCAACGAATTGGGGAGGATCCCTGCTCCACTCCGCCCTAGCCGCCTCTTACCAAAGCCCGCTCGGGAACAATAGTGGATGGACCCTCCTAGCGATTCACTAGGAAGAAAATCATCGCTTGTCGAGCGTGATCTGATTTCGCTTTCCCCAGGAATGCTGTTATAATGAAACCAGCATGAGAACCAAGGAGCGCCGAATGCGTCTTTCCAACCTTATTCTCCCCCTCTTCCGAACCCCACAATGGGCCGCCCTTGTAGGAGTCGTGCTTGGACTGCTGATCGGTTTGCTGATCGGCTGGGTGATCTGGCCGGTGGAATGGGTGAACGCCACTCCCGATAAACTGAGCCAGCGCTTCCAGGAGGACTACCTGCGCATGGCCATCCACACCTACCGTAACAATCAGGATGTTGAACAAGCCGTCCGCCGTTGGCAGGATATTGGCCCGAATGCGCCCAATTTGCTCAACGCCATTGCCCAACAACCCGGCGACTTAAGGCCAAACTGGATTCTGGGGTACAAAAAAGCCATCGAAGAATCGCTTGGCCCAGCAGCCCTGGAGCCAGGTCAAGCCGCCGAACCTACACCTACGGCAACCAGGCAAAACCGCACGTGGTTGATCGTCCTGGGATTGGTATTGACCTTAGGGGTGCTCGGTGGCGCAGGCTACCTCTACTTGCTGCGACCGCGCCTGCGTAAAGTCCCTCAGGCCTCGGCCGAACCCTCGGCTGCCCAAAAAGCCCAAGTCATCACCAAGAGCACTGCCCGGACGGATTACGCCAAGATGGGATTGGCCCCCCCCATCACCCAAAACATGACCACTTACGTCCTGGGAGACGATCTGTACGATGAATCGTTCAGCATTGACGCGCCCAACGGCGACTTCTTGGGCGAATACGGCGTTGGTATTTCAAAGACCATCCTCCCCGGCGAGCCCAAAAAGGTCACTGCTATGGAAGTGTGGTTGTTTGACAAGAACGACATCAAAACAGCGACCAAGGTGTTGATGACGCCCCATGCCTATCACAACCCGGCCACCTTTGCCGAGCTAGAAGCAAAAGGCGAGCCGGTGCTCCTGCGAAAACAAGAGCAGATCCTGCTCGAGACGGCCACCCTTCAACTGTTGGTGACCGTGGTGGACGTGGAATATGGCAAGGATGGCGCGCCGGAGAACAGTTACCTGGAGCGCCTCACGTTAGAAATGGCAGTTTGGCGACGTGAACAAACTTCATAGGCCATGAAGCCATTCTACTCCTGGACCCGTTCAATCTGCGCGCCGAGAGCGCGCAGTTTTTCATCCACGCGCTCGTAGCCGCGGTCAATCTGACCGATGTTGCGAATCACTGATCTGCCTTCTGCGCTAAGCGCTGCCAACAACAAGGCCATGCCGGCCCGAATATCGGGACTTTCCAGGCTCTCGCCGAACAATGGACTAGGCCCTTGCACTAAGCAGCGATAGGGGTCGCAGAGGATAATGCGCGCTCCCATGCTGACCAGTTTGTCGGTGAAATACATACGCCCGGAATACATCCAGTCGTGGAACAGTACCGATCCTCGGGCTTGCGTAGCCACGGTGATAGCAATGCTCATCAAGTCGGTGGGAAAGGCTGGCCAGACGTTGGTCTTGATCTCCGGGATAGCGCCGCCTAGATCGTAGACCACTTCCAGAGGTTGATCGCAGGGGACGAAGATGTCCTCTCCTTCGACTTCCCAAATCACCCCCAAGCGACGGAAGACCTGGGCGATCATCTCCAAATACTTGACGCCGGCCCGACGGATTCGAATCTTGCCGCGGGTGACCGCCGCCGCTCCTATGTAACTGACCACCTCCAGATAATCTGGCCCGACAGTAAACTCGCCGCCATGAAGCCGCTCCACGCCGTGAATGTGCAGGACATTGGAACCAATGTTCTCGATTTGTGCCCCTAAGTGGTTCAGGAAATGACACAACTCTTGAACGTGAGGCTCAGAAGCGGCGTTGCGGATGATAGTCTCCCCTTTGGCGCAGACGGCAGCCATGATGGCGTTTTCCGTGGCAGTTACGCTGGCTTCGTCCAGCAAGATGTCTGCGCCGTACAAACCGTTGGGCGCCAGGAACTCTAGGCGGCGCCCGTAGTTGACCTCGGCGCCCAGCGCGCGCAAGGCCAAGATGTGAGTATCCAAACGGCGGCGGCCGATCACATCTCCGCCTGGGGGAGGCAAACGCAACTCGCCGGTGCGGACCGTCATGGGTCCCGCAAGCAGAATCGACGCGCGGATGCGTCGGCACAAGACCGGGTCGAGATCGGCAGGGCGCACGGTTCGGGCGATGATCCGCCAGGAGTTTCCACCTAGATTCTCTAACTCCACCCCCAAACTTTGAAGCAAATGGCGCATGTCGCTCACATCACGAATATGCGGCACGTTATGCAAGATGACCGGCTCGTCGGTCAGCAGACAGGCCGCCAGAAGTGGGAGAGCAGCGTTCTTGTTGCCGCTCGGGGTCATCTCTCCGTGCAAGGGATGGCCACCTTCGATGATGAATTGTTCCATGGAGCCTCCTGTGAAATTTTCAACATTCTACGGCAGTCTGCGCCGTTTGCCAAGCACTTTACAGATTTGACAGGAATGTTACAAAAGTCTTGCGCGCCTTTTGTATCCCTCTCTTCCTAGCTATAATGAGATTTATGAGCACCCATGAATTGGCCGCAGCCCTGGTCGGTTGGATCGGGGGTGGGATAGTGAATTATCTGGCCGATGTTTTGCCAACGGTGCGACGGCTCAGCCGGCCGATCTGCCCCGATTGTCGGGAAACGCGCCGTTGGCAAGATGTGATTCTTCCGCAGGCCTGTCGTTCCTGTGGTCGTGGCCGATGGTTGCGAGCGTGGCTGGTGAATCTCTTTCTGGCTGGATTTAGTCTGTATTTATGGACATCGCCACCGGCGTCCTTGGGATTTTGGCCGAGCTGGATCGCGTTGTTGTATTTTGCTACCGTGTTCGTGATCGATTTCGAGCATCGTTTGATCTTACACTCAACTAGCTTATTCGGCTTTGGGCTGGCCTTGTGGATCGGCAACCTACGCCAGGGATGGACAGCTACTCTGCTGGGCGGATTAGCCGGTTTTGGGATCGTGATAATGCTCTATCTGCTGGGCATGGTCTTCACTCGGCTACGCGCCCGACGATTGCAGGCCGCCAACTTGGAGCCGGATGATGAAGAGGCATTCGGGGCCGGCGACGTCATTTTGGCAACCATCCTGGGATTGATGCTCGGCTGGCCGTTGGCTTGGTTTGGCCTCTTGTTTGGCATTCTGCTCGGCGGCGTAGTCAGCGCCGTGTTGTTAGTGATCTTATGGCTCTCTGGTCGGTTTCATCCCTGGGCGACCTTCATCCCTTTTGGACCGTTCTTCCTGACCAGTGCTTTTCTGATCCTGTACGCCCCACAGCTGGTGCGATTTTTAGTACCAAAGTAGGATTGGATGCGAAACATTCTCTTTCTACACTATACTTAGAGAGAGGACCGCTTTGGCTGTAGGTACGACAACTCACAGATGCCCTCTGGAGCGGTGATAAATGTCGCTCGCTGGCTTGAAGGCCATTCACGCTGCCCAGAGACCCAGGATAAGACCTAGCCTGTTGTGGAGATGTCATGTTGAGGAGATGGATTGCTCGTCTAGAAAGGAAGCCAGCGCAAGCTATGGTAGAATTTGCGCTGGTGCTTCCCATCTTGCTGGTGCTGATTTATGGTCTGATTGAATTAGGACGATTGTTGTTCATATATGCCAGCGTTTATACAGCCGCTCGCGAAGCAGCGCGCTATGGAGCCACCACGGGCGTGAACGTGGCCGGCGGCGCGCCCCGCTATCAAGACTGTGCCGGCATGCGCGCCGCAGCGCGTCGCTCAGCGTTTCTGACCGAATTTCCCGACAATCAGATCACCATCTGGCACGACCAAGGCGAAGGCGTGAATCAGACGCTCTACTGCACCCCTGGCATGAATCAAGACCCCACTTTCACCCCTTCTCCGGGGAACAATAGCCGGGTGCGGGTGCGCGTCCAAACGCAATATGCACCGATCCTGCCGATCGTGCCAGGCTTTCAAGCGTTCACCATCGAATCGGTCAGCGCACGCACTGTTCTGGTCAGCGTTCCGATCGAAATCACCTCTCCTCCACAAACTTGGAATCCGACCATCACCATTCAGCCGCCGACGGCCACATCCACCCGGACAGGCACACCTACGCAAACGCCAACCATCACCCATACCCCAACCATCACCCGTACCCCAACCATCACCCGTACCCCAACCATCACCCGTACCCCAACCATCACGTTCACCCCTTCTCGCACACCAACCCCCACTCAAACTCGCACGCCGACCAACACGCCAACGATCACCGGTACGCCTTTCGACTGTCAAGTGCGCCGTGGTTTATTTTACACCTCGCCATTTGGCATGACTATTTACAATAACAACGTATTGGAAACCATCCACGTTGCGGAAATCCACGTTTACTGGAACCCGTCCTCGCCGGCCGG
>Ga0209721_1000437_pt1 | contig 38228 bp, 29 predicted proteins | sample TshhotsprinmetaG_FD_184139 | JGI IMG/M metagenome (GOLD analysis project Ga0209721, IMG submission 184139) | Hot spring microbial communities from South Africa to study Microbial Dark Matter (Phase II) - Tshipise hot spring metaG (SPAdes)... | ecosystem: Environmental > Aquatic > Thermal springs...
ACGGGGAGGGGGGATGAAAATGGGGTTTTTGGGGCGGCGGCGAAGCCGCCGCCCCAAAAACCCCTCTCTTCCCCCCTCTCCCCCGCCCGCAGGGCAAGGGGGAGAGGGGGGCAAGGGGGGTGAGGGGGATAAAGGGAGTCCCAGTCAACAAAGAAAACTCGGAGTGAACGGTCAGACTCCCACCCGGGCAAGGGTAGGGGATACGACTTTGTGAGACTTTGTTAAAGACCGGGTAATACGACTTTATGAGAATCAACAGCGTATTGCAAATTGCACCTGCGCACTCTCCCCTGCGCCTTGCGATTTTGCGACCTGCGACCTGTGACCTGCGACCTGCAACCGGCATCCCGGTTTTGTCTTCTCTCCAATTTGTGCTATACTACTTTTTGTGGATGGTGGAAAGCGAAACCAGATCGCCCGTGAGGTCGGCCTGGAGGTCCTTTCTCCCATACTGGCCGACTTCCACCATGCTCTCGGATGGGTTGCGGCCCAGGTACTTCTGTTCTTTCAGCCGCTCCTGAGGGGATGGGTGGATGAATCATCGCTGGAGCAGACCATTCAGGGGCTGGAGGATTTATTGCCCATCCGTTCACCGGAGGATAGATGACACTTGTTTTGCCATGGCTGCTGATTGTTATCGCGATCTTACCTCTCCTCTGGACGGTCATCCGCGCCCGCCGGGGGCGTACTCCCTCACTACGCTCGCTGCCAGCCTTTGACGAATTGCCCGCTCAACTGGGCCATTCCGCGGAAAGCGGCGCGCCTCTTCTGTTCACCCTTGGATTGGGAGCAGTCGGTGGCGACCGGACGCTTACGTCCATTGCGGCGCTGGAGACCATGGATGAACTGGCCGATGCAGCGGTGGCATACGGCACACCGCCCGTGGTTGCTGTGGGGGACCCCACGCTTTTGCCCCTGGCAGAAGACGTCTTCCGCCGCGCGTGGACTCAGCGCGGAACGCCGGAGCGATACGACCCCTCTACAGTGCGGTTTATCGGCGTACAACCTGCTGTCTACGCGGCGGGCGTCGCCGATATCCTCGGGCACGAGCGGATTCACGGCCATGTCCTGATCGGCTCGCTGGACGAAGAGGCGGCTCTGACTACCCATGCCGCAGAAGGACGAGGGATTCCCCAATCGGTTGCCGCCGACCGCCTTTCGGCGCTGGGGGCTCTCTATCCGGCCGATGCCCACCTGGCCGTCGGGGAGGAACTCTATGCCGGACCGGCCCGGGTGGCGGGCCTTCCGCGCTATCTGGGTAGCCTGCGCGCTCAGGATGTATTGCGCTTGCTGATCGTCGCCCTGATCTTTCTGAAGGCCCTGGGAGTCTGGTGATGAGGTACCTATGGACCGTTTGATGAAGCGAATCCTTCCAGCCTCCGTGGCAATGGGCGCAGGAGTCCTGGTCCTCCTGGGCTATCTCCTCCCCAATCCTCTCCTGACAACCGTACAGGGCGAACTGATCCGCTGGGCAATCATCGTTGCTGCTTTCGCCTTTATCCTCGGCTTTTTCAACATTCTGCGAGTTCATCTGGGGCGCTCCAGGAAATCCGGGAGAATCTACAGTCTCATGCTGGTCCTGTCGGCCCTGGGCAGTCTGGGGCTGACTACAGTGGCTCTCCTGCTCCCACCTTTCCGAGTTCTGGGCGACTGGTGGTTTCGCTATGTTCTTTCCCCCCTTCAGGCCACCGTCGCTGGCCTGGTGGCTTTTGTTCTGGTTGTCGCACTTTTCCGTCTGGTGCGTCATCGCCGGGAGGCGGGAGTCCTCATCTTCCTGATCGCTGCCCTCATCGTCCTGCTGGGGACATTGCCCGTCCCGGCACTGCTCGGTGACCGAGTGGTTGCTCTGCGAACGTGGTGGATGAGTGTTCCGGCGATGGCTGGAATGCGCGGTCTGCTCATCGGTGTGGGGTTAGGCACCCTGCTGATCGGCCTGCGCGTGCTGATAGGAGCCGACCGTCCGTATAGCGATTGAGTGAGGAACCGATGATTTACTGTCCGAAGTGCGGGACGGCGAATCGCCAGGGGAGCAAATTCTGTAACGAGTGCGGGTCTCCCCTGCCCGCCACCGGTCTACGCTGCCCGACGTGCGGCGCGCTGAATCCGGTGGGCAATGTATACTGTGACCGCTGCAATACCCGGCTAATTCCCCCAGGTCCCTCACAGCCTCCGGAGGGAGAGAAACCCCAGCGCCCTGCGCCTATCAAAGGAATCTCTCTTCCCTCCGTCCCTCTGGAGGAAACGGCAAGGGACCGGTTCTCCGAACTGCAGGATTTCGCTGCCGAGGCGGGTGGTAAGGGTGTGGCGGAAGAAGAAATTGGCCCTCTGGAGCTTCCTTCCTGGCTGACCGGGGTGGAACCCGCCTCCCCAGGAGAGACCATTGTTCCGGAGGAACCGTCTCCCCTCCTGGAGGCGCCGGACTGGTTGCAGGAAGTGATAGGCCCGGTAGAGCCCTCTGTCCCGGGGGAACTCACACCTGCGGCAGAGGTGCCGGACTGGCTGCGCGGGCTGGAGGCACCCGCCGCGCCGATTGCCCCGGAGGAGGCGGCCCCGGCAGCAGAAGTGCCCGCGGCAGAGGTGCCGGACTGGCTGCGCGGGCTGGAGGCTCCCGCCGCGCCGATCGTCCCGGAGGAGGCGGCCCCGGCAGCAGAAGTGCCCGCGGCAGAGGTGCCGGATTGGCTGCGCGGACTGGAATCTCCCGCCGCGCCGATCGTCCCGGAGGAGGCGGCCCCGGCAGCAGAAGTGCCCGCGGCAGAGGTGCCGGATTGGCTGCGCGGACTGGAATCTCCCGCCGCGCCGATTGCCCCGGAGGAGGCGCCCCCGGCAGCGGAGATGCCGGACTGGCTGAAAGAACTGGCAGGACCGACACCACCTGAAGGGACACCCGCTGGACCGCCTCCCTTTACTTTTGAGGAACCATCGCCCCCTCCGGTGCCGTCACAGGAAATTGCACCGCCCCTCCCGCCTGGCGAAATCTCCGATTGGCTCAGGGGGCTGGAGCCTGTTCCGCCAGAGGGCCCATCGGAGCGCGTCCCGCCGGTAATCCTGGATGTTTCCCCCAGAGCAGCGCCGGTGGAACAGGCTACCGTGCCGCCCCTCGTTTTGGAGGAAGAAGAAGAGGCCCTCCCCGCCACAGGGGTGGAGTTACCCGATTGGCTGAAGGTACTGGAAGGAGAGCAGCCCGCTGCTCCTCCGGCGGATTTTGGAGGACTGGTCCCGGCGGAGATTCCCGAGTGGTTGCGAGCGATGCAACCCCGGGAGGAAGTGGCAGTGGTGGAAGAGCCGGTGGAGAGCGAGGGGCTGCTGGCAGGATTGCGAGGACTGTTGCCCATTGGGAGTGGCCTGGATATGCCGGTCACTGCGAAACCGGTTTTGCCGCAAGGCCCCAGTCCGGCGACTGTGGCGCGGGCGGAACTCCTCCAGGGGCTGCTTTCGCGGCCCCTGGTCATACCGCGGGCCGTACCACGGGAAACCCGCCGCCAGAGCGGATGGATGGTGGTCCGTCTCCTGGTGGGACTGGCACTCATTGCCGCGATCATCGCCCCAATGGTGGTACGGCTGCCCTTCTTCGGTCAACCCGCTGCGCCGGGGGCCGATATGCTCTTCACAATGGTGGGACAGTTGCCTCCCAATACCCCGGTGCTGGTGGCATGGGAATACGGTCCGGCAGAGGCGGAGGAGATGGACCGGGTCGCTGGCCCGCTCATAGACCATCTCCTGCGCCAGCAAGCGCGCCTGGTACTGGTAAGTACCCGAATGGAGGGGCCCGCATCCGCCGAAGCGCTGCTGGCCTCCCGCCTGGCCGATACCCAGGAGCGGCTCCAGCGCATCGCCAATCTGGGCTATGTGCCGGGACAGGCAGCCGGTGTGCGGGAAGTGATCGGAAGTCTGGACAGCCGTACCGAAGCAAGCACCGGACTGCCCGCTGCACAGATAGAAGCGATGGCGGGGGTCCGCTCAGTGGCCGACGTGGGAATGGTGGTGGTGCTGGCGGCTCAACCGGATGACCTGCGCATCTGGGTGGAGCAGGTTTCTACCGTTGCCCCCGGGCTTCCTATCGTGGGAGCCTTGAGCGCTCGGGCGGAACTGCTGGGTGCTCCTTACATCTCCGCCGGTCAGATACGCGGCGCCATCTCCGGCCTGGTTGGAGGAGCGGTGTACGAGCGGCAACTGGATACCGGGCGTGGACGGGAATATGAGTATTATTTGACCTCGCTGGGGCTGGCCCAATGGGCGACGGCGGCCCTCGCAGTTCTTGGGGCGCTCATCTTTGTCTTTGGAGGGCGGAAACGATGACAGCGGACCTGATCGGTCTGATCGTCGGCACCCTGCTGACGTTGATGGTGCTCAGTTACATCCTGGGCGACAACCCCCTGTATCGCCTGGCGTTGCACCTTCTGGTCGGGGTCACGGTGGGATATGGGGTCGCTGTTACGGTGGTGACCGTCCTCCAGATGACATTGCCGGCCCTCCGGGGCAATTCGGCTGATCGGGTGGGTGTTGCGATCCCTCTGATACTGGGGATTCTCCTGCTTTTCAAGGGATTCCCGCGCTGGGCTGCGCTGGGCAATTTCTCCACCGCGTTTCTGGTCGGTGTGGGCGCGGCCGTGGCGATCGGCGGGGCCCTCCTGGGGACGATTCTCCCCCAGACCGCCGCGGTGGGTTCTATTGGGACATGGCTTCAACAGGGCTTATCGGGACTGGTGAACGGTCTGCTGACGGCCTTCGGAACTATCTGTGCGCTTCTGGCTTTTGCGTTTGCTGACCCTCAGAAGGCCCCTCTGCGCTATATCTGGAAAGGTAGCGTGGGCCTCTTGGGGCAGATCGGGCGTTGGTTCCTGCTGGCTGCTTTCGGAGCGGCTTTCGGTATCGCCCTGACCGCCAGTTTAACCGTTCTGGTCGGGCGGATTTACGCGGTCGTGATGAATATCCAGCAACTGCTGGCCTGGTGGGGCGGGTGATGTACTGGGTGGACGTACAGAGTGAGGGGGATTGGCCGGTGGACCTGGATGTCCTCCGACACACGGCAGTGGCGACTCTGGTTCATCAGGACGCCCTCGCGGTGGAGGTTGCCATCGTCATCACCGACGATGAAAGTTTGCAGGAACTGAACCGTCGCTTTCGGGGCATAGACGCCCCCACGGACGTTCTGGCGTTCCCCAACGAGGCGCGCGGGCCCTTCGTCAGCGCGCCGGGTTTTCCCCGCTATCTGGGCGACATCGCCATCTCGTACCCTCGGGCCGAGGAACAGGCCGCCGAGGCCGGCCATTCCGTTCAGGCGGAACTGCAACTCCTGGTCGTCCATGGCGTCCTGCACCTCCTGGGCCACGACGACCAGAGCGAACCGGAGCGTTCCCGAATGTGGGCCGCGCAGGAGACCATCCTGAAGGCGCTGGGGGTTTCGGTCAACCTTCCCGAATGATGCGCCGCGTTCGTCTCCTCCGGGCTTTCGGTCACGCGTTCTCCGGCCTTTTCTACGCCATTCGTACCCAGCGGAACATGCCGATCCATCTGGTCATTGCGGCCGGAGTGGTCGCGCTGGGGCTATGGTTGGGACTCTCGGCCGTCCAGTGGGCGATTCTGGCGCTGACCATCAGTTCCGTCCTGGCAGCGGAGTTGCTCAACAGCGGGCTGGAGACGGTGGTGGATATGGTGAGCCCGGAGTATCACCCGCTGGCGAAGCGGGCGAAGGATGTGGCCGCAGGGGCGGTGCTGCTGGCGGCGATCTTCGCCGTGGTGGTGGGCCTGCTGATTCTGGGCCCCCCACTCTGGGCGCGTATCCGATAAGGGAGCGGGCTTGCGGCGGGCGGCGAAGCCGCCCGCCGCAAGCCCGCATTTTTGTGCAGGAGTGACCATGAGTCCCGCATCCAACTACCACGACCTTTTGCGTCAACGGTTGCTATCTCTCCCCAAGGAACAACTGGTGGGCATGCTGGAGGACGCGGCCAAAAACTGGCTGGCCCACGACGGCCTGTGGTTTCTGGCCGTGGAGGGGGTCTGCGGGATGGAGACCGCCATCCGGTGCGACGCCCAGGCCTGGGAGCAGTTCTCGGCCATAGAGGCGCAGCGCATCATGCAGCGGCATAGCATCCCTGCCAACGGCGGCCTGGACGCGCTGGCGACCGCCCTGGGGTATCGCCTGTATGCCTATCTGAACGTCCAGGAAATCATCCGCGTGGACGAACAGACGTTGGTTTTCCGGATGAACGACTGCCGGGTGCAGGCGGCGCGGAAGCGCAAGGGGTTGCCGGATTTCCCCTGCAAACCGGTGGGACTGGTGGAATACTCCGTCTTCGCCCGCACGATAGACCCGCGCATTCAAACCCGTTGCATCGCCTGCCCGCCCGATCCGCATCCCGAAGAGTTCTGGTGCGCCTGGGAGTTCAAAATTTAGGGGATAGGGGTTAGGGGGTAGGGGGATTGTGCCCAGTTCCAGGGAGTCCCCCAGGGGGTCCCCTCCCCGGGTGATGGACAGCCGTTCCCCGGAATCCAGCCGGTACATCCCCGCCCGCAGATGATACACGCCGGCCGGAAGGCCGGGTGGCAGAAAGACCCCGTACCGGTCCGTTACCGGTTCGCCGACGGGCCATATAAAGGTAGGAGAGAGGTTGCCGCGCGGCTCGGCGTCGTTCTGCGCCACCAGGTTGCCTCCGCCATCCATCAGGTGCAGGAAGACTTTGTACCGCTCCGGCGGCGCGTCCGCCTCCCAGAATAACGTGACCGGCACCACGTCGCCGGGGGCAAAAGGCCCCTCCCCCAGCGCGTACCCGCGCAGGCGGATGTGCGCCCCCAACTGCACGTCCGCCAGGGTCTGGGGACGGTCTGGCAGGGGGCCCAGGCCGTAAATCGCCAGCCGCACCCGCCCGTACCACCGATTCCAGGCCGGATACGCCCGATCGGCCAGCAGGTTCTCCATCCGCCGCTCCGGGTCGGCCTCCAGGTCCCCCCAGTACAGAACGAACAGCCGCCGGTGGGAATCCAGAATCGGCGCCAGCCACGACTCTACCTGTTCTGGCGTCGGGTGGTACGGCGCCGGGTAGATGGGCATGTCCCCCTGGTAGTAGTATGTGAAGACTTCCCACTGGTTCGGCGCGTTGAGGATGACCGCGTCCCCCGGACGGGCCAGCGACTGGATGTCGGCCACAATCTGGCGGTAGTCGTCGCGGGCGTAGGCGGGATTGAAGTAGAGGTTGCGCAAGGAGGGGAGGAGGAAGAGGACGAGGGCGTAGGGAAGAAAGCGTACTGCGTATTGCGTATTGCGTACTGCGTAAAACGGAATACGGAATACGGAATACGCAACCCGTGAAACGCCCGCGGCCAGGAGAAGGTGGAAGGGCGGAAGGACTGCTAACAGGAACTTGAGGTAGGCCGGTTTGTAGAGGTCAAAGGCGAAGATCAGGGCCAGGGGCAGGAAGAGCCAGAGGGCTAGCATCAGGGTTGCGCCAACCGTTCCCCGACGGGGCCAGAGCCCCAGGATCAGCAAAAGCCCCGCGCCGACCAGGATCGGGCGCGCCGGGAGCATCTCCAGCGTGATCCCCACCGTCAGCACCCGGAAGACGTCCAGCAGGGCCGCGCCCAGCGCGTATCCCCGTCCCGCCGAGGGCCATCCCCGGTCCATCAGCATCTGCGGAAGCCACGGCAGGTAGAGGGCCACCCCCGCGGCCTGCAGGAGCGCCCAGCGGAGGAGGAGACTCCAGCGCTCTGCTCGTCGCCGTAGCCACCAGCCCAGAAACAACAGGTTGTGCACCAGCAGGACGAAGGCGAAGACGTAGTGGGTGTAGAGCCCGGCCGCGGCGACAAGGGGGTAGAGGAGAAGGAAAACCGGCCGGGGGCGACGGTAGAGGCTCCAGAGGAGGTCGGTGGAGGCCGCGGCAAGCAGCCCCAGCAGGGCATACATCCGGGCCTCCTGGGAATAGTAGACCGCCAGGGGAGCGAAGGCTGCCAGGACCGCCGCCCCTGCGCCCACCTCCGGGCCCAGCATCCGCCGCCCCAACCGGCCGATGATGGCGACCGTCAACAAACCGATATAGACCGAGAGCGATCGGACGGCAAACTCGCGGTCGCCGGTCGGGATGCGCCAGAAGTGGAGCAGCAGGTAGTAGCCCGGCGGGTGGATGTCCCCCGCGGCCGCCGCGATGACCAGAGGGATGGGGCGCTGCGCAGCCCGGAGGGCGTTCCCTTCGTCGTTCCAGAAGGACTGCGCGTCCAGCCGGTAGAAGCGCAGAAAGGCCGCCAGGAGCAGAGCCAGGATCAAACTCAACGTGTACAAACGACGAACCATATCGGGTTTCATCTCACGCAGTGGTGTAGTGGTTAATCTGGCTACCTGACAGTTTTCCAATAGGACGCGGATGGACGCAGACAAGCCGTGTGGCTCATATTCAAAAGCAGTGCACTTTCTCAAGGACACCTTCACCCCTCCCCCTTGCCCCCTCCCCGTTGCGGGCGGACGGATCGTCCGCCCCTACGGCCGCACGGGGAGGGGGAGTTTTGGGGGTTTCGGGGCGGGCGGCCGAAGGCCGCCCGCCCCGAAACCCCTCTTTTCCCCCTTCTCCCCCTGCCCGTCAGGGTATAGGGGGAGAGGAGAGAAAGGGGGGAGGGGGCGTCCCTGATATGGACGCAACGATAGCAAGAAGGTGACAAAATCACCGCTTGCCGGAGTCACCACCTCGGCGTGAATACACACAAATGTACAGTTGACCAACCAGTAGGTGGATGGATCAGTACGAGAGATATAGTCGGTTGCCTTCCGGGCCAAATATCGCCATCAGCAGGTCCCAGCGATGGGCAATGCCCCAAATCCAGAGGGCAGCGCAAATCACGATGAACAGAAGGGCCAGCAGGGTCTTTCGGTCATACTGGCGGGCCAGGCGGACCACCTCTCTCCGCCGGAGCCATCCCCACGCAGCAAAAGGCATCAGAAGGGGAACCAGCGCCAGATGAAATCGCGGCTCCGCGATGATGAAAAAATGGGGCAAAGCGTATCCGGCAATGAGCGCCCCGGCCAGCCCGGCCGAAGAACGCTCCGGGGATAGGGATAGGCCCAGAACGGCAAACGCAACGGTGCTCACCCAGGGAACGACCAGCAAAGAATAGATCAGGCCCAGCCATGGCTGCGGGATAAAGCCGATGAAGTCATTGGTGTAGAACCAGATGAATTCCCGGTCCTCCACGCCCATAAAATAGGCCACCCGACGCAGCACCCGTCGGCCTGCCTCCACGGGATCAGCAGCAATGTACTGAAGGGCTGTCCGGGTACAGAAGCGCTCCCGCTCCGCGTCGTTCAGGATGGTCAGGGGTTTAATCGCCACATCTGCGACAAACCCGCCGTTGCCTTCCGGATGGTATCCGATGAACAGATTGTACCCCAAACTGCTTTCTACGAAAGTCAGGCGCTTCAAGGTGAGGGTGTTGCGAACGGCCCAGGGGATGCAGATCGTCAGGGTCACGGCCAGGGTCAGAAGCGCGCCCCGATTCCTGGCCTGCTGGAGTCGGTACAGCCATACCGAAGCCAGGACAGTTGCGGGGAAGAAGATGGACCGGGTCAGTGTGGAGAATCCGAGAACCAGCCCTGCCAGAGTAAAAGGCGTCAACCGTCCGCTCCCGGCAGCCCGCAGCAGCAACCAGAAAGATAGCAGGACCAGAGGGATGAACAGATTTTCCGATGCCAGCCCAACGGGATAGAAAAGCAGGATGGGATACAGCGCGACACCGGCAGCAGCCATCATTGCGGCCCGCCGCCCCATCTTCATCTGGAGCGCCACCATCGCCACCAGCGGCGACATGAACGCGGCAAGAACTGCCTGAACCAATCGGGCGGCAGCAAAGCGATGCTCTGATGGGATCAGCAGGTACAGGCCGGCCAGGAAAAACGGATAACCGGGGGCACGGTGCGCGGTCACCAACCCTTCTGGCGGCGCCCTCAGGGCGGAAAGGTCCAGGTATTGGGCCAGGTACGGCTTCAGAACTTCCACATCCTCTGCCGCATACCATCGGTATCCTCTGCCGCTCGCCAGGGAACGGGCGAGCATGTCGTACTGGAACATATCTTCCAGGGCGATCGGGGCATTCAGGAGAAACAGTAGCGGGATGAGTCGGGGCACCAGCCCCAGTACCCAGAGGGCAAGAACCGTCCGCAGAGACAGACGGTCTGCAGCGGGTGTTGGGTGTTTCATTTTTTCAACCTTTCCAGAACCCACTGCAACCGCTGTGGCCAGTCCCTCTGAAGGGTGATGTAGACGGCCTGCCGGCCCACGTGCGCCAGGTCGCCCAGACGCCGCTGGAGCGCCACGCGGTCTACCTCCTCCATCCCCACCAGGTGCAACGTCAGGTGGTCGTCCTCGGTGACAATCCGGCTGACCCCCGCATCCCGCGCCAGCACTTTCAGCCGCAGCCCCGCCAGCAGGTTGCGGGCCGGTTCTGGCAACGGGCCGAAGCGGTCAGCCAGTTCCGCCGCCATCTCGGCGATCTGCTTCTCGTCGCCCAGGGTCGCCAGCCGCCGATACAGCCGCAGGCGGAGGTTGTCGTCCGGGACGTAATCGGGCGGCAGCCCCACGCTCCAGGGGAGGTCCAGATGGATACCGCTCAGCGGCTCCGGCGGCGGAGGACGCCCTTCCCGTTTCGCCCGCAGTTCCTCCACGGCGCGCGCCAGCAGACGGGTATAGAGGTCAAAGCCGATGGCCGCGATGTGCCCGCTCTGCCGAGTGCCCAGAATCTCCCCCGCCCCCCGCAGTTCCAGGTCGCGCATGGCGATGGAGTACCCCGCCCCCAGGTCGCTGAATTCCCGGATGGTCTCCAGCCGCTGACGGGCGTCCTCCGTCAGATGGCCGGGGGTATGGAGAAAGTAGGCGTAGGCCCGACGGGCCCCCCGTCCCACCCGGCCCCGCAACTGGTAGAGTTGCGCCAGCCCGAACCGCTCCGCATGCTCCACAATCAGCGTGTTGGCATTGGGGATGTCCAGCCCGCTCTCAATGATGCTGGTGCAGAGGAGGACGTCAATCTCTCCGGCGACGAACCGGAGCATCGTCTCCTCCAGTTCCCGTTCGGGCATCTGACCGTGGGCTACGGCGACCGTCACCTCCGGCACCAGGCGCGCCAGGCGCTGGCGCACCATCTCAATGGTCTGGACGCGGTTGTGGACGTAGAAGACCTGCCCGGAGCGCTCCCGTTCCCGCAGGATCGCCCGGCGCACCAGCGCTTCGTCGTATGGGCCCACATAGGTGACCACCGGTAGCCGCTCCTCCGGCGGCGTCTCAATGATGCTGATATCCCGGACGCCGGTCAGGGAGAGGTACAGGGTGCGCGGGATGGGGGTGGCGGTCATCGTCAGGATGTCTACCTCCGTCCGTAGTTTCTTCAGTTGCTCCTTGTGGGTCACACCGAATCGCTGCTCTTCGTCTATGATGACCAGGCCCAGGTCCCTGAAGGCGACGTCCTTCTGGAGCAGGCGGTGGGTGCCGATGACGATGTCCACCGTCCCCTCGCGCAGCCCCTGCAGGATGCGGGCCTGCTCCGCGGGGGTGCGGAAGCGGGAGAGGTGTTCCACGACGACGGGGAACGGCGCCAGCCGGTGGCGGAAGGTGGTGTAGTGCTGCTGGGCCAGGACGGTCGTGGGGACCAGGACGGCGACCTGTTTGCCGTCCATCACCGCCTTGAAGGCGGCGCGCAGGGCGACCTCCGTCTTGCCGTAGCCGACGTCGCCGCAGATGAGGCGGTCCATCGGGCGGGGCTTCTCCATATCCGCCTTGACTTCGGCGATGGCCCGCGCCTGGTCGGGGGTCTCCACGTACGGGAAGGCGGCCTCCAGTTCCGCCTGCCAGGGGGTGTCGGGGCTGAAGGCATGGCCGGGGGCGACCTCCCGCGCGGCGTAGAGTTGCAGCAGTTCCCGCGCTACCTCCTCCACAGCGCGACGGGCGCGCGCCTTCACCTGTCCCCATTCGGCGCTGCCCAGGCGGCTCAGCGCGGGCGGGGTCTCGTCGGCGCCCACGTACCGGCTCAGCCGGTCGGCCTGATAGACGGGGACGTAGAGCCGGTCCCGTCCGGCGTATTCCACCAGCAAGTACTCCCGCGCTTCCCCCTCTATCGTCAGATGGACCAGTCCCCGGAAAATGCCGATGCCGTAATCTTCGTGGACGACGTAGTCGCCGGGGGCCAGGTCGGCGTAGAGGGATTCCGGCGCTACCCGACGGCGGTGCAGGGGGCGGCGGGGTTCGGGCATCCGCCAACCGAAGATTTCGGCGTCGGTGAGCAGGCGCAGGGGACGGTCGGACTCCCAGAGCACCCATCCCTCCTCCAGCGATCCGTGGACGAAGGTGAGGGGGCGGCGCGGGGGTTCCGGCAGTCCGTCCACCGGCAGGGTCATCTCGTGCCGGTCGCTCCACACCTCCGCCAGCCGCTGGGCCTGCCGACTGACCAGGACGACCCACTCCCCGGCCCGCAGGGCGCGCGCCACGTCCTGGAGCAGGTCGTTCAGGTCGCCGCCGAAACGGGGGGCAGGATGGAACGCTGCCGCCAGGTCGCCCGTGATCTCCTCTTCGCCGAAGCCCAGGACCAGGTGGGGACGGTCGGACAGGCGTTCCTGCCAGTCGTCCCAGGTCAGATACGGGATGGGGTAATCCGGGGGGATGAGGCCCTCCTGCTCGGCGACCTGGCGCAAACTGACCGCCTCCTCTTCCAGTTCCGCCCAGGCGTCGCGGCATTCGGCGGGGTCGTCCACCACCAGCAGGCCGTCGGGGGGGAGGTAGTCCACCGGAGAGGCGGGATGGCTGTAGAATTGGGGGAGGTAGAACTCCAGGCCGGGGAAGGGGGCGCCCGCGGCCAGCGCTTCGCGATGGGAAGCCAGTTCTTCAGCCACTTCCGGCGGATGGGGCGCGTCCAGCCAGGAGGCGATCTCCTCCAGGACGCGCGGGCCGTGGCGGGGGAGCGCCTCCCGCGCCGGGATGACTGTTATCTCTTCCAGCCGCTCCGCCGACCGCTGGGTGGCAGGGTCAAAGCGGCGGATGGACTCAATTTCGGCGCCGAAGAGTTCTATCCGCAGGGGGAGACCGTCGCCCGCGCCGGCCGGGGGGAAGATGTCCAGGATACCGCCGCGATGGCTGAACTGTCCGGGGGCTTCCACCACGCTGACGGGCTCATAGCCGATGCCGGCCCAGCGGCGCAGTATCCCTTCCAGGTCTATGACCTGCCCGATCCGCAGGGTCTGGGTTCCCAGGCGGAACTCCCGCAGGGGGAGGGTGGGCTGCATCAGCGCCCGCGCCGAGGCGACGACGATGAGGCCCGGCGGGGAGGCGCTGAGGGCGTGGAGGACGGCGATCCGCGCAGCGGTGGTCTCCCGCGGCCATGGGGCGCGCTCGTAGAAGAGGGTTGGGGGTTCAGGGAAACGAAGGACGCGCGCCGGGTCGGGATGCCAGTTCTGGAGGGCCTGGTAGAGGGCGCGCGCCCGCGCCACGCTCCCCGCGACGACCAGAATGGGACGTTTCAGGTCGTCGGAGAGTGCGACCAGCAGGGCCGGACGGACGGAGCGGATGAGCCCCAGAGGAGGCGGCATATCGCCCCCACCGACTTCCGCCCGCAACTTCCGGTAGGCTGGAAGGTTTTTCAGCCAGGGAAGAAGCCCGCAAACGCTCATCGGGAATCGCGCTAACTGTAATATTTTACACCCGAACCGCAGAGACGCCAAGGGGGGCGTGCGTGCGTGGTGCGTGATGTCCCCTTGATTTTCTGGCGATTCCGGTGTATCATAATGCCCTAATGGAGCAGCGACCGTTGATCAAAATTGCACCGTCCATTCTCTCTGCCGATTTTGCCCATCTGGCGGATGCGGTGGCCGAGGCGGAAGCGGCGGGCGCCGATTACATCCATGTGGACGTGATGGACGGTCAATTCGTGCCCAACCTGACGGTGGGGCCGCCCATTGTCGCGGCCATTCGCCGGATTACCCGCCTGCCCCTGGATGTCCATCTGATGATGGTCCAGCCGGAGCGATACCTGCGGGCATTCGCCGACGCCGGTGTCAACATCCTCACCGTTCAGGTAGAAACGTGCCCCCATCTCCACCGGACGCTGCAAATGATTCACGCGCTGGGGATGCGGGCCGGGGTGGCACTGAATCCGGCGACCCCGCCGGTGATGATCAGTCAGGTTCTGACCGACCTGGATCTGGTGCTGGTGATGACCGTCAACCCTGGTTTCGGGGGGCAGGTCTTCATCCCGACGATGGTACCCAAAATCGCCGAGGTGCGGCGGATGCTGGATGAGGCCGGAAGTTCGGCCGAACTGGAGGTGGATGGGGGGATCACCCTGGAGACGGCGCCCCTGGCTGTGCGGGCCGGGGCGCGAGTACTGGTGGCGGGGCAGGCCATCTACGGATCGCGGATGGGGGTACCGGCGGCCATTTATGCTCTGCGCGAGGCGGCGGAAAGGGCTATCGCGGGGATTCCGGTCGGCGGTTGAATACTTGCCGGGAAACAAAGATGCCAGGCCCCGGAAGTGCCTGGCATCAACGAATCGGGTTTCGCGAAGGATTATACGGCCTTATTCAGCGTCCGCAGGCAACGGGTGCAGACCCACATCCGGCGGGATTGCCCACCGATCACCACGCGCACCCGATGCACGTTGGCATCAAAGCGGCGCTTCGTCGCCCGATTGGAGTGGCTCACGTTGTGCCCGAACTGGGCGCTTTTTTGACAAATCTCGCATTTCGCCATTTCCATCCCTCGTCCAGTGAAGTGCGGGGCAATCATACCACAGAAAACGTTTTTTCGCAAACAGGAGTGGGGATGAAAGAACAAATCCGACCCAGGGGCCGTATAGAGGTTTCTCCCAACGCGATTGCCAGTCTGGTCCACGAGGCTGTCATCTCTTCGTACGGAATCGTGGGCACCGTCCCAAAGGACCTGGCTACCGGCATTGTTGACGCCATCTCCGGGGGCGGTCGACGGGGTGTGGTCGTACAGGTGCGGGATGGGAAAATCGTCATCCATCTCTACGTGGTGGTGGAGTACGGCACGCGCATCGCCGCCGTTGCCCGGAGCGTGATGAACGTGGTCAAATATACGGTGGAGAAAAGTCTGGGTATGCCCGTGGCCGAGGTGAACGTCCACGTGGAGAAAATTCGGATTTCGGATCTGGACTGAGGGGAGACGGTCGTGACAGATGCAATAGTTGTAGACGGAGAACGATTCAAGCGGCTGGTGTATGCCGGTCTGGTCTGGTTGCGGCAGCACCAGGAAGAAATCAACGCCCTGAACGTCTTTCCGGTGCCCGACGGGGATACCGGCACCAACATGGTGTTGACCATGCAGTCGGCCTGGGATGAGGTGGCGAATGAGCAGGAGAGCAACCTGGGTCGGGTGGTCCACCGGGTGGCCCACGGGGCGCTGATGGGCGCGCGGGGAAATTCGGGAGTCATTCTCTCCCAGATATGGCGCGGGATGGCCCGGTATCTGGACAACAAAGAGTGGCTGACCGCGGCTGACCTGGCCGCGGCGCTGGAAGAAGGGGCGCGCACCGCGTATAAGGGCGTCATCCGCCCCGTAGAGGGCACCATCCTGACGGTGGTGCGGGAGGCGGCGGAGGAGGCCTGCCTGGCCGCCGCGCGGACGAACGACCCGCAGTCTGTTCTGGAGCGGACGGTGCGTCGGGCATGGGACGCGCTGGCCCGAACCCCAGACCTGCTCCCGGTGCTGGCAGAGGCGGGGGTAGTGGATGCAGGTGGGCAGGGACTCTGCGTCATTCTGGAGGGGATGTTGCGCGCGCTGCGCGGGGAGGTCCTGGGCGAACCGGTCGCCGTTGCCGGCGCGGCGGCGACGGTTGCCGCCACGCCTCCGGCCGAAGAAGAATACGGCTACGACGTCCAGTTCCTCATCGTCGGGCAAGGGCTGGATGTGGAGGCCATCCGGCGGGATATTGACGCGATGGGGACCTCGGCCCTGGTGGTGGGGGACGCGGAGACCGTCAAGGTGCATATCCATGTCCCGGACCCCGGCGTCCCGCTGAGTTACGCCGTCAAACTGGGCTCCCTGCGGGATGTGGTGGTGGAGGACATGCAGGCTCAGTACCGGGAATTCGTCCGGGCGCGCGCTCAGGCGTCTGCCACTATCGCCCCAGAGGTCGCGATGCCGCTGCGCGAGGTCGGGGTAGTAGTTGTGACAGTGGGGGATGGTCTGGAAAAGGTCTTCAAGAGTTTGGGCGCGGCGGCGATCATCCCCGGCGGCCAGACGATGAACCCCAGCACCGAGGAAATCCTGGGCGTGGTGGAGAGCGTGCCGACGCCCAAGGTCATTATCCTGCCCAACAACAAGAACATCATCCTCGCCGCCCGACAGGCGCAGGAACTGAGCCGGAAAGAAGTGGCGGTCGTTCCTACTTACAGCATCCCTCAGGGTGTGGCAGCGCTCCTGGCCTTCAACCATCAGGCCGGTCTGGAGGAGAACGCGGCGGTGATGGAACGCGCAATGGGCGACGTCCGCACCGGGGAGGTCACCACCGCCACGCGGGACGTGACGCTGAACGGAGTGAAGGTACGGCAGGGACAGATTATCGGCCTGATGGATGACCAGTTGGTGGTCTCCGGAGAGACGGTGAACGAGGTGGTGGAGGTGCTGCTGGAGCAGATGGAGGCCGCCGAACGGGAAATCGTCACCCTGTACTATGGCGCGGGGATCACGCAGGACGAAGCGGAAGCGCTGACGGCGCATCTTCAGGAGCGATATCCCGATCAGAGTTTTGAGGTGGTCTACGGCGGACAGCCGCATTATTTTTACATCATTTCGGTGGAGTAGGGCATGTGGGCAGGTGGAGGGCGTGACCTGCTTCCTGCTTCCCGCTACCTGCTTCCTGCTTCCCGCTTTCTGCTCCCTGCTACTCTGTGCTTTGAGGAGGTCTTGTGGCACCAGTACGAGTAGTCACCGACGGCGATGCCTATCTGGACCCCACCTGGACGCGCGATCTGGACATCACCGTCGTTCCCCTTACCGTTCAGGTCGGTGACGAGGTATATCAGGACAGAGATGGTTCCCGAAACGAAGAGTTGCTGGACCGGATGGCGCGGGAACGGGTCCGTCCGATGGTCATCGGCCCCACGGTGGAAGAGTTGCGGCGGGTATACGCCCGACTGAGCCGCACGACGGACACCATCCTGTCCATCCACTCCTCCGGTCCGCTCAGCCCGATTGTCCAGAATGCTCAGATCGCTGCCACCGCGTTTCTCGGCCGGTGTGATATCATGGTGATGGACTCTCAATGTACGTCGGTGGGGCTGGGGATTCTGGTGCGCGAGGCTGCCCGCCTGGCCCGCACAGGACACTCGCTGGGGCAGATTGTGCGGCATATCCGGGGGATGATCACGCATATCTACGTCGTGATGTTCACCGAGTCGCTGGATTATCTGGAGCGCAGCGGCCGGATCAGCCAGTCTCAGTCCATCCTGGGCAAGATGCTGGGCATTCGGCCTTTTCTGGCGATAGAGGAAGGGGAAATCATCCCGATGGAGAAAGTCCGCAATCGGGAAAAGGGCCTGGATAAACTGGTGGAGTTCGCGGCGGAGTTCCTGCGCATCCAGGAAATGACCATCCTGCAACCGGTCTCTTATCCGACCAATGAGACCGCCGTTCTTCAGGAGCGATTGGGCGCGTTGTTTCCGAAGATTGCACCGTTCCCCATCCTGGTCTATGGCCCGGTGCTGGCATCTCACGTTGGGCCGGATGGGGTAGGGCTGATTGTCTATGAGGGGATGAACGGAGATTACGAATGAGTAAGAGTACAGGTCGGGTGCGCATTTTGACCGACAGCACGGCCGACGTTCCGCCGGACCTGGCTCAGCGGCTGAATATCACCATCGTTCCGGCGTATGTGCAGATGGAAGGGCAGAGTTTGCGGGACGGCGAACACATCACGCGCGAGCAGTTCTACCGGCGGCTGCCTTTGCTGAAGAAAGCGCCGACCACGGCCGTTCCTCCGGCCCATGAATTTGCCCTCGCGTTCCGTAGCCTGATCGGTCAAGCTGACGAAGTGATCGCCATCCTGCTGGCTGCCCGGCTCAGCGCGATGATCTCCATCGCCGAGATGGGGAGTCGGGAGGTGCCGGAACTGAAAATCCATTTTGTGGACTCGGAGCAACTGGCGATGGGGATCGGCTGGCAGGTCATTCTGGCCGCGGAGGCCGCGGCCCGCGGGGCATCGGCGGAGGAAATTCTGGCGATGCTGGAGGATATCCGGCCGCGCATCCGTCTGCTGGCTTTTCTGGACACGGTGGAATATCTGCGCCAGAGCGGTCGGGTGAGTTGGGCGCGGGCGATGGCGGCCCAATTGCTGCAGATCAAGCCGATCATTGAGTTCCGGCGCGGGGAAGCGATTCTGGTAGGACGGGCGCGCACCCGCCGCAAAGCGATGGAGCGAGTGCTGGAGATGATCCCCGCCCTGGGGCCGCTGGAGCGGATCGCGGTCATTCATTCCTGTGCGCCCGACCTGCAACCCTTTTATGAGCAGGTGCAGGCTCTCTTCCCGGATATGGAAATCCCTATCAGCGAAGTAGGGCCGGTGGTAGGATCACACATCGGGCCCGCTGCGCTGGGGGTAGCGGTGATTCTGGGGCGGGGAGGGTAAATCCGCCAGGTCTCTTTTCACCGGTTGTAACTGTTCAACCGGGGGGAATTCCTCGCACCTGGCTTCTCTTCTGCTGCGAGAGAGATCTCACCCTCACATTGTCCCTACGGGCTGGCGGTGGAGGCGTGTTTGGAGATTCGGGACCGGTGAGGAGTGCGCGGGGGCTTCATCGCCTCCCGTCACCGGTCACTCTCAGAATGAGTGAGACGAAATCCAGGCCCTATTTGCTGCGCCAGGTAGCCCGTGCCTGCAAAGAGTTTGGCCTGCTGGCCGATGGCGACCGGGTGGCTGTCGCCCTTTCCGGCGGCAAAGATAGCACCAGTCTGCTGGACCTGCTCCTCCGGTATCGGGAGCGGGCAGGGTTCTCCTACGAACTGGTCGCCATTCACGTGGTGGGCACTGCGGCGGGCTTCCCCGACCTGACCGATATGCTATCTCCCTGGCTGGAAGGGCTGGGGGTGGACTACCGTTTCGTCCCCCTGAAACTCCCACCCGACGAGTTGCTGCCGCTGGATTGCTTTCGGTGCTCGTGGAACCGGCGCAAGGCTCTCTTCCTGGCTGCCGATGCGCTGGGGTGCAACAAACTGGCTTTCGGTCACCACGCCGACGATGTCGCGGTGACCACTCTGATGAACCTGCTCTTCACCGGTCGCCTGGAGACGCTGGAGCCCAAGGTCCCGTTTTTCGGGGGACGGATCACCGTCATCCGGCCGCTCATCTACATCCCGGCGAAGGACCTGGCGGCCTACGCGCGGGCGCAGAACTTCCCCATCGTCCCACCCTGCCCGTACCGGGCGGACGACAACCGCCAGCGGGTGGAGGAGTTCCTGCGCAGTTTTGGCGGACGCCAGCAGGCGATGATCCGTGCCAACCTCTGGCGGGCGGCAACGAGGGATAAAAACCGGGAGTCGGGCGATGAGCCGATCTAATTGCGATAAATGCCGGATAGTGGAGTCCTGTTGAGAGGAGGGGGTTGTGAAAACTATCCTGCTACAGTATCCTGATGAACTGGAACAGGCTGTTCGGACCACGCCGGAGGAACTGGAAGCTCTCTGTCCCCCCTCTCCCCCGCCCGTCAGGGCAAGGGGGAGAGGGGGGTAAGGGGGGTGAGGGGGCTGAAAACCGCCCATTTTGCGCCGCCAAGGCGATAGTCCGTCTGGCTTTTGCCCTTCCAGCGGCCTTTTCCAGGGGCGCAGCTGCTAATTTTTGTTTATAACTTAAAATTTGCCATTGTCAATCCCACTTAGGCCCTGGCGAGAGACAGGCCATTGCACTCGCCTACGATCAGAGAGCGTTACTGCTAATAGATGAGCGTCTGGGGCAGGAAACCGCGCGCCGGTTGGGGCTCTCTGTAAGTGGGACGGCCGGTATACTCGTTCTGGCAAAGCGCAAGGGGTTCATCCCTTCAGTACGCTCTCTTCTGGAGGATATACGCTGTCGGGGCTATTGGCTTTCGGATAATTTGCTGGACATCGCGGCTCGTTTGGCTGAGGAAGGCCCCGAATCTGCAATTTTGAATCTGCAATTTTGAATTTGCAATTTTGAATCTGCAATCTGCTTATGAAACTCCAACGCCTTGAACTCCAGGGCTACAAATCCTTCGCCGACCGGACGGAATTCCTCTTCCCGACGGGCATCACCGCCATCGTTGGCCCGAACGGGTCGGGGAAATCCAACATCGCCGACGCCATCCGCTGGGCCCTGGGGGAACAGAGTCTGCGCCTCCTGCGCGGCAAGACCACGGAGGACATGATTTACTCCGGCGGTGGCCGACGGCCGCGGGCCGGGATGGTCCAGGTGCTCCTCACCCTGGATAACGGCGACAACTGGCTTCCCCTGGAGTTCTCCGAAGTGACCCTCGGCCGGCGCGCCTACCGCTCCGGCGAGAGCGAGTACCTCCTCAACGGCAACCGCGTCCGCCTGCGCGACCTGAACGACCTCCTGGCGGAGAGCGGCCTGGCCCAGCGCACCTACACCGTCATCGGCCAGGGACTGGTGGATATGGCCCTCTCCCTGCAACCCCAGGAGCGGCGCGCCCTCTTTGAGGAAGCGGCAGGTATTTCTGTCTACCGCGCCCGGCGGGAGGAGTCGGAGGCCCAACTGGAGGAGACGGCGCGCAACCTGGACCGCGTCCGCGACCTGTTGGCCGAGATCGCTCCCCGCCTGAAGCGGCTGGAGGAGCAACTGGAGCGGTTTCAGGAGTACGAGCGCACTTCTGGCTACCTGAAACAACTTCAGCGCGCCTGGTACGGCTACCACTGGGGGCAGGCGCAGGAGGCACTTCGTCTGGCTCAGGAACGGGCACGCGCCGCGGAGGAAGCGCTGAACGCCCGCCGCGTAGAGGCCGAAACCGCGGCGGCGCGCCTGGCCGACCTGCGCCACCGGCAGGCGGAACTGCGCAACCGCCTGCGGGACGCCTACCGCCGCGTCGCCGACCTCCACGAGCAGATGGACGCCGCCCAGCGGGAGATATCCGCCCTCTCCGAGCGGGTCCGCCTGCTGGCAGCCCGGCAGGAGGAGATCCGGGCGGAACTGGAGCCGCTCCAGGCCCAGGAGCGGGCCCAGGAGGAGCGGGTACAGGCGGCCCGCGCGGCGGAAGAGGAACTCCGCGGCCGTCTGGAGGCCCAGGAGCGGCGCGTCGCCGACCTGGAACGGGAACTGGCCGACCTGCGCCGCAAGGTTCGGGAACAGACCGCCCGGCAGGAGCAACAGGAGGCCGCCCTGCGCGCGCTGCGCGCCCGACGGGAGAAACTGGAGAAAACCCTGACCGAGACCCGCGCCGCCGAGGCTCGCCTGGAGGCCGAGCAGGAACTCCTGGCGCGCCTGCGCCAGGAGATGGCGGGACTGGCCGAGGGGACGCGCCGAATTCTGCAGGCGGGACTGCCGGGCGTCGTCGGGTTGCTGGGGCAGATGATCCGGGTCCCTCCGGAGTGGGAACAGGCCATGGAGGCCGCCCTGGGAACTCAACTTCAGGCCGTCGTCGTGCGGGATTGGGAGACGGTGCGGGAAGTGCGCCGTCTTCTGGGCACCGACGCGCGGGCGATCCTGCTCCCGCTGGAGGGCGCAGAAGCCCGCGCGGGCACACCGGAGCGGACATCTGCCGGGAACGCGCGCCCTGCCGCCGAGGTCGTCGGCCTGGAGATGCCGGCGGAAATTCCGGCCCTGCGGGCGCTCCTGGACCGGTTGCTGGGCGCGGTGTGGCTGGTGGACGACCTGGAAACTGCCCGCGCGCTGGCGTCGGCCCTGCCCTTTGGAGGACGATTGGTCACCCGTTCTGGGGAAGTCCTCGCCGCCGACGGGACGGTCTCGGTGGGAGGGGGTGGGGGCGGTATGCTGGCTCAGGAGCGGGCTCTGCGGGAACTCCCGGCCCGCCTGGAGGCCGTCCGCCGGGAACGGGAGACGCAGGAGGCGGAACGGGCGCGCCTGATCCAGGCTATCGGCGAGGCGGAGGAGCAATTGCGGGAGGCACGCGCGGCGGCAGAGGAGGCGGCATCCCGCCTGGCCCGGTCCGAAGTTCCACTGGCCCAGGCCCGCACCGACCTGGCCCTGGCCCGGCAGGCGCTGGAGAGCCAGCGCACCCTGACCGCCCGGGAGCAGGCCGCGCTGGACCGCATCCGGCGGGAGATGGCAGCCCGTCACTCCCGCCTGGAGGAACTGACCGCCGAACGGCAGGCAGCCGAAAAGCGCCTGGAACATCTCCGGCAGGAGACGGCCCGGCACGAAGAGGCTATCCGTCAGACCCGTGCCCTGATCGGTCCGGCGGAGGAAGAGTTGAACCGTCTCACCCCGGAAGCCGACGCCGCCGAATCGTTGGAGCGGCAATTCGCTGCCCGCATTCGTCAGGCGGAGGAGCAGTGGAACGCGGCCCGTCTGGAGGTCGCCCGCGCCCAGGACCGGATCACCCGTCTCCAGGAGCGCATCCAGGAGGAACTGGGACTGGTGGACCTGGAAATCCGCGGGCCGGTCCGGCTCCAACAGCCCCTGCCTCTGGAGTCACTGGTCACCTCCCTGCCGGTTGTGGAGGCCCTTCCCGAAGGGCTGGAAGAGGAGATTGCCCGCCTCAAAGCCCGCCTGCGCCAACTGGGGCCGATCAACCCCAACGCGCCCCAGGAGTACGCCGAGGTCAGCGAGCGCTACCGCTTCCTCTCCGAGCAGGTGGCCGACCTGGAGGCGGCCTCAGCCCGCCTGCGGGGCGTCATCGCCGACCTGGACCGGATGATGGAGCAGGCCTTCCGGGAGACCTTTGAGGCCGTGGCCGCGGCCTTTGAGGAGAACTTCACCCGTCTCTTCAACGGGGGTTCGGCCCACCTGGAGTTGACCGATCCCGACGACCTGGCCCATACGGGGGTGGATATCGTCGCCCGACCGCCGGGAAAGCGGATGCAGAGTTTGGCGCTTCTCTCCGGCGGAGAACGGGCGCTGACCGCCGTCGCCCTTATTTTCGCCATTCTCAGGGTCCGCCCGACCCCCTTCTGCGTCCTGGACGAAGTGGACGCAACGCTGGACGAGGTCAACGTGGTCCGCTTCCGCACCCTGCTGGAGGAACTCTCGGAGCGGACCCAGTTCATCGTCATCACCCACAACCGCGGCACGGTGGAGGCCGCCGACACCGTCTACGGCGTCTCTATGGGCCCCGATGGCGTCAGCCAGGTGGTCTCCCTGCGGCTGAGTGGAGAAGCGTAGACGTATCCCTGCTCCCTTGCCCTGGCGAACGACCTGTCTGCCTTCCAGAGGGTGCTGAAAAAGGGGGGTTTTGGCTACAGGGTTTCGGGGCTGGCGGCCTTCGGCCGCCTGCCCCGAAACCTCTCTTTTCCCCTACACCCCGCTGCGGCGGGGATAAGGGGCCAGGGGGATGAGCCTGCATGGGTAGGTTTTTTTTCACCTCCGGCGAGCAAGGGGTAAAAAGAAGATTTTTTGATTGGGCGGCTTCGCCGCTCAATCAAAAAATCTATTTCCTTCCCGCTTTGTCAGAGGCAATATCGCGCTTTCGCCTGACGTAAATGGTTAGGCTAAGTTCAGAAAGGGCACTTTAAGCGTCCTTTTCCCCTCAGCCCCGCAGCGAACAGTGGGGCGAGGAGGGCCGCCCAAAAAATCTACCCATACGAGAGGGGGATGAGGGGCGCGAAAGGCCCAGACCCCGCTTGTGTGAGGTCCGGACATAAGCAAGAATTTCAATTCAGGAGGAACAATGAGAGTGGAATGGAGTGACGACCTGTTGCTGGGCATCCCCGAAATGGATGAGCAGCACAAGCAATTGATCGCCATTCTCAACCAGTTCTACGATGCCGTGGAGAGGGGAGAGCGGGAGGAAGGGATTCTCTCCCTGTTTGAAGGAGCGGACCGATATGCTGACCACCATCTCTCCTCGGAGGAGAAATTCCTGGAGAGCATCCAGTACCCCGAACTGGACGCCCATCGGGCTCTGCACGAGATGTATCGTCAGGAATACCGCACTATGATGGAGCGGTATAAACAGGGGGACCGGAAAGCCGCTCGGGAACTTACCGCTTTTCTCCTCTCCTGGCTGTATACGCACATTCAGAAAGCGGATAAAAAGTACGCCGTATTCTTCCATCAAGCATCCTAGGGTTAAACAAGATGCCAGAAGCGACGTTCCACTTTCCCACAGATTTCCGCTGGGGGACCGCTACCGCTGCCCATCAGGTGGAGGGAAACAACATGAACAATGACTGGTGGGCCTGGGAGCAGGAGGAAGGACGTATCAAAGAGGGCCATCGCTCCGGCCTGGCCTGCAACTGGTGGGAGCGGGCGGAGGAGGACTTTGACCGGGCCGCGGAACTGGGCCAGAACGCCCATCGGCTATCGGTGGAGTGGTCGCGCATAGAACCGCGGGAGGGGCATTTTGACGATGCTGCCCTGGACCGCTACCGGGCCATATTGCGCGCGCTGCGGGAGCGGGGGATAGAGCCGATGGTCACCCTCCACCATTTCACCAACCCGCTCTGGCTGGCCGAAATGGGGGGCTGGGAGAACCCGCGGGCGGTGTTCTTCTTTGAGCGCTACGTCGCCCGGGTGGTGGAGGCGCTGGGGGAGTTCTGCGACCTCTGGTGTACGGTCAACGAACCCAACGTCTACGTCTATATGGGCTATCTGGCGGGGGTCTTTCCGCCAGGCAAGAAGGATTTCCGGGCTGGGATGCGGGCGGGGCGGAACCTGATGCGCGCCCACGCCGTCGCCTATCGCCGCATCCACGCCCTTCAGCCCGGCGCGCGGGTGGGGTTTGCCCACAACCTGCGCATCTTTGACCCCGCCAACCCCCGTTCTCCGCTGGACCGCTGGGTGGCGGGCCTGCAGGACCGCTCCTTCAACGAGGCGTTCCTGGCCGCGCCGACCCGCGGCCGCTGGCTCTTCCCCCTGGGCTGGGGCTTTGCCTGGCGCCTCCGGCGCACCCTGGACTGGATCGGCCTGAACTACTACACCCGCGACCTGGTCGCCTTTGACCGCCACCAGCCCGGGGCGATGTTCGGGCGCAACTTCCACGCACCGGATGCCGAACCCCTGGACGGGGGCTACGGGGAACTCTATCCGGACGGGATGGAGCGCGCCCTGAAGCGACTTTCGTACCTGGGACTGCCCATTTACGTCACCGAGAACGGCATCCCCGATGCGGACGATGACCAGCGTCCTCGCGCCATCATCCTGCATCTGCACCGCCTCTGGCGCGCCCTGCAGGGCTGTATCCCGGTGATGGGTTACTATCACTGGACGCTGGTGGACAATTTTGAGTGGGCGGAGGGGTGGACGTTGCGCTTCGGGCTGATAGAACTGGACCCGGAGACGCAGGCGCGGCGGTACCGCCCGTCGGCCCATCTGTATCGGGATATCTGCAAAGGGGGCGCCATCGCGCCGGAGATGATAGACCGCTACGCGCCGGACCTGCGGCCGGTGCTCCTGCCGTAGACGCGACGGCGGGGGCGCGGCGGCTTCGCCGCCGCGCCCCCGCCGCCGCGACATTCAGGCCCCACCGGCTTCCAGACGCGCTGGCCTCTGCAGGCGCGGGCTATTCCATCCCCGCAGCGTTCAGACCTCCTTCGCTTCGGGGCGCGCCGGCTTCTGCGGGCGCGCGCTCCACCGCCCCGCGCGCTTCCGGGCCATCTCCACCACTCCGTCCGGCGCAACCGGATACTCCTGCCCGCACTCCTCGCACCGGTACGCGCGCTCCTGAAGGGTCAACCCCACCCGACCGCACTCCGGACAGCGGAGAACTTCCGCCAGCGGCCGCGTCCCCCCGCCCATCGGCCGCCCCGTCTTCCGCGCCCAGACCAGGTCGTAATCCACCTGCCAGAGTTGGACCTGGATGTTTTCCAGCGGAAGTTCCTCCAGCAGGGCATAGAAACGGTCCCGCGAAAACGCCCGACCGGGCAGGAGAGTCGCCTCTCGCCCTACCCGGTTCGTCACCAGGAGAATCCCCCCAGGCCGCAGAACTCGCACCATCTCCGCCAGCACTCCCCGGGGGTCCGGGGTGAACTCCAGCATTTCCAGCGATGTCACCGCGTCAAAGGTATTGTCCGGAAACGGGAGGAAACGGGCATCCTGCCAGATGAGGGTCACCCGATCGGCATAGGGGCGGGTGTAGTGGGCGGCGTGGGCCAGCATCCGGCGGGAGAGGTCCAGACCCACCACATGGCCGTGGAAGCGGGGCTGAAAAAGGAGCGCCCGGGGAAGCCGCCCGGTCCCGGTGCCCACATCCAGCACGAAGGGGGCCGGGATTCGGTCCAGCGCGTGGGCCAGCGGCAGCCCCAGGTACCATTGTTCGTCTTCGGGGTTAAACTGTTTGATCCTTTCGTAGGCGGAGGCGGCCCAGTCGTAGAGCAGGGTGACGACGCGCGGGCCGAGGTAGGACCCCTCGGCGATGACCAGTTGCCAGTAGAGCAGGGCGGCCAGGACGATCAGGCCGATGAGGACCCATATCCAGGTCATATCATACCACGGCGGATGTCAGGGCCAGGGCAGCCATCCACCAGGCCCCGTATCGGCGGAACCAGCCGCGCGCGCCATGCCCCTCGGTCAGGAGCGGTGGAAGCCCGAGAAAGAGCAGGAAGGGCACTGCCAGGGGACGCCGAAGCACCAGGAGAAGGGCCGCGGCAACCAGGTATCCACCAACCCAGAGGGCAAGATGGCGGGTACTCCGCCTCCCCTCCGCACCGGAGAAGGCGAAGGAGAAAGTGGCCGCCAGGATCAGGGAGGGAAGGGTCAGGGGGGCGAAGGCCAGGTGACCGGCGAGATAGGGGAGGCCTACCCGAACGGCCGCGTTCCACCCCACGCCTACTTCCCCTCGCCCGCCGCTGACGACTGTGGCCAGTTGGGCGTACGCCAGAACCCCCAGGGTCAGCAGGAGCATTTCGCGGCCCAGCGCGGCAGCAAGAGCCAGGGAGAGTACCGTCCCCACAAAAGCGACCGCCAGAAAAGGGCCGGTCACAGGGAGGAAAATCGTCCCTCCCCAGGAGGCCAATTGACCCAGCCATAGGGCAAAGCGATGAGCCGGGGAACCGGGGCGGGTGTAGGGAAGCCAGAAGGCCCGTGAGGGCGATGCGCCCAGATGCCAGTGCTGCCAGCGGCGCAGCGGGGTGGCCCAATCGGTGGCGGTCAGCGCCCGCCACAGTTCCCCCCAGCCTATTTCTACCAGGATGAGCACCAGCAAAAGGCGCACCACATCCGTCCAGAGGATCGCCCCTGATCCGCCAACGATGGCTCCCCAAACGATCGCCCACAAGGGAACGATCCACCGGAGGGACGCCCCGGGACGGACGGAGAGCAGAATACATTTGCCCGTGCGAGAATCCAATTTCACCTACCACTGATTCAGGGCGCCGAGGTCAAATTCCGCCGCCGGAGTGACCAGGTCCAGGTTGTAGAACTGACGGCTCAGCCGAAGGAGGGTGCCGTCTTTATGCATTCGTTGAATGATCTCGCTTACGCGCTGGATTAGAGGTAGCAGATCGGTCGCGGCGGATTTATCGGCCGTTACGGCCAGGTACTCGGCGAAGAGCGGTTCGCCCAGTTGCCGGAGAAGCATGCCGTCTGCGATCGCCTGGAAGCCGATCGGCTGAGCAGCGAGTACGGCGCTCAACCGCACGCCGTCTCCTATGGCCAGTTCCTGAAGCGCATAGAGGTCGGTTTCGTAGGTCTTGATGGCCACATTTTCCAACTTCAATTCCGTAATCTCGCCGAAGGTATCCACCTTGCCGGTCCGCAGATATTGTTCGTAGGTGGTATCCACGCAGACACCGATGCGCTTTCCGGAGAGGTCGGAGAACTGCTGGATGAGGCTATCCTGGTGGACAAAGAAAGCGGCCGAAGTCACATAATAGGGCTGGCTGAAATAGAACGTCTCCAGCCGGGAGGGGAGAATCGTTACAGAAGCGACGGTGATGTCCCACTGGTCGTTCCAGCCCGGAGCGACGATCTCCGCCCATTTGGGGAGAACGAAACAGGGCTCCACGCCCAGCCGCCGGGCGATCTCCTTACCGACCTCCACGTCAAAGCCCCGCATCTGGCTGGCGGTATACTGGAATGGGCCGCAGCGACTGTCCTCGGCGCGCGCCGCCCCGGACACCAGTTCAGACTGAGGGGGGTAATCCGGGTTGGTTGCGATGACGATGGTGCCTCGCTCCAGCACTTCGGCCAATTTGCCCTGGGGAGGTGTGGACGGGCCACAGGCAGTAGCCAGCAGAATGACCAGCAGCACCGGCAGGATGAACGAGAGGCGCTTCATTTTGCCCTCCTTGGAGTGGGTGCCGTTTTATATCACGCGCCCACTTTCAATGATCCGGGCCAGAAACTGGCGAGTGCGCGGGTCCTGGGGACAGGTGAAAATCTGATCCGGCGGCCCTTCTTCCACCAGAACCCCGCTTTCCATATAGATAACCCGGTCGGCGACTTCGTGGGCGAATCCCATCTCGTGGGTAACGATGACCATGGTCGTCCCTTCGCGGGCCAGGTCCTTCATCACCGCCAGCACTTCCCCAATGAGTTCCGGATCCAGCGCCGAGGTCGGCTCGTCAAAGAGCATCACCTTCGGCTCCATCGCCAGGGCCCGGGCGATGGCAACTCGCTGCTTCTGCCCGCCGGAGAGACGAATCGGGTGAACATCCTGTTTGTCCAGAAGCCCCACCTTGCGCAGAAGTTCGGTGGCTTTCTCCACCGCTTGCTCTTTGGGGACGCCCTTCACAATTATCGGCGCCTCTATGACATTCTCCAGCACCGTTTTGTGCGGGAAGACGTTGAACTCCTGGAAGACCATCCCGGTCTTCAGACGCAGGTCGCGCACCCGGGAGCGGCACTCCGGGCAAATCTCCCCGTTGGCCGCCTCTATGACCACGCCGTCAATCTCCACCCGCCCGCTGGTGGGCTCTTCCAGGAGGTTCATACAGCGCAGCAGGGTGGATTTGCCGGATCCGCTGCGCCCGATAATGACCACCACTTCCTGGGGGTGGATTTCCAGGGAGACCCCGCGCAGGACATGCAGGAGACCGAACCACTTATGGAGGTTGTGCACGCGGACGATCGGTTCACCGTTCGTAAGCATGGGCCATCCGTTTCTCCAAACGACTTTGCAGCCAGGATGAGACGATGGTGAGAATCCAGTAGAGCGCCGCGGCGACCAGGAGCATCTCAATGAATTTGGCATCTTTTCGGGCCAGACGGTTGGCCCGGTAAGTGATTTCCCAGATTCCCATCACCGAGACGAGGGCGGAGTCTTTCTGCATAGCGATGAACTGGTTGCCGATATCCGGGATGATGACCCGAATGGCCTGGGGGAGAACGATGCGGCGGAGCATCTGCCAGCGGGTCATCCCCAGAGCCGCGGCTGCTTCGTACTGACCGTGGCCCACCGATTGCAGGCCCGCCCGGAAAATCTCGGTCATATACGCGCCGTAGTTGAGGCTGAGGGCCAGAACACCGGCCTGGATTTCGCTCAGGGTGAACAGCCGGGCCAGGTCCGGGCGCCCGATTTCCTCCAGTTGCTGGCCCAGTTGTGGCAAACCCAGGTAGATAAAGTAAATTTGTATCAGCAGCGGTGTTCCGCGAATAACGGAAATGTAGAAACCGGAGATCCCCTGAGCGATGGGGTTGCGGGAGAGGCGCCCCAGCGCGCCGAAGAGCGCCAGCACCGAGGCAAAGAGGATGGAAATCAGCGAAACGCCGATGGTGGTGGTGACGCCCCGCAGGACGAAATCTGCGTGCTGGAAGAGATACCGGGCATCAAAGCGCAACTGCAACAATCCGGCGGTCAGCAGGGCGACCAGGATTATCCAGACGATGCCGACCTTGACCGTCTCCACGAACCGGATACGGCGGGCGCGCCGCACCAGCGCCAGGCCGACGGCATAATCCGGATCCTGCAGAGGAGAGAGCGTCGGTGAAGGCGAAGGAACTTCGTCCATACAATCCCCCTTTCTGCGACGCATCCGTCAAGAACCCGACGACGTGTCTTCCAGGGACATCCGGAGGTATCGGGAGTTTGGGGGCGGGCAAGTTCGCTGCCCGCCCCCAAACGTCGTCTTCCCCAGGGGCACAGGCGAATGATAGACGGAGACCCGTCTGGCTTGCCCCGTTACCACTGCTTCAGGGCACCCAGGTCAAACTCGGCCGCCGCACTGGTCAGATCCAGGCCGTAGAACTGCTGGCTCAATTTGCCCAGAGTCCCATCGGCATGCATCTGCTGGATGATTTCGCTGACCCGTTTGATCAGCGGCAGGGGGTCCTTGCTGGACGCCTTGTCCACCGCCGCAGCCAGGTACTCAAAGAACACCGGGTCACCCAACTGCTTAATGGGCAGGCCGTCCTTAATGGCCTCTGCTCCGGTCGGTTCGGCCGTGAGCACCGCATCCAGCCGCACGCCGTCCCCCAGGGCCAGGTCCTGGAGGGCGAAGAGATCGGTCTCATACGGCTTCAGGACGGTGTCCTTGACCACCACCTCAAAGGTCTCCCCGGGGATCTCCAGCACTCCTTCCAGGTAGTACTCATAGGTGGTGCCGGTGCCGAACCCGATGCGCTTGCCGGAGAGGTCGGCCGGGTTCCGGAAGGTCGTGTTGTCTTTGTGGACGAAGAACGCGGCCGGAGTGGTGTAGTAGGGCTGGCTGAAGTAGAGTTTCTCCATCCGGGCGGGGGTGATGGTCATGGAGCCGATGCTGATGTCCCAGCGGTCGGCCCAACTCCCGGCGACGATGAGGTCCCAGCTCGGGGTGACGAAGCAGACTTCTACCCCCAGCCGCCGGGCGATCTCTTTGGCGACTTCAATGTCAAACCCCTCCAGTTCGTTGGCGGTGTGCTGCCCGGAAGCGCATTTCGTGTTTGCCGCGCGCTGTGCTCCTTCCACCAGTTGGGACTGGGGCGGGTACGCCGGGTCGGTGGAGACGATCAGGGTGCCCCGGGCCAGTACCCCGGCCAGTTTGTCCTGGGGAGGCGGGGCAGGCGGCCTGCATGCCGTCACCAGGAGGACGGCCATCAGCACAAGCAGGACAGGCGACAAGCGTCTCATAGGATTCCTCCTTTCCAATGGATTGTGTGAATTCCCGAAAACCCGGGGGCATTCCGCCCCGGCGCGGGCCGGATTATGCGGCAACGACGGGCGGGCAACGGTCGAACCACGGGCGGGCCTGTTCCAGTTGACCGGCAAGCCGGAACAGAGTGGCCTCGTCGCCGTATCGGGCGACGAAGTGCATGCCGATGGGCAGTCCTTCGTCGTTCCACCAGAGCGGCACCGACATCGCCGGTTGCCCGGTGACGTTGAAAACCGGCGTGAACGGGATAAAGGCGAAGACGTTTTCCGCCAGGGCCTCAATCCCGGCCAGGGCCTGGATCAGACCACCGGCGTTCAGGCGGCCCAGCAGTCGCATTGCGACCGCTTCCGCGCCTTTCGGCTGCAGCCAGCCGTGTTCCATCGGTGGGGTGGCGAGGGTGGGCGTCAGCAGGACGTCGTATTTTTCAAAGAACGCGGCCACCTGCCGGGTCGCGCGCTGGAGCGACCGCAGGGCGCGGGCGAACTCTCCGGCGGGAATCTGTCGGCCCAGCAGGCCCAGAGCCCAGGTGGAGGGCTCAAATTCCCGAAAGGTGGGCTTACGTCCCACCATGCGCTCCCCCTCTTCAATGTCCGCCCGAGTTTCCGCACATACCATGGTCAGAAAGTCCCGGGCGAAGGCCCGACCGTCTACCGGAGGGGCCGCCTCTTCCACGTGGTGGCCCAGTTCTTCGCAGAGACGGGCCGTCCCCTGCACTCCCTTCACGCAGTCCGGATGGACGGTGCCCGGAAGCAGAGGAGTGGCGGTGAACGCGATGCGCAACCGGCCGGGGTCTCGTCCCACCTCTTCCAGATAGGGGCGATCCGGTGGGGGTGCAACGTAGGGCGCACCGACATCGGGGCCGGCGGTGGCGTCCAGCATCGCGGCGCTGTCCCGCACGGAAAGGGTGATGACGTGATGGATCGCCATTCCCCGCCAGGCCTCGCCGATATCTGGGCCCATCGGGATGCGGCCGCGGCTGGGCTTCAGGCCGAAGAGGCCGCAGCAGGAGGCCGGGATGCGGATAGAACCGCCGCCGTCGTTGCCGTGGGCCAGGGGGACGGTGCGCGCCGCCACCGCGGCCGCCGACCCGCCGCTGGAGCCCCCGGCGGTGCGGGAGAGGTTCCACGGGTTACGGGTCGGCCCGAAGAGGGCCGGCTCGGTGAACGGTGTGATTCCCAGTTCCGGGGTGCTGGTTTTCCCCAGGATGACCACCCCGGCCGCCCGATACCGCCGGACGATCTCGCTATCGTAGTCGGGGACGAAATCCCGGAAGAACCGGCTTCCGCCCTGGGTGGGGACGCCCGCGTGGTGGGCCAGCAGGTCCTTGAGGAGAAAGGGCACTCCCTGAAACGGTCCTTCGGGAAGTCCTTGGGCTACCTGCTGGCGGGCGAGGTCATACATCGGGTGGATGACGGCATTGATCTGGGGATTGACCTGCTCTATGCGGCGGATGGCCTCTTCAACCAGTTCTGCCGGAGAGATTTCTTTTTTGCGCACCAGTTCGGCCAGTCCCAGGCCGTCGTAGCGATCGTAGTCCTTGAAATGGCTCATTGTCCCCCCCGGATGGTTGCTTTTGAGGAACGATGCGGCTGGCAAATTCTGGGGTTTTGATAGAAGGGGTTTCGCAGCGGTGAAGCCGTCGCAAAACCCCTCTCTTCCGCATAAACCACGGTCGGCATTTGCTCTTATTGTATCCCAAAGGGGATGATTGTCAAATGCAAACCGTGCGGCTTGTCCAGCAAATCGTTTTGAGGGAGTGGCGCGCCTGTGAAAAGGGGAGAAGGTGGGGTTTGTGGGGGCGGCGAAGCCGCCCCCACAAACCCCACACCCCAGCCCTTTCCTCAAGGAACCCGATTTGACAAAATTCCCGTTTGTGGTATCATTTGACCAACAATTTCATAGCCCCGGCGGCACTCTTATCCAGAGAGGTGGAGGGACCGGCCCTGTGAAGCCTCGGCAACCAGGGTGGGGGAGAGGTTGATGGGTTGCACCAGAAACCATCCGCTACCCCAGGTGCCAACTCCGGCAGAACGTGGTCGTTCTGGAAGATAAGAGGCGGCGCGCCAGTCGTGCCCCTTCTGTCTTTCCAGAGGGGGCTTCTTTTCGCCCCCTATCTTCCCCCTGCAGAACCTCAAGGTGAACCGACGGGAGCCCAATTCGTTCTGGAGGGAAAATGTCTAAGCGAAATATCGTTGTGACGGAGGCCAGCGGACAGTATATTGAAGACCTCCCCGTGGAGATTGTGGAGCGCAAGGGGATCGGGCACCCCGACAGCCTGTGTGACGGCATCGCCGAGCGGATCTCGGTGGAATACTGCCGCTGGTGCATGGAGAACCTGGGCACCCTGTTGCACCACAACTTTGACAAGGTGCAATTGGTAGCAGGCGAGGTGGAGGTCGGCTATGGCGGTGGTCATATGATCCGCCCTATCCGCATCCAGATCGCCGGTCGCGGCACCCCGACCTACCAGGGCAAGAAAATCCCCCTGGATGCCATTGCCATCCAAGCGGCCCGCCAGCACATCAAAGAGACGATGCGGTATCTGGACCCGGATCGGCATATGGTCATAGACTCCTTCGTGGGACGAGGTGCCGAGGAACTGGTGCATGTAGTGGAGGAAGTCACCGCCAACGATACCAGTTTCGGCGTCAGCCACTGGCCCCGGTCCGGACTGGAACGGGCAGTATACGAAACTTCTCGTTTCATCAACTATCAGTTGATTGACCAGTTCCCTGTCGGGGAAGATGTCAAGGTCATGGGTGCCCGACGAGGGGACGAGATGGTGCTGACGGTGGCGCTTCCGTTCATTGCGGAGCGAATCGGAGACGCCGCCGAGTACGTGGAAGCAAAACAGGCGGCCCTGGCGGCGATCCAGTCCTTTGCCAGCCAGTTAGATACACGGAAAGTAACGGTGGTGGTGAACACGGCTGACGACGTGGAGGCGGGCGCGGTCTACCTGACCTTGACTGGTACCTCTGCCGAAATGGGGGACGACGGTGCCGTGGGGCGAGGGAATCGGGTCAATGGCCTGATCACTCCCTTCCGCTCCGCCAGCCTGGAGGCGGCCTGTGGGAAGAACCCCATTTCCCATGTCGGCAAGGTCTATAATGTGCTGGCGATGCTGGCTGCCCGGGATATCGTGGAGCGTATCCCGACGGTACGCGAGGCGACCGTCTACATCCTTTCCCAGATCGGGAAACCCCTGGACCAGCCCCTGATCGCGACCGCTCAGGTCCGTCCTGTCTCCGGTACGCTCACCCCCGGCATCCAGGCCGACGTGGAGGCGATCCTGGATGAGCACCTGAGTGGAGTTCACCGAATCCGGGAGCGCGTCATCAACCGGGAGTTCCCGCTCTTCTAATCCGCTGCGGCGGTAGGGGGACTTCCTCCCCCTTGGGGAGACCTCATCCTCGCCCCGGCGCTTTCGGTGACCCGCTTCTCCTTCTCCCCACAAAAATTATGGATTTTAGCGCTGGCGGCCGGAGGCCGCCAGCGCTAAAACCTCTGTAAGGGCAAATCCTCTCCTTACCCTTTCCTCCCCGCGGGCGCAGCCCAGCGGGGGCACACTGCCTCTACCCACGAGCGATCTGCGGCACAAGCCCCGATCCACACCCAATTTGCGCTCCATCCACCAGCGCATATAATAATCTCTGTCCTGATCCCCAACCAAGTGCAGGAGGCACAATGGAACCTCTACCCCGATGGGACGTGAGCCGCTTGTATCCCGGATTGGATTCGCCGGAATTCCGGAGCGCGTGGGAGTCGCTGGTCCGCGCCATAGACGACCTGGTGGCCCTCTTTGACCGCCACAAGGTGGAACGGCGGGATTCTCCTCCGCCGCTATCCGAAGCGGTCGCCGCCTTTGACGAGGTGCTGACCCGTTACAACGAAGTGCTGCGCCAGGAGCACACCATCGGCGCCTACATCCAGAGTTTTCTCACCACCGACTCGCGGGATGCCCTTGCCCAGGCCACCTGGAGCGAGTTCCAGCAAAAGACGCTTCCGCTGAATCTGCTGAACATGCGGCTCATCGCCTGGGTTGGCTCTCTGGACACCGACGCGCTGATAGAACATTCCGCCGTTGCCCAAGAGCACGAGTTCGCCGTGCGCAAGGCGCGAGAATGGGCCGCCCACCTGATGAGCCCTGCCGAAGAGGCCCTGGCGATTGAACTGGACCTCACCGGCGGCGCGGCGTGGGCGAAATTGTACGATACGTTCGCGTCCCAGTTAATGGTGAAACTGGTGCTGAACGGCGAGGAGCGCACCCTGCCAATGAGCGCGGTGCGCAATCTGGCCTACGACCCCGACCGCACTGTCCGGCAGCGGGCATACGAGGCGGAACTGACCACCTGGGCCCAGTCCGCCGTGCCCATCGCCGCCGCGCTCAACAGCATCAAGGGACAGGTCAACGTACTGGCCCGGCGGCGGGGGTGGGCATCGCCGCTGGATGCCGCCCTTTTTATCAACAATATTGACCGACCAACCCTGGATGCGATGCTGGAGGCGGCATGGGAGTACTTCCCGCACTTCCGTCGCTACCTCCACGCCAAAGCCCGCCTGCTGGGCCTCTCGCGGCTGGCATGGTACGACATCTTCGCGCCGGTCGGCCAGTTTCGCCGCCAGTGGACGTTCTCCGAGGCCCAGGAGTTCATCCTTCAGCAGTTTGGCACCTTCTCCCCCCGTCTGCGCGGGATGGCCGAACGGGCCTTTGCCGAACGATGGATTGACGCCGAACCCCGTCCGGGCAAGCAGGACGGCGCGTTCTGCATGGGGCTCCGGGACGACGAATCCCTTATCCTGGTCAACTACCAGGAATCCTTCGGCAAGATGAGCACCCTGGCCCATGAGTTGGGGCATGCCTACCACAACCTGAACCTTGCCCGGCGGACGATGGTTCAGCGGCGCACCCCGATGACCCTTGCCGAGACCGCCAGCATCTTCTGTGAGACCATTGTCAAAGAGGCGGCGCTAGCGGAGGCGGACGAGGCCGAACAATTGGCAATTCTGGAGGGAGACCTGCAGAGCGCCTGCCAGGTGGTGGTGGACATCAGCAGCCGGTTTCTGTTTGAGTCGCGGGTCTTTGAGGGACGGCTGCAGCGGGAACTGACGCCGGATGAACTCTGCGCGGTGATGCGGAACGCCCAGCAGGAGACATACGGGGACGGTCTGGACCCCGAGGCGCTTCATCCGTATATGTGGGCGGCGAAGCCCCATTACTACAGCGCAGACCTGTCCTTCTACAATTTCCCGTATATGTTCGGCCTGCTTTTCGGTCTGGGCCTTTACGCCCGCTACCGCGAGGACCCGGACGGTTTCCGCACTCGCTACGACGACCTGCTCTCTTCCACCGGCATGGCCGACGCGGCCACCCTGGCAGGCCAGTTCGGGATGGACATCCGCTCCCCTCACTTCTGGAGGCAGGGCCTGGAGGCAGTCCGGGGAGATATTGACCGGTTTGCATCTCTGGTGGATAAAACCCTGAGCGCCGGTGGGCAACACAGGGAATCCCTGGGGAGCGCAGAATGAAAGGCGAACAGGCGGCCTTCTGGCGGGCCGTCGTGGCGACCGTCGCCAGCACCCTCCTGCTGGTGGTGGATAGTTACCACATCCTCTGGGGAGATAAACTGCTGACCCGGACGTTGCTGTACCTGGTTATTCCGCTGGGGATCATCCTGCTGGTCTTTCGGGAGAACCCTGCCCGCTACGGGGTCCAGTTCGGGGACTGGCGGGCCGGGCTGGGGTGGACGCTAGGGGCGTGGGCTGGGCTGGCGTTGCTGATGCTGGTGGTGGCCCGGACGCCGGCCTTCCGGGAGTACTACGGCGCGGCTGCCTCCGGCCGCTTCTTCTGGCTGGCCGATGGGCTGGAACTGCTGGGATGGGAGTTCTTCTTTCGCGGCTTTCTCCTCTTTGCCCTGTACCGGGCCTGCGGGCCGCTGGCGCTGGTCCTGCAAGCCGTCCCTTTCACCCTGGCCCACATCGGGAAGCCGGAACTGGAAACGCTCAGTTGCATCTTTGGGGGCACCGCCTTCGGCTACATCGCCTGGCGGACCCGCTCATTTCTCTACCCTTTCCTCATCCACTGGTTTCTGGCATCGTTCACCGCGGTGATGGCGGGGATGCCGTGACTACAAAGCAAAGCCACTCCGCCGCACCTGCCGAAGGAAGACACCGGTGCGGATGTCCTGTTCCAGGTGGTAGGTGAGGTAGTGGTGCATCGCCCGTTCCACCTCGGCCAGCAGGGCCGGAGGGGCGGCGAGTTCCCGCAGGCGGGCAAAGGGCAACCGCTGGCAGGCCCGTAGCAAGCTCAGCGCGGCCGGGGAAAGGGGAATGACCCACGGCCGCTCTGCCGACGCCTGAAAACATTCCGCGCACAGCGCCCCGCCCCGCTCCGGGTCCAGCCCCAGCGTTGCCTTCCCCCGAACCGGCAGCGCCCTCCCGCAGAGGCGGTCCACCCGCTCCCCCACGCAGCGGCCCCACGTGGGGCGAAATCCCACCAGTGCCAGCAACCGCTGCTCGTAGGCGCGGGCCAGGAGGTCCAGCGCCGGAGGCGGAGAATCCCCCACCTCTATCTGGCTCAGGTAGTCCAGCGTACGGCAGAGCAGGTCGTAGAGTGCCGACCCTCCCTCCCCTTCGGCCACAAACCGGTCGTAGAGTTCGGCGATGTAGCGCGCGTACGTCCCGCGGACCAGGTCCCCCCGCAGTTCTGCGTGCAGTTCCAGTGCCTCGGCCTGGCTGACCACGTCCCATGAGGACGGGCTGCGGGCCATGGCCATCCGGACGCGGGCGAAGAGTTCCAGATGTCCCGCCTTGCGGCTGCTGACCTTGCGCACACCCTTCGCAATGACGACCAGTTTCCCCTGAGGCGTGCAGAGGGTCAGCACCCGGTCGGCCTCCCCCTGATCCCGCCGCCGGACAATTATCGCTTCGGTCGTGTATAACCGCTCAGTGGGCATTGGGTATCGTTAATCGCGCATCGCAAATCGCATATCGCGTATCGCAAATCGCAAATCGCATATCGCGTATCGCAAATCGCAAATCGCATATCGCGTATCGCAAATCGCAAATCGCGTATCGCGTATCGCAAATCGCAAATCGCAT
>Ga0209721_1000440_pt1 | contig 38041 bp, 26 predicted proteins | sample TshhotsprinmetaG_FD_184139 | JGI IMG/M metagenome (GOLD analysis project Ga0209721, IMG submission 184139) | Hot spring microbial communities from South Africa to study Microbial Dark Matter (Phase II) - Tshipise hot spring metaG (SPAdes)... | ecosystem: Environmental > Aquatic > Thermal springs...
AACCGCCCCAGCACCGGATGGTAGTAGCGGGCCCGGTAGTCGTAGAGGCCAAGCCCCCAGTCCCAGCGCTGGCCGGTGTAGAGACGGTCGGTGGGCAGAGTGCCAATCGCATAGCGCGTATCCCCGTAGGGGTAGTACCGCCGCTGGGCCACTACCCCGCCGCTGGCATCCGTCGCCAAAGTGGTGGAGCCCAGGTGGTCGGAGTGCAGGTAATACACTGTGCTCCCCACCCGCAGCGCAATCCGCTGCCCGCCCGCATAGTAGTAGCTCGTCGCCACGCCGGTGGTCACGTTCTTCTCAAAGTAGTCGCCGATATAAACCGTCGCCCCGCTCCCGTCTATCCGCAGCATGCGGTTGCCATCGCCGTCATAGACGAAGCGGGTCACCTGGCCAGTGACGGTGTTGGTGACGACGCTGAGCCGGTTCTCGGCGTTGTACTCTTGGGTGTAGGTGACCCGCTGCGCGCCCGAAACCTCCACCCGCAGCACCATATTCCCGTTGGGGTCATAGGCGGCGCGGAAGCCTGTAGTGGTGCTCAACACCGCAAACGGTTGCCCCAGTGTCGCAGGCGGCACCGGCGGGTACGCCGGCGGCGCCAGCACCAGCGGCAAGTACACCCGCCACGGCCCCGACACCCCAGGCGGTGTCACCACCACCGTCCGGCTCACCCCATAGGTGTAGGTCACCACCTGGAAGCCGATGGTGCGCGTGACGATGTTCCCCATCCGGTCGTAGCCATACGCCTCGCTGTACTGCCCGTTGCCGGCAGCGCTCGTCCGCGCCCACACCAGCCGGTCGCGCGCGTCGTAGCCAAAGGTCTGCACCTGGGCGTCGTTGAGGGTGTCGGTGATGGCGGTGACGTTGCCCGCCCGGTCGTAGCCGTAGCGCAGGTCCAGCAGGCTGCCGCCCACCGCCAGTTGCGTTAGGCGCAGGTTCTGCGGGTGGTAGGCGTAGGCCGTGACCCGCCCGTTGCCCCACGTCTGCTGCAGGGGCTGGCCCGACGCGTTGTAGGTCGCGCCGGTGAGGTACGGGCTCTGCCCAACGACCCCCGTCGGCAACCCCCGCAGGTTGTAGGTCGTCCTCACCGCCTCGCCCGTGGGATAGGTGGTGGTGATGACCCGCCCCGCCGCATCGTAGCGCCAGCCGGTGATGAACACCCCTGCGTCGGCGATGACCCGCGTCTCGGTCAGCACCCGCCCCCGCCCATCGTAGGCCCAGGTTGTCACCCCCGTCGTGTCCGTCATCGCCGTCCGCCGCCCAATGCCGTTGGCCCCCTGGTCGTAGCCGTACTCGGCCAACAGGGACGGGCCCAGTTTGCGCATCAGGCGGTTCAACGCGTCGTACTGGAAGGTGAGCGCCTGCCCCCGCGCGTCCTTTTGCCACACCAGGTTCCCTGCCGCATCGTAGCGGTATTCCCAGTGCCCCATTGAGGGGTCGTCCATCGCCACCTTCCGCCCCAGCGGGTCGTAGTACATCCGCGTGACGTTGCCCAGCACGTCCCGCACCGCCACCAGATTCCCCGCCGCATCGTGCCAGTAGCGGGTCTCGGCCGGGTTGGGTGCATCCCAGGTCGGCTGGGCATACGTCCCGTAATACTCCCGCACCGCCACCAGCCGCCCCAGCCCGTCCCGCTCGTACTCCGTCTGGCGGCCCTCGGCGTCAAGAACCAACTCCCGCCAACCCCAATGGGCGTGCCGGGTGAGGCTCCCATCCGGCGCGGTCACCTGCACCACCCGCCCCAAGGCATCGTAGCGGGTGACGGTCTTGGGGAGCGCCCCCCAGTTGGGCGTCAGGTACGTCCCGCCCGCCGCCGATACGGTGTAGGGCAAGGTGACGGTGACGGGCCGCCCCAGCGCATCGTAGGCGGTATCCTGGACGATGAGCCAGCCGTTCTCCGCCTGCGCCTGCGTCTGGACGGGACGGCCCAGGCCGTCATAAAAGGTCCAGGAGCACTGGTATGTGGGGGTGGCGTGGTACGGGTCGGCGCGCGTCTCGGTGGTGATCGCCCAGGGCGCAGTCAGGGCATTCCCGGTGGGATAGGCGTACCGGAGCGCCGGGACGGACTCGCCGGGGTAGGTCACCCCGGTCAGCCGCCCGAAGGGGTCGTAGGCCAGCCGCGTGGCGGCGCCGTTGGCGTCGGTGATGACCGTCGGCACCCCCAGCGCCAGGTCCCAGCCGATGCGCGTCGGTTGGGTGAGGGGGTTGGTGATAACCACCGGATAGAGACGGAGGGTGGGGTCATAATCGGTGCGGGTCGTCCGCCCCAGCGGGTCGGTCACGGCGACCGGATTGCCCCAGGCGTCGTACTGGGTCGTGGTCGTCACCCAGCCCCAGCCTTCCAGTCCGGTGGCGATGGCGGTGACGCTGCCGCGGATGGGCGGAGCGCCCCAGGGCTGGCCATCGTAGGCGATGCGGGTCTCCCGCAACGGCGGCACCTCCTCCCCTCCCGAGAGGATCTCCCGCGCTGGCAGGCCCACGATCCAGGCCGCCTCGTTGGGTTGAAACTCCCGCCGTAGCAGTGTTTCGTCTCCCGTCAGGGCGGTATTCCCTTCCCGATACTCGCGAATCCGATTGCCGTAAGCATCGTATCCGAACGATACGGCCCTCTGGGCATTCCCCCCGCCACTGAAATCGGTCGTCACTTCCCGGTCCAGATGGGCCCAGCGGGCACTCCCGTTGGGCGTCTCCCCCCAGATGCGGTCTATCTGGCGCAGCAGGCTGCCATCCGGCGCCCGCTCCTGAACCTGATACTCCAGCCCCCGCCGCCAGGAGTTGTGGTCGTCAATGTAGAATCGGTGGGTAGTGATTGCGAGCACCCTTCCCCCGGCATCGTACACCGTCTCGGTGACGACGTCATGGCCTACCAGGGGGCCGTGGGGTCGGGGGGCTCGCCCCCGGCAAAGCACACCCCCGTTGGTGTAGTAAGGCTCACTGGCCGTCTGGTCGTAGCAGCGGGTGCCATAGGCATAGGTGGTGGTATAGACGACACCGATAGTGGGAGATGCCCACCGCTGGAGGACCCGGTAATTGTAAAAGAGCTGATTGCTGTCAGCCCGGCCATCAGAGCCGTAAGAGAACCTCACCTGCGCCCCGAAGCCGTTCTCCACAGCGATCAAGCGGGGATAGGCAAAGACCTCGCAGCGATACTCGTCGTAGGGCGGAGTAGCGCACCACTCTTTGTTGAAAAAGTCCTGATACCAGAACCTGGTGGGCGGCATGGCGGTCTGTCCATCCCGCCCCAGCACCCGGATGGTGCGCAGGAAACGCACCCCCCGCCCGTTTGCCCCGTACTCCAGTTGATAGGTGCGCACCCGCTGGCCGGCATGCCAGACCTCAATCCCGTTCAACGGGCCCGGATCACGAAAGATGGCTTCGGGCACCTCCGAGGAACCGCTCCCGAAGAATCGTACCACGCTCCCCCATCCGCCGGAAAGGGTGAAGTTGTAGCGGACTTCCCGGAGCACGCTGGCCCGGTTATTATTGTTATCTCCCCATTCGTCGTATTCCACCTCCATCCGATTGCCGTAAGTGTCTTCGGCGGAATCCAGCCGCCAGCGGTAGACGGCGCGGGCCGGGTCTTGCTCGCTTCCGATGACGTAGGGGAGTACCTGCTCCGAATTAAAGGTATATCCCAGGCGGTAGGTCGTGCCGTCGGGAGTGCGCACTCGCCAGTAGGACTTCTTCTCGTTGGGCGCGTTGGAATCCCCCTTGACAAACCAGATCCAAAGGTGCGGCGCGTCCTTAGCCCAGTAGCGGCCGGGGGCTCCGTGGGAACTGCCCAGGGGAGGCTCCAGTTCATAGGCCGTTCCGTTCATCACCAGCAGGAAGCGCTCTCCCAAGCAGATGGCCGGAGATTGCCCCGGCCAGCAATAACCAGCCCCATCCCGCACGATGTCCATCAGGTCCACCGACCAGCCGATGCCGACCCAGTCCTGGATCCAGGCCAGAATCCCGTCCACCCGACGGCTGTTATAGGAGAGACGCAGGGCGGGGCGAAGGTTGCCTCGTCCGGGAGGGAGTTCCAGGGGATATTCGTAGGTCGCTCCACCGCTGAAGAGCGCCACCGCTGGCGGGTTGTAGAGCAGCCGCCAGCCCTCCTGGATCTGAGGGGTCGTCGCCACTGTTGCCCCCTGGGGAAAGGCTGGGACCAGCCCCTCCGGCAAAGCCAGCGGGCTTTGGAAAGTGGCAAGAGGCTCGGCCGGAACGGGGAGCGGAGAATCCCAGGGTTCTGGAGTTTTCGGAGAGAGACCGGGAACGCCCCCCAGACCGGTCTGGCTCCCCCCAGCAGGGTCAGCACCAGTCCCAGCCGAAGGGCCAGGGCGAGGAATCCCTTTTTGGGATCAGTAGCCATTGCTCCTGCCTCCAGTAAGCCCCATCGCGTCCCCAAAAGTGCATCCTTTGGGACGGACTATCGTGGTGCTCCCAAACATTATCCAATCACCGCAAAAGCAAAATTCCCAGTCCGAGTTCATAATCCTCAAGCATCCCTTCACTCCCTACTCCTTACTTCCCCCTCCCCCCTAAACCAACGCCAACGCCACCCCTGCCATCGCCGCCATCAGTTCCACCAGCCAGAAGCGCTGCACCACCTGCGTCTCCGACCAGCCCAGCAGTTCAAAGTGATGGTGGAGGGGGGCCATTTTGAAGACCCGTCGCCCCTGACCGTAGCGCCGTTTGGTGTACTTGAAGTAGAGCACCTGGATGATCACCGAGAGCACCTCGGCCACCGGCACCAGCGCCACCACCGGCAACAGCAGCCACTGACCGGTCATCAGTGCCACCGTCCCCAGGGTCGCGCCCAGAGCCAGACTCCCCGTGTCCCCCATAAACAACTGGGCCGGATGGGCATTGTACCACAGAAAGGCGAAACTGGCGCCCACGACGGTGAAACAGAAACGGACCAGATAAATCTGCCCCTGCAGGAAGGCGATGACGCCGTAGGCGGCGAACGCGCTGGCGGTGATGATCCCCGCCAGTCCGTCCAGCCCGTCGGTGAAGTTGACCGCGTTGGACGCGCCGATAACCACGAACATCGCCACCGGGATGTAGAAAAGGCCGATGTCAATTTTCTCCTTCACCCCGGGGATGGCTACGCTGCGCAGCCCCAGGCCGAAGTGGAGCACCAGTGCGATGAAAAAGGTCAGAATGACCTCCACGACGATTTTCTGGCGCGCCGTCAACCCTTCACCCTGACGTACCCCTCGCACTCCTGCCAGGTCGTCCACCGCGCCAATGAGGGCATAGACTACCATCACCCCCAGCGGCACCAGGATGGAGCGGCCGACCAGCGTTCCCTGGACCAGGTTGTAGATGTTCAGCCCCAGGGTGATCAGGAGGACCGGCACCACGATCATCAGGCCGCCCATGGTGGGGGTGCCCAGTTTGATCTGATGACCGCTGGGGCCGTCAATGCGGATGCGCTTGCCGATGTTGTAGCGGCGCAGCAACCGGATGAGCAGCGGCCCCCACCCCACAGCCAGCAGGAAGGAGATACTGGCCAGCGCCAGCGCAAAGTCCATAACCCCTCCTATCCCTGGCTCAGCGCGTTGACGATTTCTTCCATCTGCATTGCCCGGGAGCCCTTGATCAGGATGACATCCCCTTCCTGCACCAGGTCCTCCAGCAGATGGATAGCCGCGGCGTTATCTTCCAGAATGTGCACCCGCTCGGGGGGCATGCCCCACCGGAGCGCCGTCTCGCCGATGATGCGCCCGCGCGGCCCGACGGTCACCAGAATGTCCACCACCTCCAGCGCCCGCAGGCCCACCTTCTCGTGCCCCTCCCGTTCGTAATCGCCCAGCTCCAGCATATCCCCCAGGATGGCGATTTTGCGCCCCTGCAACTCCTCCAGCAGGTTCAGGGCCGCCAGCATAGAGGGTGGGCTGGCGTTGTAGGTGTCGTCCAGGATGGTGGAACCCCGCGGGCCGGGGACGGCCACCAACCGCAGTTGGGATGAAGGGGCCATCAGCCCTTCCAGGATTTCCTGCCAGGTCAGTCCCTCCACCAGCCCCACCGCGGCCGCCCGCAGCGCTGTATGCACCGAGTGACGGCCCAGGAGCGGGATGCGGACATAGAGACGATCGCCCCGGTAATGGAGCCGGAAACGCACCCCCTCCAGCCCCAGCCCCTCTATCTGGTCGGCCCAGAGGTCGGCCTCCGGAGAAAGGCCGTAGGTGAAGATGCGCGCCGGGGTGGCGTAGCGCATCCCCAGCACATTGGGGTCGTCGTAGTTTAAGACCGCCACCCCTTCTGGCGCAGGCGGCAGGGCCTGGACCAGTTCTGTCTTGGCCTGGATGATACGCTCCATGGTCTTCGCCCGTTCCAGGTGGACCGGCCCGATGATGGTGACCACGCCCACGTGCGGGAGGGCGATATCCGCCAGAAGGGCGATATCCCCCACGTCGTACATCCCCATCTCCAGGACCACCCGCTCGTGCTTCGGGGTCAACTGGAGCAGGGTGAGCGGGACGCCGATTTCGTTGTTGTAGGACTTCTCGCTCTTCAGGGTACGGTACCGCCGGGAAAGGACGTCCGCGATCAGTTCTTTGGTGGTCGTTTTGCCCACGCTGCCGGTGATGCCGATGACGCGCGGGGAATGGCGGCGACGCCAGAAGGCGGCAACTTTCTGCAGCGCCGCCAGGGTATCGGGCACCCGGAGCAGGACCGGCAGGGACCAGGGAGATGGCAGCGTGGGCGGAGAGACGGTCAGGTCTACGACGGGCGCGGGGGCCTCCACGGGCCGCTGGACGAAAGCCATTGCCGCGCCCCGCGCCAGCGCGTCGGCGACGTAGTCATGCCCGTCGGCGCGCTCGCCCCGCAGGGCCACAAACACCCCGCCTGGCTGAACCTGCCGGGAATCCACCCCCACCGATGTGGACCGTCCCTCCAACTCCGACGGTCGCACGCCTGTCAAACCCTCCGCAATATCCGCCAGAACCAGCATTTTTGCACCCCTTAGACACGGATTACACGGATTTCACAGATTATATAAAAAATGAAAATTTAGCGTATTAACCGCTTATACTGAAGAGAGTTTGCTCCAAAATTGAACAAAAGGCCCAGACGGAAGCCAGTAGCGGCCAGGTAATTGAGAACCTGGGCCTCGTGGCTGGGGCTTAAAGAAGAGACCGCTTTGATTTCCACAATAACCTGATCGTCCACGACGAAATCCGCCACATATTCACCGACGAGCACCCCTTTATACGAAACCGGCAGACGGCGAAATTGCTCAAACGGGATGCCTTGCAGACCGAATTCATAGGCCAGAGAAGCCTGGTAAACCGATTCCAGAAAGCCGGGGCCAAGATGGCGATGAACCTCCATTGCCGCACCGATAATTCTATAGGTAAGTTCTCCGTGAATGAGTTCCCCCATAGATTCTTTGTCTCTCCCATCCACTGGACTACAAAACTGTCTACGGACACATACGTTTTACGCAAAATATAAAAATCCGTGTAATCCGTGTAATCCGTGGCTTAAAACAAAAATCCGTGTAATCCGTGTAATCCGTGGCTTAAAACTAAAATCCGTGTAATCCGTGTAATCCGTGTAATCCGTGGCTTAAAACAAAAATCCGTGTAATCCGTGTAATCCGTGGCTTAAAACTAAAATCCGTGTAATCCGTGTAATCCGTGTAATCCGTGGCTTAAAACTAAAATCCGTGTAATCCGTGTAATCCGTGTAATCCGTGGCTTAAAACTAAAATCCGTGTAATCCGTGTAATCCGTGGCTTAAAACTATCGGGAAAACCCGCGCGGCGACGCGCTGGAAGAGCACGGCGGCCGTCTGGGAAGCCCACTGGGAAGTGGTGGGGCGGTCCAGGCGCGTCAGGATCAGCACCTGCGGCTCCTCCACCGGCCCAAACCCCACAAAGGATACAATCGTCCCCCGAGGGGCGTACCCGCCGGGGACGGGAATCTGGGCCGTGCCGGTCTTGCCCGCGATCCGATACCCCGGCACGGTCGCCTGAGGGAGTTCCCGCTCCACGGCCTGGGCCAGAATCTCCGTCACCGCGCGGGCCGTCTCCGGGGAGATGGGCTGCCCCCGGACGACGGGGCGGGACTCCAGCACCGACCCGTCGGGCCGGACCTGCCGGACCACCAGATAGGGCCGCATCAGGCGCCCCTCATTCGCCACCGCCGCCACCGCCGCGGCCATCTGCAACGGCGTCACCGCGATCCCCTGCCCGTACGAATTGGTCCCCAGGTAGGAATCGTACCAGTCGGGCTCCCCCGGGATGTGTACCGTTCCGCCCACCTCTCCCTGCAGGTCCACCCCGGTGGGTTGTCCAAATCCGAATCCCCGCACATAGCGGTAGAAGGTCGCTGGGCCGGTCTTCACCGCCAGCCACGCAGCCCCCACGTTCAGCGAATGGCCTATAATCCCGACCAGGTCCTGCTGCCCATAGGCTTTGCGGTCCCAATTCCGGATCAGCGCTCCCCCCACTTCTATCTGACCGGTATCCACGTAGGTCTCCTGGAGCCCCACCGCGCCGCTATCCAGCGCCGCGGCCAGGGTGACAATCTTGAAGACCGACCCGGGCTCATACTGCGCGTTGACGGCCGGATTCAGGAAAACCTCCTCCCGGTCCTCATCCAGGTACTGCTGATAGGTATTGGGATCAAAGGACGGCTGCGCGGCCATCGCCAGAATCGCCCCGGTGCGGGGGTCCATCACGATGACCAGGCCGCTTTCGGCCCCGAACTCCGAAAGGGCGCGGGCCAGTTCCTCCTCCGCTGCCATCTGGATGGCGATGTCCAGCATCAGCACCAGGTGGTTTCCCCTCTGCGGGGAGGGTATCTCTCCTTCCTCTTGAGGCAACGGCTGCTGCCCCGAGGGGTCCGCTTCTTTCACCACCTCCACCGTCACGGGACGTAGAACCCGATCATAGTACCCTTCCAGCCCGTAGAAACCCTCCCCACCGTAAGCGGCGAAGCCCAGGACGGGAGCAAGAAGAGAGCCATAGGGGTAACGGCGCAACCAGCACAGTCGCGCAGATACACCGGTCATGGACAGTTTCATCACCTGTTCTCCCTGCTCCAGGGAAGCGTAGGGGGCGAGGATCACTCCTTCCGATGAAGAGGCAATGGTCGCCGAAATGGTCGGAGCAGGAATCTGCAGGATGGAGGATAACGCCTCTGCGGCCCTGCCCACATCCTTGACGTGTGGTGGGCTGACCACGATGCGGTACCGGGGCTCGCTGAAAGCCAGAGGGAATCCGTGGACATCGGAGATAGAACCGCGCGGGGACTCAGCGAGGGTCAGAGCGCGCACCCGTTCCCGGGCGGCCCGCTGGCGGAAATCGCCTCCCTGCACAACCTGGATGTCCACCAGACGCCAGAGCAGAAGCAGGGCCAGGGGCACCAGAAGCAGGGTCAGAAACCTCAACCGGAGATGCAGATGAACGGACATCTCAGGGACTCACGAACTCCACAAGGGCAGGGACAAAACCCATCCCGACGACCCGCTGCAACAGGTTGCGCTGGGCCTCCCCGATTTGCTGTTCCAGGACGGCGTTGTCAATCTGCAGTTGGATCAATTGCTCCCGGAGGTTCTGGACGTACCGGGCCTGAATCATCGTATAACTGGTGAGAGAGAGATACACCAAAGCAAGTAGCCAGAGAAGAGCAAACAACCCGAACAGGAACAGCGCCCCCTTGCGGTTCAGGTCCCCTCCCTCGCGGAATCCGAAATCCCAGATCGTCTTTCGTCGGTGCGACCGACGAACAGGCCGGGGTGGATAATTCCCCACCGGCGGGAATTCCGTCTCCGGATTCCGCTTCTTCTCCGTCATCGCCTCTCCGCCGAGCGCAAGCGGGCCGAGCGAGCCCGCGGATTGACTTCCACTTCGGCAGCATCGGGCCGAATGGGCTTGGGAGTCAGCACCCGCACCCGGGCCCGATGGCCGCATACACAGATCGGGACTTCCGGCGGGCAGATACAGTCCCGCGATTCCCGATGCAGAAACTGCTTCACAATCCGGTCCTCCAGAGAATGGAAACTGATGATGACCAGTCGTCCCCCCAGACGGAGCAAATCCAGTGCCTGGGGGAGTGCCGCCTCCAGCATCTCCAGTTCCCGGTTGACCGCGATGCGCAATGCCTGAAACGTGCGCGTGGCCGGATGGATTCGCTCTCGTCGCCCCACCGTCCGCTCTATCAGTTCTGCCAGTTCGGACGTCCGATAGATCGGGCGGGCGGCGACGATGGCCGCGGCGATCCGGCGCGCTTGCTTTTCCTCGCCATAGCGGTACAATACATCCGTCAGTTCTTTTAAAGAGAGCGTGTTGACCAGGTCGGCAGCGGTGAGGCCGCCCTCGGTGGGGTCAAAGCGCATGTCCAGCGGACCATCCTGGGAAAACGAAAACCCCCGTTCCGGGTCCGCTAACTGCAGGGAGGAAAGCCCCAGGTCCAGCAGCACACCGTCGGCCGGAGTGAAGTCTTCGGCGAGACGACTCAGTTCGGCAAAGGAGCCGTGGCGAAGGATACCTCGCGCCCCGTAGGGAGCCAGTCGCTCCCGGGCGACTTCCAGCGCGGCGGGGTCCCGGTCTATTCCCAGCAGGCGCCCGTCGGGAGCAGACGCCTCCAGAATTGCGGTGGCATGCCCCCCGCCTCCTACCGTCCCGTCAATGTAGACGCCGCCGGGACGAACCTGCAAGAACGAAAGCACCGCTTGTAAAAGGACGGGAATGTGGGTCGGAGTATCCTCCGCCTCCCCGAAAGGGGTTACACGCCCAGGGCGGCCCATCGTGTGGCGTTCTCTTCGTCCTGCATCATCCGGGATTGGACCTTCGCCCATTCGTCGGGGTGCCAGAGTTCCACATACGTATCGCAGCCGACGATGACCACCTGTCCATCCAGACCGGCGTACTCTCGCAGCGAGGGAGGGAGCACAAAGCGCCCCTGGCTATCGGGATTGATGTCGGCCGCGCTCCCGAAGACCAGCCGCCGCAGGTCCCGGGCCCCCGGATCCGTCGTCGGCAGCGCCGATATCCGCTCCCGGTAGGCCTGCCAGGTGTCCATCGGGTAGATGACCAGACACCGGTCCATCCCCCGGGTGATCACCATCCCACCAGCCAGGGCGTTGCGGAACTTCGCCGGGATGACGAGACGACCTTTATCGTCTATGGTATGGACAAACTCGCCAAGGAACATTTGTTCTACTCCCTCCCCCACTGCAGGAGGTAAAATGCTGCTCTAAATGGGGGTTTTGTTCCACTTTGTTCCACTATGTGCCATTATACACCACTTTTTGTAAAATGTCCAGCACCTGAGAAAAATTTTAAGGTTTCTGGAGCCGCCCGCCGCCTGATCCCACCTATCGTCGGCCTGATCCTGCTGGTCGGGCTTCTGATACCAGGACAGGGCGCGGCGCTGGCACCTGACCATCGCTTCGGCGTGGTTGCCGCCCCTGAGGCCCCCTGGGCCGCCGCCGACCTGGGTGCCGGATGGACGACCGTCCCCTTCCGCTGGGATGCGATGCAGCCCTCCGGCCCCGCCGACTGGATTCTCCCCCTCTCCGACGAGGAACTGGCGCGGGAGTTCTCCCTGGGCCGACAGGTGGTGGGCGTGTTGACCGGCGTCCCCTCCTGGGCCGCCGACCCTGCTACCAGCCTGCCGCTGGGGCTGGACCTCCCCCCCGATGCCCCGCAAAATCTCTGGGCCTCTTTTGTACGGACGACCGCCCAGCAGTACGCCGGTCGGATTGACCACTGGATCATCTGGGACACCGTGGACCGACCGGAGACCTGGCCCGGATCGGCGGCGGATTACGCCCAACTCCTGCGCGTCTCCTACCGGGCCATCCGGGAGGCCAACCCCCGCGCGGTCGTCCACCTGGGCGGCGTGACCCACTGGCCTGATGTGTTGCGGGGAGAGACGCCGTTCGTCCGCCGTCTGCTGAGCGCCCTCGCCACCGACCCGGAAGCCCGCGCCCAGGGGTTCTACTTTGACGTCCTGACGCTCCACGTCTACGACCAGCCGGAAAGCCTCTATGATCTCCCCGTTTTCTACCGCCACCTGCTGGCGGAGTACGGTCTCCAGAAGGAGATATGGATCGGGGAGACGAACGCCCCGTTCTCGGAGACGGACGAAATGGCAGGCGTGACGGCGGAAGAGCAGGCCGCCTTCATCATCCAGGCGATGGTGCTGGGAATTGCGGGCGGGGCCGAACGGATCGCCGTCTACCGGATGGCCGACGGCGGGGGGCCATGGGGATTGGTGGGAGCGGACGGGGCGCGTCGCCCGGCCTTCGCCGCCTACCAGGTGGCCGCGACATATCTCGCCGGGTTCCGGGAGGCCCGCTGGGAGCGGCGGGACACCGTCGGCGTCGTGGTGGTGGATCGCGGCCCCCAGGTGACGACGGTCGCCTGGGCGCGCACTCCCCAGTCCCAGACCCTGATGCTCCCCGCCCAGACGACGCGCGCCCTTCTGGTCAACGCGCGGGGCGAGGCAGAAATCGTCCACCCCGACCGGGGGTATTACTCCCTCATCCTGCCCGGCTGCAACGGCGAGGCAGTTTGCGCCATTGGAGGGTCGCCCCTCCTGCTGGTGGAGGAGAACGGCCGGGGACAGGTCGCGCCTTTATCCCCATCCCCCACCCCGCCTCCGGCGGAGTGGACGCCGTTCCCCACCCCCACCCGCACACCGACGCCGAGCCCCACGCCCATCCCGGCCGCCACCGCCACCCCTGTCCCGTCTCCCACCCCCACCGCGACCGCGTCCCCGACGCTCACCCCTTCCCCCACTCCGGCCCAATGGCAGCCGCCGGAGGATTCCCCGGAACCCGCTTCCGCCCTTCTGGCCTGCGCGCTGCTGGGCGGTATGGCCCTGACCGGTCTGACGCAGAGACGATCGCTGCGAAGGAGGCGGAAAAAACGGTAAAATGCCGGTTGCCTCCCGACCAATTCCGGCTATAATAAGAGCAACTGCACCGCTCAGGGAAGGGTTCTTCGCGGGTCTGGCGACGAACCCGGAGAGCACCATACTGCACTAATGGACCCAGGAGGGAATTTGGAACCATCGCCTGCTGTTCTGGAGACACCGGAATCCACCGAAGTGCCCATCCAGCGCTCACCGATTCGTGCCTTTCTCCAGGAGATTATAGAGAGCCTTTTTCTGGCGCTGATCATCTATCTCGTTATCAACGCCATCACGGGCCGTTTCTACGTCCGGGGCTCCAGTATGGAACCGTCCCTTCACAACGGACAGTACTTGATTGTGAGCAAGATCAGTTATCTGTTCAAAGAACCCCAACGAGGGGACATCGTCGTATTTCTCTCCCCCCATGCAACAGGGGATGACTACATTAAACGGATTATCGGCCTGCCCGGGGAACAGGTGGAGGTGCGAGACGGAGCGGTCTGGATCAACGGGTATCGGTTAGATGAGCCTTATCTGAGCACGGGGGTCCCGTACACCGGCTCATGGGTTCTGGGGCCGGACGAGTATTTTGTCCTGGGGGACAATCGCGCCAATTCCAGCGATTCTCACGCCTGGGGACCGCTACCGCGGAAGAATATCATCGGCAAGGCATGGCTCTGCTACTGGCCTCCCCAGCATTGGGGGACCGTACCCCATCACTCGTTCTCATCCCCTGGCGGTGATTAACGAACGGAGGACATATATGGACGAAACCCCATCCCTGCCCCTGGTGGATTTTCCGCCCGATGCCATGGAGGAAATCATCTCCTGGCTCACCCCGGAGCGTCTGACCGCGCTGATAGACGCCACCGACCTGAAGGCCGATACGCCGGAGGGAAAGATTCGCGCGCTGGCCGAAACGGCCATCCGCTACCGCTGCGCGTCGGTCTGTGTGAATCCTGTGGAGGTGGACCTGCTGCCCCGATTGCTGGCGGGCACCGGCGTGAAGGAGTGCTACGTGATAGATTTTCCCCTGGGCAAGTCCACCATCGGGATGAAGGCCCGCCAGACCGCCGATGTGGTCACCCAGAGCCGCGCGGTGCGCGGGGAAGGGCGCGGATGGGTAGAACTGGATATGGTCATCAACGTGGGCCGCTTCCGGGACGCCCCGGAATATACCTGGCAGGAAATTGCTGCGGTGGTGGACGCGGCCGACGGGGAGATAGTCAAGGTCATCATTCGCTCCTCCGAACTCCGGGACGAGGACATCACGCTGGTTTGTCGGATCGCTCAGGAAGCCGGGGCCCATTTTGTGAAAAACTCCACCGGCATGGAGGCCTTCGGGGCCACCCCGGACCACATCCGCCGGATGCGGGAGGCGGTCGGGCCGAGAACGGGGGTGAAGGCCGCCGGGGGAATCCGGAACGCGCAGGACGCGGTGCGGCTCATCTTCGCCGGCGCGCCGACGCCCGAACTGCGCACTCCCGACCGCTTCCGAATCGGTACCTCCAACCCGGACGGCCTCCTTTCCACACGGGAAGCCCTGCGGGGGAATTCCGCCCTCGCCTGGACCGGTTTCATCCCCTGCTCCATCTGCCCGTCGGGGTACGCCGAGGAACAGTCCCCCGAACTGGGCAGGATTTCCCTCGCCCGCTGCCAACATTGCCCTTACCAGGCCCGTCGGGAGGAATGGCGACGCCAGAAATCCGGCGGTTGACGGGAATCGCTCTGTCCCATTGCAGCTATCGGGAGGCATACGATGAAGGAAATTCGGTTCCCTGGGTGGCTGGTTGTGGATTTCTTCACCCACAGTTACCGCATCTCCGGGCATCTGGACGTGAGCAAACGGTCGCTGGCGGAGATGCTGAACGATTCCACGACCAATTTCCTTCCGCTGGAGGACGCGTACATTTCCCCCATTGACCGTCCTGGCGAAATCACCGCCTCATACCCGACATCCGTCCTCTCCAAGGCGAACCTGACGATGGCCCTCGTAGCCAATCAGGAAGACGCCCTGCCCCGCAAGCAGGCTTACGGGAGTTATATGGGCGTCTACCTGTACAATATCTTCCTGACCGTCCCCACGTTTGAGGTCACCGGATACCTGCGCCTCTCCGCGCGGGTAGACCTGCGGCGCCTGATGGCGATGGAGACGGAGGGATTCCTGCTCATCCTGGACGGACGGGTGCGCGGCTCCATCCGGCCCGATATCGTCTTCAATGCCGGGGGGATTCTGGTCAACAAACGCCACATCGGCGCATTTTGTGTAGAAGAGAGCAAGTAACAAGTCGGCAATCTGTAATTTTGAATCTGCAATTTGCAATTTTGAATTTGCAATTTTGAATCTGCAATTTGCAATTTTGAATTTGCAATTTTGAATCTGCAATTTGCAATTTTGAATTTGCAATTTTGAATCTGCAATTTGCAATTTTGAATCCACAATTCCCATGCCCTCCCCGATGGCCCGACCGAAAGAGCGCCGGGAGAGGCCGTCCGCCTCTTCCGGAGCACCGCGCCTTCTGGCAGTGGTTGTCTTCGGCACCGCCATTCTGGTTCTCCTGCGCGCGCTGTTGATGCCCCCGACGGCATCCGAAGGGACTTCCCTTACCCCGACCTCCCCACCGCGCTCCATCCTCTCCATCTTCTTCCCCACACCAACTCCCCGCCCTTCTCCTACCCCCAGCCCCACCGCGCCGTTGATCCTGCCGATCGGCATTGTCGCCGGTCACTGGGGCAGCGATTCCGGCGCTATCTGCGACGGCGGCATCCGGGAAGTGGATGTCAACCTGGCAGTCGCCCAGCGGGTCGTCGCCGCTCTGCGCGCCGCCGGATACCCCACCGACCTGCTGGAGGAATTTGACCCTCGTCTGACCGGTTATCGGGCCCGCGCTCTGGTCTCCATCCACGCCGACGCCTGTCTCTACCCTGAAGCCTCCGGGTTCAAAGTGGCCCGCGTGGAGGAGAGCGCCATCCCCCACGTGGAAGACCGCTTGGTGAAATGCCTGATCCGCCACTACCAGGCTCGCACAGGTCTCTCCTTCCATGAGGGAAGCGTCACTCCCGATATGACCCAGTATCACACCTTCTACGAGATTGATCCCTCCACCCCGGGCGCTATCATAGAAATCGGATTTCTCCTGGCCGACCGCGACCTGCTGCTGAACCACCAGGACCTGGTTGCCCGGGGAATTGTGGAAGGGATTCTCTGCTTCCTGGAAGGAGAGACACCATGAGTTTCGCCAGAGCGGGAATTGTTGCAGGGGAAGGACCGGTTCGCCCGACCGATCTGGAAGTTTTCCAGCGGGCCGCTATAGAAGCGGTCAAACTGCGCGCACCGACCCACTCCATCGCCGACGTGGAGGCCTGCCGGAGCGTTGGAATTCAGCGGTTCCTGGTCCAGTTGCTGAGCCCTCGGGCAGGCACCGAACCGACCTCCCCGGAGGCGTTCGTGGACGGATTCGCTCCCATCGTGGCGGAGTTTCTCCGGGTGGGTGTCACCGACTTTGAAATCCACGGAGAGCCCAACACCCACCCCCGCGGGTACGGGGTATCGTGGGATAGTCCCGCCGCCTTCTCCGCCTGGTTTGTCGCCGTGGCCGACGGCCTGCGCCGCCGCTTCGGCCCACCCCTGCGGGTAGGATTTCCGGGACTGGCCCCCACGGGCCCCGCGCTCCCGGGGTTCCCCCCGCCGATCCCCGAAGAAGAGTTCCTCGCCGGATGCAGCCAGGCCCTCTCCGCCGCTGACTTCGTCTGCTGCCACGTCTACTGGACAACCCGGGAGGAGATGGAAAACTACCACCGCGCCCTGCGCTTCCCGCGCATGTATCTGGAACGGCCCGAAGTCCGCCCCAGGCCCGTGGTCATCTCCCAGTTCGCCAACGTCAACCCGGCTCAGTCGGCCGCCGATAAGGGCGCCCAGTACGCCGACTTCTACTTCCTGTGCAGCCAGTACGACCGGATCGCCGGGGCGTATGCGTTCCTTCTTCGTTCCCCGGAACCGTCCTGGCAGGGATTTGTTTGGCTCCGGCCCGACGGGACGACGACGGCGATTCCGGATGCCGTGGGGGGGCGAAAGCGGATGCCTCACCCGGCCGCGCTGCGTCTGGTCTGGCCGACGGTCACCCGCGCCTACACTCAGGCCTTCGGCGACCGCCAGCGGATTTACTACGAAGCCTCCTACGACCCGATCACCCAGAAATACTGGCTGCACGGGGGACACGAGGGAGTGGATTTACAGGCCGCAGAGGGTTCCCCCGTCCTGGCATGCCTGAGGGGACAGGTCTCCCACGGCCCTCCCGGCACGGCCTACGGGAACTACGTTCGGGTGGTCAGCGACGTGGAAGGAGTGGGACGGGTCACTCTGCTCTACGGGCATCTGCGGGAGATTCTGGTGCCCGATGGGAGCACCGTTCTGGCAGGACAGGTCATCGGGCTGGCGGGGCGCACCGGTCAGACTACCGGCCCCCATCTCCATCTGGGAATGAAGATCACCGGCCTGGAACTGAAGCCCACCAGCCACTACCTGAACGCGCGGCCCTATCTGGAGCCGGTACGGGGTTCCCCTCGGGAACCGTATGAGCGCACCTACGTCCTCCTGCCGCCTCAGGCCGACCGCGCCTGGGCAGAAGCGGTGGTGGCGGCGACATGGGATACCCGCCGGTTCACCGTCGGGGGCAGCGCCGACGATGCCGGGATTGGCGACCTCCCGGTGCGGCGGGTGATCGCGGTCAACCCCGAAGGCTGGCCCGGCGACCTGACGGCCTTCTTCGCGACGTACTATCCGGGCGTGGTGCTGATCCCTGTGACCGCGTCCACTCCCCAGGAACTGGAGGACATCCTGCGGAGCCTGCCGCCCTTCCCTGCGCCGATGGAACGCCCCTCCGGCGCAACGGGATTGCCGCGGGTCCAGTACGGGCGCACCTACGTTCTCCTGCCGCCCGGTGCCGATCGGCAATGGGCGCGGGCGGTGGTAGCAGCCACCTGGGACACCCATCGCTTCACCATGGGCGGCAGTGCCGACGACGCCGGGATCGGCGACCTGGATTTCCGGCGGGTGATCGCGGTCAATCCGGAGAGGTGGAGCGGAGACCTGCGCGCGTTCTTTGAACGGTATTATCCGGGAGTCGTCTACTTCCCGATCCAGGCGCAGACGCCGCAGAAACTGGAAGAGAAACTGCGGGGATTCTGAAAAAGGTGACGGTCACCTTTCCGGTGACCGTCACCCGAGAACTTCGCCACAATTCGTGGAATCCGTGAAATTCGTGGAATTCGTGAAATTCGTGGAATTCGTTGTTTCTACTCCCGCTCCTGTTCCCGTTCCCGTTTGGCCGCTTCTATGATGGGCTGGGCCAGGTGGGGCGGGACTTCCTCGTAGTGGTCAAACTCCATCCAGAATAGTCCCCGTCCCTGGGTCATACTGCGCAGTTCGGTGGCGTACCGCTGCATCTCGGCCAGCGGGACCAGGGCGGTGATGATGCTCTTGCCTCCTTGCTGGTCCATCCCCAGCACCCGCGCCCGCTTGGTGTTCAGGTGGCCCATCACATCCCCGGTGTACTCCTCCGGGACCGTAATTTCCACCTTGTAGATGGGCTCCAGCAGCACCGGCCCGGCGCCCAGCATCACCTTCTTGAACGCCTCCCGTCCGGCGATCTGGAAGGCGATGTCCTTGGAGTCCACTGGGTGCTCTTTCCCATCGTAGACGACCGCCTTCACATCCACAACGGGGTACCCCGCGAGAACCCCCTGCTCCAGCACCTGCCGGATACCTTTTTCAATGGACGGCTGGAAGGAGGACGAGATCGCCCCGCCGAAGACCTCCCATCCGTACTCAAAGCCGGTGCCCCGCGGCAGAGATTCCAGGCGCATATGGACTTCGGCGAACTGCCCGGCGCCGCCCGTCTGCTTCTTGTGCCGGTAATAGTCGGAGTGGACGCGGGTGACCGTCTCCCGGTAGGGGACTTTGGGGGTAGAGGTCTCCACGCCGACGCCGAAGCGGTTCTCCATCCGCCGGACGGCGATATCCACATGGGCCTCCCCCATGCCTTCCAGGATAGTCTCCCGCGTGCCCGGCTCCTGACGCCAGCGGAGCGTCGGGTCTTCCTCGCAGATGCGGGTGAGGGTGGGCGCCATCTTGGCCTGGTCGGCCTTGCTCTTGGGCCGCACAGCGACTGCGAAAAGCGGATGAGGAAAGACCGGGCCGGGGATGGACAGCGGATGGGTCCGGTCGCAAAGGGTATCCCCGGTGACGGTCTCGGTGAGTTTCGCCACCGCGCCGATGTCCCCCGCGTGCAGGCGCGGGACGGGAATCTGCTCCTTGCCCCGCATCACATAGAGGGTGCCCAGGCGCTCTTCCGCACCGGCGCGACTGTTCCAGACCCGCGTGTCCGACTCCATTATGCCGCCGTACACCCGGAAGTAGGTCAGTTTGCCCACGTAGGGGTCGGCCGCGGTCTTGAAGACCAGGGCCGCCAGGGGGGACATGTCGCTGGGGGGGATTTCCTCCTCCTCTCCAGCGGGCGTTTGGGCCTTCACCGGACCCCGGTCGGCCGGAGAGGGCGCAAAAGCGACCAGCGCGTCCAGCAGGGCGCGCGTGCCGATGTTCTCCGTCGCTGCGGTCACCACGACCGGAACGACGCTCCCCTTCAGGACGGCCGCCCGCAGCCCGCGGCGGATCTCCTCTTCCGTCAATTCCTCCCCTTCCAGGTACTTGAGAATGAGTTCGTCATCCCCCTCGGCGGCGGCCTCTACCAACTGAACGCGCGCCTCCTCCGCCTGGGCCTTCAGGTCGGCCGGGATGTCGGCGACGGTGGCCTGGGGGCCCATCAGCGCCTTCATCCGGATCAGGTCCACCACCCCAGCGAAGTGGGTCTGGGCGCCGATGGGCAACTGCAACGGGACGAAGTTTCGCCGGAAACTGTCCCGCAGCGCTTGCAAGGTGCGGGCGAAATCGGCGTTCTCCCGGTTCATCTTGTTGATGACCACCATCCGCGGCAGATCGTACTGGTCGGCGTAGTTCCAGACCAGTTCCGTGCCCACTTCCACCCCGCCGACCGGGTCCACCAGCACCAGTGCCAGGTCTGCCACACGGATGCCGCTGATAACCTCGCCGATGAAGTCCAGATAACCGGGGGTGTCCAGAACGTTCAGTTTACAGTTCTCCCATTCCACCGGGATCAGAGTGAGGCTCAGCGAGATGCGCCGGCGAATCTCCTCTTCGTCAAAATCCGAGACGGTGGTTCCATCTTCCACCCGGCCCATGCGATTGATGGCGCCGCTGGCGAAGAGCATCGCCTCGGCAAGGGACGTCTTCCCGCTGCTACCATGGCCCAAAAGTACCAGATTTCGGATGTGTTGAGTCGTGTACTCCTTCAAGTTTCCAACCTCCTCCTGCGATTCAAACCTCCACCGCCCGACGGGCAGGATCGCCGCGCAATTTTCCGAGAGGATTGCGTCGCCGCTAAAAAACTCTCCGATGAACCGCAAGCAGGGGGTATTCCGCTTCCCCCTGCACCAGGCAAGCCGCCCGATTCCGGAGACGGGGAGGTCAAAGATTTTGCGTAAGGAGTATTTTATAGGAAAATGGGCAAACTGTCAAAACGCGTACGTGCGCCAGGAGATTGTTACTATGGTGGGGTGTGGGGTTTGTGGGGGCGGCTTCGCCGCCCCCACAAACCCCACACTCTTTTTACGGGCGCGCCGTTCCCGCGAAATGGTTTGCTGTGCAAGCCCCAGATTTTGCGCCGGGTGGTTTCGCACCCGGCGCAAAATCTACTCTCCGGTCAGGCGAACAGGGATTTCCCGGCCGATGACTTCCTCGCTCTCCAGAGGGGGGACGTCCCGGAAGAGCCGCCACTCCTCGGTGTGCTCCACGAACTCGCCCGGCGGGAGCACCGTCAACGGCCCCAGCGTCTCCAGTTCCAGCATCTCCGCGTTGGTGAAGACCTCCACCCAGGAGCCGAAATCGGGATACCGGGCCTCCGGCACTGGAGAAAACATCTTCACAAAGAGGTGTCCGTCCCGCCAGTAGGCCAGCCAGTTCTCCGCGGGGGCGACCACCCCAACCTTCTGCGGGGACGGCCGGGATGGGTCCTGGCGCAGGCGCAAATAACGGGACCCCCAAGCCCATCGGGGATCAGTCATATCGGTGTAGGCCCACAGGACAAGCGCGCCGGTGGGCAGGAGATGCTCCTCATGCCGCCCGCGCGGGGGAAGAGGGACAACCGCCACCCCGCCCGGCGCCATCACCGAAAGCGCCCACGGCGCCAGTTCCACAGGCCAGAGAAGACGGTTGTACAAACGGTGGACAACCCGCACATGGGGACGGTCTGCCGCCAGATAAATATCCAGTTCTTTCTGGATGCCGGTCGTCGCCTCCACCGGTTGAATCAAGCGGACGAAATCAGAACAGGCTTGAAACTCCACCGGGCCGTTATCGGGGTAGTACGTACGGACCGGGTCTTCGGGCGCATGCCAGAGCCGATGGCCGCCGTAAATCCGCCACTCCTCTCCGCCCACCGTCCCCAGCATCCCTTCATACTCTTTGAACTCGTTGCGGTCCCCGACAAACCCGAAGCGGATGATGCGCGGGCCCACATCGGTGGTGACAACCAGGTCTACAATGCCGTTGGATATCCGATAGCCGTTCGGCCAGCCGCCGTAGGGGATTTTCTGGATGTCCATAGGGCGTGCTCCGTGGTGCGTGGTGCGTGGTGCGTGTTCCGTGTTCCGTGTTCCGTAATTTGCTCTGCGACTTTTCTCCGCTTATCGCTTATCGCGTATCGCAAATCGCCCTCTGCTTCCTGCTCCCTGCTTCCTGCTTCCTGCTTCCTACTCCCTGCTTCCTGCTTCCTGCTTCCTGCTTCCTGCTTCCTACTCCCTGCTTCCTGCTCCCTGCGACTTGCGACCTTGTACAGATAGGAGTATTATGGCACAGTAACCCCAATTCGTCAAACAACCCAGGAGGCCCTATGCCCCGACGTCCTTTCGCGCTGGCAAACTGGAAAATGGCGATGACGATTTCCCAGAGCCTGGCCTTCGTGGAGAAGTTCCTGGCCCAGGCCGGGCCCTGGCTGGATGCGGTGGAGGTGGTCCTGTGTCCACCGTATACGGCGCTTTCGGCAGTGGCGAAGGCCGTGCAGGGCACGCCCATCGCCGCAGGCGGACAGGACCTCTGGCCCGGCCCTGGCGAGGCCCACACCGGCGCTATCTCCGCCGAACTGCTATCTGACGCCGGTGCCGCCTGGGTGATGGTTGGCCACTGGGAGGTACGCCGTCGGCTGGGGGAGGACGACGCGGCGGTAAACCGCAAGGTGCGGGCCGCTCTGAACGGCAACCTGCGCCCCATCCTTCTCGTCGGCGAACCGGCCGGAGAGCGGTTTGCCCCCCAGCGCCTCGCTGTCCTCCTGGACGGTTGCACCCCCGAAGGGGTCGCCCGGATGGCCTTCGTCTACGAACCCGAAGGGGCCATCGGGCAGGCCGCTCCGGTTTCGCCCGACCACGCTGCCGCCGGATGCCGGGCCATCCGCCAGTGGCTGACCGACCATTTCGGCCCGGAGGCCGCGGCCGAGGCCCGCATCATCTACGGCGGGAGCGTCACTCCGGAGCATGCGGCGGGCTTGCTGACCGACCCCGCCGTGGACGGCCTGGGCGCCACCCGTCGGGGCCGCGACCCAACGACCTTCGCCGAGATCGTCGCCCAGATCGCGCGCTATAAGATGAGCATCGCGTCCCCGAAACTGTAGAACCGGTAGCGGAGGCGGATCGCCTCGGCATAGGCCCGGTCCATCAACTCCTTGCCGCAGAACGCCGCCACCAGCAAGAGCAGGGTGGAACGGGGCAGGTGGAAATTGGTGATCACCCCATCCACCACCCGGAAGCGGAAGCCGGGGTATATGTAAAGGTCGGTCCAGCCCTCGTAGGGGATGACCGTCCGCCAGGGGCACGGTTCGGCGTCGGCGCATCCTCCCACCGCCGTCAGACCGGCCGTCTCCAGAACCCGCACCGACGTGGTGCCCACCGCAATCACCCGGCGCCCTTCCAGTTTGGCCCGGTTGATCCGTTCCGCCGCTTCCGAGGAGAGGCGGCAATATTCGCTGTGCATCCGGTGTTCCTCCGGCCGCTCCTCCTCCACCGGACGAAACGTATCCAGCCCCACGTGCAGGGTGACAAAGACGGACTCCACCCCCATCTCCCGCAGGCACAGGAGGAGTTCCGGGGTGAAGTGGAGGCCCGCCGTCGGCGCGGCGGCCGATCCGGGCGTGCGCGCGTAGACGGTCTGGTACCGTTCGGGGTCCTGAATCGGCCTGTGAATGTACGGAGGCAAGGGAGTCTGACCAACGGCTTCGGCCAGGGCGAGGGCCGGACGGTCAAAGGCCAGCACCCGCAGCCCCCGCTCCCCTTCCTCCACCACCTCGGCCATCGCTCCCACCGGATGGCCGTCGGCACCATCCAGTATTTCCAGACGGACTCCCGGCCGCAGGGCCCGCCCGCGTATCAGAGCCTCCCAGACCGTATCGGAGCGGGGGCGCAGAAGGAGAATCTCGGCCCGTCCGCCCGTGCTCTTGCGCGCAAACAGCCGCGCCGGAATGACGCGGCTTTCGTTGTAAACCAGCAGATCGCCGGGACGGAGAAATTGGGGCAGGTCGCGGAAGTGATGATGAGAGAGGGTGCCCGTAGCCCGGTCCACGACCATCAGGCGGGACGCGTCCCGCGGCTCCACCGGTTCCTGGGCGATCAGTTCCGGCGGGAGATAATAGTCAAAATCGGCCATCCGGAGTCCGTCGGTATGTTTCATCTCTGGAGCGATGCAACAGTCTTTCGGGTCTACGCCTCCGGAGGGGCAGCGGTCTCTCCCGTCGGACGGGCCATCCCCAGCCAGAGCGCGGCGATGAGGCATCCCCACGCGATGAGGTCTATCAGGCCACAGCAGCAACTCGTCCCGGCCCCAATCCAGGACATTGCCCGCGGCGAGCGAATCTGGCGCGTCAGTTCGGGCAGAAGGACCGTCTGCACAATCTGCGCCGCACCCAGCAAGACCAGGAGAGCAAAGGCGGCAGTGGCCAGGATAGGCGCCGTCCCCTTCCGACGCACCAGCAAATAGACGGCAACCACCAACCCGGCCAGATGGACCACGATCAGCGCGATACGAATGAGGTTGTTGACCCAGACGGGTGCCATTTTGTACCTCCGGAGAATGGGATGGGAAAATTCGGGTGAACGTATTTTACCACATTGGCTCATATTCAAAAGTGGTGCGCTTTCAAGGACAATTGGGTAGGCATCTCCCTTTCACCGCAGAGACACAGAGGTCACAGACGTTTGACACCTCACAACAAACCCATATAATCTCCTGCAGAGGCCATTTCTATGATCACCCTGCAACTGACCGGCATTGCCCACGGCGGCGCGGCGATCGGCCGCTATGAGGGCAAAGTCATCTTCGTCCCCTACGCCCTCCCCGGCGAAACGGTGCGCGCCGAGATTGTGGAGGACCACGCGCGCTACGCGCGCGCCCGTCTGATAGAGGTGATAGAGCCAGCACCGGAGCGGGTCGTCCCTCCATGCCCGTACTTCGGCCCCGACGGTTGCGGTGGATGCCACTGGCAGCACGCGTCCTGCGAGGCGCAACTCCGCTTCAAGGCCCAGGTGGTGGCGGAGCAACTGGCCCGCATCGGCGGCCTTGCCGACCTGCCCGTCCTCCCCACCCTCCCCGACCCCACCGGCTGGGCCTACCGCAACCAGGCCCGCTTCCACCCCGCCCCCGGCGGTGGCCTGGGTTTCTGCCTGGAAGACCGCCGCGACGTCGTCCCGGTGGAAGAATGCCTCATCCTCCACCCACTCCTGGCCGACCTGTACGACGTCCTGGACCTGGAACTCCCCGACCTGGTGGCCCTCACCCTGCGCGCGGGGACCGCCACCGGCGACCGGATGCTCATCCTGGAGACGGCGGAAGACGAGGCCCCCGAACTGGAAATAGACCTCCCCGTCTCCTGCATCCTGCTCACGTCCGACGGCATTCCCATCCCCCTCATCGGGGAATCGGCCATCACCGAAACCGTCGCCGGTCACACCTACCGCATCTCCGCCCCGTCCTTCTTCCAGGCCAACACCGCCCAGGCAGAGCACCTGGTGCGCCTGGTGCTGGAGTACCTGGACCTGCGGGGGAATGAGACCGTGCTGGACGGGTACTGCGGGGTAGGGCTGTTCACCCTACCGCTGGCGGAACGGGCCGGCCTGGTCGTCGCGGTGGAGATGGACCCCTTCGCGGTGGAAGACCTGCTGGTGAACGCCGCCGGGATGGAGAACATAGAGGTCATAGAGGGGCCGGTGGAGGCCGTGCTGGGAGACTGGAAGGGGATGCTGAACGCGGCGGTGGTGGACCCTCCCCGCGCCGGGCTGACACCGGAGGCGCTGGAGGGACTGGTCGCCGCTGGCCCGACGCGCCTGGTCTACGTCTCCTGCGACCCCGCCACACTGGCGCGGGACGCCCGCCGCCTGGTCGCCGCCGGTTACCGCCTGGAAAAACTCCAGCCGGTGGACATGTTCCCCCAAACATACCACATAGAGACGGTCAGCCTGTGGGTACAGTAAAGGAGGACCATGTGCGACACACTGGTTGCCCTCGGAAATGCCACTGCCGACAGTTCGGTCATCCTGGCCAAAAACAGCGACCGGGAGCCAAACGAAGCCCACGTTCTGGTGCATATCCCGCGCACCCGGCATGAACCCGGCTCCAGGGTGAAGTGCACCTACATAGAAATCCCCCAGGTGCCGGAAACGTACGAAGTGCTCCTATCCAAGCCCTTCTGGATTTGGGGCGGGGAGATGGGCGTCAACGAACACGGGGTCGCCATTGGCAACGAGGCCGTCTTCACCAAAGAGCCCTACGATAAGGGGCCCGGCCTCATCGGGATGGACTTCATCCGGCTGGCCCTGGAACGGGCCGACACTGCCCAGAAGGCGCTGGAGACCATCCTTCAGTTGCTGGAGACCTACGGTCAGGGTGGCAACTGCGGCTTTCGCCACAAGACCTACTATCACAACTCCTTCCTCATCGCCGACCCCCGCGAGGCCTGGGTTCTGGAGACGGCGGGCAAGTTCTGGGCCGCCCAGCGCGTTCGGGACGTCCGCTCCATCTCCAACGGACTGACAATTGGTTCGGAGTGGGATATGGCCTCGCCGGGCCTGGTGGAACACGCGGTGGAAAAGGGCTGGGGACGATCGTCGGATTTCCACTTTGCCCGCTGCTATTCGGATTTCCTGTACACCCGGCTGGACGGACAACGCGCCCGCCATTGCCGCTCCACCGCCCTTCTGGAGAAGCACAAAGGGGCCATCACTGTGGAGAGGATGATGGCGATCCTGCGCGACCACGGCCCGGAGGCGGAGACCGACCCGCTCTGGAATCCTGGCCGGGGCTGGCTGATGGAGACCCTCTGCGTCCATGCGGGCTTCGGCCCAACCCGCCCCAGCCAGTCCACTGGCGCGATGGTCGCCCATCTGATCCCCGGGATGCCCGTCGTCTGGGTGACCGGAACTTCCGGCACCTGCACGAGCATCTTCAAGCCCGTCTTCTTGGGCGGGGCAGGGTTGCCCACCGGCCCCGCCGCGGAGGCCCTGGGCCTGGCGGCCCAGCCCACCGGTACCTACGACCCCCGCACCCACTGGTGGTCCCACGAGCGTCTGCATCGGCAGGTCATCCAGGACTACGCGACCCGTATGCCCGTCTACCGGGAAGAGCGGGATGCACTGGAAGCGACCTTCCTGCGAGAGGCAGCGGAGATGGTCTCCCGATATCGGGACGTCTCCCCAGAGGAACGGGCGGAACCGTTGCGGGCCCTCACCACCTCCTGCTTTGAACGGGCCGCCCAGGCGACGGAGCGCTGGATTGAGGCCGTGGCGAACACCCCCGTCCGCTACCGCCCGCCGTTCCTGTTCTCTATGGCCTGGGACCGCTTTAATCGGGAAGCCCGTTTCGCCTGAAACTATAACCCATCCGCCGCCCACTTGCCCACTTGCATGGAATTCGTCCGTATCGTCCCTCTGGCCCCCATCGGCCCTGCCGGAGAGCAGGCACCGACCTTTGACTACCACCTCCCCGACTCCCTGACCGGTCGGGTGGAGGTCGGATCGCTGGTACAGGTGCCCTTCGGCCCGCGCGCCCTGTACGGGATCGTCGTGGAGCGGCCCGAGGCCCCGGCGGTGGCGGAGACCCGTCCGGTGACCGCGCTGATGGACCCCCGGCCGGTGCTCCCTCCGGCCCAGATCGCCCTGGCCCGCTGGATCGCCCGGGAGACCCTCTCACCTCTCCACGAGTGCCTGCTGATGATGCTCCCGCCCGGCGTTGTCGGCTTGACCGACACCCGGCTGGAGATCGCCGCCGAGATCCCGCCCGACATCCGCCTGACCCCGCTGGAGCGGCACCTGCTGGACCTCCTGCGCCGTCGGGGGCCGCTGACCGGCGCCCAGATTGACCGCGCCTTCCCTCGCTCCGACTGGCGCGCCGCGGCCGACCGCCTGGTGCGGCGGCGGATTCTGACCCGCACCCCTGTCCTGACTCCGCCGCGCGCCCATCCCCTGCGGGTCACCACCGTCCGCCTCATCCCCGACGCGGATACCGAAACCGGCCTGCGCGGCCTGCGCGCACCCGTCTACCGCGCCGTCCTGGACTTCCTGCGCGCCGAGGGCGGCCCGGTGGACGTCAGTTGGGTCTACGCCCAGACCGGATGCACCCGTCAACACCTGAACCGTCTGTACGAACGGGGGCTGATCGCCCTGGAACAGGAGGAGCGCTGGCGGGACCCGCTGGAGGGGCGCGTCTTCATCCCCACCGCCCCGCTCCCCCTCACCCCCGACCAGCAGGCCGCGTGGGAAAACCTGCAATCCGCAATCTGCAATTTGCAATCCGCAATCTTTCTTCTCCACGGCGTCACCGGCTCCGGCAAGACCGAACTCTACCTGCGCGCGGTCGGGGAAGTGCTGGCGCAGGGCCGCAAGGCGATCGTCCTGGTGCCCGAAATCAGCCTCACCCCCCAGACGGTTGCCCGGTTCGCCGCCCGCTTCCCCGGACGGGTCGCCGTCCTCCACAGCCAGATGCGGGAGGGGGAACGGTACGACACGTGGCGGCGGGCCCGCGCCGGGCTGGTGGACGTCGTCATCGGCCCCCGCTCCGCCCTCTTCGCCCCCCTTTTCCCCCTGGGCCTGATTGTGGTGGACGAAGAGCACGACCCGTCCTACAAGCAGGTCTCCCGCCCCGCCTTCCACGCGCGGGAGGCGGCGCTGGAACTGGCCCGCCTGACCGGCGCGACGGTCATCCTGGGGTCGGCGACGCCGAGCCTGGAGTCGTACCTGCGGGCTCAGCGAGGGGAATTCCGCCTGCTGGTGCTGGGCCGCCGCATCCTGGGCCACCGCCGCCGCATCGCCGACCTCCAGGAGGCGTACCGCATTCCCGTCAGCCGCTACCGCGCTGTAGAGGACGGCCCCGCCGAGGCCCGTTACCTGGACCTCCCCACGGTGCTGGTGGTGGATATGCGGGCCGAACTGCGGGCGGGCAACCGGTCCATCTTCAGCCGGCCCCTGCAGCGGTACGTGGACGAGGCGCTGGGGCGCGGGGAACAAGTCATCCTCTTCCTCAACCGGCGCGGGACGGCGACCCATACTTTCTGCCGGAGTTGCGGGTACGTGGCCCGCTGCCCCCGCTGCGACGTCCCGCTGACGTTCCACGAACCGGTTGGGAAACTGATCTGCCATCACTGCGGGCATCGAGAGGACCTGCCGGAGCGCTGCCCCCGCTGCGATTCCCCGCACATCCGCCCCTTCGGATTGGGGACGGCGGGGCTGGAGGCCGCGGTACGGGAGCGCTGGCCCGATGCCCGTATCCTGCGCTGGGACCGGGATACCGCGCGCACCGCCCAGGCCCACTGGAACATCCTGCAGATGTTTTCGGACGGGCAGGCCGACATCCTGGTGGGGACGCAGATGATCGCCAAGGGGCTGGACCTGCCACTGGTGACGGTTGTCGGGGTGATTTCTGCGGATACTGCGCTGAACCTGCCCGATTTCCGCGCCGCAGAGCGGACGTTCCAGTTGCTGGAGCAGGTGGCGGGGCGGGCCGGACGGGGGCTGATGGGCGGCCGCGTCGTCCTGCAGACGTATCATCCCGACCACTACGCCATCACCGCCGCAGAACACCACGACTATCTGGGATTTATGGCGCGCGAACTGGCCTTCCGGCGGGAAGCGGGGTATCCGCCGTACATCCGGCTGGCCCGCCTGGTCTACCGCCATACCGACCCCCGCAAGGCGGAGGTGGCGGCGCGGGAGATGGGGGAACGGATTCGGGGCGCCCTGCGCCGCGCCGGCCTTCCCCCCACCGACCTCATCGGGCCGGTGCCCTGCTTCTTCGCCCGCCTGCGCGGGGTTTACCGCTGGCAGGTCGTCCTGCGCCACCCCGACCCGCCCGCCTTCCTGCGCACGGTCCCCATCCCCGCGGGCTGGCTGGTGGACGTGGACCCCACTGATTTGCTGTAGAGGTAGGGGTTTACCGCTGGGAGCGCAGAGGGCGCGGAGATTCCTTTGGGCCACAGATTGCACGGCTGTAAGCCACAAAGCGCGTTCGCAGTCAGCCACGAAGCGATAGCGGAGTGGCGTCAGATAAGCGTTACTCCGCTTCGCTCCGCAGTGCACTACAAACCGTAGAACGCTCGTAGTCATACCAATTGCCTAATGAAAAACCGCATTCCGCTGGCGGAAATTAGTACCCCCTCATCCCCCCGCCCCCCTTCTCCCCCCGCTGGCGGGGGAGAAGGGGGAGAAAAATTTGGGTTTTGGCGCTGGCGGCCTTCGGCCGCCAGCGCCAAAACCCTTCAAAAATTCCCCCCTCCCCGTGGGCGCAGCCCAACGGGGAGGGGGCAGGGGGGTGGGGCGGCAATCATACCCTTTCAAAATGATTTATTAAAGCACAATAAGAGAATTGAAATACACGGTCTTTGAAAAGGCAGTTGGTATCAGCCACGAAGCGATAGCGGAGTGGCGTCGCTTGTAGTCAGCCACGAAGCGATAGCGGAGTGGCGTCGCTTGTAGTCAGCCACGAAGCGATGGCGGAGTGGCGTCGCTTGTAGCCAGCCACGGAGCGATGACGGAGTGGCGTCCGATAAGCGCTACTTCGCTGCGCTCCGTAGCGCACTACGAACCACGAACTACGCACCACAAACTACATCCGGGAGACACAAATGGTCAAACACCCCTTAACCGGCACCTGGCAATTCCGCGCGGCAGATGCCGACGAATGGCTCCCCGCCGCTGTGCCCGGTTCCGTCCACACTGACCTGCTGGCCCTGGGCCGCATCCCCGACCCCTTCGTCGCCGATAACGAACTGCTCGTGCAGTGGGTGGCGGAGCGGGATTGGGAGTACCGTTGCCTCTTTGACGTCCCACCCCAACTGCAGGCCCAGGAGCGCATCTTTCTGGTCTGCGACGGGCTGGATACTCTGGCGGAGGTTGTTCTGAACGGCCAAACCGTTGGCCGCGCTGAAAATATGTTCCGCCGCTACGAGTGGGACGTCACGACCCTCCTCCGGGAAGGTAAAAACGAACTGCTCATCCGCTTCACATCCCCCATCGCCCATATCCGCGCCCGCCAGGCGGAGCGACCGATGATCGCCCCGTCCCACTCCATCCCCGGCGGCCCCTACCTGCGCAAGGCCCCCTGCCAGTTCGGCTGGGACTGGGGGCCGCAACTGCCGCCGATCGGCATCTGGAAGGAAGTCTATCTGAAGGGGTACTCCGTCGCCCGCTTCGCCGACGTCCACCTGCGCCAGCACCACGGGCCGGAGGGACAGGTGACCCTCACCGCCGACATAACCCTGGACCGCTGGCGGGAAGCCGACCTGACGGTTGTTCTTCATCTGACTGCCCCCGACGGCCGCGTCCAGCGGGCCGAGGTCCTGCTGCCGGGCAACGGCACCTCGGCGCGGCTGGAGATGGTGGTCGCCGACCCGTACCGCTGGTGGCCCAACGGGTACGGCTCACAGCCCCTCTACCGGGCGGAGGTCACACTCTGCGAGGGCAAAACCCCGTGCGACCGGTGCACCCTCCAGATCGGGTTGCGCACGCTGGAACTGTGCCGTCAGAAAGACGAGTGGGGCGAGTCCTTCGTCTTCGTCGTCAACGGCGTGCCGATCTTCGCCAAAGGAGCCAACTGGATTCCCGCCGACTCTTTCCCCACCCGCATCACTGATGAGCACCTGGAGCACCTCATCCGCAGCGCGGCGGAGGCAAACATGAACATGTTGCGGGTGTGGGGCGGCGGGTTCTACGAGGATGACCGTTTCTACGACCTCTGCGACCGCTACGGCATCCTGGTCTGGCAGGACTTTGTCTTCTCCTGCAGCACGTACCCGCTGGATGAGGAGAAATTTCTGGAGAACGTGCAGGCGGAGGTCGTGGAGAACGTCCGTCGGTTGCGCCATCGGGCGTCCCTGGCCCTCTGGTGCGGCAACAACGAGATGGAATGGGGCTGGGAGAGTTGGGGCTGGATTTACGAACCGGGCGGCCGGGAACTGCGCGCCGCCTACGACCGATTCTTCCACCACATCCTGCCCGAAATCTGCGCGCGGGAGGACCCGGACCGCGCCTACTGGCCCAGTTCCCCCTCCTCGGGCACCCCCTTCGTGGACGTCAATGGTGGGCGGGCAGGCGACACCCACTGCTGGGAGGTCTGGCACTGGATGCGGCCGTTCCGGTTCTACCGGGAACATGTCAGTCGTTTCGTCAGCGAATTCGGTTTCCAGTCGCTTCCGCCGCTGGCGACCGTCCGCACCTACGCCGACGAGGCCGACTGGAACATAACCTCGTACATTATGGAGCATCACCAGCGCAACGCAGAGGGCAACGGCAAGATTGTCGCCTACCTGACCGAGCACTTCCGGATGCCCAAAGACTTCCCATCGCTGGTCTACCTCTCCCAGATTCTGCAGGCGGAGGCGGTGCGGACGGGTGTGGAGCACTGGCGGCGAAACCGGCATCGGGTCGGCGGCACCCTCTACTGGCAATTGAACGACTGCTGGCTCGTGGCGTCCTGGTCCAGCATAGACCATTTCGGCCGCTGGAAGGCGCTGCACTACGCGGCGCGTCGCTTCTATGCCCCTGTTCTGCTCTCGGTGGAGGACGACGGCCCGCGCGCAGCGCTCTTTGTGACCAGCGACCTTCGGGAGGAGTGGCGGGGGACTGTCCGCTGGTCGCTGGAGACGGTGGACGGCAAGGTGCTGCTCTCGGGGAAAGAAGAGGTGACGGTGCCCACTCTGAGTTCGGTGCAGGTATGGGCGCGGGACTTCTCCGATTGGCTGACTGCCGGGCCGTCCATCACGCTTCGGCCCAACTTCCGGCGGGACGTGGTGCTGGTCTACGAACTGTGGCAGGGGGACGAGCGTCTGAGCATAGGGGTCATCCCGTTCGTCCCCACCAAACACCTGGAGTTGCCCGACCCGCAACTACGGGTGACCGTCCGTCAGACGGAGGACGGGTTTGCCGTAGACGTGACAAGTGGGCGCCTGGCCCGCTTCGTCTGGCTGGAACTGGAGGACACCGACGCGGTCTTCAGCGACAACTTCTTTGACCTTCCGGCGGGCCGCACAGTCACCGCGACCCTGCCGCCGCTTCCGGGCTGGACGGCCGAGAGGGTGCGCCAGTCCCTGCGCGTCCGCAGCCTGAGGGATTCGTATTGACGTAACCCGGCCCTTCAACAAAAGAGGGTTGCAGTCCCCCACTGCAACCCTCCTTACGTTTTTTCGCTTTACGTTTTACGGCAAATACGCCCTCGGATTCTGCGGTACGCCCATATACCGGATTTCAAAGTGCAGATGCGGGCCGGTGGACCAGCCGGTATTGCCGGTAGAGCCGATGACCTGCCCACGCTCCACCTTCTGCCCTGCTATCACATAGAAGTTGCTCAGGTGAGCATAGTATGTGGCGAACCCGTTGGCGTGGTCAATGACGATCAGGTAACCGTACCCGACATCTGTCCATCCGGCGAAACTGACGAACCCGCCATCGGCTGCGTGGACGGCGGTGCCCACCGGTACGCCGATGTCTATCGCCCGGTGACCGTACCAGTAGCCCTGGGTCATGTAGCCCAGAGTCGGCCACTGGAATAGCCCCGTACCCCGGGCGCCTTCGGGGATTGGACCCGTGTAACTGGTGACCACTTTGGGCACCCATGGCTTCTCCCCGCCGGGCACGATCAGTTTCATTCCCGCCTCAATGGGAAAATCCGGGGGCTGGAGATTGTTATAGGGGCAGGACGTGATGGCCTCTACTTCTACCTTGTACTTTTTGGCGATGGATTCCAGAGTATCCCCTTCTTTGACCGTATGGTAGACCCCGTCCACCGGCAGAATGATCAACTCCTGCCCGATGCGCAGGAGGTCCGGGGCATCCTCCACCGCGGGGTTGGCCCACATAATGGTGGTCGGTTCCAGATCAAACTGCGCAGCGATCCCCTGAACGGTGTCCCCTAACTGGACAGTATATGTGATGATGCCCAGGCGGGGGCGTTTGGGGATTTCAGTGTGGGGATTGGCGCGGAGAGCGATGGGGGCCCAGGGGTTGGGTTTGGGCGCCACGCCGTTGCGGGCCATCACCTCGGCCAATGCCGCGCCGGTATCCTGCTTGACGTTCTGCAGGGCGAAGATATCGGTGGCGGAAAATTGGGGACGGTCTGCCCAGGCGGGGATATGGACTGCGCTTAAGAGAAGGGCCAGGCAAGCGACCAGCACCAGCGCCAGATGAGCGGAAGTGCGGCTCATCCACAGCCAAATAGATCGCCGGTCGCTGCTCCACTCCCACCAGAGCACGACCAGACGAGCGACTTTGCGAGGCAAAACGTTATTCAGCCATTGGGCAAGGGAATTCCTCCACCCTGCCGCAATGTGGGTCGGGTGGAGCCCCGCCCCGTATTCGGTTTCCTGAAATGTTTCCAATGCTTGCTCCGGGTCAACGTTCCTGGGGAACGGAAACCGTGTACATTGTAGCACAAAAATTGCCGAAAGTCAACTCCCTGAACTGAGGTTGGACTTGTGCAGCAAATCGTTTCGTGGGAGTGGCGCGCCCGTGAAAAGGGGGAAAGTGGGTTTTGTGGGGGCGGCTTCGCCGCCCCCACAAACCCCACACCCCACCCCTTTCCCATGCGGGGTGAATTGCTGCGCAAGCCCGTGCGCACCAGGAGGTCATCGCCAGGCTTCTCCTTCCCCCCGATTTGGGGTATAATAACCCCCGCGAACCTGCTGCCTGCTGCCTGCTACCTGCTGCCTGCTGCCTGCTACCTGCTGCCTGCTACCTGCTACCTGCTGCCTGCTACCTGCTACCTGCTACCTGCTGCCTGCTACCTGCTACCTGCTGCCTGCTAATCTGGAGGTGACCTTTGTCCTACCGAAAATTGCTCACCGGAAACGAAGCGCTGGCGCTGGGCGCGCTCCACGCGGGCGCGCGGGTGATCGCCGGATACCCCGGCACCCCGTCCACCGGCGCCATAGAGAGTCTGCTGGCCCTCTCCCCGCCCGGCGTCCCCGTGGAGTGGAGCACCAACGAGAAAGTGGCCCTGGAGATCGCCGCCGGGGCCGCCTGGGTCGGGCAGCGCGCGCTCTGCACGATGAAGATGTCCGGCCTGAATGTCGCCTCGGACTCCCTCTACTCCATCGCCTACTCCGGCGTCGTCGGCGGGCTGGTGGTTTATGTAGCCGATGACCCCGGAGTGAGTGCCGGGATGTGCGAGCAGGACTCCCGGGGGTTCGCCCTGCTGGCGGACCTTCCCCTCATAGACCCGCCGTCGGTGGCAGAGGCGTACCGCCTCACCCGTCTGGCTTTTGACCTCTCCGAAGCGGTGGGCAGTCCGGTGCTGGTCCGGCTGACCACCGCGATCGCCCACTCGTCCGCTCCGGTGGAGGTGGAGGACGGGGAACCGTCCCCCGCGCGGGAGCCGCAACTTCTGCGGGACATCGCCCGCTTCACCAAGGCGGGGGCGGCAATCTGTATGCAGCAGCACCGGGACCTTATCGCCCGGCTGGAAGAGGCGGGGCGCTGGATCCGTCGGGCGGGGCTGAACGAACTCCGACTGGCCCCCCGTCGGGGAGGGCTGGGCATTGTCGCCGGGGGTGTGGTCAACGCCTACCTGCAGGAAGGGCTGGCGATCGCCACCCGTTTTGGCCTGGAGAAGGAAACGGTCTCCACCCTCGCTGTTCGGGCGCCCCACCCCTTCCCGGCGGAGGAGGCCCGGGCACTCCTGGAGCACGTGGAGACGGTCCTGGTCCTGGAGGAACTGGAGCCCCATCTGGAACGGGGTGTCTACGTGGAGGCGCAGCGCCTGGGGTTCCGGGGCCGTATCGTGGGCAAACTGGACGGGACGCTCAGCCGGGTGGGGGATTACGACGTGAGCCACGTCGTGCGGGGGATCGCCGCGGCGGCGGGCCTCTCCATCCCGCCCGACCTCTTCACCCCCCGTACGGACGCCGAAATACTGGTGGCGCCGCGCCCCATCACCGTCTGTCCGGGGTGCCCCCATCGGGGGACGTTCCTGGCGATCAACCAGGCCATCCGCCGCCTGCGCTACAAGCGGGACGAAGTGGTGGTGACCGGCGATATCGGCTGTACCATCCTGGGGATGAACCCGCCCTTTGAGACGGTCTGGAACGAGGTCTCCATGGGGGCCAGTATCGGTCTGGCTCAGGGGTACGTCCACGGCGGGGTGAAGACGCCCATCATCGCCACCATCGGCGATTCCACGTTCTTCCACGCGGGCATCCCGGCGCTTATCAATGCCATTCAGTACCAGGTGCCGCTGACGGTCATCGTGATGGACAACGGCTGGACGGCAATGACGGGGATGCAGTTCAACCCCGGCACCGACGAGGCGCAACAGCCCCCGGGCAACCGTCGGGTGGACCTGGAGCGACTCATCCCGGCGCTGGGAGTGGAGCACTTCTTCGTGGTGGACCCGTTCCGTCTGGAGGAGACATCGGCGGTCATCCAGAAGGCGCTGACGTTGCCGGGAGTCAAGGTGATCCTGGCCCGGCAGGAGTGCGCCATCCAGGCCGGACGACGAGGGTTGCGGGCCGGCCCGATGCCGGTGGTCACGGAAAACTGCAATCTCTGCAAACTCTGCGTGATGCTGACGGGTTGCCCGGCGATTGAGTTGGGCCCGGAGCGGGTGGTCATAGACCCGGCGCTCTGCTACGGCTGCGGGCTCTGCGCCCAGGTCTGCCGTCGCGGAGGGCTGGCTTATGAGAGGGCGGGGGGGCGGAGGAGCAGAGGAGCGGAGGGGCGGAGGAGCAGAGGAGCAGAGGAGCAGAGGAGCGGAGGAGCGGAGGAGCAGAGGAGCAGAGGAGCAGAGGAGCGGAGGAGCAGAGGAGCGGAGGGGCGGAGGAGCAGAGGAGCAGAGGAGCAGAGGAGCGGAGGAGAGGGAGCGCTATGAGAACTGACGCGGTGTGTGATGTGTTTCTGGTCGGAGTCGGCGGGCAGGGGCTGCTAACTATCGGGGAGTTGCTGGCGGAGACGGCGGTCGCGCTGGGGATCCCGGTCCACTTCTACCCGTACAAGGGGATGGCCCAGCGGGGCGGGCTGGTGAAGGCGCAGTTGCGGCTGGGACGGGAGACGGTCGGGCCCAACATCCCCCCAAACGGCGCCGATGTGGTGATCGCGATGGAGGTATCGGAGGCGTTGCGGGCGGTCCGGATGCTGCGGCCGGGTGGGGAGTTCCTGCTCTTCGGGGAGCGCTGGCTGCCGACGGCGGTTCTCCTGGGAAAGGCCCCGTATCCGGCGACGGAAGCGGTGCTGGAACGGGTGGCCGCGGCCGGAGGGCGCCCCGTCTACATCCCCCCGGATACGCTTCCCGCCGACGCGCGCGGTCCGCTCCCGGCCAACATCTTCGTCCTGGGGGCGGCGATGGGCCACACCCATCTGGGGGAGGTGATCCCGGTCGCGGCGGTGGAGGAGGCCATCCGGCAGCGCTGGCCGCGGGCGCCGGAGCGCAACCTGGCGGCGTTCCGCGCGGGGGTTATGGGTATTCGCAACGAATTGCACGAATTACACGAATTTTATTATTCGGACAATTCGTGAAATTCGTTGCTATCTCTTCCGCGCGGGGGTTATGGGTATTCGCAACGAATTGCACGAATTACACGAATTTTATTATTCGGACAATTCGTGAAATTCGTTGCTATCTCTTCCGCGCATGGCCGACGATGTGGATTTTCGCCCCGGGCGGGATGAACCGCTCCAGGGCGACGGCTATGCGGTAGAAGAGTTCGCCGAAGGCCAGGTAGGTGGGGTCGCCGACGGGGATGAGGGCCTCCACCTCCAGCCCCACCGTCCGCAGCAGCGCCTCTAGGTGGGGAATTGTATTGGCCTGGTAGAGGGCGGGGAAGGTGTCCTCCTCTGCCCGGCCGTAGAGGAGACGGACGACCCGGCCGCGCGTGGGGCGCAGGAGGCAGTTCATCCGGATCAGCGGATGGGCGGCGTTGGGGGTGATGAAAATGAAATGGCCGCCTGGGGCCAGTACCCGCGCCACCTCCTGCAGCGCCCGTCTCGGCTCCGGCAGATGCTCCAGCACCCACGAGCAGCAGATGACGTCAAAGGAGGCGGCGGGGAAGGGGAGGGATTCCGCCCGTGCGGCGGCGCGGGGGAGAGAGGGCAGCCGGTGCTCGGCCAGCGAGGCCCAATCGGGGTCCACCCCTGCGGCCCAACCGACCCGGGGACGGAGTTCCTCCAGAATGCCGCCCCGCCCGCAGCCCAGGTCCAGCACCCGCACCGACGGCCCCAGGCAGGCCGCCACCCGGTCCCGGTAGATATGGGTAGCGGGCCGCCAGTCGGGGTGCTCCTGCGCGTAGCGGCGGCGGTAGGATTCCTGTTGGTCCAGGGGTAAGGCGGGCATAAGGATTCGTGATTGGGGGTTCGGATTTCGGGACTCGGATTTCGGAATTCGGGGTTGGTGACCGTGAATGCCGAAACCCGATCCCCGGGCCCCGATTGCCGAATTCCGGGTCGCGAATGCCGAATTCCGGGTCACGAATACCGAATTCCGGGTCGCGAATACCGAATTCCGGGTCGCGAATGCCGAATTCCGGGTCGCGAATGCCGAATTCCGGGTCGCGAATGCCGAATTCCGGGTCGCGAATGCCGAATTCCGGGTCGCG